>OBVG01000428.1_pt1 | contig 38089 bp, 60 predicted proteins | sample 1501271 | NCBI WGS metagenome assembly OBVG01 (sample SAMEA2579934, study PRJEB22360) | human gut metagenome | biome: human gut; feature: human-associated habitat; material: faeces | place: Denmark | collected 2008/2010 | reverse complement strand
TAGAACGTATACAGTGTACAGTATATTGTATACAAAAAGGATGTGAGGAATTGAAAGTAGAAGCCAAGGATATTCCAATTATACAAAGGTTTATGACAGAATTCTGGAAAGTTATAAAGGAGTTCTATCAGGTGGAACTTACGGACGACTATTCTGAGCAGGTGTGTAATCGCTTAGACGAACTTGGAGAGTTGGCGGGCATATGTCCTGATCAGAATGATAAACAGTTCATTCTGGACTGCATATTAGCTTTAAATAATGCTTTAAGTTCTAAGCAGAGAGGATTGAGTAAGAATGTACAACACAAAGAATAGATACGAGCAGGGACAGGCTCTTAGGAAAGAAATCTATATGTATATCGTCAGTTATATCAAACTGGTTGGATATGCACCGTCGATTACGGAAATTTCTGAAAGGGTGGATGCCGGGAGAGCTACGGTCTGGAAACATATTAATCAGTTGATTGATGATGACCTGCTCAAGACGAACCACCCCAGTACCGACAGGGCATATACTCCGGTTGGGTACGGAATAAGAAAGATAAGTAAGGAGATAAAATGAAACTTTATGACATTGTTACAGCAGATGGTACATTCGTCGACAGTATGAGCAGAATAGAAATTTTAGAACGGTTCGGGATTTCTAAAGGCGTCTTTCAAATATATCTGGATAATGGCGACCTGTTAGAAGGGAAATATCAGATAAATGATTATGACTGTGACATAAAAGCAAGGAAATGTAAGGACAGGGAATTATTCTTACAGTTTGACATTCTGACTCAGAAAATAAGGAGGGCTGTTGGATGGCAAAACTAAAAAAGCGTGGAGGTTTAACACAATGAATAAAATGCGTGAATATGAACGGGGCAGGGAGGACGGGCTTGACCTTGCCAGACGAATTGTTCGGCAGGGCGGGATTGAAGCTCTTGAACAGGAATGCAAGTTCCGGGGTGTGACCGGGATACATACTTCTCTGACAGTAAAAGACCTTGATAAAGCTTCAGAGAAAATAAAAGAGGTTATAGCGGATTCATTTGTAATATTGTCAATCGCTGTTCTGCATGATGATTTTGGTTTTGGCGAGAAACGCTGTCAGAGATTCAGAAATGGACTTGACCGGGCTGCCGATTATATCAATGACGGTCTGGCAGAATGGATTGATTATGTAGACGCTATTAAAGAAGAGTTAGGGATTGTATTAAAGAATCCCGGAGAGTAGAAAATGAAAGATTTAATCATAGATTGTTTTGCCGGTGGCGGTGGAGCATCCGTAGGAATTGAGATGGCGCTCGGAAGACCAGTAGACATAGCAATCAACCACGACCCCGACGCTATCCTGATGCACAAGACGAATCATCCTGGAACACTGCATCTGACAGAGGATATTTTCAAAGTAGATTTGCAGAAATACGTCGGAAATCAGCACGTAGCGTTGATGTGGGCTTCACCGGACTGCACAAGTCATTCAAAAGCGAAAGGTGGTCAGCCGAGGAAACAAGGGCTTCGCATTCTTCCATGGGCTGTATATAAACACGCAAAAGCAATTCTCCCAGATGTAATCATTATGGAGAACGTGGAAGAAATACAACAATGGGGACCACTCGATGAGAAAGGACATCCAATCAAGGAAAGAGCCGGTGAAGATTATCGAAAATTCATTTCAGCAATGGAAAATATCGGTTATGAATTTGACAGCCGGGAACTGGTAGCTGCGGATTATGGAGCACCTACTACAAGGAAACGTTGGTATGCGGTGTTCCGCAGGGACGGGAAGCAGATAGTATGGCCAAATCCTACACATAATCGTTTGGGAACAGACGGTCTGAAACGATACGAACAGTGTGGAGACTACATTGATTGGTCAGACTTAGGCAAAAGCATCTTTGACCGTCCAAAACCTCTGGCAGAAGCAACACAGAAACGCATTGCAAATGGAATCAAAAAATATATCGTTGATAATCCAGATCCTTACATTGTGAAAAATAAAGATGCATTAGTATTTATCATTCAGTACCACGGAGAAACCAGACAAGGCGATTCCAGAGGACAATTGCTGACTGAGCCAATTAAGACTATTGATACATCAAACAGATATGGTCTCGTGACAGCCTTTATCACGAAGTATTACAAGACTGGAATCGGTCAAGGATGTGATGAACCATTGCATACAATAACCACATCACCCGGTCACTTCGGGGTAATATCTGCATTTCTGGTTAAGTATTACGGAACTGGATGCGGACAGGTGCTCAATGAACCACTTGGAACTATTACCACAAAAGACAGGTTCGGGCTTGTGAATGTTCTGATTGATATTCATGGAGAGAAGTATATTATTTCAGATATTTTCCTCAGAATGTTAAAACCGGAAGAATTAAAGGTGATGCAAGGTTTTCCCAAAGATTACATCATTGATCGTGATTACAAGTGGAGAAAATACCCGATTGCAAAACAAGTAGCAAGAATTGGAAACAGTGTTGTGCCAGTTATGGCAGAAGCACTTGTGAAAGCAAATTGTCCGTATCTGAAAGTTGGAGAGCGCAAAGCTGCACCGATGATTTATATGCAAAATAACGGACAGGTAGCGTTTGGATAGGAGAGAAATGAAGTTTAAATATAGAAAGGAATAACACTTATCCTCGTGAAACGAGGTTCCACCTAATCAGAATAGGTTGGGTAAAATTTGATAAATGCTAGACTGGAATGCCTTGGTTCTCCTGCATAGCGCAGAACAGACTAACGGTCAGAGGTAATAACTCCCAAGGCTATAAAGTAGATTGTAAAATTGCCATACGGATATTTGTAGTATGGCGTGTGAAAGAATTAATTGAAAAATCAATAGATAGATTGAAGCTAGCAAGCGATATTTCATTGAAACATTATAAAAAACCGCTTGTATGTGAGTATTCCGGTGGAAAGGATTCGGATGTACTTCTGGAACTATTCAGAATATCTAAAATCCCGTTCGAGGTACACAACTCTCATACCACTGTTGATGCACCGCAGGCAGTAAGACATATCAAGAATACGTTTTCTGAATTGACGGACAAAGGCATCAAATGTGAGATTGACTATCATGTGCAGGAAAAAGGCAATCGTCTTACAATGTGGAATCTCATTCCTAGAAAGCTAATGCCACCTACCAGAATTGTTCGGTATTGTTGTTCAGAACTGAAAGAGGGCGGGAATCCCAACAGAATGATCGCAACAGGCGTTAGATGGTCTGAAAGCAGTAAGAGAAGCAACAGAAGCCCATTTGAAGTACTAGGACAGACAGCAAACAAAAGCATCGGTGTTTCTGATGAGAAAATGCTTATCACCGACAATGATAATACTAGAAGATTATTTGAAAATTGCCAGATGAAAGCAAAAACAGTAGTCAATCCAATTATTGACTGGACAGATCAAGATATCTGGCAGTTCATTGGTGAGAAAGACGTTCAGGTATGTGAACTGTATCAATGCGGATATAATCGGTTAGGCTGTTTGGGCTGTCCACTTACATCAAAGAAGCAGAGGGAAAAGGAAATGTATGATTTTCCAAAGTACAAGCAAGCCTACATACATTCTTTTGACAGAATGATTGAGGAACGCAAGCTGCGCGGAAAAGATACCAAGTGGAGTTGTGGCGAAGAAGTCTATCTATGGTGGATGCAAGACAACAATGTAGTTGGCCAGATGGAATTATCTGATTTTATTGAGTATTGAAATCATGGAGGGCTGCACGATAGCGTGTCAGTTACTTACATATGGAAAGTGAGGATAGAAATGAGTGACGTAATGGAACTTATTCAGAATGAAGACGGCACATTTAGCGCATATGATGATACCTATGACGTTGTAATACACTGTAAATCGGAAGATGAACAGAAGAAAGTTATTGAGCATTTAAAATCTATCAGCTGGATTCCGGTCAGTGAGAGATTGCCGGAGAAACATAAAGATGTAATTGCAACTGTTAAATATAGTGGTTTTTGTGGAATGTACGGAAAGTGGTTAAAGACAGCGTCCATTAATGACTATGGTGAATGGAACGGAGAATGTATAGGCGGTGAAGTTATTGCATGGATGTACTTGCCAAAACCATATAAGGAGGACTGAATAAATGTTAAAAATAATACGATGCGAAGGAGATGGGCAAGGCTACATCTGCTGTACGAAACAGGGTTCCTGCCAGTGCAGATGTGATGACACGGACAGTTATGAATACGCAGAGGAGTGTGAAAATTATATTAAGGAGGATGAGCCATGATTACATTCTTATTAGGATTCACCCTTGGAATCATAATTGGCGTGACCGGTCTTGTATGTATAGCGATCATGTACGACAAGCACCATCCAGACGAATAGAAAGGAGAACGGTATGCTGACAAGGAATAAAAAGCTGAAAGACTACGGTATTCCGGCAGAAGACATTGAAAAACTGAATACGATGCTGAAAGACTTCCCGGCAGAGTACGAATACCTGCTTACCAGTGCCGCCTTGTCAGCTTGCCCGAAAAACACGGTGATAGCGGATATGGTTATCGAGAATATCCTACACCGGAAAAGTTACAGAAAAATCAGCATAGAAAGATATATCCCGATGAACTCGAAAGACTTTTACGGCTACAGGCGCAAGACCGTCGCTGTACTGTATGAGAGAATGAGGCTGTTGGGAGTGTGGGAGGATGAGAGATGAGCAGACTGATTGATGCAGACGATTTAATTGAATATATTAAAATCTGGGAAATTGGAAATAGTATTAGTTCCGACCAAAAAGAGTTTATTGACTGTATTAATAGACAACCAACAGTTTTTGATGTAGATGAAGTTGTAAGACAAATCAAAGATATAAAAGATAAGGAATACACAGCTTGTTTAGGGCCAGAATGCGGATATTGCAGATATCTTAGTACTTGTTCATATGGAGGCAAAGTAGATAAACTTGCTTTAGAAAGGGCAATCGAAATCGTGAAAGGTGGTGGTGTTGAATGAATAAAGTATCAGGTGAAATTTTAGAAGAATTAAGAGATAGCATGGTAGGAAGAAGATATAGACATTTCAAAGGAAGAATCTATATCGTTACTGATCTTGCAGTGAATACAGAATCTGACGAAATTATGGTGATTTACAAGTGCTTTACAGACCCACTTGTAACATGGTGCAGACCGTTAAGCATGTTTACGAGTGATGTGGATAGAATCAAATATCCAAATGTAAAGCAGAAGAAAAGATTCGAACCACTTTCTGAACAGAAGGTGTAGAACGTATGAGAGAAATTCTTTTCAAGGCAAAGCGGATTGATAACGGTGAATGGGTTGAGGGGTGTTTAGTAATAGATCATTCACGGTTAAACTTATTTGAATATCGAATGCAACCAGTTGAATCAGGTGTTTTATACGCACCACCTATTAATCCTGAAACCCTCTGCCAGTTCACAGGACTTTGTGACAAGAACGGGAAGAAAATTTGGGAAAATGATATTCTGATGGCACACTTGGACGAATCCTACCCAGAGGATGCGACATATGAAACTGTTGAATGGAACATTAATGGGTGGGGAACGCGTGAAAATGGTAGCATGGATAGAGAATATCTTGGTGAGTTTGATCTTGAACATTATGAAGTAGTTGGCAACATTTTTGACAATAAAGAATTATTACAGGATGAACATAAATGAGCAGCGCAAGTACAATATTCGGAACAAAAGCGTATGTATGTGCAAGATATTTTCTTAGACCCGGAAAGTGCTTCAAATACATCGACCAGCACGGCGAGGACACCACAGAACACGTCTATGAGGTCATGGCATTATATCCGTACTGTGTCCTGCTAAGAGATACCAGAAACGGGGTCAGGACTTGCCCGGGATACAACACGTTGAGTCTAATGCTGAGAGGAGGTGAAGTGAATGAGTAAATCAGTATTAGTAATAGATACACCAGAGAATTGCTATGATTGCCCGTTCGGAATTTCATACTGCGGTGAACTTGAATATGAGGGTTTGTGTGAATTAGCTGAATGCTTAGGCTGTAATGAAATTCTGATGACAGAAGAACATTATGATTGTGAAAGCAAATCAAGGCCTGAATGGTGTCCATTGAAGCCATTGCCAAAGAAATTCGATAACGAGAAAGACCGGAAACTTGGAGATTTCGAGCCACTTTTCAAGATTGGTTGGAATGCCTGTTTGAGAGAGATTGCAGAAACAAGCGATGAAAACGAGCGATAAAAGCAAGCGATAAGAGGTGGAAGAGATGGAGAGATTAACAAAACGGGAAGATGATAGTATCACATATAACGAAAAACGAGAGTTTGAGTGTGGTGAATATTGCGATAGCTGCTCACAGGGCGCAGGAAATTGCGAAACAATAAAGAATATGATTAAAAAACTTGCTGACTACGAGGATTTAGAAGAACAGGGCTTGCTTGTGAAATTGCCGTGTAAGGTTGGAGACACGGTTTATAGAGTGAATGCCGGAGCCAAGCAACCGATTATTCCGATGACTGTTTCAGAAATTCATTTTCTCTGTTACAAAAATGAACGTGCTGTAAGGTTTGACGCAATAGGCAAAGAAGATATGGGAGAAAGTTGCTACCGTTTAGAAGATATTGGAAGAATAGTATTTCTCACACGTGAGGAAGCTGAGAAGAAGTTGGAGGAGATGAAGAAATGAATAGCAAACCTACACCAGACATAACGCCAAACCTTGCTATATCAGCATACCACGCACTACAGCAATATTGTACTGGACAGCCAGCGGATTGCAAAGGCTGCGGATTCTACGAACACTGTCCAGAATGTTTTCGAGGCATGCCATGCGACTGGAGTTTGAATGAAGAAGGTGAAATAAATGAATCTTAGAAAAGCTACACTAACTGATTATGGAGTGCCGCCGGATGATATACCGGCACTTCAAAGTCATTTCAGACATCTTGATGAGAATGACAAGTACAATCTTCTGCAAGTGTCAATCAAATATGCACCAGGCATAGAAACACAAATCTATGACAGCATAGTGAACCGCATAGGATACCGAACAATGGAACGATTTCGGGATATGCCGGTATCCGAAAATGATTTCTACGGATACAAGCGCAGGACTATGGCAGAATATTATCATCTGGCAAAATTGACCGGAAGATTATAAAATTTATAAAAACTAAAAGTGGTGTAGAGGTACATAACCCCTAGTGTGGTATTATGGTGTATATAACTATAACTATGCTAGGGCGTTTTTATGTCTGGAGGTGAGAATGTGGGAATACCAATGGGAAAACCGCCCATGTATAAAACGGTGGATGAAATTGAAAAAAAAATTGAAAAATATTTTAAGGATTGTAAAGGATATCCTTTAACTGATAGCAAAGGCAAACAAATGTTTAATAAATTTGGGTCTCCCGTTTTTGCAGACGTTCATCCTCCGACCGTTACAGGACTTGCTCTGGCCCTTGGATTTACAAGCAGACAGGCTCTTTTAAACTATCAAGCAAAACCAGAGTTTGTTGACACGATTACGCGCGCGAAAGCCAGAGTGGAACAGTACGCAGAGGAAAGGCTATTTGATCGTGATGGTTCAAATGGTGCTCAGTTCAGCTTGAGAAATAATTTTAAGGGATGGGATGCTGACAAGAAAAATGATGATTCTGGAGATGGAAAGATTACGATTGTAAATAATATTCCAAGGCCGGAGAAACAGAATGGATGAGAACCCGATTAATCTGAATGAAATTATAGCTCCTGCCTTTTACAATGTGTTCTGGGACATTTTGGACGGAAAACACACCTATTATGATTTGTATGGTGGGCGAGGTTCAACGAAATCCTCATTTGTTGGAGTGATGATTCCTTTACAGATGATGCAAGATGCTATTAACGGATCAATAACTAATGCAGTCATATTCCGGAAAGTTGGAAACACGCTTCGAGAATCCGTTTATGAACAGATAGCATGGGGAATTGACGCGCTCGGAGCCAATGAACTATGGGACACCAGTGTAAGCCCTATGCAGTACACTTATAAACCTACTGGACAGAAAATCATATTCAGAGGACTGGACAAGGCAAAAAAGACTAAATCTATTAAAGCGAGCAAGGGATATTTCAAGTATCTCTGGTTCGAGGAACTTGACGAATTTTCGGGCATTGAAGAAATTCGTACAGTGCAACAGTCAGTCCTTCGAGGTGGCAGTAAGTTTGTTGTATTTAAGACATTCAATCCGCCAATTAGCCGGAGCAACTGGGCGAATGTGTATGTAGAAGAGCCACGAGACGACAGCTACAGGCATAAGAGTGATTACAGATCAGTTCCTGTTGAATGGCTTGGTCAACAATTCCTTGATGATGCGGAGCATTTGAGAAAGACAAATCAGAGAGCTTACGACCATGAATATCTTGGCCTTCCTGTTGGACTTGGCACAAATATTTTCGAACTGTTAGAAATTCGAGAAATTACAGATGAAGAGATTCAGAGCTTTCAAAGTATCTACCAGGGACAGGACTGGGGGTGGTATCCAGATCCGAAAGCATTTATTCGTGTGGCTTATGTGCCTAATCAGGACAAAGTTATCCTACTAGATGAGCTTGGCGGTTGCAAAATCCGAAATACAGTAATGGCTGGCCAGATAAAACAAAAGGGATATGATGATTATTCAATATCTTGCGGAGTTGATGAAGAAGAAAGCATTATTGACTTCCGAGATGCAGGGCTTCCGGCACGTAGGGCCATTGTTACACCGGGAAGCCGCAAATATACTTTTGAGTGGTTACAGTGCCGAACATTAGTTATTGATCCGACACGAACACCTAGAGCATACAAGGAAATTATCAATTATGAGCATGAAGTAGATAGCAATGGAGAAGTGATTGCAGATTATCCAGATGGCAACGATCACTGGATAGATTCTCTCAGATACGCAACCAGTCCATTGTCCATGAGAAGGGGGCACAGTGCATAAAATGTTAGATAGGTACTTTTCAGATAAAATAAATAAATTCTTGAGCATCGGTTTAAAAATATATGGATCATCTGACATTAACGAAATCTTAAAAGTTGTAGAATATGAAGACATTATTGTGCGAGATACTTCTGTAAGATGGATGGATTTTAAAAGGTAGATTAAATGGGACTTATAACAACACTAAAAAGGTGGTTTAACATGATTTTCAAAAAACAAGCCGAAGAGGACTTTAATATCCAGGCAGCAGAGTTTCCAGAGATGGAATCACTGATTAACCGGTGTGCGAACATTTACAGGGGAATTCCGGAATGGTTAGATGATAAGAATAATATCAAGACTATTAATTTTGCAAAATCTGTGTGTTCTGAGACTGCCCGGCTCGTAACATTGGCGATCGGCATTCAGATAGATGGTTCCGCAAGGGCGGCATGGCTACAGGAGCAGATCGATAAAGTATATTTTCAGATCCGGCACTGGGTAGAATACGGCTGTGCTTACGGAACGGTTTTTATCAAGCCGAACGGTGAGAGCCTTGACGTATTTACTCCGGCAGATGTGATGATTGTAGATTACGATAATCAGGAAATCAAAGGGATTATATTTAAGGATTCTTATACTGTTGGACGGAAATACTATACAAGGCTCGAATATCACAGGTTTGTTGAGACAACAGTGGACGGAGTGACAACCTATCCGTATTATGTTTCTAACAGAGCCTATGTATCAAAATCTCCTCAGTCAATCGGTGATAAGATCGACCTCAAGCAAACCAAGTGGGCTGACCTAATGGCAGACACTCCGCCGATTCTTAAGGCGAACGGCGAGAAGCTGGACGGACCTTTGTACGGAGTACTGCGGACACCACAGGCAAACAATGTAGATATTAGTACGCCACTTGGCTTGCCGATATTTGTAGAAGCCATTGAGGAGTTAAAAGACCTTGATATTGCATACAGCCGTAATGCCGGAGAGATTTTTGATTCGCAGAAGATTGTTCTGGCAGATGATAGACTGCTGATGCCGAGCGGTACACCTGTAGCAGCCATGTCGCCACAGGGCATGGAGAACAGACGTAATGAGATGAACTTACCGCGCTTTGTCAAGAATGTATTCGGACAGGATGAGAAAGAGTTCTATCAGGAAATCAATCCGATTCTCAACACAGATACTCGTATAAGCGGCATAAATGCCCTTTTAAGCCAGTTGGGACATAAGATTGGATTCTCCAACGGATATTTTGTTTTCAACGAATCTAGCGGCATTCAGACAGCTACAGGAGTAGAAGCGGAACAGCAGAGGACAGTCCAATTCATCAAAGACGTGAGGGATAAGTTAGAGTCTTGCCTAGATGAAGTTATTTACGCATTGAACGTCTACGCTGACCTGTACGGGCTTGCACCGGTTGGGGCTTATGAAGTCAATTACGACTTTGGCGATATTCTGTATGTGCGTGAAAACGACCGTGCTAGATGGTGGCAGTATGTGACAACTGGAAAAGTACCGGCTTGGATGTACTTCGTGAAATTCGAAGGAATGACAGAGGATGAAGCGAAAGCAATGGTCAAAGAAGCCCAGCCAGACGAACCGAAACTGTTTGGAGATGAGTAATTATGTTAAGCCCAGAATATTTACGCCGGATAACAGAGGGCAGTGAACAGATAGCAGAGGAACTGCATCAGTATATCATCTCTGAAATCGTGTCGCGGATGATGGCAAGAATCGGCAGAGGTGAGGATTATATTCTGACCAATGCTGATGCGTGGAGAATCAGAACGCTACAGGAATCCGGTGTACTGCTAGAGGACATTCTGGCAGAATTATCCAGATATACCAAACGTGAACAGCAGGAACTTCTTGAAGCGTTTGAAGATGCCGGAATCACCGCAATGAACTATGATGACAAGGTATACAAGGCGGCAGGATTAAGCCCTGTACCGCTCGAACAGTCTCCAGCTATGATAAGACTCATGGAGCGGAATATGCTTGCGACCATGGGAGAGTGGAAGAACTTTACAAGAACAACCGCAAGTGCCGCTCAGAGACTCTACATTGAGCAATGCGACCTTGCATATAACCATGTGATGACTGGGGCGGTTGGGTATACGCAAGCCATCAAAGAGGCGGTTAACAACGTTGTGAGTGATGGCGTATATGTTGAGTACATAAACAAAGAGACAGGAAAGAAAAGACGTGATACAATCGAAACAGCAGTAGCACGTTCTGTCAGAACTGGTGTGGCTCAGGCTACGGGGGATATATCCCTAAAACGCATGGAAGAAATGGACTGGGATTTAGTTCTGGTCAGTGCCCACATGGGAGCCAGAACGGGTGATGGCGGCGAGAATCCGGGAAATCACTCATGGTGGCAAGGCAAGATATACTCTCGTTCTGGCAAGAGTAAGAAATTTCCACCATTCTCATTGACCGGATATGGAACGGCAAGCGGACTGTCAGGGGTCAACTGCCGGCATAGTTTTGGGGCGAGTGACGGGGAATTCAATCCCTATGCAGAACTATCAGCACAGGATAAAGCCGACAAAGGAAAGCAGTATGAAAAAGAACAACGACAACGCACTTATGAGCGAAGAATCCGCAAAACGAAGAGAGAGGTTCTTGGACTGCAATCGGCGGTTGATAACTGCAAGGACGAACAGACAAGATTTGCCCTCCAACAAGACCTTGACCGGAAGTCTTATCTTTTACAGAAACAAAATGCTGCATATAAAGATTACTGTAAGCAGAACGACCTGAGAGAACTGCAAGACCGGCTTATGATTGCGAAGTGGAACCGTCAGAACGCTGCAAAAGCCAGAGGAGCAGCAAAGAGATATAAAACAGCAAAGGGGATTGACTGATGGATAGATGGGAATATTTCAATCCGAATCCTGTTAAGGATAAGAGAACAGGAGATTGCGTTGTCCGGGCAATATGTAAAGCAACCGGGTTCGACTGGGAAACGGTATTTGCCGGATTAATGATACAGGCATGTGCTCTGTCAGATATGCCATCGGCTAATTACGTTTGGGGAGCATATCTCTATAAGCATGGGTACAGGCGCAAGCTGATAGAACAGTCAGAAAGATATATCTATACAGTCAATGACTTTTGCGCAGATCATCCGACAGGTACGTATATCCTCTGCATAGATGGTCATGTGGTAACAGTACAAGAGGGTAAATATTTCGATACGTGGGATAGTGGTAATGAGATCCCGGTATATTACTGGGAAAAGGAGTAGCTAAATGAGCATACAGGAATTTATTCAATTGTTTCTTTCAGTCTGCGGAGGAGTATCAATTATTGGAGGGGCAGCAGCCGTAATCTTTAAGTGGATTACTCCGGCATTCCGGCTTAATAAGCGAGTAGAGATACTAGAAGAACATGACAAGCGAGATTATGAAAGTCTTCAGAGAATTGCAGAACGTGACTCATTAATTCTGGAAGTGTTATCGACTATGCTGGATAGCCAAATCAGTGGGAACAATGTCGAGGAGTTAAAAAAAACAAAACAGAAGCTCACGGAGTATCTTGCACAGAATCAACGTTAATTGCATTAATAAGGGGTATGCTCATGAAGTTATATGTATTCACTAAGAAAGATATAGACAGGTTCTTGTTAGAGTGTAATTTCACACCGGACGAGGAAAGGCTGTTCCGGCTGAGATGCCAGGAACGCACTCTTGAATACTGCGCTGAACAGATGAACGTGAGTATATCCACGGTGAAACGATTAAGCCGGAGGGTAAACAATAAAATAATTAAAGTGTGTTAAGACGACAATAAAAGTCCCCGGGATTATCTCTCAGGGGCTTATTTTGTGTCTTTCCAAAATGGAAATATTAAAATTTGCACTTATTCAGTACTATTTCAAATTTACATTCAATTACCTCAGTAATTGTTGTCTAAATAATACTATAAATCAGATGAAAAAACAAGGATTGTTTAAATTATCACAATCTGTAATTACTTTTATTCCTCGATCTAAATATTTTACTCGAACATCATTAAATCTTCGCTTTCTCTTGCTGATCGTATAATCTTTATGAACTGTGTAAACAGTTCCGGGTGTTTCTGCCGTAGCCGGTGCATAAGCGCACATATCGAGCGTCGTTTCCTGCGCTGGCAAAATATCAACAATCCGCACATCGTCAATTCTTATCAAGTCCCCATGTCGTCCCAGACTTGGAAATGTCCGCGGGTTCAGAATCTTTCTGTAGATCACTTCGACTTCTTTCTGACTTTCCGGCATAACATGCAATCTCAGGTCCAGATCAGACACCATGTTTTCATAAATTGGCGTATTGACCCAGCCTACAAACGAATCCCCAGATTTTACCCTGACCGGAAAACGCTGCTTAAACTCCTCTGTCTCTGATCCTGCGACAGCTCCGCCACGCCACCTCATGCAAATTTCCGGCTTGTTCATGACTCCATTGCCGGATACAGATATCTTCATATCATGCCAGCTATCCCACTGACAAAGAAAATGGACCATACCGGCAATTGTAGAAAAAGGCGGGAGCGGGTATGTTTCGCCCCGCTTGCCATTCCATCCCGGTATTGAAAACCGGGCGGTATCCATATGCCCTTGTATCATTACTGCTTTCATGCGTTCATTTCCTTGTCTGCTCGGAATCCTTCAAGAATATTATTGTACAGACTTTCTGATATTTCTTCATCCATCAACGGATGCCTTTCCTCGAGTTCGGCGTCAAGACTTGCGTCTATGTCTGCAAGTGCCTGTTCTCTGTCAAATCCCATTTTTACAGCTTTGTTTAATAAATCAATTGTTTTCTTCATCTTCTTTTCCTCCATTTTCTTAAATTTCTTCGGTGTAGGAAATTCTAAGAGTATTGTCCTCAACTTCCCAGAAATAATTTTTACTGTCATATTTTTCGAGGTTTCTAAACTCCTCGATTTCTCCACTTGTCAGTGTCATTTCTACGGTCACCGGTTCGGTTCCCATCTTCCCGGTTTTCATTGCTTCTTTCTCAATTGCTCGATCAATTTTTCTTTCTAGCATCTTTTTTCCTCCTCCTTATGCCCGAGCATATGAAATAAAATTCTGCTCGGCGGTTTCGTCAACGAGTTCCGCCGGGATTCTCACCCAGTTCTCACCCAGAGAACTTATAAAATTCTCTTTCTAGGCTTCTGTGCCGCACAGCCAAGCTGCTGTGACTTTGGAACATCCGAAGTTTTCGGAATTGTTCCGCGCCACCTGTTTTAATTCAAATTCTTTCATTTTTCTCCTCCTAGTTAATCCCGGTAACTTTAACACGGGTTTGTAAAATATCTTCCGCAGCTTCCAGAATCTCGAAATCAACAATGTACTCCTCACCGTTCTGGTATACGGCGATTGCTCCGGACTCCAAAAGTTCCTCGCCGTCCCCGTTTCCATCCCAGAGCTGACCGAAGAAATATTCTTTACCAGCTTCAATTGTGTCCTCGGAACAGAGGACATATGACAATGTGTTTAATTTCATGTTTATTTTCTCCTTGACTTTTCCCCTGCGCTGACATATAATTTCGATATCAGCAATTTTTATTGTTGTTTCCCGGTGTTCCATGATTTCACTGGGAGTCGTCCCGATCAACGGCGAGACGTTGAGTTGAAATATGTTAAAATAAGATTGTAAGGTCTTATCAAGCGGGGCGTAACTGTTTTAGTTACGCCTTTTCGTTGCCATTCAGGTAATTGATATACCCTTGTCGAGCAGCTCCCTGCATACACTCTTCGGGAGTTTCTTCCCGGATTTCTCCAGAGTTTTCAAAATATGCAATTCGTCCGGTGCTCTTCTGTACCACTTCATTTACTGATAATGTGCAAAAACTTTCGCATTTTTCGCGAAATGCCTCAGCCCGCTCGACAAGATTAATTAATCTTTCAAGCTGAGGAATTGAAAAACATTTCAAGTCCTCGTCTGTGATGACGTCTCTAACGTACCACTGCAAGTTTTCGGCAGTTTCATTTTTCTTGTTAAGCAAATCCTCTTTTCTCATTTTGTCCTCCGTTCCGCCCCTCGCGGGGCTGTGTGATTGGTTTTCTTTAACTGTCTTTATCATACATCTATGTGCGTTATATGTCAAGCGTATATGTGCGTTATTTTTATTTTTTTTCTAGCCTGTCGAGCTCTGACAGAACAGCGTCTCGAATAAAGGCACTGTTGCTCTTGCCGAGACCGAGCTTTTCAATCCTCTCTTTAGTTCCTTTTGGAAAGACAATATTCAGCCTATAGTTACTGTTCTCATACTTTCTTACTGCTCTTTTCTGCGCTTCTGTTGTCATGTTAATCCCTCCTTTTTTCTAAATTATAAATCTATGTGCGTTATTACACAATACTTTTTCGATACTTTTTTGAACTTTTTAGATTGATACATCTATGCAAAAATATAATCAGAAAGGCGGTGCATAAGATGGCATTATATAACAATCCTTATCAATACAGTTTTGGTGTTCCGGGACAGATGAATCAGTTTCAGCAGCAGCCTGTCCAGATGCCGGCTCAACCAGTACAACAGCAGCAGAACAATAATGGCATTCTGTGGGTATCTGGTGAAGTCGGTGCGAAATCCTATCTGGTAGCACCCGGGACAAGCGTTTTACTAATGGACAGTGAAAGTGAAAAATTCTTTATAAAATCCACGGACGTTTCCGGCATGCCACAACCATTGCGGACGTTTGAATACCACGAGGTAGGCACTCAGATGCCACCTAAACAGCCTGTTCAGAACATGGACAAATATGTCACCAGACAGGAATATGATGATTTAAAAGCTAAATGCGACGCTATAGCAAACCGATTAAATTCTTTTTCTGAACCTGTTAGAACTAATGCCACACAGGAATCAGCGGTCAAGGGAGGAAACGCAGATGAGTAATCCATTATTTAATGCGCTTGGTGGTGGAATGCCGCAGGGAAACGGGCCAATGCAGATGATACAGCAGTTTATGCAGTTTAAACAGAATTTTAAGGGAGACCCGAAAGCAGAAGTTGAAAAAATGTTACAGTCTGGGAAAATTTCTCAGCAACAGCTTGATCAGGTTCAACAGATGGCAGGGCAATTTCAGAGTCTGCTGAAGAATATGAAATAGTACATTACAATCTGGCCAGATTGATGTAAATACACAAAAAGGAGATTATAACTATGGATGGAAATTATAGCTTAGCAGATATTGCCGCTGCTACTGGAAACGGCAGAAATAATGACGGCATGTTTGGTGGAGATGGTAGCTGGTGGATTATTGTTTTATTCATTTTTGCTTTCTTCGGATGGGGAAACAACGGCTGGGGCAATAATGGCAATGGCGGCGGATATGCAGCCACAGCAGCTACTCAGGCAGATATTCAGAGAGGATTTGACAATTCCGCAGTAATCAGCAAGCTTGACGGAATCAATAGCGGCCTGTGCGATGGATTTTATGCCATGAACAACGGTATGCTTACCGGATTCAATGGAATCAACACAAACATCATGCAGACTGGCTTTGGAATTCAGCAGGCAATCAATGCTGATACTGTAGCTAATATGCAGAGCACCAATGCTTTACAGGCACAGCTTGCGAACTGCTGTTGTGAAACTAGGGAAGCTATCCAGGGCGTAAATTACAACATGGCACAGAATACCTGCGCATTGCAGAACACAATGAACAGTAACACAAGAGACATTATCGACAGCCAGAATGCAGGAACAAGAGCAATTCTTGATTATCTTTGCAACGAAAAGATTTCTAACTTGCAGGCTGAAAACAATGACCTCAGACGTGCCGCTTCTCAGGATCGCCAGAGCGCACTGCTCACAACCGCGATGGCTTCTCAGACACAGCAGCTTATTAATGCGATTAATCCAGCACCGATTCCGGCATATCAGGTTCCTAATCCGAACACATATTACGGATGCGGATGCAACACCGGATGTAATTGCTGATAACTTCATATCGAGAGTATCTTTCGATTGATTCGGATGTCGGCTTATGCCGTATTACACAGAGGGGCAGGCTGAGACCTGTCCTTTTGTGATGTGAAAGGGGTAAAAATTATGGCAGAATTTACAAATGTAGCTGCTCAGACGGTAGCAGCAAATGGAAACGTAGTGTTTTCAAACACAGCAGTTAAAGGTTCTAACTGCATTCAGCACAGAGAGGGAAGTGGAATTATTACGCTGAGAGGACTTACTAACCAGTGCAAAGCGAGATTCTTTGTGGATTTTTCTGGCAATATCGCAATTCCAACAGGCGGTACTGTTGAAGCTATTTCTCTGGCTATTGCAATCTCTGGTGAGCCGGTATTATCTTCGCAGATGATCTCCACACCGGCAGCAGTAGGCCAGTACAATAATGTGTCCTCTGGTATCTATATTGATGTACCTCGCGGATGTTGCGTTAATATCGCGGTAGAGAACACAAGCGATCAGGCAATTTCTGTTGCGAACGCAAACATTGTCGTAACCAGAGAAGCGTAGGAGGTGTGATTATGAGAGACATTAAGGATTTATGTGCAAGAATCGAAGACGAGCTGTCCAAAATCGCTGATAATGGACTGACTACTGGAAATCTGGAAATGACATACAAACTGATTGATATGTATAAAGATATCAAGAATACGCAGTACTGGGATAAGAAAGTAGAGTATTACAACACTGTCCTTGACGAGATGCGTGGCGGATACAATGACGATTACAGCGAACGTGGAAGAAAACGTGACAGCATGGGGAGATACAGTTCAAATGACGGCAGAATGATGCCAGATTACGACCGGGGCAGTTCTTATGCCAGACGTGGTGAGCATTATGTTAGAGGACATTACAGCCGCTCTGACGGACGAGATGCTTATGACGACTATATGACGCAGAAACAGAGCTATCGTTCCGGCAAGTCTGAAGACTGCAAAAGAAAGATGCTCGCCGCCCTGGAAGAACATCTGGACGAACTTACTACAGAAATGAGCGATATGTCTAAGGATGCAGAGTGCCGGGAAGAACGTGATCTTGTCAAGAGATACGTGGAAAAACTCCGTGATATGCTCTAAAAATGCAAAAGTGGTAGAGAGGTAGTTAAAAGAAATCTGTTATAATGTAATTGTGCAGCAGGAAGCACAAGTAAAACGGTTGTTTTGACATTTTCGTTTTAATCCTCCTTTCTTTAATTTTTTGTAGCTGGTGCGCACGCTTTAATGGAAAGTTAAACAGGTTCGAATCCTGTCGTGCGTATTTGCCATCTGGCACGCAAGATGGTTCACCTCCTTGATTAAGGTTTTTGTTATTCATACTTTTCTTTTTAAAAAAAGAAATAAATATCCGAAACAACTCGTGGCAGGCATGACACGTTAAACGCCTTGCTAACCCGGGAATCCGGGTTATGTGGAATGTACGCTAGTGGAAAACTGACAGAGTCGTGCTCTGATCTCCGGTTCGATTCCGGGCGTTCCGCTTTAATCCGCTTAGAGTTAAGCTGTTTGTATACAGGCGGTCTATGCCTCAGGTGGATTTACGCTATAGCGAAAAGGTGAAACTCAACTCAGTTTTTTAGCTGTCCGTTACAGGCGGTATGGAATGTAGCTCAGTGGTAGAGCAGTGGTCTTACAAGCTATGTGCCGCAGGTTCGATTCCTGCCTTTCCGATTACCTTGCCAGTGGTCTAACTGGCTTAATCCATTTACCTGCGGCGGCAGGTCAATAAACACGACCAGGAGGATGTTATGCAGAAACTTATTGACACACTTAAATCATTTGGAATCGAAATCCCGGAGGATAAACAGGCAGATGTTAAGAAAGCACTCTCTGAGCATTACAAAAATGCGAAAGAAGTAGCAAAAACCCTGTCAAAAGTCGAGGGTGAACGCGATGACTGGAAAGAACGCGCTGAGACAGCAGAGGAAACCTTAAAAGGTTTTGATGGTATCGACCCGGCAAATATCCAGACAGAGCTTGCTGGATGGAAAAAGAAAGTCGAAGACGCAGAGAAGGAATTCAATGCAAAAATCTATGACCGTGATTTCTCAGACGCACTCAAAGCAGCACTCGATGATGTTAAGTTTTCCAGTGAAGCGGCAAAGAAGTCTGTTATGGCAGACATTAAAGAAGCGGGCCTCAAACTGAAAGACGGTAAAATCCTTGGACTGAACGACCTGATCGAACAGATGAAGCAGTCTGACGCATCCGCTTTTGTGGATGAATCTCAGCAGCAGGCTCAGCAGAATCAGGCAAGATTTACCACTCACGTTGGACAGCAGAAGACACCGGGAAGTATGACCAAAAAAGATATCGAAGCGATCAAAGACCCGTCCGAGAGACAGGCTGCAATTGCTCAGAATATTCAGTTATTCCAGTGATTTTTTTACACCGACTATACACCAGAGTATAGCCGCTAACCCAATACCTTAACAATTATGGGTAGAAAGGATTTTTTTATATGGCAGCAAAAGCTAATCTTATTATGACTAATGATATTCAGGTAAAGGCACGTGAGATTGACTTTGTTACCAGATTCGAAAGAAACTGGGAACACTTACGTGAAATCCTTGGTATCATGCGTCCAATCAAAAAGACGCCCGGAGCAGTTCTTAAATCAAAATATGCAGAGGGTACATTACAGAACGGAAATGTTGGTGAAGGTGAGGAAATCCCTTACAGCAAATTCGTTGTAAAAGAAAAACCCTATGCAGAAATGACTATCGAGAAATACGCAAAGGCTGTATCTATCGAAACAATCAAAGATCACGGTTACGAGAACGCTGTTCAGATGACCGATGATGAATTCCTCTTCCAGCTTCAGACCAATGTTACTGAAAGATTTTACAACTATCTGAAAACAGGTACTCTCTCATTCACGGAAACCACTTTCCAGATGGCTCTGGCAATGGCTAAAGGTCGTGTAGAAAACAAATTCAAACAAATGCACAGAAATGTAACTGGCGTTGCTGGGTTTGTAAATATTCTGGACGTGTACGAGTATATCGGAGCAGCTGAGATTTCTATTCAGAACCAGTTCGGCTTCCAGTATGTGAAAGACTTCCTGGGATTTAAAACAATCTTCCTGTTATCTGACAGTGAAATTCCGAGAGGAACAGTAATCGCTACGCCTGTTGAAAATATCGTTCTGTACTATGTTGACCCGAACGAATCTGATTTCGCAAGAGCGGGTCTTGTATATACTGCATCCGGTGAAACAAATCTGATCGGATTCCATACACAGGGCAATTACCACACAGCAGTGTCTGAATCATTCGCAATCATGGGACTTACCCTCTTTGCAGAATATATTGACGCTGTTGCTGTCGGAACTATCAACGCAACTCAGACACTTGGAACTCTGACTGTAAACTCCACAGCAGGAAGTAAGAGCGGAGATACAAAAGTGACTGTTACTCCGGAAAAAGTAAGCGCAGGAAATGTATATAAATACAAAGTTGCATCATCTGAGACTTCCGTAGAGTACGGACAGAATGTGAAGAACTGGAGCGCGTGGGATGGAAAATCTGACATTACCGCAACAACAGGACAGGTAATCACAGTGGTTGAGTGCGACAGCACATATAAGGCACTGAGCGCAGGACACGCGACTGTAACAGCAAAATGATAAGGAGCAGCTATGGAAAGTGATATAAAAGATTTTAAAGAAGCTATGAAAACAGCGGTTGAATGGTTTCAGAAGAACTGTAACCCGCACCAGAAAATCATCATTTCGGGTGATGGAGTGGAAATGGTTTCAGGAGAAATGGCTTTTCCTGTGGAACCTGCAGATTAACTAGGAGGTAACTGGCATGGCTTATGCAGATTATGATTTTTATACAACTTCATACTTCGGCTCGGTCGTGCCAGAAAACGACTTTGATAGACTTGCTGGAAGGGCAAGCGATTTTGTAGATACACTGACATTCGACAGGCTTTTAGGAGGACTTCCGACTAATGAACGCGCTAGAAAACGTATTAGAAATGCTGTATGTTCGCTGACTGAATTAATGTATCAGATTGAGCTTGCTGAAAAGAATGCTACTGATGCCGCTATACATGGAAATTCTACCATGTCTGGGTCCGGTGGTAGCACGACAGGCATTGTAACATCTGTATCATCTGGCAGTGAATCCATCTCTTACGCAACGCCACAGCAGAAAGCATCAGGCGCAAAGGAATGGAGTACGGTGTATGCCGCCGCCGGAGATGTACAGAAAACGAACGATTTGCTCCTTAAAACAGCTTTACCGCTGTTGATGGGAGTAAGGACGGATGATGGAATACCAGTATTGTATGCAGGAGTGTGATTAATATGAAAAAGTTATTTATCTCTCAGCCAATGAGAGGAAAGACAGATGAGGAAATTCTCGCGGTAAGAGAAAAGGCAATCAAAAGTGCAGAAAGACAGGTTGGTGAACCGGTAGAAGTTATTGATTCATTCTTCCAGTCGGCACCAGTAGATGCAAAGCCGCTCTGGTATCTAGGCGAATCTCTTAAACTTCTGGCAGAAGCTGACGTGGCATATTTCGCCAAAGGATGGGACGAAGCCAGAGGATGCAAGATTGAGAACACCTGTGCCATTGAATATGGCATTGAGACCATTATTGAGGACTACAGAAAGGACTAAGCTATGGACATTTCAACATTAGGTTCATGTATAGCAATCGTTATGATCTGCTACATCGTAGGAATGGGCTGTAAAGCATCGAAAAGAATCTCTGATGAATGGATTCCAGTAATCATGGCGGTTATTGGTGGAATTCTCGGAGCTGTCGGAATGGGAATTATCCCAGATTTCCCGGCATCGGATTATATTACGGCAGTTGCAGTCGGTATGTTTAATGGACTGTCGGCCACTGGTGTGAATCAGGTTATTAAGCAGACAGTGCAGAAAGAATAATTAAGGAGAGGATATCATGTATTCGTCTAAAATTACACTTTTCAACTATTACGAAAGTGCCACAACTGGAGATGCATACTGGTATCCTCATGTTTTATCCGGCGTTGACCTCATTACAGACAAAGGAGCAATCCTTAAAAAGTACGGGCCAGACGCAACAGACAACGCACAGTTACACGTTCGATACACTGTCCAGAACGGCAATATAACCATTACCGATAAAAACGGCAAGATTCTTCCATGGATTCCACCTAAAGAGTGGAAACAGCAGATTAACAACGCTCTGGAAGACACTATCACATTCTCAGATGAGTCGTTCTTCTGGGAGGGTGAGTGGACTGGCGGAACGGTAATTGACAGTGATTATCGGAGCGGATTCTACCAGTACATGAATGAGAACAAGGATAACGTGTCTAAGATTACCAGTGTAGGCGGTCCGTATACGCTGATTCCACATTTTGAGATTCTGGGTAAGTAATATGAGTAAGATTCATCATTTTAAAGGATTCTCCATAGTTGATGGAGATATGAAAATCAAGTTGAATATGGACAGGTTCTCCAGACAGTATCAAGAAGCTCAGTACCTCCTTGATGGAATGGTCATGGATAGTATGGTTCCGTTTATGCCGATGGTTTCAGGAGATTTCATTGACGAGACAAGGGCAAAAAGTTCCTCTATGCAAGGTACAGGATTTGTTTGTGCGGCGGCGGCTCCTTATGGACGTTTTCTGTATGAGGGAAAAGTAATGGTTGACGAAGTAACCGGAAGTTCATACGCAAGGCGTGGAGCAAAGAAAGTCCTTGTCAGTCAGTTTTCTGGTCGGACAGCCGCAGAGGAAAATCTTGAATACACCAAACAAGCTCACCCACAGGCACAAGCAAAGTGGTTCGATGCCGCTAAACGACAATACGGCGGCACATGGATTCGTAAAGTAAAAGCACAGGCAGGAGGTGGCAGACATGGCAGATAAGCCTATCGGCAAAGATGCAACTGGATATGAGATTCTGACAGATGCCATGAAAGCACTTCTAAACCAGTATCCGGGGCTATACGAAAATGAAACAATCAAATTTGAGGAACTTGGCAAGGAATCTGGAATTGCGTTCTCGGCAGACAACGGGGCGTTGATCTATTCAGAAAAAGAAGATGTTTGCGGAACAATGCACCAGGTATGCCAGTATCCATTTTACGTGGTATATCGTACAGCATCTGACAAAGAAAGGCAGAAACTATCTGTTCAGAAGTTCCTTGACAATCTTGGTAAATGGATATGCTGGGAACCAGTTATTATAAATGGCTCTGAGACGCGTTTAAATGCGTTTCCTGAACTTTCACAGGGTCGAGTGATAAAACGTATCACCCGTGATAACTCCTATAGTTTAGAGCCACAGGAAAGTGGCGTACAGGATTGGCTATTGCCATTGTCAGTACGCTACGAAAACACTTATGAGGTAATATAACAAGTAACAACCGGCTATCAATATGAGATAGTCGCTAACCTACACAGCCTTTTAAAAGTTATAGGCAGAAAGGACATTTCTATGGCAGTTACAGGCAAAATTGACCGTAAATATATGGCTCATTACATTGATGCAGGTTCCCTCTGTGGAGGACTAACATCGAAATATGAGCGTCTTGGAAAGGATTTGGAAGAGTACAATGTAGAACTCAATCCAGATACTGAAACATCTAAAAACATTCTCGGAGAATCCACATTTAAGCATAACGGTTATGAAGTTTCTTCTGACGCGGATCCATTCTATGCAGACACTACTTCTGATCTGTTTACAGCATTACAGAAGATCGTAGATGGACGTCTCAAAGACGATAACCTCAAGACAAAAGCAGTTGAGGTTCATCTCTGGACAGAAGCCACAGCAGGCAAGTATGAAGCATATCAGCAGGATTGTTATGTTGTGCCGACATCCTATGGCGGCGATACGTCTGGATACCAGATTCCGTTTACCGTCAATTACACCGGTGAACGCGTCAAAGGGAAATTTGATATCAGTTCCGGAACATTTACAGCTGACAGCAAATAATTTTTAGGAGGGTATAGAAAATGGCAAAAACAATTAACACAAACATTGATGATGGATTTCTTCTTTTCACATTCACAAACAAACAGGGCGAAGTGTTTTCTTCATTCAAACTGAATCCTACCGACATTAACGTTGCAGCAAGAGCGGAAGAATTGGAAACTTTCTTTGAGCAGGCTCAGGAATCTGTTAAAAATGTTTCTTCTAGTAAAGAGATGGCGGAGATTAATAAGCAGATTGAGGACAAAATCAATTATATGCTCGGATACGAAGCATCTAAGGATTTATTTAAAGAACCAATTACCGCAACAACTGTTTTCGGAAATGGTCAGGTGTTCGCCTATATCGTTCTGGACAAAATCAATGAAGCACTTACTCCGGAAATTGAAAAGAGAAAGAAAAAAATGCAGGAAGTGGTCAATAAGTACACGGAGAAGTATACAAAATGACCGCCTATGAGTTACCCACCTCACTAAATATCAGTGGGGTGGATTTTTCTATCAGAACGGATTTTCGAGTAATTATTGATATTCTGGTCGCCATGAATGACCCAGAGCTGGATGAGCAGGCAAAAGCAGTTGTTATGTTACAGATTCTATTCGAGAATTGGCAAAGCATACCCCTGGAACATCTTACAGAAGCTTGCCAGAAAGCTTGCGAGTTTATTGATTGTGGCCAATTCGATGATAGCCCGAACAAGCCCAAACCTCGTTTGATGGACTGGGAACAGGATGGAGATATGATCGTTCCGGCTGTAAACAAGGTTGCCGGTAAAGAAATCAGAACAGTGCCTTATATGCACTGGTGGACATTTTTTGGATATTTCATGGAATCTGGCGAGTGTCTGTTCAACACGGTTGTTGGAATCCGTTCTAAAAAGGCGAAGGGCGAAAAACTCGATAAATGGGAAAAGAAATTCTATCAAGAGAATAAAAACACAATTGACATAAAAACACGTCTCAGCGACGAGGAGCAAGCTTATAAAGATAAGCTGAATGAGATGTTGAACCTCAAATAGTTAGGAGGTGGACACATGGCTGCTGATGGCTCAGTCATTATTGATACCAGAATGGACACATCAGGTGTACAAAACGGCGTATCAGCAATCAGACGGTCTTTTAACGGACTTGACAGCGTAGTAAAAAAAATAGGCGTACTGATTGGCGGAGCATTCGCAATTGGGGAACTGGCCCAGTTTGGCAAAGAATGTCTGGAACTCGGATCTGATCTGTCAGAAGTGCAGAATGTGGTTGATGTTACATTTACAACCATGTCAGAAAAGGTAAACGAATTTGCAAAAAACGCTATAACATCTGCCGGGCTCTCCGAAACAATGGCAAAACAATACACTGGTACTTTTGGAGCTATGGCAAAAGCCTTCGGATTCTCAGAGGAGCAGGCGTATAATATGTCTACTCAGCTGACTCAGCTTACAGGCGATGTTGCATCTTTCTATAATCTCGATCAGGAAGAAGCATTCATAAAGTTGAAGAGCGTTTTTACGGGCGAAACGGAAACACTCAAGGACCTCGGCGTGGTAATGACCCAGTCGGCACTTGACCAGTATGCACTGGCTAATGGATACGGGAAAACCACATCCGCCATGACCGAGCAGGAGAAAGTGGCTCTTCGTCTGGCTTTTGTGCAGAAACAGTTATCTGCCGCATCTGGTGACTTCATTCGTACATCTGATTCATGGGCGAATCAGGTTCGAGTGATGCAGTTACAGCTGCAATCTCTCAAGGCAACAGTTGGACAGGGATTAATCAATCTCTTCACTCCTGTCCTGAAAGTTATCAATATCTTGCTCGGTAAGTTAGCAACACTGGCAAATGCATTTAAAAGCTTTACAGAACTTATCACTGGCAAAAAATCATCTGGCCAGACAGGCGCAAGTGGTGCAGGCCTTGTTGGAGCGGACCCGATGGCTGATACAGCAGATCAATACGGAGACGCTGCCGACAATGCCGAAAAGCTGGCAGATGCGACAAATGATACAGCGGACGCAACTAAGAAAGCTACTAAGGCGGCAAAAGGATATCTTAGTCCTCTCGACGAAATAAATAATTACTCAACGGATAAAAGTGCAGATTCATCGCCAAAAGTACCGGGCACAACCGGCGGACTTGCAGATCAGATGAAAGATGCTGTACAAAATGTTGATTACGGAAAGGTTGCAGAAGGCGAGACGGTTCTTGATAAGATGTCAAAACCGCTAAAAAAGATAATCGACAGATTTAAGCAGCTGGCTAAGTTAATTGCAAAAGGATTCTGGGATGGATTAGGAGATTACGAGCCAATTTTTGACGGAATAAAAAAGGATCTCGATTCCATATGGAAATCTTTAAAGGATATCTTTACTGATTCAGAAGTTACTAAAGCAGCAAATAATTTTCTTGATTCATTTGCATATGCAATTGGACAAGTTGCCGGTTCATTTGCCAGAATTGGATTGACAATTGCGCAAAACATTATAGGCGGAATTGAAAAGTTTTTAAAGCAGAACACGCAAAGAATAAAGAACTATCTGATAGATATGTTCAATATCGGCTCTGAAATTTCGCAAATCGCAGGGAATCTTGCAGTCGCCTTCGCGGATGTTTTCTCAGTTTTTGGTGGAGAAACCGCACAGCAGATTACTGCGGATTTAATCGGAATCTTTGCTGAAATCGGAATGGTTCTTACAGAAACGGCTGCAAAACTTGGCAGAGATATCCTTAACATGATTGCGCAGCCTTTTATCGACAACAAGGACATTTTAAAGTCCGCAATCGAGGGTAGCCTCGGAGTAATAGAAACTGTAACAAGTGGGGTCTTAACAGTTGTTCAAAACCTTAGTGACGCAATATCGAGGTTATACGATGAACACGTAAAGCCGTTCTTTGATTCTATAGCGAATGGATTATCAAGCATATTTGAGACTCTGATAACTGGATACAACACCTATGTTCTTCCAGTTTTGCAAGGACTGGCAGAACAGTTCAAAGGGCTATTAGAGGGACCATTAGGGGATGCGATTTTAAAGATAGAAACATTCCTCGGAAAACTCATTGATTCTCTGAAACTTCTGTGGGAGTCGGTATTAGTGCCTTTGATTAACTGGATAATCGCGAATTTGCTTCCGGTCGTGGCAGAAATAATTAACGTTGTAGGCACCGTAGCAATAAAAGTTATGAAATCATTAATTAAAATAATTGGTGATGTAGCAGATACACTGAGCGGAATCATTGATTTTCTTGTCGGCGTTTTCACAGGAGACTGGGAACTGGCTTGGCAGGGAATAAAAGAGATTGCGGATGGAGCATGGAGTTTTATCAAAGATGTTGTGTCAGGTGCGTGGGAGATAATTAAAACCGTAACAAAAGGCGCGTTGAGTATAATAAAGAGCATCATCAGTACTGCTTGGAATGCGATTAAAGCATTGACTTCAACAATCTGGAACGCAATCAAAAAGACACTTTCTGGCCTTTGGAGCTCTCTTAAATCCACAGCCAGCACAGTATTTAATGCAATTAAAACAAAAGTTGCGAGCGTATGGGATAGCGTAAAGAATAAAACATCCCAAGTATGGGAAAATGTAACTACATTTGTTTCTAATAAAGTAGAAGCGATAAAAAATGCTATCATCAATAAGTTTAATGCCGCCAGAGATGCAGTCAGATCTGCATTTGAAGGCATTGTGGATTTTATTAAAGCTCCGATTAATCAGGCAATCAGCATTGTTAATAATGCAGTTGGGATGATTAATAATGCAATTGGTGGAATTGAATCTGCATTTTCCTTTGGACCCTGGACTGTTCCAACACCGTTTGGTTCAAAGACTATTGGATTTCATGCGACATTTCCACGTATCGGAACTATCCCATATCTGGCCAGTGGCGCAGTTATTCCGCCAAGGTCAGAATTCCTTGCGGTATTAGGTGACCAGAAGAAAGGAAATAACCTGGAAGCACCGGAAAGCCTATTACGGCAGATCGTCCGGGAAGAGTCAGGAAAAGGGCAGGGAGATGGAAATACCTACAATGTTACAGTTAATGCATCTGGCAGAAAACTGTTAGATATTATTATCAGTGAAGCTGAAATGAGAAGAAACCGGAATGGGAAGAACCCATTTGAGTTAGCGTAAGGAGAAGAATATGCCGCAGGAACAATTTAAAATAGACAACGTTGTTATAAGAGCACCGGATAGTTACAAACCGGTGTTCGCAACCACTTCTACGGAAGACTCTAAAAGAAGTCAGGATTTGATTATGCACAATACACCAATGGGAACAATTGGTGGGTATGACATGCAATGGGGCGAGCTTACATGGGCTGAAATAGCAACCATACTAAATACTGTACTTAACAAAAGTCAATTCACATTCCACCATAAAGACCCAACTATTCCGGGAAGATGGATAGACAGAACATTCTACGCATCAAATTTTAATATGGCTGCGCAAACTCTGAAAGATGGGGAAGAAAAGTGGACAGATTTGTCTATTAATGTAAGGAGGGTTGAGCCGATTTGATAAATGTATCTACTCAGTTGAAGAAAGAATCTCTTACAAACAGAAATTATTACGTGACAGCAAATGTTACATTGTCAAATGGTACAACTCTTAAGCTAGGCAAAAAAGACTTTTATCTGTCTGGAAATAGTCTCGTAGATTCAGCAGACTCTGGGGACTTCCCGGTGGGTGTAGCAATAGAAAAAACGGCAAGTTTATCATTGGTAAATGATGACGGGCGCTTTGACGGATATAATTTTAACGCCGCAAGGTTTGTTATCTTTCTCAATGTGCAGTTATCCGACAGGATAGAAGCTATAAAGAGAGGTACTTACATTGTGTCGAAAAAGCCTGCAACGGCGAGCGAAATAAGTCTTTCTCTCTTAGATAAAATGCACAATGCTGATAAGACATATGATTCTAACCTGTCTTTTCCTTGTACAGTCAAGGAACTGCTCTCAGAATGCTGCCAGCAATGTGGAATCACTCTTGGAGATGCAATGTTTCCAAATGCGGACTTTCAGATTCGGAAAGCGCCATCTAATGCGACATACCGTACAGTAATCGGAATGTGTGCCGGGATAGCCGGTGGAAATGCAAGAATCGACGAAAATGACTTACTCAGGATTATTACGTTTGATAAGACATTTACCAATACGACTATTTACGATGGTGGAGCAGTAAAGAACTGGACAAATGGTGATGATCTGGATGGCGGCACGCTTAATCCATGGACAATGGGGACTGTGATTGATGGTGGTACGTTAAGCAATAACGATTATCACGCGTTATTTTCAATTCAGAATCTACAATATGACGTAGACGATGTTATTGTAACAGGTGTCAAATATGTAGAAGATGAGACCGAATATATGTCAGGTCAGGACGGCTATGTGATTACTATTGACAATCAGCTATTGTCGGGCAATGCACAGGCAGGAGTCGAAGCTATTGGAAATCAATTAATCGGTTTGCGAATGCGTCCTTTCTCATGCGACGGAATTGCCAACGGATACGCCACTTTTGGCGATCCAGTTGAATTTATTGATACAAAGAATCGTGTCTTTAGATCGTTTGTGACAGATATAGAGTTCGTGTTCGGCGGTTCAACATCATGGAGTTGTAGCGCAAAGAGTGCTGAAGAAGATGCAAGCGAGTTTATTGGTGATCAGCAAACAGCGGTAGAGCAGTCAAAAAAAGATATAGAAAAGAAACTATCTGCCTATGACGTAAAGCTCAAACAAATGAACGAGCTTGCAGCAAACACGCTAGGTTTCTTCTATACAGAGGAAATACAAGAAGATGATTCCGTAATTACGTACCGGCATGATAAACCTACACTTGCTGATTCTAAAGTAATTTATAAGACAGGTGTCGATGGATTCTTTTTGTCAGTAGATGGGGGTCAGACATGGAAAGCCGGCTTTGATAATAATGGAGATGCCGTTCTGAATATTCTCTATGCCATCGGTATTCAATCAGAATGGATTAATACAAGAGGCTTCACAGCGAAAGATAATAACGGGAATACGACATTAAGAATAGATGCCGACACAGGTGCTGTCACATTAGAAGCTGAAAACTTTACCCTGAAAAGCAGAACTATTGAACAAATTGCCAAGGATGTTGTGGATGGGACAGTTCAAAGCAATGTGACTATCCCGAACTATTATGGCACGTATGTGCCAACATTGCAGAATTATCCAGCATCTGAGTGGAAAAGCGAAGAATATAAAAAGCATGACGGCTCGATATTCATGAACTTCTCTACAAGCCAGGTATATATGTTTTCTGGGACTGATGGTACTTGGCAGGAACTGGATGCTAAAAAAATTGTCAATTTCGAAAGAGTTTTTAATGCTCTGACAGACAATGGCAAACAAGAGGGAATTTATATGCAGAACGGACATCTGTATATAAACGCTTCTTATATTAAATCAGGTCAGATTTCAGCTGATTTGATTAATCTGAAGAACATCAACGTTACAAACAGTTCTGGAGTATCAACATTTGCGATTGATAACTACGGAAATGTTACGCTCAGACCTAATACATTCGTGTTAGCAAACGGCGACACAATATATAGTGTTGCTGAAAATAAAGCTTCGACAGCATTATCGAATGCGAATCGCTATACAGACAATGCACTTAGCAACCTCGACATAGGAAAAATGTCTAAACAAGAGATTATTAATGTGCTAAGCGATAACAGCAGCAATAAAGGTCTGTATCTATCAAATGGCAATGTGTACATGAATGCCGATTATATTAACACAGGTGAATTAGCAGGATGGAAAGTTGGAATTAAAAAGCTTTCAGCAAGTGGCACGTATGGAGAAATAACGCTAGATGCTTCAACTGGAGAGATCTATTCAGAGACGAATACAGGAATATATGTGCCGGGGTACGGGACGTTGTATGGAACGCGAATTAGAGGAATCAATCTTTATACAGGAATTGTACATGCAAGCTCAGCCTCGTTTAATAAAAGCGTTTCGGCAAACAGCGTTTCGGCATCAAAAAAAGTTACAGCAGGTACACATATAGAAGCCAGTGGCCATTTCTATAGCATCGGAACGGGAACAAACCTTGCAGATTTAAGTGTCCGAGGAACAAAGAAAAGAATCCTTCCAACAAAAAACTATGGTACGCAGGCATTTTATTGTTATGAAATGGCGTCCCCCATGTTCGGAGACATCGGAGAAGCATCCGTATCGGAAGACGGCACATGCCTGATAGACATAGATGATATATTCCAAGAATCTACCAATGCAAGGATTGAATATTATGTGTTTTTACAAAAGGAAGGAGATGGAGATTGTTGGGTAGATAAAAAAGAGCAGACATATTTCACTGTAAAAGGTACTCCGGGGCTTAAATTTGCATTTGAAATCAAAGCGCGGCAGGCTGACTATGAACACATGCGTTTTGCTGACGCAAGCGAAACAGCCTACGACAGGGCAATAGACACAGACATGCCAGAACCAGACTACAGTGAAAGCCTTGAAGTATCAGAACCAGATTATGAAAAAGAACTTCTTAATAACAGGAAAAAAATTATTGACGAAATGGGGAAAATATCATGAAAAAAATTTTAACAAGTTTTATGAATCTTAGTACTGGAGAGGGAAGCCGCATTGCTTACACCTATTCAGAAGTAGACGAAAACACAGGAAGTATCATCAGCCAGAACAATAAGGGCAATTTCCTTGTAATGGATGACAATGTGCAAAAAAATCTTGATTCCGTAAAGGATTACATAAAAAATAATTTCCTTTCATAAGGAGGTAAGTCTAATATGGCCAATACATATACAATACAATTCCGGCGCGGTATGTACGCTGATTTTGATACATCGAAAATTCGTCCTGGAGAGCCCGTTGCGATTCTTGGCAATGACCCGTCCGTTCCATCTGGTAAAGCCTTATACATTGCATTTGCGGCTAATGATGTAAGGCGGTTGTGTTCCATCGAAGATATTTCAGAGATGGTCAATGCCGGAGAATTTGTTGGTCCGCAAGGCCCAAGAGGTGAAAAAGGAGATAAAGGCGATCCGGGAGAAAAGGGTGCAGACGGCACCGTAGCATTTGAATCGCTGACACCTGAGCAGAAAGAATCACTAAGAGGAATATCTATTAAGTCAGCTTCTGTTGACACAGATGGAAATCTGACAATAACGTTTTCAGATGGAGACAGTGAAGACATTGGTAATATTATGGGACCGCAGGGAATTCCGGGTTCAAAAGGTGATAAAGGGGTAGGTATTAAAAAGATAACAGATTATTATGCTTTGTCATCATCTAATACAGATAAGGCTTTTGGACAGGTGTGGCTTACAACTCCGCCGACTATGACAGCGGAAAAGAAATATCTTTGGCATTGGCAGAGAACTGATTACACTGATGGCAGTTTTTATTCAACAGAAAAAGGTGTAATAGGCGTATATGGAGAACAGGGACCCAAAGGTGATAAAGGCGATAAAGGACCCAAAGGCGACAATATGAGCGATGAACAGGCCGCACAGATTGAGCAGAACAAGACAGACATTGCTTCGCTAAAGGAAGATTTAGCTAACTTAGAAAACACGTTAGAATTACCCAAAGATATTTATGTACTAGAGCCATCTGATATTCAAAGTGGTTATATAATTGACTCAAATGGTACAATTAGAACTAATGAAAATTGTACACTGTATAAATATGATGTTACAAATATAAATTCTGTTTATATATCTCATAGGGGCGCAGCGTCTATGCCAGTTTATTGGTTGGAAAAAAATGTTCTTATATCACATTTTACTGCTGAATATGATACATGGAGTGGTAAGGTTGATACGAGCAATGCGGATACGTTATACCTTAATATGATATCTATATATACACCCGTTGTGAGTTGTCTGGTAGAAGGGAAGCGTGTGCCTGGATATGGCAAATCTTATGTCGATTTACAAGGAAAATCGTCTGGACATTTTTACTTAATAAATTCTGAAAGTGGCTGGTTTTCTCAACAAGAAACAACTGATAGTCAGTATGCTACTTATTACCCAATTTTCTTAAAAGCAGGTAAATACCGTTTTAATTCTGCTGTTTCTACGACGTTTTCTATTATTGTTAAAAATGATGAAATTTCACACCTTAATTTTACAGAAAATAAACTCAATATTGTAGAATTTGACACAGACGTTACGTTATACCCTACGTCTACACGTGGTAGAGATGCTGTAATTTGTGATGCGTCTATTGATATTTTGAGTGTAAGTGACAAGGGGTTATTTCCAATTTGTAATCCAATTTATGTCGGTAATAAGATGGATTTTTCAACTATTAAAGAAGCAACCACTTATATTTCTGATTCGTCAAAAGAAAAAGAATACAATATCTATATTGAAAAAGGGACATACAATGAAAGTTCAATAACTCTTCCAGACTATGTAAATCTCATTGGGTTGTCTAATGAGAAAGAATCTGTTTGGGTTAAAGGCGAACTTCCAGATAATGCTTTAGACACAGAAATTGCGCCTAATTCAACTATTAATATCAGCATGAATAACAAATTTAAAAATATCACTGTGTCAGCAAAAAACTTACGTTATTCTGTGCATGATGAATCTAACAACAAACAGAAGAATTGGAATCAAAGATTCGATAATTGTAAATTTATTCACTACGGAACATATGGAGCAAAATCTTATAGAGAAGAACATAGTCTTGATACTTCTAACTTGTGGACTTCATGTCATGCTTGGGGCGAAGGTGCTTCTGATGGTTCATTTATTGAATTTAATGATTGCATTTTTGAATCCGTAGAAAATGGGTACTATGTACATGAGGGCATTAGCCAATCAGAACCATACAAGCGCATATTTAATAATTGTGAATTTATAATGATTGACACTGTTAATATAAATCAAAAATGGAATAACAGCATTTCCATAGATAATACAAGAGATATTACAGCTAAGAACATTTTACTATTCAATAACTGTTTCATAAGCGATAGCATGCGAATAAATGGAACAATACCGATTGATGTTCGATTGAGTGGTTGCGGAATAGTTCCGATTAGGGCAAATATGAATACTGATATGTACCCTTTGAATACAGAATGTATGGATGATTGCTACTATGTCGGTGACACGCCTTTAGTTGGTGGGGAAGTTCTTGCAATTACAAACAGGCATAACCAAGTAGTTATTGCGAATGAAAACACACAAAAAGAATTGATATGTGGTGTTGCCGTAGGTACAGTGAATAAATATGGATATGTTCGAGTTATGAAAAAAGGCTATATTTCTCTTGCTGGAAAAAACGGAATTTTATACACAGTTGGTGAAAACGGGCAAATTGCAAATGCAACAAACGAATCAAAACTAATTATAGGTGTATGTGTAGGTCAGTTTGTCAAGTTACTAATTGACTAAAGAGGGCTTTAGTTAACCAGAACCTTTTATGAAATTTACAAATACCTATCCAAATAAAAATAGTCTAATTGTGTCAGTATAAAATATATAGGAGATTTACGCATGACAAACGAACAGAAAACAGTTCTCAGGAAGATTATTTACGCAGTCGAAACCGGCGGACAGGTCTACGGACAACAGGATTATTCGGACTTCACAGAAGCCTATGAGAATAATTCAGATGAACACGCAATTACAATCGGGGCAGGGCAGTGGTACGGAACCGAAGCCAAGACACTTCTGGAACGAATTTACGATGCCAACCCGGAACAGTGGGAGAAAATAGACAAGGTCAGACTTCTGGAACAAGTCCAGACCGCAAACTGGGAATGCTTTAATATTTCCAGAGTATCACAGCTTGCTGATACTATAGTTACCCTTATTTCGTCCGATTTGGGTATTAAATGCCAAGATAGCCTTATGGATGAACAATTAGCCACCTACGCAGACGAAGCCCTTAAACAGGGCGTTACGGATACTAGAGCGCAAGCCATGTGCGTAAACTTTAGGCACCAAGGTGGACAAGGGGCAGTAACACGGATTCTGGCAAAGACTCAGAAGCTATATACGCTCGACAACCTCTACGCAGCCTGCCAGACGGACATAGGGAATCAGGTGGGAGCATATAAAGACAGGCAGAGATTTGTTTATAATGCGCTGAAAACATATTTTCCAGAAAGTGAGGAGACAGACATGAAAGCAATTGATAAATTAATCCAGATCGCAAAGAACGAGGTTGGCTATCTCGAAAAGGCAAGCAATAGTCAGCTTGATAGCAAGACAGCAAATGCCGGAGAAAATAATTATACGAAATACTGGCGAGATATTAAGCCAGATTATCAAGGACAGCCATGGTGTGCTGCATTCGTTTCGTGGTGCATGATGAAAGCATTCGGCTTAGACACAGCGAAGAAACTTTTGAAGCACTGGCCATACGTTTACTGTCCGACAATGGCGGATTTGTTTACCCTGAACAGCAATCCGAAGATTGGAGATATTGTTATTTTTTATCGAAATGGCACATTTACACATACCGGAATCGTAACAAAGGTATCAGGAGATCGATTCTGGACAGTCGAAGGAAACACTTCTGGTAGCTCTACAATTATCGCAAATGGTGGTGGCGTATGTCAGAAAAGTTACTACAACAGCAACCTTCCCGGAACAAAATTCTGCACTCCAAACTACAACTTAGTGAAGAATGTAACACCAGTTTCAGGCTCAGATACAGCCAAAAAGCAGAACACTAGAGCCTACATTGCGCAGATAAAAAAGGACACAAAATGTTATACAAAATCAAACAAAAACAGCTCGTCAAAGCTGTTCCCAAAACTGAAAAAAGGTGCAGTTGTAGAGGTGATGAAGTACACAGAAACCGACAGTTCGGGACTCAAATGGTACTTCATCCGCATCCCGCATCCGACAGAAGGGTTTGTTTTTGAATTTGTTCCAAAAGGAACATTCACCAGAATCACAGAAATTTCTAAATGATTTTCCCGGGGAATTACCCCGGGAGTTTTATCTTTAAACATATTTTGTATCATTTCGGAAGTTTTAGACTGTTATCGTTAGACACACGTTAGTCACAGATAAAAATATTGTTTCCTAATATAATAGTGGCAAAAACACTGTATTTACAGGCATTTGCGCAATTTTCTAAATTCTATTTGTTTGTCACAATTAATAAAATTAGAATATAGAAATTTCGAACTGTCAATAAAATAATTTCGATTTTCTCGAAATTTCTTCTTGACATTCGGATAGTTCGAAGTTATACTGTAATTGTTCGATGAGAACGAAATTCAAACAGAAAGGAGAAATGAGAATGTGCGTTGGTAAAAAAATTAAGTCATACCTTGAGAACAACGGCATAACACAGACATTTGTCGCCAATAAAACTGGCATTCCTGTTCAGAAACTCAATCTTTCTCTCAATGGAAATCGCAGATTAGATTTCGATGAATACGAATTAATTTGCGGGGCGTTATCTGTTGGGACTGACAAGTTTCTTGAACCAAAAATTCCAGAGCAGAAAGGAGAATAAATGGACGCATTACAATTTAATAAAGCCGTCAGTCAACACTGCAAAGAATCTGGTGGAGACTGTTGCAAATGTGACCTTCGGCTTTACTGTTACCTATCGCCAAGTGAGCGACCAGATGAGTTAGTGAGCCTGGTTATTGATTTTTTGCATAACCACATTGAAAACCATGGTCATTATACCCATCACAGCGCGGCTTCATTTCCGTGTATTGATGATATGGACATGAGCACCGCAGTAGGTGGCGACCGCTATCAGAAACCTCATACTCTTCATAAACAGTCACGTGTTTGTGAATCTTGTGGCAATGATACAGTCGTGTAATTGTTTCAACCATATAATTCCCCTTTCGTTATACTCGGCATGTCGGTGCCTGTAAATGCATTATAGGTAGAGGGGAAAGGAAATACAATAGGTTGAATAAAAATCGTATTAAGAGATAAAAGCAAAGTAAGGAGGTAAAAAATATGAAACGCCATCCGATTATGGAATATGTGATTCCAGCAATTGTAGCAAGTGTGGCAACAGTTTTAATCCGTTTAGTGCTAGGGTGGTAAGAATTGAAGCAATAATGAAAGGAGTAAATATATGAGCGAAGTTGATGCTTACATCAAGGAAAATACAAGGAGGAAAACCAATCAATGAAAAAATTCGAACTGACAGCAGAGTCAAAAATCAACATCTTTGGAAAGAAGCTTTTCCGTATCAAGGCGCTTATATCATTTGGAGATGTAGAAGAGGGAGAAACTGGTGGGTGGATTGAGAAAGAGGAAAACCTTGAACAGTCCTCCGGCGATGCATGGGTCTCCGGCGATGCAGAGGTCTATGGCAATGCAAGGGTCTCCGGCAATGCAAGGGTCTCCGGCAATGTAAGGGTCTCCGGCAATGCAGAGGTCTATGGCGATGCATGGGTCTCCGGCGATGCAAGGGTCTATGGCAATGCAAGGGTCTCCGGCAATGCAAGGGTCTCCGGCAATGCAGAGGTCTATGGCAATGCAAGGGTCTCCGGCAATGCAAGGGTCTCCGGCAATGCAAGGGTCTCCGGCAATGCAGAGGTCTCCGGCAATGCAAGGGTCTCCGGCGATGCATGGGTCTCCGGCAATGCAAGGGTCTCCGGCAATGCAGAGGTCTATGGCAATGCAGACTATACAACCATTCATGGTTTCGGCACTCAGTTCCGTACAACTACATTCTTTCAGTGCGAAGATAAGCAGATCAGAGTATCTTGCGGTTGTTTCTTAGGAACAATTCCAGAGTTCCGCGAACAGGTAAAAAATACCAGAGAGGGCAAAATTGCGGAAGAGTACCTTATGATTGCCGACCTGATGGAAAAGCATTTTGTAAAAGAAAAAGAAAGTGGTGAATAATTATGACCCCAGAAGAAGTAAACCTTTACGTCAAAGAAAATGCAGAAGTTCATCAGTTCGCTGCAGAGGTTGCAAGAATCATATCAGGCATTCCACAGATGCCGGAATTCTCGTCAGAAATTCTGACCGTAGCCGACGCGAGCCAATTGATCGGACTTCCTGTAACAGCAATCCGGGCAGGGTTGCCAATTGGAGTGGCTGTGCAGAATAACAAGCCAGCAAAAAGCCTTTCCGGTGGACGAATTACATACATCATAAGCCCTAGGAAAGTCTATGAAGTGACTGGACATGTCTGGAAAGGTAAGGCTGCTCTTAATAAGTGAGTGCCCCGGAGGGAGATTGGGCCTCCGCCCCGGAGCTTTGCACCACTAAAACACCTTAGTGGATAGATACATTAT
>OBVG01000396.1_pt1 | contig 42021 bp, 38 predicted proteins | sample 1501271 | NCBI WGS metagenome assembly OBVG01 (sample SAMEA2579934, study PRJEB22360) | human gut metagenome | biome: human gut; feature: human-associated habitat; material: faeces | place: Denmark | collected 2008/2010 | reverse complement strand
ATAAAAATGCTGTTGCAGTACTTGCCCCCGCCACAACTGGTGCTGTACCTGTATTTGCGATATCAGCAAAAGAAGACGTGATTTGGCTACGATGAAACGCTTCAAAAGGTAAACGCCAGAATTGTTCATTTTCTTCTTTGGCGGCTTGAAATAAGCTATTTACTAACGCATCATCCATAGAAAGTACACTGTGGTAATCATTACCGACAGCGACTTTCGCCGCACCGGTTAAGGTTGCACAATCGACAATAAATTGTGGATTTTGGCTATCAGCTTCAATTAAACCGTCTGCTAATACTAAACGCCCTTCCGCATCAGTATTTAAAATTTCAGCGGTTACACCATTTTTATACGTGATGATATCACCCAATTTGAATGCATTACCGCTCACCAAGTTTTCTGCACAGCATAGATAGAGTTTTACGCGTTGATTTAAACCGTGCGCAATCGCAAATCCTAACACACCTGTTAATAACGCAGCGCCGCCCATATCGGTACGCATAGTGCTCATGCCATCACTTGGTTTGATGCTATAACCGCCACTATCAAAAGTAATACCTTTACCGACCAAACACGCTAATACCGGCGCATTAGGATCATTAGTCGGGTTAAAATCTAATTGCAACATAGCGGGCGGATTAATAGAACCACGACCCACAGTAAAAATCCCGTGGTAACCTTGCTCTTTTAACGCTTCGCCAGAAATAATTTGAAAACTGACCGCACTTTTATCGGCATAATTTTCAGCTTGTTTAGAAATAAACTCAGCCGCACGTTCTGCTAATTTAACCGGAGTAAGGGTTTGTGCCGGTTCATTAATAATTTCACGTACAAAATCGCCACATTCAATACGGGCTAATAATTCATCTTGTGGCTCATCATCTAAATGAGGAAATTCAATCGAATAGTCTTGCTTCGCCGAGTAAAAACCTTGATAAAATGCCCAGCAATTTTCTAATTCCCATGCATCCCCTACAAGCTCAACATCTTTAATACCTTGCCCACGTAACTTACGTGCGGCTTTTTGGACTAAAACAAGGTTCGATTTTTCATCATCTTTAAGATGAATAACGGCTTGATCTTGATTAAAACTTAAAATGGCATTTTTGCCCCAACTCTCCGAAGCGGGAGTAGTTGATAATGTAATTTGCATGTGGTTCTTCTCCTTTATTTATCTATTATTCTCTAGGTACCATTTTACCGTCTGACGAAGTCCTTGTTCAAAGGTTATTTGCGGTTGCCAACCTAATTCTGCATGAATTTTAGAACAATCCAATGAATATCGTACATCGTGACCTGGTCGGTCTTTTACAAAAGTCATTAAATCTTCGTAATACTCAATATGATTAGGCTTATTTGGCGCAAGTTCTTCGAGTAGTTTACAAATCATTTGAACCACTTCAAGATTCGTTTTTTCACAATTCCCACCAATATTATAGCGTTCTCCGACTCGACCTTTGGTTAAAACTAAATATAAGGCTTGAACATGATCTTCCACAAATAACCAATCACGAATTTGCTGCCCATCGCCATAAATCGGCAAAGGCTTTCCCATCACAGCATTTGAAATCATTAAAGGGATAAGCTTTTCAGCGTGTTGATAAGCCCCATAGTTATTGGAACTGTTTGTGATAATCACCGGCAAACCATAAGTGCGATGCCAAGCGTGCACCAAATGGTTACTCGCCGCTTTTGAGGCTGAATAAGGGCTACTCGGATGATAAGGGGAATGTTCAGTAAAGGCAGGCTCAGAAAGGGATAGATCCCCATATACTTCATCAGTAGAAATATGATGGAATCGAAAGGCAGATTTTTTAGCCTCCTCTAAGGTATGCGAATAATTCTTAGCAACTTCTAACAACGTATAAGTACCAACAATATTGGTTTGAATAAAATCAGCCGCTCCTGTAATAGAACGATCAACATGACTTTCTGCTGCTAAATGCATCACCGCATCAGGCTGATATTTATCAAAAACGCTTTCTATCGCCTTAAGATCACAAATATCAATTTGCTCAAAAGCATAACGAGGATTATTTTCTACCTCTTCCAAAGCTGATTGATTTGCCGCATAGGTCAGTTTATCAATATTGATAACAGAATCTTGAGTCTGATTAATGATATATCGAATAAGGGCGGAACCGATGAAGCCGGAACCGCCGGTGATGAGGATGTTTATCATATATAATCAATACAGTTATGGAAAAATATTCTTAATGTATGGTATTCTTTTTATACTATATACTATAAATAAACAAATTACATAAGTTGATAATATCCCTACGGTTCTCCAAAGTATATTATCTGGTTTTATATTATATAATTTCAGTTCATACTCCATAACAAGAATATGGATTAAGTATATCCCTAAACTACATGACGATATTTTGCCTAAGGTTGGAGTGTTTTTATTTAAAAAATCTAATTTCAAATATTTAAAGAAAACAAAAACAGATAGAGCTAAGAAAACAGAGTGGAATTGGATATAATCAGTAAATGTATAGTTAATAGAATTGCTATCTAGTGACATTTTATATGTCATAAAAAATCTAAATAATGCTCCTAGTATACCCAAAAGATATATGACTAATCTAACTTTCTTAGGTAGATAAAGAATATGTGCTAGATAACCCAAAACTAAAAATAAAATATACCCGCCTAAAGAGAATTGAAGATGACGATTTACTTCTAGTCCCAGAAAAGGAAAAAGCACAGGAATACAAGATGAAAACAAAAAACCTAGAAAAACGATATAGAGCAATATTTTAATATTATCTTTTAAAAGAGACAATACTGGTATAACTAGATAAAGCATCAGTAATGGAATAAAAAACCAGAATACATTAGCGTATGCTATTCTAGTATTAAATATGTCATTAATTGCTTGCAACCCTGAATCATAGCTTATATTAAATATAAAGTAATTATGTATAATATATAACATACTAAACAATATAAAAGGAATTAATGTTCTAGTAACCCTCTTTTTAAAGAAATCATAGGTGGAATATTTAGCTCTATAACCTAATAAAGTTGCTCCTGTAAGCATAAAGAAAATAGGTACAGCCCAGAAAAAAAACACCTCAAAGACCAGAGCTTGGATCCATATAACACTATGAACATCGTACCAATGAACAATTCCATTATGATGTAATGCAATTACTGCAATGCATGCAATGATATTTAGTACATCAAAATAAGGAACACGTTGATTATTTATCATATATTATAAATTCTACTAATTAAAAAACTAAAATACCAAATGTGCTTTAATAAGCCCCATCTCGCTTAATAACAGTTTGGAAAGTCTTAACTAAAATAATAATATCATTCCATAAAGACCAATTTTTCATATACCAAACATCCATCTCAACACGCTCATCAAAATGCACATCACTACGCCCGCTAACCTGCCATAATCCAGTAATACCAGGTTTAACAGCTAATACTAGCGGTGCTTTTTTACCTATATCATTTTTCTCAATAACCATATATGGACGCGGTCCGATAAGGCTCATTTCTCCTCTCAATACATTAAATAACTGAGGTAACTCATCAAGAGAGGTTCTTCGTAAAAAACGACCTACTTTTGTAATTCGGGGATCATTCATATACTTGTGATAAAGATCATAATATGCTTTTTCCTCAGGGTGATTTTCCAACCATGCTGACATAAAAGATTGATCTGAATACATTGACCTAAATTTATAGCAAAAGAATTCTTTACCATTTAGCCCTAAACGTCTTTGCTTAAATAAAATATCACCTTTAGGGTCTTCAAGCTTCAACCAAAAAGCAATAATCAGAAGCACTGGCCCCCATAAAAAGAATGAAAATATCACCAACAGATAATCAAGCATTAACTTGATAAACTTATTTATCTTGCTTAATAGTTTATTTTCCAAAATAAATACATTTGTACGCGAACTAAACACATTATAAATATGCGATTGTGAGAAGTCATACCCATTTAGCACAGGTGTAAAGATAATCTCTCTGCTATTTTTAATATTCTCCTCAATGATCCTATCAAGTTTCTCTTTCGTCAAATTCACACTATCGATGAAAAGTGTCGAGTGTTTAGAATCAGATGACTTTACATAACCTAAGTAATAATTATCAAACAATACGGACTCAAAATCATGATTATTTGAGATTACTTTTGCCGTTTTCTTCCAAAAGCCTAATAGAAATAAAACCTTTTTAGTAAATAGCTTCAATAATGGTATTGTTATCACACTTAACGAGAATATTAGAATCAACGTACTTCTAGAGTAATATTCAGCATTCTGTCCTAAAACCAACCCTGCTAATACAATAACAAAAGATAAGAAGCTAGAACGCACAACTATTCTAGCCTCGTGCCAAAAGTCAAAACGTTTTGTATAAACGCCAAAATAAAATAAAATAAAAATAAGGGTAACATAAACACTTCCAAATGAGAGATAACTATATCCAATAACTGGCAAATCAAAGAAGAGATTTAATATCTTTCTTAGTGATACAGCTAGCGCGATTGCTAAAAATATAGCCACCACATCAAATAGCATTAAAGTGATCGTTGATATGAACTTATTCAAAGCTAACCCTCTATACTTATTCTATTTGAAATGACTATTTATACATTCTAAGGCTTCAGCAATAATATTATGCATATCAAAATATTTATACTGAGCTAATCGACCACCAAATATTACATTAGTCTGATTATCTGCTAATTCCTTATATTTAGTATAAAGTTCATTATTTCTTTGATCATTTATTGGATAATACGGCTCATCCCCCTCTTCATACTCTTTTGAATATTCACGAGTGATTACCGTTTTAGCTTGCGTACCGTATTCAAAGTGTTTGTGTTCAATGATACGAGTATAAGGTACTTTAGCTTCCGTATAATTTACTACTGCATTTCCCTGGTAATTTGGAACATCTAATACTTCATTGTCAAAACGTAAACTACGGTACTCTAATTTACCGAATTGATAACCAAAATATTCATCAATCATTCCTGTAAACACAATCTTCTCTGCTAAACTTTCGTAATATTCGCGCTCAGCAAAGAAATCGATATTCAATTTTACTTCAATACCTTCTAATATTCTTTCAAAAATACCCGTATAACCACCAATTGGGATACCTTGATAAGTATCATAGAAATAGTTGTTATCATAGGTATAACGAACTGGTAAACGTTTAATGATAAATGCTGGAAGTTCTGTGCACTTCCGTCCCCATTGCTTTTCAGTATAACCTTTAATTAATTTTTCATAGATATCGCGGCCAACTAATGAGATAGCTTGCTCTTCTAGATTTTTAGGCTCTGTAATATTCTCTTTTGATATCTGCTCTTTAATTTTAGCTTCTGCTTCTTGTGGCGTGATAACACCCCACATTTTATTAAATGTAAGCATATTGAAAGGTAAACTATACAATTCATCTTTGTAACGAGCTACAGGAGAGTTGGTAAAACGGTTAAATTCAGCAAATTGCTGAATATAGTCCCAAACAACTTTATTGCTTGTATGAAATATATGAGCACCGTATTTATGCACATTGATGCCTTCGATATTTTGGGTATAGCAGTTTCCACCAATATGATCACGTTTTTCAATTACTAAGCATTTTTTACCACGTTTAGTTGCTTCATGAGCAAAAATTGATCCGAAAAGGCCTGCTCCGACTACTAAATAATCATATTTCATAACATACTCCTTTATAATTACAATTTATAAATAAATTTTCTAGTATAAAAAGATAATAGACCAAACAATAAATAGTTGGTTTTCTCAAGAAGTCTTACTTTTGTTTGCTTTACATCTTTTGTAAAGCCTGCTGTTAGTTTATTAACATCGTTAACAAATGATAAACATTCAACCTTCCCTTCTTTAGGAGACATAGATAAATAAACATTAACCATTAAGGAAACCAATGATTTGAGATGAGAGTCAAGAAGTTTTTTAGCTATTTCATGTAGTTTGTGATGATTGTCATTATAGAACTTAATAAGAGATAAAATGACATGTCTTAACATGTTTCTATTCTTAATATAATTATTTATATTCACACTCTGAGTTGTTGTACCTAAACGATATTGGTAGACACTTTTACCGTAATAACCCACTTTGCTTACAAATGGCATTGGATAAATAATGTATTGAGTATCAACGTAAAACATCCTTTCATCAACTCTAATTTGATTATCTTTTAATAAACTTGTTAAGATAGTTAAAGAATGCATTGGAGGAATAAAGCCTACTTTATGAAGAAAATCTGAGTAACTAAATTCATCTTGTTTAATATCAAGAAAACTCTTTTCACACTTTTTACCGCTATCTACATAAACTTCTGTGTAAGGAGAAATGACTTGATCAACATCAACTTCTTGTAAATAAGCCAAGAGCTCAGAAAATGCTTTTGTATCAACCCAATCATCTGCATCTATAATTTTAAAGTATTTACCACTGGCAGCTTCTATGCCCACATTTATAGCTGAACCATGCCCGCCATTTTCTTTATCAATAACACGAATAGTATTGGGATATTTTTTTTCAAAATCCCTTGCTATTTCTAATGTATTATCTTTAGATCCATCGTTTACAATAATTAACTCAACATCATTAACAAATTCAGATGCAAGAATAGTTGGTATAGTTTCACACAAGTAAGGTTCTGCATTATAAGATGGCATAACCACTGTAAGTATTTTATTCATAATTTTCCTTATGATTTAATAAAATTAAAAATTCTAGTAATATGAAACAACGTTCTTAATGCCTTACGAGATAATAGTATATAAAATAATTTATACTGTATAGGAAGATAGCTCCAGCAATCTACCTTCAAATACGCTAACTCTCTCATCTGTTCAGAATATAAGAAACTCCCTAAGAATACCATTTTTTCTTTATCAGTAACATCAGATGATGACAACATTTTTTTTATACTTAAACAAACTTCAATAAAATAATTAACCTTAATTAAATCTTCATTGTAATTTTCTTTAAATAGTTTTCTAAAACTTATCTGAGATCTGTCAAAAACAGTCTTTACCATTTCTAATCTATTTTTATAATTCTTTGAAGATAATGAGTTACCTTCACCTATTCTATAAAAGTATAAAGCCTCATTAACAAATGAAATCTTTTCACACTTCTCTAGAAAATCTAAATTAAATAGTAAATCTTCCCCTAGACTCAAGTCACTATTAAAAATAACATTTTTAACCAATTCAGTTCTATATAATTTACAGACCGGAGAATTAAAATACAAATTTAAATAGAAAAAATTGAAATTTTCTCCAGCCAAATCTAATACAGAGGAAATATTATTCTCCCTATCATATTTTGGCAATTTAGTTATTTCTCCTGATTTAGTATTAATATAAAGATATGAGCAAAAGACCATATCTTTATAACTGTCTTTATTTCTAGATATCAACAATTCACATAGTTGTTTATCAGCATAGTCATCACTGTCTACAAACATTATATAGTGACCTGTGGCTACTTCAATTCCTTTATTTCGTGCTTTTGATACACCTGAATTTACTTGAGAAACTAATCTTATTCTAGAATCTATACTTTGATACTTCTTACATATTTCATAGCTATTATCTGATGAGCCATCATTAATTAAAATAATTTCTATATTCTGATAAGTTTGATTTATTAAGCTTTCTATACAATCAGCAATAAATTTTTCTGAATTATATATAGGAACAATAATACTAATTTTATTATTAATCATGATGATCCTGCTCCAGCCACAACAGTTAAAATTTCTTTTTGTATATTCTCTAATAAAAACTTACTTCTAACTTTATCTAAATCAAATTTAAATATACTCTGATTAGAATCTAGTATAGCTCTAATAATTTCATCTGAAACATTTTGAGATTCAACGTTAATTAAATTATAAGTATTACCTTCCAACACTTCGGACACAACACCAACATCTGAAATAATAATATACGCCCCACTTGCCATTGCCTCCAACATACTAATTGGCAATGTTTCATCTTTATATTTAGATGGTAAAATAAAAAAATTAATACTTCTAAGAAATTTAATTTTCTCCTTACCATACACTCCTGGAATATAGGTAACATTTGGTAATTCTTTTATTTCTGACAAAAAATTTAACTTTAAACAATCATCGAAAAACATCCCTGAAAAATAAAACCTATATAAATCATTATCTTTTAATTTCTTAGCAACATCTAATACAATTTTATAGCCTTTATCAGGAATCATATTACTAAAAAAAACAACACTCTTTACTGAAGAACTCCATTTTTTCTCTAACTCATTTGATGTAATAAATACATCATTATCTACGCCATTTCTGACAACACTAAACTTACTCTTATTAAGATTTAAACAAGAAAACATTTGCTTCTGCTTTTCACCTAATATAATTATCCTATCCACCCTATTATATATATATCGATTAATAAATAACAATAACTTATTATTATTGACAACATGACCAAAACTTGAGTTATGAAAATGGGTAACAATCCTTTTTCTTTTTAGTAACATAGTCAATAATAATAAGCTATCTCTAAAGCATCCCCCCACACTACCTGATGGAGTGAAGTAAAAGCAGTCAGCATTAGAGCACATAATATTTCTCAAATGAGATAGAATAAGTTTATTATTCGTAATATCAATTTGCTCTAAACTTTCAACGTCCGGAGATTTTGAAGCATATTGGATAAAATCATCAATCGCTTTCCCCAATCCTGTTTTTTTATTTTTAATTTGCCCAATTACGCTAATCTTCATAACAGCCTCTATTTTAACTCTAATTTAAGTACATCTATTAATATTCTCTCCTTTAATAATAAAAGAGTTATCAAATAAATAATAAAAAAAATAGAACCTGAACATAATAATAATAAAAAGTTATTATCGAAAATAAAGCTTCTAAAAATGCTCACAACCCCTAGTGAGATAAGAGAAGACAATATAACTTTAATATAATTAACTTTCATAAATAAAAACATGTATTTCTTTAAGAAATATATCTGAATAAGCAATATAGTAAACTCAGCCAAAACCATAGATATAGCTGCTCCTACAGAAGATAAGAAAGGAATCAAAGTAAAATTAGCTACTACATTAATAAGAGCGCCACATAGTACTGAAACAAAAAGCTTTTTTTCCTTCCCTAATGGAACTAACATCTGGATACCCAAAATATTAGTAATCCCAACAATAATTACCGCCACCAAAGAAATCTGTAACAATGGTATAGAATTAAAATATTGTTCTCCTGATAATAATAAGATAGTTTCTTTTGCAAAAAAAATGAAAAATATAACTAAAGGAAGAGATAAAGCTACTATAAATCTCAGTGATAATATTAATAAGCTACTAAACTCATTCATCATACCTTTTTTTATATATAAAGAAAGTTTTGGTAGCAAAACAACACCTAATGAAGTAACAATGCTAATTAGTATACCTTTAATTCTTACAGCTACATTATAAAATCCAACTTCATCTAAGTTAGTAAGTAACCCTAATAGAACTGAATCTGTATAGGTATAAACAGAAATAGCCAATGACATAAAGAAGAATGTTAACATTGGCTTAATATGTTTCTTGAGATTATAATCATTATAGAATTTAAAGTTAATATATTTCTTTATATTCAAAAGATTTATTATTCCAGAACCAGACAAAGAAATAACTGAAATTAGTATAAATGAGAAATAATCAGAGGTTTTTTGTATAAAAATAAAAGAAGACACTAAAGCAATTAATTTAAATAATAAAGAGACTATTGTTATATAAGTATATTTTTCTATTCCTCTATAAAACCATTCAACACTACAAACATTTAGTAAAATCATAAAAGAGGCTATAGCTATACTAGCTTTATTTTCATGTAATCCGTCAAAAAAATGAACACAAAAATATAAAAAAAGATATGAGATAATCATAGTAATAAGGTTAATAAATATTATCTCATGTGTTACTTTTGATAATTCATCCTTATTTTCCCCCACTTGTGAGCATGCTCTAATACCGTAAGTTGCACTTCCTAATGTTGCTAAAATAACAAAATAAGAAATTATTGACATTGCAAATGAAGATATTCCCATCCCATTAGGTCCTAACACTCTAGAAACATATGGAAATGTAATTAGAGGAAATAGAAAATTTGATATAGTTAAAATAAAATTCATTAAAAAATTATATCTGATATTCATTCAGCTTCCTTACCTAAATAGATTACATCGACCAATATGACTATAGATATAAGCCAATATCAGAGAAAATGGATTAAATATAGGATCTAATAACTGTGGATCTGTAAACGAATGTCCTAATAAAAAAACTATAGAAATTCCATAATAAATGTTATTGTTAAATATAATGAGCTTAGATAATTGAGTAAACCCCAAAACTAATAATAGAACAACTACAGCTCCAAAATTAATCAATATTCTTTGATATGATGAATCTAAGAAGAAATATGGAGAAAACTCTGTTACTTGGTTGAATGATACATATTCAACATCATTACCAAACAAAGTCACACCATACTTTTCTATACCCTGATGCCCAAGTCTTAATCTATCTGCCAATATTTCATTAAGTGAGTTCATCCACTCTATAGAAGGATCGTAAAAACAATGTAAATAAATAGATAGAACACATAAAATCAAAAAACTATATTTTACTATTAATCTAGATAAAAAAGATAAAATAGATTTATTGTTAAAATCTACAGGAAATATTTTAATAAAAAATAAAACTATAATAATAAGATTAATCAGATAATAAACCGCTTTTGTATCTGTATATTTGTAAAGAATAAAATTAATTATAAAAATAGTAAAAATTTCTATATTACCCAATTTCTTTTCTCTTAGGAAAATAAAAGCCAATATTACATGAAAAAAATAATTCGGTAAAAATGTAGTATAAGTAAATCCTAAAGCATATCTATATTGCCCATCATCCCTGAATGATTCATTTAATAAATTAACAGGGGGTAGAAAATCAAAAATAAAACCTAAAAAGACTATCAAGATAATTGTTAAAAATATAAATATATATACTTTCAAAATTTTACTAAATGGAATATATTTAGCCAATAAGAAGAGGAGGGCATAGATAGCTAACACCCCAAAAGTTTTACTAAAAAATATTACTAATAAGAAAATAGACAAAATAAATAAGTCTTTTAAAATATATTCTTCATTCAACCTATAAATAAATAAAGATAAAAATAACAATAGGATAAAAGAAAATATACTAAATATTTTATAATATTCAACTGTATCAAATAACAATTCAGAGTATGTTGTTGACATAATTTGCATCAAAAACAACCATACTCCATAACCGCTAAGATAGATTAAATCATCTCTTTTAACCATAATATATATTAAAAACTATCCTGATATTTTTTTCCTAAAAATTTTGCTTGCAAAAAAGCAATTATTTTCTTAGTCCAATTAATTTTCTCGCCATAGACAAATGGAATTGCTTTCACTTTTAATGGTTTAGATTGAGAATATTGTTTTAACCAAACATTAAATAGCAACTCACTGACACGTCCATAAAAACGAGCGTGGAATACTGAATATTGTTCCGCAGGAATACGTTTTTCCAATTCAAATAAAATGGGAAATAGCCAACTGCAATAATCATTCACTAATTCTTTAGACATAATGAACATGTTAAACATATAGCCGCCACGCTGTTTCATTACCGAATCAAAACTTCCTAAAAACTCACTGCACTTTTCGGTAATAATTTCACGAGTTACATCTAAATGCTCGGCATGTAAGGTATTCGCATAATGTGAATAAAGCGTTTCAATGTAATAATTGCGTTTACTTGGTACGATTACATCATATTGGCTTAATAAGTGACTCGCTTCTTCGTGTGTTAGATAGAGTGTTTCCAAAGGATTCTTTTTACGCTCTGCACGGCTTTTTACGCTAAAAAAACGACGATAATGAATTAAACCTAAATAATAATTAGGTAAATTTTTCCACGCCCAATAAAGCCCTGTTAGCTCACAAAAATTAGAATTTTTAGCTGAAATATTATCACCTGTATCATCACCTTGGTAACCAAGTTCCTCTTTCCCTGATTTGCCCACATGTAATGGCAAATACATATCATCTGATGGCATAAAATGTTGCTTGTGTGTAGCAATAATAATTTTAATATCTTTCATATTTATGCCTTATTTGAAAATACTTCTCTAGCTAAAATGATTAATGATGAAAGTACTACACCAAAAACAAATCCTACAATAAGTAAAATTAATCGCTTAGGCCAATCACGTTGAACTGGATAGTCGGGCTCACTTAAATAATAATATCCGCTGACAGTAGCTTCTTTCTCAACTTTTTTCTCTAATGCATTTAATAAGTTAGCTTGTTTTTCAATATTATAATAATTCAGAGGATAGACTAAAGGTGCATTTTTCAAGGTATCAACCTGAGCTTGTAAGTACTTTTCCCCTAACATAAATAAATATGAGCCATCACTGAGTTTTGAATCACTAAATGGTACCTTCGCATCACCTAACAATACTTCTGGTACGCTCACATTACCACTTAAAGATTTTGAATAATCTTTTATACCAGCTGATTTTGCGATACTTAATGCCGTTGTAAGGTTTTCTAACTGAATTTGACGCACAGTTTCTGTATCTCGTTCAATCTTTTTTTTCTGAACGTCTAAGTCACTAAGCACTACCCCAAGACTAGCTAAAAAATCTTTTTTATTTTCAGCAAGAACCCATTGATTTACAAATTGAATATAGTCCAATAATACATCCTGTGCTTCTTTTGGTGTCTCAGCAGTAAAACTAACATTCACACCAATTGCATTCGGATCTTTTTTAGGATCTGGTACGGTAACAATCAGATTTTTATCAATCAAATTAGATAACAGCTTTTGTTTTGCCTCTTCGGAATTAGCATTTTTAGCGGCATAAGTATTAAACCATTTTGATTGAGAAAAGAATGCATCTTTCAGGCTACGAGAAAATAAAGCAGTTTTAAAGTCATTGAATACCTTCTCTAAAACCTTATCTTGTGAAAAATCTTTAATATCTAAAATAGCTGCATACTCACTACGCAATAATAAATAATCACCTAAATTAGCCACCTTAGGTGCAATGACTACAGATCTAGATGTCCATTGTTCTTTAGCTGTAAAAGCATAGCCTGCCGTAATGGCGCTACAAACAAAAGCAGATAAAATAATCCATAGCTTTCTCTTCCATAGATTCTTAACCAACTCAATCAAATCAATCTCAGCCGGCTCATTTAGTTCTTGATAACTGCTATTACTCATTATTAATCCTTTCAGGTCAATTGAACATACTATAAACTTACCGCATTCTACCCGAGTTCCCATACTCTAACAAGGAAATTAAAGTAATCTTAGCAAAGGATAATTTTCTTCAAAAGAAAAAATAAATCATTGATATAAAAAAAAGATACCACTTACAAAGTGATATCTTTTATACTTAGGAATCAACTAATTATATGTCTATTAGGCATAATACATCTCAAACTCAACTGGATGTGGTGTCATATTTAAACGTTCTACATCTTTACGTTTAACGCTAATAAATGCTTCGATAAAGTCTTTAGCAAATACACCACCTTGAGTTAAGAATTCATAGTCTTTTTCTAATGAATTCAATGCTTCTTCCAGTGAGCTTGCAACTGCTGGAATATCTTTTAATTCTTCAGGTGGAAGATCATAAAGATTTTTATCCATTGCATCACCTGGATGAATTTTGTTTACCACACCATCAAGGCCAGCCATCAATAATGCAGCGAATGCAAGGTATGGGTTTGCCAATGGATCTGGGAAACGCGCTTCAATACGAATTGCTTTCGGGTTGGTTACTGCTGGGATACGAATTGAAGCAGAACGGTTACTTGCAGAGTAAGCCAACAATACTGGCGCTTCAAAACCTGGTACTAAACGTTTATATGAGTTCGTACTTGGGTTAGTGAACGCATTTAATGCTTTAGCATGCTTAATGATACCGCCGATGTAATAAAGTGCGGTTTCAGAAAGGCCAGCATATTTATCACCTTGGAAAATGTTTTTACCGTCTTTGCTTAATGACATATTACAGTGCATTCCCGAACCATTATCACCTGTGATTGGTTTTGGCATAAAGCAAGCGGTTTTACCATGTTCTAATGCAACGTTTTGCACAACATATTTATAGATTTGTGTTTCATCTGCTTTTAAAGTTAAGCTGTTGAATTTCGTTGCAATTTCGTTTTGACCCGCAGTTGCCACTTCATGGTGGTGTGCTTCTACTACTAAGCCCATTTCTTCTAAAATCAAACACATTTCAGAGCGAATATCGTGTGCTGTATCAATTGGTGCAACTGCACAGTAACCACCTTTTTTCAATGGACGATAAGCGTTGTTACCATCTTCGTATTTTTTATTGGTATTCCAAGCAGCTTCAATGTCATCAACGGCAAAAGAAGCACGGTTCATTGATACATCAAAACGGACATCATCAAATAAGAAGAACTCTGGTTCTGGACCAAAGAATGCTTGATCAGCAATACCGGTTGAACGCATATAGTTTTCGGCACGAATAGCAATTGAACGCGGGTCACGATCATAGCTTTGCATGGTTGTTGGTTCATAAATACTACAACGAATAGAGAGGGTTGGAATCTGCGCAAATGGATCGACTACTGCAGTCTCAGCGATTGGCATTAAAAGCATATCGGCTTTGTTAATGGTTTTCCAACCTTCAACAGAAGAGCCATCGAACATTTTGCCATCTTCAAACATATCTTCATCGACAAGGCTAACTGGGATTGAAACGCCGTGTTCTTTACCTTTAATGTCGGTGAAACGAAGTAGCGCAAACTTAATATCGTTCTCTTCGATCAGTTTGAATACGTTGGCAATTGCATTTGCATTTGGCATAAGGAGTCCTCTATTTTGCTATGTATATAATCTTTATAAAAATTAAAAGAGTATTATAACGCAACCGCTTGCCTTTTTCATAAGATTTATTTTACGTCCTGGCATAGCAGAGCAGCGAAATATCGTGTATAATTTTTGCCCTTTCGAGATTCTCGTAGAGTGAGTTTACTCACTAATTCAAACTACTTGGACTATTCGGTGGCATTAAAATTCCACCCTACAAAACTTAAACTTTAAGAACGTAATAAATGAAAAACGACATTGATATTAACAAATTGCGCAATATTGCAATTATCGCTCACGTTGACCATGGTAAAACCACCCTCGTTGACAAACTCCTTCAACAATCCGGTACATTTGAATCAACTCGTGGTGATGTTGATGAACGCGTGATGGACTCAAACGATCTTGAAAAAGAACGTGGCATTACCATTCTTGCAAAAAATACTGCAATTAACTGGAATGGCTATCGCATTAACATCGTAGATACCCCAGGACACGCCGACTTCGGTGGTGAAGTAGAACGTGTACTTTCTATGGTGGATTCTGTACTTTTAGTGGTAGATGCCTTTGACGGTCCAATGCCACAAACGCGTTTCGTGACACAAAAAGCCTTTGCTCATGGTTTAAAACCAATCGTAGTTATCAACAAAGTTGACCGTCCAGGCGCACGTCCTGATTGGGTGGTGGATCAAGTATTCGATTTATTCGTTAACCTTGGTGCAACCGATGAGCAATTAGACTTCCCTATTATCTATGCTTCAGCATTAAATGGTGTTGCAGGTCTTGAACATGAAGAATTAGCGGAAGATATGACCCCATTATTTGAAGCGATCGTTCAACACGTTGAACCGCCAAAAGTGGAACTTGATGCCCCATTCCAAATGCAAATCTCACAATTAGACTATAACAGCTATGTGGGGGTTATTGGTATCGGTCGTATCAAACGTGGCTCAATCAAACCAAATCAACCTGTAACGATCATTGATGGTGAAGGTAAAACTCGCCAAGGTCGTGTGGGTCAAGTATTAGGTCACCTTGGTTTACAACGTTATGAAGAAGATGTTGCTTACGCAGGCGATATCATCGCGATTACCGGTTTAGGTGAATTAAATATCTCGGATACCATTTGTGATATCAACGCGGTTGAAGCTTTACCTTCATTAACTGTTGATGAACCAACCGTAACCATGTTCTTCTGTGTAAATACTTCACCGTTTGCGGGTCAAGAAGGTAAATATGTGACTTCTCGTCAAATTCTTGAACGTTTAAACAAAGAGTTAGTTCACAACGTAGCATTACGCGTAGAAGAAACGCCAAACCCAGATGAATTCCGTGTTTCTGGTCGTGGTGAATTACACCTTTCTGTATTAATTGAAAATATGCGTCGCGAAGGTTATGAACTTGCGGTTTCTCGTCCTAAAGTAATCTACCGTGAAATCAACGGCAAAAAACAAGAGCCTTACGAGCAAGTCACCATCGACGTAGAAGAACAACACCAAGGTTCTGTCATGGAAGCATTAGGTATCCGTAAAGGTGAAGTTCGCGATATGATGCCAGATGGCAAAGGTCGTGTACGTTTAGAATACATCATCCCAAGCCGTGGCTTGATCGGTTTCCGTGGTGAATTCATGACTATGACATCTGGTACTGGTTTACTTTACTCCAGTTTCGATCACTACGATGACATCAAACCAGGTGAAATCGGCCAACGTAAAAACGGTGTATTAATTTCTAACGCAACAGGTAAAGCACTTGCTTATGCACTATTTGGTTTACAAGAGCGTGGTAAATTAATGATCGAAGCCAACGTAGAAGTTTACGAGGGTCAAATCATCGGTATTCACAGTCGTACAAACGACTTAACTGTTAACTGTTTACAAGGTAAAAAACTCACCAATATGCGTGCGTCAGGTAAAGATGATGCCATCGTCTTAACTACACCGGTGAAATTCTCCCTTGAACAAGCCATCGAGTTTATCGATGACGACGAGTTAGTGGAAGTAACACCAGAATCGATCCGTATCCGTAAAAAACTCTTAACGGAAAACGATCGTAAACGTGCAAACCGTACGACAACCAGTACGAGTACACACTAATTAAAAATGTGCGGAAATTTGACCGCACTTTTAAACAAACAAAAGGCGAACATCATGTTCGCCTTTTTTATTTCATGATTAAAACTAGCCTAATCTGACTTTCTCGCCACCAAATTCATCGAGTAAGTTTTCTGTCAGTTTAGATAAAATACCTGTCATTAATACAAAATCAGCATCAAATCGTTGTGCATAATCTTCTTTTAAAATATCCGCATTTTTCTCACGCACCGCATCGGCAAATTTTAAACGTTTGAGCGTGCAATCTTCATTAAATACAAAAGTCAGCGTATCTTCCCATTCTAATGCGAGCTTGCTCACCACTTTTTTGCCATCTTGTAAAAGCGCTAAGATCTCCTCATTTTCCAAAGGCTGTTTCTTACAACGGATCACACTGTCTTCTTGGCTTCCACGCAGTTCAGCCTCTTCTAACGCCACCAACCAATGCGGAATTTTTTCCTGCACAATCCAATCCGTTAAAATGGTCGAAGGTTCATTCGCAAAAGCCAACGGCACAACCGGTAACGAACCAAGTGATTTACGTAATAATGCTAAGGCATCTTCTGCACGTTTACTAGATGCCGCATCAACATGAACAAGGTTATTTTCGGTATCAATCCACACGGCAGTTTGCTGATTTTTACTGAATGCGCGTGGCAATAAATTCATTACCACATCATCTTTTAACGTTTGTTTTTCCGTTTTCTTCAATTTACGGTTTTCTTTTTGCTCAAGACTTTCAATGCGTTCATCTAATTCACGTTTCACCACATTCGCCGGCAACATTTTCTCTTCTTTTTTCGCAACCAATAAAATGTGTTTACCAACAGAAAAATGCAATAATTCGCTGTCTTTCAAGGGATTCGTCCAACCGAATTTACTTTGATCTTGTGAGCCACAAGGATGAAATTCACAATCTGACAACTGGCGTTGTAATTCATTAAGATCCCAATCTAGGGGTTTAGTCAGCCTATATGACATTAAATTTTTAAACCACATCGTAACACTTCCTTCATAATAGGGTAAAATATGCGACATTGTAGCCCATAAACTCACGGGAAAAAATGATGCAACAGAAATTAATTGCCTTCATCGGCGGTGGCAATATGGCACAAGCCATTGTGTTAGGCCTATTAAAACAAGGTTATCCAGCCGACAAAATTATCGTTAATGATCCTAATGAAGAGAAACGTGCTTTTTTTGCACAATATGGCGTCGCCGTTTCTACGGATAACGAGCAATCCATCACACAATCTCAAGTTGTGTTATTTGCCGTTAAGCCACAAGTGCTAGCCGATGTTTGCAAGCCATTAAGTGCGGTTGATTTCTCTGATAAATTAATTATTTCTATTGCAGCAGGAATTTCGACTGCCCGATTAGCTGAACTCCTTCCAACAGCAAAATCCATTGTTCGCGTGATGCCAAACACGCCTGCATTAGTCGGTGAAGGTATGGCTGGCTTATTTGCTGATAAAAACACACCTGAAATTGACCGCACTTTTGCGGAAGATTTACTTTCAGCTGTAGGGAAAACCACTTGGGTGACAAATGAAGATCACATGCATGCAGTCACTGCTGCGTCTGGCAGTAGCCCAGCCTACTTCTTCCAATTTTTAGAAGCCATGCAACAAGGCTTAATAGAAATGGGCTTAGATGAAAACCAATCGCGAGAGTTGGTACAACAAGCTATGTTAGGCTCGGCAAAGCTGGTGATTGAAAATCCTCAAACATCCCTTTCGACTTTACGAGAAAATGTCACCTCAAAAGGCGGTACCACCGCAGCCGCATTAAATATGTTCAATCAATACCAGTTTAACGACATCATTAAACAAGCGATGCAGGCCTGTGTGGCACGCTCACAAGAAATGGAAAAATTATTCTAATGCAAGTTCGTCCTTTTACTTGGCTCGCCTTGAGCTTTTTTGGCTACTATTGTGCCTACGGTGTGTTTCTTCCCCTTTTCCCGGCATGGTTGAAAACGCAATCTTATAGCGAAGAAAGCATCGGCTTATTGCTTGCCTGTGCCTACATTTTCCGCTTCAGCGGCGGTATTCTATTTTCTGGCTTAATAAAACGCGTTTCCCTTTTAGTGAATGGCTTACGCTATTTAGGTGTAGCCAGTGTTATTACGATGGCCTTAATTGGACTGATGTCGCACAATTTCTGGCTCTTGTTTATTGGACTTGCATTATATTCCATGGTGAATGCGGCCGGTATGCCGATTGGTGACAGCCTTGCCAGTACGTGGCAACAACAAATTCATTTAGATTATGGCAAAGCGCGCTTAATTGGTTCCTTTGCATTTGTTGTTGGTGTGATGGTATTCGGGTATTTTGTTGGACTCGTGGGTGAGCAATATATTACTTGGATGATCACAGGCATACTCGTTTTTTACTGTATTGTGCAATTACTTCATCCGAACCCAATGCCGCAGGATGAACCCCAAAGTGCGGTCGAAAATTCCGTTGGATTTTTAGACTTACTGAAAAATAAAACGACCCTTCGTTTGTTTATTGCGATTTCACTCATTCAAGGATCGCATGCAGCTTATTACTCATATAGCACTATTTTTTGGACAAATCATGGCCACTCCGTTTCCGATGCGGGTCTATTTTGGGGAATCAGTGTATTAGCTGAAATCGTAGTCTTTTTCTTCTCCACTCGATTATTCAAAAACTGGAGCATTACAGCTCTTTTCTATCTCACCGGTATTGCGGCTATCGTGCGTTGGCTCGCGTTCGGTTATGCCGATACCTTTGTTGAAATCGTCCTATTGCAATGTTTTCACAGTCTTACTTATGTCGTCGGCCATTACGCGACCGTGCGTTATATCACTACTCAACCACAAACCCATATTGCGAAATTACAAGGCTTATACAATGCCTTAGCGGGATGTGCAGCCATTGCGATTTTCACTGCGCTTTCTGGCGTACTTTATCCAATGTCACCGGTTTATGCCTTTAGCTTAATGGCCGCCTTTGCCTTCATTGGGTTATTTATCACTCCACGTGGCGTGAAAGCCTTTTTGGTACATAGAGTATAAACATGAATAATTTCACGCTAGTCGATTTATTCTTGAATGAATATTGGATCGAAAAAGGATTGTCTGAAAACACCGTGCAGTCCTATCGTCTCGATTTAACCGCACTTTGTGATTGGCTGGATAAACAAAATTTATCTCTCGAAACCCTCGAATCCTTAGATCTGCAACAATTTTTAGGCAGCCGTTTAGAGCAAGGTTACAAAGCTACCAGTACTGCACGAATGCTAAGTGCGATGCGGAAATTATTCCAATATTTGTATCGTGAAAAGTATCGTACGGATGATCCGAGTGCCGTACTGAGCTCACCTAAATTGCCAAGCCGCTTACCTAAATATTTAACCGAGCAACAAGTCACGGATTTATTAAATACACCTGATGTCGAAATTCCGCTCGAGTTACGCGATAAAGCCATGTTGGAATTGTTGTATGCCACGGGATTACGTGTCACGGAATTGGTCACGCTCACTATTGAGAATATGAATCTGCAACAAGGTGTCGTGCGTGTGATTGGCAAAGGCAACAAGGAACGCATTGTACCAATGGGGGAAGAAGCCGCGTTTTGGGTGCGACAATTTGTGCTTTATGGTCGCCCAATTTTGCTCAATGGACAAAGTTCTGATGTGGTCTTTCCAAGTCAACGGGCTCAGCAAATGACTCGCCAAACCTTTTGGCATCGTATAAAGCATTATGCCGTGTTAGCAGGAATCGATACGGATGCGCTATCTCCACACGTTCTCCGTCATGCCTTTGCGACACATTTGGTGAATCATGGTGCGGATCTCCGTGTTGTGCAAATGCTTCTCGGACACAGTGATCTCTCCACCACACAAATCTATACTCACGTGGCTAAAGAACGCTTGAAACACCTTCATGAAAGATTTCATCCGAGGGGATAAAATTAAAAAGTGCGGTCAAATCTATCGTTATTTTTGACCGCACTTTTGCATGAAAAGGTTATTTCAATGATAGCAATCTCGCCACATTTTGAGCCGTTGAGATTAAATTCTGTTCGCCCTGTTTGAGAATTGTCGGTAAATCGCCCAGATTACGAATAATTGGAAACACTGCATCAATGCCATGTTCATACACCACTTCATAATCCTCGCGCAAACAACCTACAATCGCGATAACAGGCTTATTAAATTGTTTTGCTGTGCGCGCCACACCGATAGGGGTCTTACCTAAAATACTTTGTGCATCCATACGGCCTTCGCCAGTAATCACTAAATCAGCCTCTTTAACTTGCTCAGCGAGTTTCAAATTATCTAACACGATCTGCACACCGGCTTTGAGTTGCACATTAGGTAAGAGCAATAAACCACCGCCCATACCACCTGCCGCGCCCGCGCCTGGTTGCTCTTTAATTTTTTTGCCACAATCTCGTTCAGCAATTTCAGCAAAATGGGCTAATACAGCATCAAGTTCTTTCACCATCTCAGGCGTCGCGCCTTTTTGCGGACCAAAAATCGCAGAAGCACCTCGTTCACCACAAAGTGGATTATTCACGTCACAAGCGACTTCAATTTCTACATGTTGCAATCGAGGATCTAAATCAGCCATTTGGATTTCAGCAATATTGGATAACGCTGCACCACCAAAGCCAATGGATTGACCATTTTTATCCAATAAACGTAAGCCTAATGCTTGCAGCATACCTGCGCCACCGTCATTTGTAGCACTACCGCCAATCCCCAAAATGATATGTTGTACGCCAAGATCAAGGGCTTGCTTAATTAGCTCCCCCGTACCAAAGCTGGTGGTTTGACAAGGATCGCGTTTATCCATCGGGACAAGATGCAATCCCGATGCTGCAGCCATTTCAATAATCGCCGTTTTACCATCGCCCGATAAACCGAAAAAGCTTTTTACTTGGTTGCCTAACGGTGCAGTGACTTCTGCCTCAATTAAGCGCCCCTGAGTGGCATCTACCAAAGATTGTACGGTTCCCTCTCCCCCATCTGCCATTGGTAATTTCACATATTCAGCGTTTGGGAAAATACGTTTAAATCCCCTTTCAATCGCATTAGCCACTTCAAGTGCGGTTAAACTTTCTTTAAATGAATCAGGCGCAATGACAATTTTCATATTTTCTCCTTAAACTAACTAAATACACCAAAAATTAAGGTGGAAACAATGGTCATAATCAAACCCACCGCACTTTCATAAGGAATCAATTTTAATCGTTCTTTCATGTCCATATTCACGCTACCGCCAGTTGCATGGAAGAAAGAACCATGTGGCATATGATCGAAAACTGTCGCCCCCGCATGAATCATCGCGGCACCAGCTAGACTACTCACCCCCAACTCTAATAGCGTTGAACTAAACACATTCGAAGCAACCGCTGTACCTGCAGTTGTTGATGCTGTGGCAAGCGACATGAGCGCACCTGAAATTGGTGCAAGGATATAAGAAGGTAAGCCCGAATGTTTTAAGCCTTCAATAAGCACATCTTTCATACCAGAATTAGCAATAATACCGGCTAAAGCTCCCGTACCAAGTAGCATAATCGCCACTGGAGCCATTTTTCCTAAACCGCTAATCGCATAGTTATTGGCCTGGCGAAGCTTGCCCATACATAATGCGCCAATCAGGCCACCAAGTGGTAAAGCGATTAAAGGATCGACTTTAATATCAGCTAACGGACGAAGTGCCAGTAAGAAGATCGCAACCAAAGGTGCCACAAGTGCGGTCAAAAATGAGGGTAAATTCTGTGTTTCGACTACGACAACTTCTTGGGCAGAAACGCGTGAACCTTTGTTTCTTAACCGTTTTGCTAAGAAATACGTCAATATTAAGCCAAAAATAGCGGGGATAATCCCTGCCATCATCACTGACGTTAAAGGAAGATGGAATGTATCTGCTGCTGCAATGGCATTGGGATTAGGTGACATTAAGTTTCCTGCTTTTCCCCCACCAATCATCGCTAAGAGAATGGCAGGTTTTGATAAGTCAGTACGACGAGCAAGTGCTAAGGCAATTGGAGAGACCGTAATCACGGCAACATCAATAAATACACCAACGGCGGTTAAAATTAATGTAGCCAACGCTAACGCTAATAATGCTCTTGTTTCACCTAACTTGTTTGTAATGGTTTCAGCAATGGTATTCGCAGCACCGGATTCAATCAGTACTCCCGCCAATACCCCTGCTGCGAGAATTCGCATGACTGCGGTAGTGATACCTTGAGCGCCTCCGATCATGAGACTCACGGTTTGAGATAAATCAGCGCCGCCAACTAATCCCCCTACTAAAGCCCCGACTAACATACCATAGGCTGGTGAGACTTTTTTCAAAATAAGGAAAATAGCGACAATGAGTGCAATGAGTGCACCTAAGGCTGAGACTGTAGGCATAGCGTCCTCCTGTTGATATGAATATGCAAAAATCTTTCTTATTTATATCAGCAAAAGTAGAGGAATAAAATCTTGTCCGACTTCCACCAACAAAAACGGCTTATGTAAAACACATAAGCCGAAATTATTACTGAAAATTGACCGCACTTTAAAAAAATAAAATACTCCCCCAAACCACGACAACAATGCAAAGTGCAATGAACACTGCTGCCGAACCTTGGTCTTTAGCTCTTCCTGAAAGCTCATGGCGTTCCGTTCCAATGCGATCCACCACCGCTTCAACGGCGCTATTTAACAGTTCCACTGCCATCACAAGTAAAACCGATGAAATCATCAAAGCAATTTCAATTTTAGTGTCACCCAGCCAAAAGGCGAGCGGAATCATAATACACGCAAGAAAACATTCGTGGCGGAATGCGGTTTCATTTTTGAATGCACTCTTTAAGCCTTGTAAAGAATATTTTGTCGAGTTAATTAAATGGGTTAATCCCGTGGTTTTATACATAAAAGTTCCTATGTTTTAATCTATAAACGTTTTGCTTCGATAACGTCGTCTAACTTCGCTAATCTAGCCAGTATTTTACTTAAACTTTCGACATTTTTCAGTTCAATTTCCATATCCATCGTTGCCACTTGTTTTTTGGTGTCTGCACGGCTTGAAACCCCTAACACGCTGACTTTTTCATTTGCAAGCACGGTAGTAATATCTCGCAATAAACCGTTGCGATCACTGGCCACAATACGAATATTAATATGGAACCCCGCCGCATAATTATCTCCCCAAAGGGCTTCTACCACGCGTTCAGGATGGGCTGCTTGTAATTCAATGAACTGTTCACAATCGCAACGATGAATTGAGATACCTCGTCCCATCGTAATGTAGCCTGCAATCGCATCACCTGGAATAGGCTGACAACAACGCGCCATGTGATGCATTAAATTACCGACCCCTTCAACAATGACATAACCTTTATTCTGTTGTTGCTCGGCTTTCTGTTGCGCCTTTTGCTGTGCAGTATTCGCACTTTTACTCGCCACATGGCGGAGAATTTCTTGATCTGCTTCTTCAGCCGTCACTTTGATCAATCGGCTTTGCAAGAAATTCATCAACTGATTTAAGCGAATATCTCCGCTACCAATGCCTGCATATAAATCTTCTAGGTTTCTTAAGTTATAACGTGGCAAAGCAAGCTGCTCAACCTGTTTCAAACTGATATTCAAACGAGCAAGTTCATTATCTAGCTGCTCTTTACCAGCTGGAACGTTCTTATCACGATCTTGTTTCTTAAACCAGGCTTGGATTTTAGCACGCGCTTTTGAGGTATGGGTAAAGCCTAAGTTCGGATTGACCCAATCTCGGCTTGGATTTGGATTTTTCTGCGTGATGATATCTACTTGCTCACCCATTTGCAGGTGATAAGTGAATGGCACAATACGTCCCCCAACTTTCGCCCCGATACAACGGTGGCCAATTTCACTGTGGATTGCATAAGCAAAATCGAGAGGCGTTGATCCCGCAGGTAAATCAACCACTTCACCTTTCGGCGTAAACACATATACGCGGTCATCAAAGACTTGGCTACGTAATTCAGCCATCACTTCGCCAGAATCTGTAATATCATCTTGCCATGCAAGTAATTTACGCAACCAAGTGATTTTTTCTTCGTAAGCAGAAAGACTACCTGTCGTGCCCTCTTTGTATTTCCAGTGGGCGGCTACACCAAGCTCCGCATCATCATGCATTTGCTGAGTACGAATTTGCACTTCAATTGGCTTACCACCTTTTCCTAACACCACAGTATGAATGGATTGATAGCCATTCGGTTTCGGATTGGCGACATAATCATCAAATTCTTTTGGCAAGTGTTTGAAATGCGTGTGGACGATACCGAGCGCCGTATAACAATCTTGCAATTTCTGTACGATCACCCTAACCGCTCTGACATCATATAAGCCACTGAATTCCAAATGTTTCTTTTGCATTTTTCGCCAAATGCTATAAATATGTTTTGGACGACCGTAAACTTCAACCTGGTCGATATTTTCTTTTAAATAACCGGTTAACTCTGTGACAAAATCCGCAATATACTGCTCACGATCTAAGCGGCGCTCATGTAATAATTTGGCAATATTTCGATATTGTTCTGGATGCAAATAGCGGAAGCAGTAATCTTCAAGCTCCCATTTCAATTGACCAATACCTAAACGGTTCGCCAATGGGGCATAAATATTGGAACATTCTTTGGCAGCCAATACTTTTTCTTCTTCACAAAAGTGATTTTCCGCATTACGAAGAAACGTAATACGTTCAGCAAGTTTAATGATCACGCAACGGAAATCGTCCACCATCGCAAGGAGCATACGGCGTACATTATCCACTTGAGACGCATTGGCAGAATGGCTGGCGTTGAGCTGACGGATATTATCCATCTCCTCCACACCTTTAAGCAGTTTGGTGATTTTAGGACCAAAATGTTCCTGAATTTGCTCCCAATCGACAATTTTATTTGCTACTAAGGGGAATAGCATAGCGGTGAGTAAGCTTTCGCTGTCCATATTCATTTCATGCAGAATTTCCACCATTTCCACACCGGATTGCAATGTAAGGATTGCATTCTCCATTTGATCGGCATGTTCAGCTATTTGGGCTTGGGCATAATACCATGCATTAATCAGAGACTTTTCTACGGGGGCAGCAAGTTTAAGGCTCGAACACCATTGTTCGATCTCAAAATCATGTGGATTTGATAAGTGAGAACCACGAACTGCAACCATAATACCCCCTTGTTGATGAATATGGCTCGGCAACATCCTGTCAGCCGAGTTGTCTTTTTAAGACAACAAAAAAGTCTGACTATTCTATCAGAATTTACATCTTATTTGATAAATAATGTCACTGACTCCAAATGACTGGTATGCGGGAACATATCAATCATGGCCGTTTTGATGATACGATAGCCGAAAGAGCGGAGAATTTCAGCATCTCGTACTAAGGTTGCAGGGTTACAAGATACATAAAGAATGCTTTCTGCACCCAGCTCACATAACGCATTCAGCGCAAAAGCCGCACCGCTACGAGGCGGATCGAGAAGAATTTTATTGAAATGTTGTGTTGCCCAAGGTTGTTCTGAAAAAGTTTGGTCTAAATCGGCTTGATAAAATTCAACATTCTCAATGTGGTTAAACTGTGCATTCGCTTGGGCTTTTTTCACCATATCCAAAACACCTTCAATTCCAACCGCACTTTTCACACGTTTGGCTAAAGGCAGAGTAAAATTACCCATCCCACAGAACAAATCTAAAACGTGATCGTCCTGATTCAAATCAAGCCAATCTAAAGCAGTTTCAACCATTTGTTGATTTAAGCGAGTATTCACTTGAATAAAATCGCGGATATCAAAAGATAAACGAATATCGTCTAAGGCATAATAGGGCATTTCACCATGCACAAGTTGAATACTTTGATCATCTTGCAGAAACAAATTCACGGCATTTACGCGTGCAAACTCGAGCAATAAAGTGCGGTCAGTTTCAGCTAAATTTCCCTTATAGCGTAACAACATGGCTACGCCATTCTCTGCTGAAACTAATTCAATATGCCCTAATTGTTTCGGGACCGAATATTGCGCCCAAAGTGCGGTCAATTTTGGAATAAGAGCATTAATCGCAGGCTCAGCGACTAAGCATTGCTGAATACTCACTAACTGATTGGAGTTTTTCTGACGAAATCCCATTTCAATGATTTTGTTTTTAGCATTCCACAGTAAACTTAATCGTACGCGACGGCGATAGCCCCATTGTTCGCCACAAATCATTGGCATTAATTGAATAGGTTCTGCCTGCAGTTTACTTAATCGAGAAAAAAGAGCTTTCTCTTTTGCTTTACGTTGCGTTTCCACAGGAATATGCTGGCCTTGGCAACCACCACAACGTCCATAATAACTGCATTGCGGCTCAACTCGCTGATTACTCTTTTGTAGCCACTTTTGTGCAGTGGCTAAACCATATTGACGTTTTTCATCGGTGACTACCGCTTCCACTTTTTCCGTTGGCAAGGCATTTTCAATGAACCAAGTTTTACCTTGAATTTTGGCGACACCTAACCCTTGATAATCTAAATCCTGAATTTCAGCGACAACTTTTTGGGTGGTTTTCTGTTTTTTTTGTGGAGCGTAAAGTAAAGCCATGGTGATGTTTTAATCTGTTTATATCAAAGAAAGGATTATTTTAAATAAAGCACGTTTTGCGTAAATAACTCTCGACTTTTCAGCGGCTTATCGCCTAAATAAGGTTTGAGCGCGATTCGAGTAAAGCGCTTTGCTGCTTGCAAGACGGACTCATCGGTGAATTCCAAACGGTCAAAAGCAAGCAAATCTCGCCCATAAAAGGTTAAGTTATCTTTCACTAACGAAGCTATAAATCCTTTTTCCGCACGATATTGATAAGTCATCGATTCATCTACTGGTAAACCTGAGCCTGCACAATGCAAAAAATCGATACCATAACCTAAGATTTTAAGTAAATGAAATTCAAATAGACGCAGTGTAGGCTCAACCTGCGGTTGAGTGGCTAAGCCTGTTAAGCATTGAAGATAATGCTGAAAAAGTTGTGGATTGGCCGTTTCGGGCTCGATCACTCGAGTAATCAGCTCATTTACATAAAACCCGCTGTATAAAGCCGTTTGCTGTAAAGGCAGCGTAATTGCTGCGGGCTCTGCTTTCGTGAGCGTTTTTAATGCGCCTTTTCCTGACCAACGAAGAAGTAATGGCGTAAAAGGCTGTAAGACAGATTTCCATGCCGAACGTTTTGCACGTGCACCTTTTGCAATAACCGTCAAACGCCCCGTTTCTTCAGTGAATAAATCCACTAAAAGGCTGGTTTCACTATAAGGACGACGATGTAACACAAAGCCGCGTTGGAGATCCATACAAGAATTATTTGCCTGATTTTAATTCACTTGGTTGTTTCACACAGCGTTCTGCGAGCACTTCACCTACGCTAGTTTGTAATTGACTGAAGTCATCACGCTCCTGCCAATACCAACGAATATTCGCATAATTTCTACCACGCTCAGAAATCACTCGAGTCAATTTTTCGGTTACATCATTAAAAGTAACGGTCACCTGACTAAGTGTTTTTTTATTCTTCTGTTTTTGCTTAGTATGAACCACACTCACTGCTTTATTACCTTTACACAAGTAAACCGTTGCCGAGCCCTTTTGGGACTTTTTATCCACGGTTTGCACTTTCATTTTCTGTGGTGCTGGTTTGCTTAATTCAACATTTTGTGAACAAGCAGAAAGACAAAGTGCGGTCAAAATTACGCTTAATTTTTTTAACATGAATTCTATTTCCATCAAGGTTTGTTTATGATTGCTCACTTTGCGAAATGAGCAAGGATAAACAATCTTATCTAGAAAAATGGGCGATTACTCGCCCACTAAAAATTATTTTTTATACTGATATGAACCATCGGCTTGACGAATGAACTTGCCGCCATTTGATAAACGAAGCTCACTCACTCGACCTTGACTATTCACCGAAACCTGTACTTTGTCACCAGGTTTGAAGTTACTTAATGCATTGCCTGCACCGCTTGCTTTTGTCATGGCATTCACATCTGAAATATTCAATTTATTATCACGGAATACTTGCATCAATGAAACTCCTTGCGGCACCGTTAATGTTTTTGTTGCACCGGTTGAAGCGGTTTGTGCTGCAGGTTCAGCTGCTTTCACTGTATTGTGGGTTGCTGATTTTGCTTCCACAATTTGAACCTTACTGTCTTTAGTCGCAACCGGTTTTGCTTCTTGAATTTTGCTTGACTCTTTTTTCACGGTTTGAGTCGGCTGAACTGTTGCTTTTTCAGCTACAGGTTTAGGCTGTTTTTTCTCTTGAACCACAGATGTCTGTTCGCGACGAGGTTCTGCTTTATGCTCAACTGTTGCGGTATGTTTTTCTACAGCTGGTTGCACTGTTTTCACAGGTTCTTTAACTGGTGCAGGAGCAACAGCCGGTTGAACCGGTGCTGGTTGAGTTGCTGGTTGTTGAGCAACAGTTTGTTGTGCAGGCTCTGCAGGTTGTGATTTCGCCGCATCTGCTTTATCACCTACATACTCCATGGCTGGAGGTGCATCTGATTTAGCGCCATTTGCTGTTTGCTCTGTTGTTGCAGGAGCCGTAGTATTATTGTTATCTAATACGGTAGTTTCAACCGGTTGAGACTGATCTAATGATTGGAATTGAACTGGAATTTCATTGCTGTTTTGTTGTTCAAAAGACTCCACCGTATCTGAGTTTGGTTTTAGGGTGAAGAAAATAATCAGTAAGACCACTAAACCCAAAATCGCAATAAATAAACGGCGATGTTTTTCTGGTAACATTTGTAGAACCTTCCATTTTTCAGGTGATTTCAAGCTTGCTGCTGCAGCGGCTGCCGGTGCAACGGTTTCTGCTTGAGTTGTCACTTCTTCTACCATCTCTTCTGCTGGTGAATTTTCAAAAATCATTTTTTCTTCCGCTACGTTTTCTACTTGAACATTTTCAACGGGCTCTTGAGCGCCGAAAGCACTTGATTGCACTGATTGTTCAGTATTTTCACTTTGGAATGCTTGAGAAGGTGAAAAAGGTTGGCTTGCTGCCGCACCAAAAGTTGGTTCGCGACGAACATGGAATTGTGTATCTGGCTGTTCTTTTTTACCAAATAAACCTTTGGCTTTATCAAAAATTGAGCCACTTTGTTGAACCGGTTTTCTTGGTGTCACAGAGTCAGAGTGATTAAATCCTAAATCTAATTCATTTTGAGATGAATTGTCGTTAGGTTGATTTTTATTATCCACGGGGTTACCTCGATTTGCTAAACTAAAGATCGCACAAAAGTGCGGTGAAAAATTGAATCGTATTTTATCGGATCTTAAGCGGTGTATAAAGTCTTATTTGGCTCTCCACCGATTTCTCGTGCTAATTTGGGCACTAAATAGCCAGAAGTGAGCGCCTGTAATTCTTTGTAAATTTGTAATGCTTTCTCATCTGAGATATAAAAATGGCTCGCCCCCTGCACTTTATCCAATAAATGCAAGTAATAAGGCAAAATTCCCGCTTGAAATAGCTTATCGCTCAATACTTTTAATGTATGTGGGTTATCATTCACATCTTTTAGAAGGACTGATTGATTGAGTAAGGTCACTTTAGCGCCTGCCAGTTTTTGCATAGCCAAAGCGAGCGCCTCATCAATTTCATTTGGATGATTGATATGCGTGACAAACACCGCTTGTAATCGGCTTTTTAGCAATAAATCACAAAATTCATCCGTAATACGCTCCGGAATCACGACCGGCAAACGAGAGTGAATACGCAAACGCTGTAAGTGCGGTATCTTTTCAAGGCGTTCTAATAACCACACCCATTCACTATCCTTCGCCATCATCGGATCGCCCCCCGAAAAGATCACTTCTTCAATTTCAGGATGGGCCGCAATATAGTCTATTGCTTGTTGCCAACTGGTTTTATTTCCTGGATTTTGATCATAAGGGAAATGACGACGGAAACAATAACGACAGTTAACGGCACAGCCTCCTTTTGCCATGAATAGCAAGCGATTTTGATATTTATGCAGAATATTAGGAACGGCATTTTTTTGCTGTTCGTCTAAAGGATCTTGGCTAAAGCCTTCCGCTTCAATAAATTCTTGCTGAACCGTCATTACCTGCAAAAAAAGTGGGTCTTTCGGATTCCCTTTTTCCATTTTTTCAACAAAAGGTAAAGGCACTCGCATAGCAAAAAGTTTACGGGCAGCGATATCCTCGGCAAAATCCTCAACAGGCAAATTTAAGGTTTTTAACAAGATTTTCGGATCAGAAATCGCATTTTTTAGGGTTTCTAACCAATTTTGTTCTTCTCTAATCGCAATATTTCGGGTTAAAATACGCACTTTCAAACAATCTCTATTTTTTAGGATATTTTTAATATGGCTACATATACTACCAGTGATTTCAAACCAGGTCTAAAATTTATGCAAGACGGTGAGCCTTGTGTGATCGTTGAAAACGAATTCGTTAAACCAGGTAAAGGCCAAGCTTTTACTCGTACTCGTATTCGTAAATTAATTTCAGGCAAAGTATTAGACGTAAACTTCAAATCTGGTACTTCGGTTGAAGCTGCTGATGTTATGGATCTTAACCTGACTTATTCATACAAAGATGATGCATTCTGGTACTTCATGCACCCAGAAACATTCGAACAATACTCTGCTGATGCAAAAGCAGTGGGTGATGCAGAAAAATGGTTATTAGACCAAGCAGATTGTATCGTAACTTTATGGAACGGTGCGCCAATCAGCATCACTCCACCAAACTTCGTAGAATTAGAAATCATCGATACAGACCCGGGTCTTAAAGGTGATACTGCAGGTACCGGCGGTAAACCAGCAACATTAAGCACTGGCGCAGTAGTGAAAGTACCTCTTTTCGTTCAAATCGGTGAAGTGATTAAAGTGGATACTCGTTCAGGCGAATACGTTTCTCGTGTGAAATAATCTTTCATGGTGAGATAAAAAGAGCGGTCAATATTTAATGAATATTGACCGTTTTTTATTGCGTATTATTAGTTTCAGATAGATAAAAAATGCGGTTATTTCTAACCGCACTTTGATTGATTATTTCGCTTTTGAGCCTTCTAACTCTAAAGAAGGTTTTCTATCGGAATTCACACAAATGATTTGTGCCGCCGCATAGAGCGTTGTATTAGGCTTCAAGCTGATTGTGTATTTCTCTTGTTTTTTCGGTGCCGCACGTAAACCTTCGCCCCAGAAATCATCATAAAAATCGGTACGAACTTGAGTTAAATGATAGTTCTTACAGTTTAAGATTTTATATTGGCGAACAGAACGTGCATAACGTCTAGTTTCGTTTGGATACACATATAAGCCTTTATCCAAATTCACTACCGCATCAAAATGCACTTGGTTTAAATCTTGGTTATCGACCCAAATAGAATCAGCATCAATGTAGTAATTTTTATCTTTTACCAATCGAACATAACCCACTCTATCTTTAGAAGGTGGGCTTAGTTTCACCTCTTCTTGAGGAAGTGGCGGTTGAACAGCTGAACAGCCTGCTAAAAGGGCTACACCTAAAAACGTTAATGCCAATTTTTTCATTTTTCTCTCCTTAAAGCTTACTGAAGCTTGCTGTTTACCGTTTGACACTATCGCCTAGTATTTTACGGTATGTCCGTATCCCTCTAAGATATTTTTGATATGCTCAAGCGACTCTTTTGTCGGAGGCAATACATCTTCGAGTTCATAGTCAAACCCAAGGGTTTTCCATTTGTGGGCGCCTAATCGATGATAAGGAAGAAGTTCGACTTTTTCAATATTGGTCATACCTTTAATAAATTGCCCTAATAAATGAATATCATGGTCGCTATCTGTGTAACCGGGTACCACGACATAACGAATCCAGGTTCGCTGATTACGTTTTTGCAGATATTTCGCAAACTCAAGCGTCCGTTTATTTGGTACACCAATCAGGTTTTGGTGCACTTGATCGTTCAGTTCTTTTAAATCAAGCAAAACGAGATCGGTTACATCGATTAGTTCATCAATAATGTGATCATAATGACGTACAAACCCATTAGTATCTAAACAAGTATTAATGCCTTCTGCTTTACAAGCTCGGAACCAATCTCGTACAAACTCAGCTTGAAGAATGGCCTCACCACCTGATGCTGTTACACCACCACCGGTTGCATTCATAAAATGGCGATAGCTCACGACTTCTTTCATGAGTTCTTCCACACTGATTTCGCGACCACCATCAAGATCCCAAGTATCACGATTGTGGCAATATTTGCAACGCATTAAACAGCCTTGCATAAATAAAATAAAACGAATGCCGGGACCATCCACGGTTCCACAGGATTCAAAGGAGTGAATTCTTCCTAGAACAGACATACATAAATTTCCAAAAAATAAATCTAGCTAAATTTTACCAAAAATATCGTCTATAAAAAATGAGCCTGACTTAAAATCAGGCTCATAATTTTTATGTTCCCGCTAAAGTGCGGTTAAATTTTATCGTGTTTTAGAACGATTCTGTGAATGTACGAGTGACGACGTCTTGTTGTTGCTCTTTAGTTAAAGAGTTGAAACGTACTGCGTAACCAGATACACGAATGGTTAATTGCGGATATTTATCCGGGTTTTCCATCGCATCTAATAACATTTCACGATTTAATACGTTCACATTTAAGTGTTGACCACCTTCTACTGCTGCTTCGTGGTGGAAGTAACCATCCATTAAGCCCGCAAGGTTGCGACGTTGTGCTTCTGGATCTTTACCTAACGCATTTGGAACAATTGAGAAGGTATAAGAAATACCATCTTTCGCGTAAGCAAATGGAAGTTTAGCCACAGAAGTTAATGATGCTACCGCACCTTTTTGGTCACGACCGTGCATTGGGTTTGCACCTGGTCCGAATGGCGCGCCGGCACGACGACCATCTGGGGTGTTACCTGTTTTCTTACCATAAACTACGTTAGAAGTAATGGTTAATACAGATTGTGTAGGCACAGCATTGCGGTAAGTTTTAAGTTTTTGAATTTTCTTCATGAAACGTTCAACTAAATCACAAGCGATGTCATCAACACGGTTGTCGTTGTTACCATATTGTGGATATTCACCTTCAATTTCGAAGTCGATCGCTACGTTGCTTGCTACAACATTGCCATCTTTATCTTTGATGTCGCCACGAACTGGTTTAACTTTCGCATATTTAATTGCTGAAAGTGAGTCTGCTGCAACAGAAAGACCTGCGATACCACAAGCCATGGTACGGTATACATCACGATCATGTAATGCCATTAATGCAGCTTCGTATGAATATTTATCATGCATATAGTGGATGATATTTAAGGCAGTCACATATTGTTTTGCCAACCAATCCATAAAGCTGTCCATACGAGTCATGACTGTGTCGAAATCTAACACTTCATCAGTGATTGGTGCAGTTTTCGGACCAACTTGCATACCTAACTTTTCATCGATACCGCCGTTGATTGCGTATAACAATGTTTTTGCTAAGTTTGCACGCGCACCGAAGAATTGCATTTGTTTACCAACAACCATTGGTGATACACAACATGCGATTGCGTAGTCATCATTGTTGAAGTCTGGACGCATTAAATCATCGTTTTCGTATTGAACTGATGAGGTATCAATCGATACTTTTGCACAGAAACGTTTGAAGTTTTCAGGTAATTGCTCAGACCAAAGAATTGTTAAGTTTGGTTCTGGAGAAGTACCCATGTTGTAAAGGGTGTGTAAAATACGGAATGTATTTTTGGTTACTAATGTACGGCCGTCTAAACCCATACCTGCGATGGTTTCAGTTGCCCACATTGGGTCACCAGAGAATAATTGATCGTATTCAGGTGTACGTAAGAAACGAACCATACGAAGTTTCATGACTAAGTGGTCAACTAATTCTTGCGCTTCAGTTTCAGTAAGTTTACCTGCTTTTAAATCACGCTCGATATAGATATCGATAAAGGTTGCAGTACGACCAAATGACATCGCTGCACCGTTTTGTGATTTGATTGCTGCTAAGTAAGCAAAGTACATCCATTGAATTGCTTCTTTAGCATTAGTTGCAGGGTTAGAAATATCGTAACCGTAGCTTGCTGCCATTTGTTTCATTTGGCCTAATGCACGGTGTTGTTCTGCGATTTCTTCACGTAAACGGATAGTTGCTTCAAGATTTACGCCATCTTCTAAGTCTTTTTGTAAAGAAGAGAATTGTGCGTATTTATCTTTCATTAAGAAGTCTACACCGTAAAGTGCTACACGACGGTAGTCACCGATAATACGACCACGACCGTAAGCATCTGGAAGACCTGTTAATACACCTGATTTACGGCAACGTAAAATATCTGGCGTATAAACATCGAATACACCTTGGTTATGTGTTTTACGGTATTCAGTGAAGATTTTTTTCACTTCAGGATTTAATTCACGACCGTAAACTTTACATGAACCTTCCACCATTTTAATACCACCAAATGGCATAATGGCACGTTTTAATGGAGCATCAGTTTGAAGACCTACGATTTTCTCCAAGTCTTTATTGATGTAGCCTGGAGCGTGAGAAATAATCGTTGAAGGCGTATGTTCGTCAAAGTCTAATGGCGCGTGAGTGCGGTTTTCAACTTTGATCCCTTCCATTACGGTTTCCCAAAGTTTTGTTGTCGCTTCGGTTGGACCTGCTAAGAAAGAATCATCACCTTCATACGGAGTGTAGTTCTTCTGAATAAAATCACGCACGTTGACATTTTCTTGCCAGTCACCGGCAACAAACCCTGTCCACGCAACTTTTTGTGCTTCATTAAGTTCTGACATAGTCATTTCCTTTTTTAATTGATAAAAAATAAGTCTTGTTTAGTTCGTTAGTACATTAGTGAGCTTTGGTTAAATAACGTTGGAATAAGCCGATACAAACTGCGCCGCCCACAATGTTGCCCAACGTTACGGGAATTAAATTCTTCACAATGAAATGATAAAGATCTAAATCTGCATATTTCATTGGATCCACACCAATTTGTTGCCAAAATTCTGGTGTACTAAAATGTGCTGTAATAATGCCAAGCGGAATCATAAACATATTTGCCACACAGTGTTCAAAACCTGATGCCACAAATAAGCCAATTGGCATAATCATAATAAATGCTTTGTCTGTAACAGTTTTACCGGAATAAGACATCCATACCGCTACACACACCATAATGTTACATAAAATACCAAGGTTAAATGCTTCAAACCAAGTATGATGAATTTTATGTTGCGCGGTTGCCAAAATGGTTAAACCCCATTGACCACTTGCTGCCATGGTTTGTCCCCCAAACCAAATCACCGCAGCAATAAATAAACCGCCCACAAAGTTGCCCAAATATACCACAATCCAATTTCGGATCATTTGAGTTGTGGTTATCTTACCGCCTACGCGGGCAACTAAGGTTAAAGTAGAAGAGGTGAATAATTCAGATCCTAAAATTACCACCATAATTACACCTAAAGAGAAGACTAACCCACCGACTAACTTGGTTAATCCCCAAGGCGCTCCTGCGCTTGCTGTTTGTGTCGTCGTATAGAATACAAAGGCTAAAGCAATACAAGCCCCAGCACTAATACCAGACAGAAATGATAAAAATGGGCGTTTTTGCGCTTTATACGCAGCGACGCTTTCAGCATAATCCGTTGCTTCAACTGGTGTGAGAGCAACAGAAGATTGATTTAAATTTTCTGATGCCATATCTAACTCCAAATAGTTGGTTTATTATTTCTTATACTACAACATAGGTACTCCTATACCCATTTGGTATTCTACTCTCTTATAAAACCATTGCAAGAAATCCCCGACTTATTCCAAAAAAATTTGATATTTTGCAAGTTTTGGTAAATTTTATCTTCAAATACAAAAAAAGCGAGATATCACTATCCCGCTTTTTATGTATAAATAACCTAGATTAAAACGCAATACGATCGCGATTTTTCTCTAAGGTTGCTTTACCAATACCTTGTACTTCAAGCAATTGTTCTGCCATCGTGAAATTACCGTGCTTTTCGCGATACTGCACAATGGCTTCAGCTTTTTTCGCACCAATACCAATTAGCGCTTTTTGAATTTCTGATGCACTAGCGGTATTGATATTTAATTTATCACTCACTACTTGTTGTGTAGTTTGTGATGCGGTTTGTTGCTGAACTTGCACTTGAGGTTGAGCCTGTTTAGCCACCTTATCTTCTGCAAACACTTGCGAACTCAACATTGTGGCTGCAACAAATAATGAACTAAATAAATGTTTCATCAATTTCATAAAAATGCCCTTTATTAACAAAAAGTACCGTTGATTCATATCAACAACGACATTTTTAAGAAACACCAAAAACACGCAAGAAATTGACCGCACTTTTGCGATCTTGATCGCAAAAATTATATTTAAGTAAATGAAAAAACGACCTTAGCGCACCACCACAGCTGTGCCACTTGCAATCACCATAAACATGCTTTTCGTGCCTACCGTTGTGTAGTTAACTTCTACGCCAACAATGGCATTAGCACCCAAGGCATGTGCTTTCTCTTCCAGCTCTTTCAACGCATCTTGACGCGCACGACTAATACGACGCTCATAAACACTAGAACGCCCACCAATCACATCTGTGATGCCAGCAAAGAAGTCACGCATGAAATTGGCACCAGCAATCACTTCGCCAAAGACGACTTGTTTGTATTCTACGATTTGTTTCCCTTCGACATTAGGGGTTGTTGTCACAATCATTTTGTATCCTTAAATTCTCGTTAAAAATTAACCGCACTTTAGGCGCTTAATTTTGATTTTAATACGGCCAATGCCTTCGCACGATGAGAGATTTTCTTTTTCTCTACGGTTTCTAATTCTGCAAAAGTACAGCCTTTTTCTGGGCTAAAAAAGAGTGAATCGTAACCGAAGCCATTTTCACCTTTTTCTTCATAAATAATCTGCCCGTCACATTCACCTTGAGCAATGATAGGAGAAGGATCACTTGGGTGTTGTAATAACACAATCGTACTCACAAATTTTGCTTGGCGACGTTCAGTCGGTACATCGGCTAATTCTGCCAATAATTTTTCTCGGTTTTTCGCATCAGCTTCGTCACCATCCACACCTGCATAACGAGCAGAATACAATCCAGGCGCACCATTTAACGCCTCCACCACAAGACCGGAATCATCTGCAATGGCCGGTAAACCTGATTTTTCAGATGCATAACGCGCTTTCAAAATCGCATTTTCGACAAACGTTAAGCCTGTTTCCTCTGGGCTTTCGATGCCTAAATCGGTCTGAGCAATCACTTCAAAACCGAAATCGGCTAATACGTCTGCCATTTCTTTTACTTTGCCTTTATTGCCAGTGGCAAGCACAATTTTTTGCTTCATGATTCTGTCCCTCATATCAAATATTGTCTTATTTTAGCACCTCACCAAAAATTTTCGGAATAAATATTGACTTTAACCTTAGGTCAAGGTTTATGATTCGTGCTCATTCAGTTATCACATAGGAGAAAAACATGAAAAAACTTATGACTTTTATCACACTTAGCGCTGCTGCAGTTTCAATTTATGCCCAAGCTAATGAACAACCGCATCAAGCACACATGAATATGCCAATGTCGACAGATTCTGCAATGCAACAAGAATTAATGCAAGGTATGAGTCAAATGCATCAAGACATGATGGCAGCTGCGCAATATAAAGATCCTGATGTTGCTTTTGCAGCAGGTATGTTGCCACACCATATTGGCGCAGTAAAAATGGCGGAAGTTGAATTAAAATACGGAAAAGATCCTGAGATGCGTAAGCTTGCTGAGAATATTATTAACGCTCAACAGGCAGAAATTGAACAAATGCAGAAATGGCTTAAAGTGCACAATAAAAAATAAAATAACACAAAAAAAGTGCGGTAAATTAACCGCACTTTTTTAATAGAATTAGTTTACTTCTTTTATTCGTAGTTCTTTTGGCACTTCAAAGAACATATTTTCTTCTAAACCTTGAAGCTCTTCGATACTATCCGCACCAAATTCTTTTAATCGAGCAATCACGGATTGCACCAACTCTTCTGGTGCTGAAGCGCCTGCTGTTACGCCAATTGTTTCAACACCTTCAAACCAATCTGCCGCCACATCATTTGGATCATCAATCAATTTTGATTTCACGCCCATACGCGATGCCAACTCAGCTAAGCGGTTAGAATTCGATGAGTTTTTAGAGCCTACAACCACGACTAGCTCACATTGTTTCGCTAATTCACGCACTGCTTCTTGACGATTGGTTGTGGCATAGCAAATATCGTTTTTATGTGGGCCTTGAATCGCAGGATATTTGTCTTTCAATGCACTGATAGTTTCCGCTGTATCATCAAGAGAAAGCGTGGTTTGTGTCATAAAAGTTAAATCATCATTTTCTTGAACCGGCAAACGAGCGATATCTTCCACACTTTCAATTAAGAAAATACCACCTTCCTCGTTGTTGTACTGCCCCATTGTGCCTTCGACTTCTGGATGACCTTTGTGTCCGATCAAAATCGCTTTCGTCCCTTTACGGCTCGCACGTGCCACTTGCATATGTACCTTGGTTACCAACGGGCAAGTTGCATCAAATACTTTTAACTGACGATCTTTTGCTTCTTGACGAACGGCTTGTGACACGCCATGAGCAGAGAAAATCACAATGGCGCCATCTGGCACTTCACTTAGTTCTTCTACAAAAATCGCCCCACGCTCACGCAAACCATTCACCACAAAACGGTTATGCACCACTTCATGACGCACATAAATTGGTGCACCATGAATTTCAAGCGCTAATTCAACAATGCTAATGGCTCGATCGACACCCGCGCAAAATCCGCGAGGGTTAGCTAAAATTATCTTCATTTTTGACCGCTCTTTTTATCACCTTTAAAGGCATCTAATGCTAATAAACCCGCACCAATACAAATGGCAATATCTGCCACATTAAATACCGGATAATGATGAATATCCCAATAAAAATCTAAGAAATCCACTACAAAACCGTTATACGCTCGGTCCACCATATTGGCTAACGCGCCACCAATAATCAGCGCATAGGCTGAGTTTTGTAATTTTTGTTCTGCCGAATTCTTTTTCATAAAGTAAGCTAGCATTAAGGAAATCCCAATCGCGAGCACAATAAAGAAATACTTCTGCCAACCATCATGATCTGCAAATAAACTGAACGCAGCCCCAGGATTGCGCACATAAGTCAGATTAAAAATAGGCAATATATTTACGCTTTCATATAAATTAAAGCGCTGAACCACAATATATTTGGTCAGTAAATCGAGGATAAATGCGACCGCACTTATCCAAAGGAATGAAAGTCCTGTTTTATTTTTTGTCATAGGAAATTATCTGTCTTTATAAATGGACGATGATTTTAGCAACTCGAATAGCCTTTATAAAGTAAAAGGCATCAAATTATAAAAGGCGAACACATTGGTTCGCCTTGCAATGTTAATTATTTTTTCTTCACCGGTCTTTGCCAACCTTGAATATGACGTTGTGGAACACGAGTAATTACAAGCTCATCTTTTTCAACGTTTTTAGTAATGGTTGAACCCGCACCGATAGTTGCACCATCTGCCACAGTAACTGGTGCAACTAACTGCGTATCTGAGCCAACAAAAACATTGTTACCAATGATTGTTTTAAATTTATTCGCACCGTCATAGTTACAAGTAATGACACCCGCACCGATGTTACAGTTTTCACCGATTTCGGTATCGCCCACATAAGTGAGATGATTTACTTTAGAGCCTTTACCTACTGTGGATTTTTTAATTTCCACGAAGTTGCCCACATGGGTTTCAGCCGCTAATTCAGCACCTGGACGCAAACGAGAGAATGGACCAATCGCCGCTTTCTCACCAATTGTCGCATCTTCTAAAACAGAATAAGGCTTGATTTCAACATCATCACCAATAGTCACGTTTTTCAATACACAACCTGCACCGATTTTTACACGGTCACCCAAGCACACATTGCCTTCCACAATTACGTTCACATCAATTTCAACATCTTTACCGTGCTCTAATGTGCCGCGTAAATCAAAACGCTCAGGGTCAATTAACATCACGCCTGCAAGTAAAAGTTTTTCTGCTTGTTTACGTTGATAATAGCGTTCCATTTTGGCTAATTGTAGGCGATTATTTACCCCTTCAACTTCCATAAAATCAGTTGCTTGAACAGCTACAATCGGACAACCATCTTGATGAGCTAAACCAATTACATCAGTAATATAAAACTCGCCTTGTGCATTATTATTATCTAAACGCGCTAACCATTTTTTGAAACTTGCACCATCTGAAACTAACACACCTGTATTAATCTCTTGAATTTTGAGTTGCTCAGGCGTTGCATCTTTTTGTTCAACAATCCCTACAACTTTGCCATTTTCACGTACGATTCGACCATAACCTGTTGGGTTATCTAATACGACCGTTAACACTGCGATACCATTTTCAGGTTTCGCATCGATTAATTTTTGCAATGTTTCCGGTGTAATCATTGGGCCATCGCCATACACCATTAAAACATTTTCATCATCACGGAAAAAAGGCATCGCTTGTTGCATAGCATGTCCTGTACCCAATTGTTCCGCTTGGAATACCCAGTTCACGCTTTCATTTGCCAAACGCTCACGCATTAATTCGCCGCCGTGACCATAAATCAAATGCACGTTTTCCGCACCTAATTGATTTGCCGTATCGATCACATGTTTTACCATCGGTTTACCTGCCACTTTGTGCAAGACTTTTGGTAAATCAGAATACATACGAGTGCCTTTACCGGCTGCTAAAATCACTACGCTTAATGCTTTATTTGTCATAAATTTTTCTCTTCGTTATAAAAAATTTGAGCGTATTCTATCGTAGAATGGAGAATATGATAAGCCATTTAATTTTCATACATTCCTGACAAGACAAGATTGTATAAAAATCTCAAATCCTGTAAACTATC
>OBVG01000359.1_pt1 | contig 46233 bp, 36 predicted proteins | sample 1501271 | NCBI WGS metagenome assembly OBVG01 (sample SAMEA2579934, study PRJEB22360) | human gut metagenome | biome: human gut; feature: human-associated habitat; material: faeces | place: Denmark | collected 2008/2010 | reverse complement strand
TGATCGCGGCTGCGGCTGTGGGTGGGCTGATCGGAAGTATCCCGGCGCTCTTAAAGGTGTATTTCCACACGAATGAGCTGGTAACTTCCTTAATGTTCAACTATGTGTTCTTTTACCTTGGGATCTACAACGTGACGAAGTTCCTTGCTGACCGTGAGGCGGGAACCTTCGCGTCTAAGAAATACCAGGCGACAGCTTCCCTCGGAAAGCTGATCTCCGGAACGAACTTCCATGTGGGATATCTGATTGCCATTGTGGCAGTGATCCTGTTATATATTCTTGTATACAAGACGAAGTTTGGTTATGAGGTCCGCATCTCAGGAAGCAATCCGGAGTTCGCAAAGTATTCCGGAATCCGTACCAGCCGTGTCATCATCATGACCCAGGTCATTGCGGGTGCCGTTGCGGGTCTTGGCGGCGCAGTCGAGCAGATGGGAATGTACCAGCGTTTCAACTGGCAGGATTCCCCGTCCTACGCTTGGGACGGTGTTATCATCGCGATCCTGTCCGGCAATAACCCGAAGATGGTACCGTTCGCGGCATTTTTCCTGGCATACATCCGTGTCGGCGCGGACCTGATGTCCAGACGTTCCGATGTCCAGAACGAGCTGGTATCCATCATTCAGGCGGTTCTGATCCTGTTTGTGACGGCCGAGCGGTTCATGGCAGGCTGGAAACAGCGCGAGGAAGCGAAAAAAGCACTGAAAGGGGAGGCGTAACAGATGGGAATCTTACAGGAAATTTTAAAAACATTGAGTCTCCCGGAGTTCTATTTCGCAATGTTTCGAAGCGCGACACCGGTGCTTTTAACGACACTGGGGGCTATGATCTCCTCGAGGTCCGGAACCAGCAACATCGCCCTTGAGGGAACGATGCTGATCTCCGCCTTTGTGGGCGTTGTTGTCAGTGCGTTCTCCCAGAGCGCATGGATCGGATTTTTGGGGGCGGTGCTTGCAGGCTTTATCGTCAGCAACATCCTCGCCTACTTTATCCTGAAATTAAACTCCAACGCGGTCATCTCAGGTATCGCGTTAAACACCTTCGCCTCCGGCGGAACGATCTTTGTCCTGTACCTGATCACAGGCGAAAAGGGTGCGTCCACATCCCTGCCGTCCTTAAAGCTCCCGAGTGTGACGATCCCGGTCGTCAAGGATATCCCGGTGATCGGCGCGGTGCTTTCCGGCCATCATGTGTTGACCTATGCGGCGCTGATCCTGGTGGCAGTTGTGTGGTACATGTTTAAGTATACAAGACTCGGCATGCATATCCGTGCCGTCGGTGAGTCCCCGGATGCGGCGGAATCCGTCGGAATTCCGGTAAAAAAGATCAAGTACATCGCCCTCTGCTTAAGCGGAATGATGACAGGCATGGCTGGCGCGTTCCTGTCCATGGGATATGTGGGACTCTTCTCCTCCGGTATGACAGCGGGGCGTGGTTACATCGCTCTGGCAACTCAGGCCATCGCGGCGGGAAATGCCGTGATCGGCATGCTGGCATCTCTGTTATTCGGATTCTGCCAGAGTCTTGCGAACTATCTCCAGAACTCTTCGATCCCGCTGCAGTTTATCCAGATGATGCCGTATCTGATCATTATTATTGCGTATACGGTTTACTGCGCGATGGTGGAGCACAATAAGAAGAAAAAACAGATGAAGGCGGCGGTCGGGAAATAAATTTGCTATTACTCACCACCTAAAGAGGTGGGAGGCTTCTCGACTGAGATAAAAAACGGCAGCAGAGTGCGGTCGGAAAGAATTGATGCAAGCAGCTCCTGACATAGGGGCTGCTTTGTAGTAAATTAGAAGATCTGTGCAGCGATTGTGCTGACTGTACGAAAACACAACATAGAAGACACAATATAGAAGACACTGAATAGTTTAGAAGGGAGAATATTGTCAGATATGAGCCATATCGTAGAACTTCACTTACATCTGGACGGATCGCTCCGCCCGGAGACCGTCTGGGAGCTTGCAAAAGAGCAGGGCGTGGAGCTTCCGGCAAAGAGCGCGGAGGAAGTAAAATATATGATGGAAGTCCCGGAGGATTGTAAGACGCTGGAAGAATATTTGGAACGTTTCGATCTTCCGTTACTCGTCTTACAGAAGGCAGATGCCATCGAGCGTGTGACCTTTGAGCTGGTGGAGGATCTTGCGAAAGAGGGCGTGGAGTATGCGGAGCTTCGATTTGCACCGCAGTTTTCCATCAAAGACGGACTGACTCAGGATGAGGTCGTCGAGGCGGCCATCCGCGGAGCAGAGCGAGGCATGAAACTTTACCCGCAGATCCGCGTGGGTCTGATCCTCTGCTGTATGCGTGGAGCGGATAATGAGGAGCTGAACATGCAGACGGTAGAAACTGCGAAGAAATATCTTGGGGATGTGGTCTGCGCGGTGGACATCGCAGGCGCGGAAGGCCTGTTCCCGACTGAGAATTTCGCCCCGGTATTTGCGAAAGTCCGTGAGTACGGCGTTCCGATGACGCTCCATGCCGGGGAGGCGGCTGGTCCGGACAGCATGAAGACGGCATTATCCTTCGGAACAAAGAGGATCGGACATGGCGTTGCGGCCATCAATGATCCGGAGCTGATAAAGAGACTCATCGACGAGAATGTGACCCTCGAGGTCTGCGTTACAAGCAATTACCACACAAAAGTAGTTCCGGCGATCAACATGCATCCGATCCACAAGCTTCTTGAGGCAGGTGTCCATGTAACCGTAAACTCCGACAACCGGACATGTTCCAGAACGACACTTCAGAAAGAGAAGGAAGTGCTGAAGGAGGAACTTGGTTTCACCGATGAGGAGATCGAGAAGATGCAGGAGTATGCTTGGGAAGCGCGTTTTTTAAAATAATAGGATATCGGAGCGAAAAGCATGTAGCAATCCGGCATCAAAGAATCATAAGATAAAAACGTGAGAATGCAAGGGGGCAGAGTATTGCCTCCTTTTTCCATGCTGCGGAATGACAAAAACCTGATTTTCCGCTGGCTGGAACATGTTTCCGTGAAATTATACGAAAAAAAAAAGGGGAATTGTAGCATATGCCAAAACTCCAGCTCAATGAAGCAAAAGCTTTGCATTGAAGATTGGATAATGCTAAAATGAAATTGCAATATTTCGATAAACGGAACAGTATTCCGATACACGGAATAGCATAGAAACGATAACTCATTGACATAAGCCAGCCACGGATCCTGTGGCTGCGCACATTACAGAAATTGGAGGAGACTATGCAATTGATCGACCGGGCATTGAATGCCCTGGAAATACTGAGCCAGAATATGAATGGAATGTCGGTGACGGATCTGGCGGAGCAGCTTGGGATCCCGGCAAGCTCCACTCACAGGATCCTTTCAAGCTTAAAGGGAAATCATTTTGTCGTTCAGGACGAACATACGAAAAAATATCGTCTTGGATATAAGATCTGCGCAATCGCTACCGGGGTTGTAAAGGGAAGTGCGCTGACGCAGGCGGCACAGATGCCTATGCGGAGACTGGCGGAAAAGATCGACCGGAATGTGGTCCTCTGCATCATGGAGCATGGAGCAGTGATGAATGTGGCATGCAGCGAACGCGGCGATTCCAATATGTATATGGTTAAGATCGGACATGAGATCCCGTTCTATTCCACGTCGGCTGGCCGTGTTTTTATGGCTTACATGAACCGGAGCGAGGCATTGGATATTCTTGATTGTGAGAAACGCACGAAAACGACGCCGAATACGAAAACGGATCTGAAGGAGCTGAATGAAGAGCTGGACCGCATTCATAATCAGGGGTATGCGGTCATTGACGAGGAATTACAGATGGGGATCCTCGGCACAGCGTGCCCGGTATTTGACAGAAACGGAGAGCTGGCGGCTGCGATCGCGTTTACGTCCATGAAGGATGGGGATACGGAAAAAATGTTCCAGAGGATCTGTCAGCTTAAGGAATGTGCGAAAGAAATTTCCGAGGCAATCCGATAGAAAAAAGGAGATTTGTTATGAGCGAGTATAGTGTAGAGTTAAAGGGCTTAAATAAGGTGTACAGTAACCTGCTAAAAGAGGATACGATCGCACTGAAGGATATCAACCTCCAGATCCGTCCGGGGGAGTTTATTTCTATCATCGGCCCGTCCGGCTGTGGAAAATCGACACTTTTGCGGATCATTGGAAACCTTGATAAACCGACCTCCGGTACGATCGAGTATCGCGACGGGGCAGACCAGCAGATGGGATTCGTATTTTAGGATTCCGTTCTTCTCCCGTGGAAAAATGTGAGACAGAATGCAGAATTTCCGTTAGTGATCCAGAAAAAGCAGACGAAAGAGAATGAAGAGAAACTTGACGAGCTCCTGGAACTTGCAGGGCTTTCGGAGTTTAAGACTGCGCTTCCGAGAGAGCTTTCCGGCGGTATGAAACAGCGTGTGTCCATCGTCCGGGCGCTTTCCTATGACGCTCCGTTACTTCTGATGGATGAGCCCTTCGGAGCTTTGGATGCCCTGACCCGTGACCACTTAAATGAGGAGCTTTTAAAGATCTGGCAGAAGACGAAAAAGACGGTTATTTTCGTTACCCACAGCATCGAGGAAGCCACCTTCCTGTCGGACCGCGTTCTCGTCATGTCTGCGAGACCGGGAAGAGTCAAGGAGATGGTGGAAATCGATCTGCCGCGTCCAAGGGGAGAGGCAACGAGAAATGATCCGAAGTTCACGGAATACAATAAGTATCTGAGGGGGATCATCGGATGAAAAAGAACGGAAAACTTCAGGGACTCCTGAGAACCATCGGGGAATACGCGCTTTCCGTCGGCGTGTTTATCGCGCTCTGGTGGATCTACGTTGCGGTAAAGCATGTCCCGGCGTACATCCTGCCGTCTCCGCCGAAGGTCTGGAGCAGCCTTGTCAAAATGTTTGTAAAAGGAACTGTATACGCACATCTCTGGACGACGACTTATGAGGTCATTCTCGGATTTGTGATCGGCGCCTTTTTAGGAATTGTTCTGGGATATGTGTTTATCAAGATCGATGCCTTAAAAACGATGCTGATGCCGTACCTGATTTTCCTTCAGACGGCACCGAAGATCGCACTTGTCCCGTTATTCGTCGTATGGTTCGGAATCGGACTCGTATCAAAGGTTGTTTTGATCATATCCATGGTCCTGTTCCCGGTATTGTCGGGAATGATGCTGGGTCTGGAATCGATCCCGCCGGATGTCAGAAACCTGATGAAGATCTTAAAAGCGTCAAAATGGCAGGTGTTTTCACAGGTTGAAATGCAGTATTCATTACCGGCGCTGTTTGCAAGTCTGAAGGTCGGTATCGTTCAGGCAGTTATCGGTGCGATCGTTGCCGAATGGATGTCCGGAAAACAGGGTCTCGGATATATCCTGACTTACGCGTCATCGACCTATGACACCCCGATGCTGCTCGCGGGCATCATCGTCACGATCATTCTGGGAATCGCGACGTATCAGGTGATCAGTGTGCTGGAGGATAAGTTCCTGTACTGGCACGAATCGAAAAATTAGTGCTCAGCCCGCCGCTTCTGACAAAAACGCGGTGTGCTGGATGAGAGAAAGATTTTGGGAGGAAATGAGTGTGAATTTTACATCGGCTTCATCACCGACGATGAATGGAAAAATGCCGCATATCCAGTGTACGGCTGAGGAGATCGGAGAGATCGTACTGCTTCCGGGTGATCCGGGGCGCGTTGCCATGTTCGAGGATCTTTTAGAGGATTATAAGATCGTCAGCAACTACCGGGAATATGTGGTTGGAACCGGATATTACAACGGAATCAAAGTTACAGTGTGCTCGACTGGAATCGGTGGTCCGTCAACGGAGATCGCTGTGCTCCAGCTGATCGCTCTCGGCGCGAAAGCTCTGATCCGCATCGGCGGGACCGGCGTGCTGAAAGAAGATGTACCGTGCGGGGCGATGGTCTTGAACACGGGTGCTGTCCGGAAAGGCGGTGCTTCCTGCTTCTACGCTCCGTCTGAGTATCCGGCATTAGCCTCATTTGAAGTGCTGGATTGCTTAAAGCGTGCGTGTGAGGAGAGAAAGAACGAATATTCCATGGGAATCTGTATGTCGGTCGGTTCCTTCTATCACGGACAGGGACGTCAGATGCCGTTTGAGACAGGATATGATGAAAATGCTGTTCTGGAACAGTATGAAAAATGGAACATTCTGAACATGGAAATGGAGGCGGAGACGATCTTTACGCTGGCATCGTTAAACAATGTTCTTTCCGGAAGTATCTGTGCAGTACACTGCAACCGGATCACGGACCAGTGGCTGGTGGATTTTGAACCGGCCCAGAAGGAAATGTGCAGAACGGCTCTTGCCGCGGGAGAAAAGCTTTATAAGGAATATCTGCACAGAAAGTAACGGATTGTAAGGCCTGCAGGCCCGCCCGCTGACCGCGATCAAATAAAATATAGATAATGACCCGGCCAAAAATGGCGAGGGAAATTATAGATGCCGGAAATGCAGTTCCGGTAAGACAAAGAACCAATGTATTTATAAAAAGGAGAAGGAGAGTACCATGAAGAAAAAAATTCTTGCAACCGTACTGACAGCGGCAATGGCAGTGTCCATGCTCGCAGGATGCAGCTCTGAGAGCGCAAGCAAAGCAAGCGAAGCAGCAGCAACGACCGCAGAGGCAACGACAGCCGCAGAGGAGACAAAGGCTGAGGAGACAACGGCGGCAGAAGCAAAGGACACAGGCGATTTAAAGACGGTTTCCATTCAGATCGATGGTTCCGCAGTTCCGTATTACGCACCGTTATACCTTGCACAGGAGAACGGATATTTTGCGGAAGAGGGACTGAATGTTGAATTCTATTATGCAGCAGCCGCCGATATCGTAAAGAACGTTGCAGCAGGCAATGTTGAGTTCGGTTTCCCGAACGCAGATGCAGTTGTAGCGGCAAAGGCACAGGGTATCCCGGTTAAAGTTGTTCATACAACCTATCAGGAAGGTCTCGGCGCGATCATCTTCGGAAGCGATTCCGGAATCAGCACACCGGCTGACTTAAAGGGCAAAAAAGTAGCAGTTACAAGCCTTGGAAGCGCAAACTACTTCCAGCTTCAGGCAGCTATGGAGTCTGCAGGCCTTACGATCGACGATGTACAGGTTGAGATCGTTGGTACAGGCGCAATTCTGACAGCACTCACAGAGGGTCAGGTTGACGCGATCGTGTTCTCCAAACTCAGAACCATCGAGTTAAACAACTCCGGTTACGCGGCAAGCGAGATCACATGCGACCAGTTCCTTCCGTCCTTCGGCAACGTATTAGTTGCAGGCGACAAGTTAGTAGCAGAGGATCCGGAGACTGTTGACGGATTCTGCCGCGCGTTAAACAAAGCGATCGAGTACATCATCGACGGTCACGTTGAGGAAGCTGTTGATATGTCCATCGAGAAATATGCACCGACCTTCGCTGAGAAGAGAGATGTTGTTGTCCAGATCTTAAACGATGTATTCGTAAAGACCTTATGGCAGAGCGATTACACGAAGGAAAACGGAATCGGCGCGTCCAACCCGGAGAAGTGGCAGGCACTGATCGATGAGTCCAAGGAGATTGGCAATATCGACGAGACCTTCGATGCATCTGAACTCCTTTACACACCGGCAAAATAAAGAATTTTCCCCGCTTCGGACGGGAAGAGCTATGAGGTGAGAGATGTTTTACAGAAAATATAGAAAAACCATTCTTCCGGCACTGTTTCTGCCGCTGTTTCTGATCGTGTGGGAACTGTATATCCGGATCTTTCATGTACCGAACTACCTGCTTCCCGGTCCGGCAGAGCTGGCGAACTCGATGGTAAAGCTGTTTGTGAGCGGTGATGTGATGAAACATATCCGCGTTACAATGGAAGAGATCCTGGTGGGAACGGTGATCGGTATCGTGATCGGACTGGTCCTCGGCTATATTATGGCGAAGATCCGCTTTATTGAGCGTCTGATCATGCCGTTCGTCATCATTATCCAGACAGCCCCGAAGATCTCTCTGGCACCGCTTTTCATCCTCTGGATGGGACTCGGAATCGAATCCAAGGCGGCGTTAGTTATTCTGGTCGTATCGTTCCCGATCATGATCAATGAGGTATCGGCGATCCGCTCCATAGAGGATAATGTATACAATCTGATGAAGGTGTTAAAGGCCAGCAAATGGCAGACCTTCTGTAAGATCGAAGTTCCGTATTCGATCGAGATGATGTTATCCGGAATTAAGCTTGCCTTAACGCAGGCGATGACAGGCGCGGTCATCGGCGAGATGATCGGAGCGAAAGCAGGTCTTGGATATCTGCTTACGCTGGGCAGTGAGACATACGATATCAAGATGATCCTGAATGCGGTCATTCTTTTAAGTGTGATCGGTCTGGCGCTTTACCTGATCTCGGAGCTGATCGAGAAGAAGGCGCTTTACTGGAAAGTGATCGATAAGAGTGTGGTAGGCTGAAGATAGACAGGTCCTCATATGGCAGTATGCTGTGTGGGGACCTGTTTTTTTATGTAACAGGAATGTGGAATTATTTTTTCGATGGTAAAACATTTGGAATAATGTTATACTGAACCTATATGCGGGCCACACATTTTCTGAATGTTCCGACATTTATCGAAGAAAATCCGGAGCAGTCCGGTGGCCGAGAAAGTGCGATAGAAACGGAGAAGTTGTCTATGAAAAAAATGATTTCCTGGAATGTAAACGGGCTTCGTGCCTGCCTGGGAAAAGGATTTTTAGAATATGTGAAGGAATCGGATGCAGATATTTTCTGTATTCAGGAAAGCAAGTGTCAGGAAGGGCAGGTAGAGCTGGAGCTTCCGGGATATCACCAGTACTGGAATTACGCGGAGAAAAAGGGATATTCCGGAACGGCGATGTTCACAAAGGAAGAGCCGATCGTGGTGACCTATGGTCTTGGGATTGAGGAGCATGACCATGAAGGCCGGGTGATCACGGCGGAATTCCCGGAGTATTATGTGGTCACCTGCTATACCCCGAATTCCCAGGACGGCTTAAAGCGCCTCGATTACCGGATGCAGTGGGAGGACGCATTCCGGGCGTACTTAAAGGAACTGGAGACGAAGAAACCGGTAATTTTCTGCGGTGATCTGAACGTGGCACATCAGGAGATCGACTTAAAGAATCCGAAGACGAACCGGAAGAATGCAGGCTTCTCTGATGAGGAAAGAGCGAAATTTACGGAGCTTTTAGAGGCTGGATTTGTTGATACGTTCCGATATTTTTACCCGGATCAGGAAGGGATATACTCCTGGTGGTCTTACCGGTTCTCGGCAAGAGCGAAGAATGCGGGGTGGCGGATCGACTACTTCTGTGTCTCAGAAAGTCTGAAGGACAGGCTTGTGGACGCGAAGATCCATACGGAAGTGATGGGAAGCGATCACTGTCCGGTGGAGCTGGATATTCAATAGAATAGATTTGGTACAGTACCTGACTCAAGGTATAGCGGTATGTAGCGATAAAAGCTGTGTACAAGTATCTGCGAAAGAATACGCAATTTACAGATTAAAGAATTTTGTGCAGATATTGAAAAACGTAAATGACGGTAAAAAGTTTTGATTTAGAAAGTGATAGTGGGTTGACATAACATGAATTTAGTGACGGCAGAACATCTGACAAAATCATATACGGAGCGGCTGCTCTTTGATGACACCGACTTTTCCATCAACGAAGGTGACAAGATCGGTCTCATCGGAATCAACGGAACAGGAAAATCGACGTTATTGAAGCTGGTGGCGGGACTTGAGGAGCCGGACTCCGGCCGGATCGTCCGTGGACGGAATCTGGATATCCGATATCTCCCTCAGAACCCGGTATTCCATCCGGGCGAGACGGTGCTGGAGAGCGTTTTAAGGGAAAATGAGGGACATGAACACGTCTGGGATATCGAAAGTCAGGCGAAATCCATGTTAAACCGTCTCGGAATCCCGGATTTCAACGAGAAGGTGGAGCATTTATCCGGCGGACAGAAGAAGCGCGCGGCGCTGGCGTCTGTACTTTTATCGACGGCGGAGCTTCTGATCTTAGACGAGCCGACAAACCATCTGGACAGTGAGATGGCGGACTGGCTGGAAGATTATTTAAAGAAATTCAAGGGCGCACTCCTTATGATCACCCATGACCGGTATTTCCTTGACAGCGTGACAAACCGGATCGTAGAGCTGGATAACGGAAAGCTTTACAGCTATCAGGCAAACTATGAAGGTTTTCTGGAGCTGAAGGCAGAGCGCATGGATATGGAAAAGGCCTCTGAGCGCAAACGTCAGTCGATTCTGCGGACAGAACTCGCATGGATGCAGAGAGGCGCCCGTGCCCGCTCTACAAAGCAGAAAGGCAGAATTCAGCGGTTTGAGGCACTGCGGGATAAAAAGGGACCGGTGGAGGACGGAAAAGTCGAGATGGAGTCCATCTCCAGCCGTCTCGGTCGTACCACCATCGAGATCTCGGATCTCTGCAAATCCTACGGGGATAAGGTCCTTGTAAAGGATTACACCTACTTTTTCTTAAAGGATGACCGCATCGGCTATATTGGTCCCAATGGAAGCGGAAAATCGACGTTGATGAAGATGATCGCCGGCTGGGTCAAACCGGATTCCGGAACAATTGAGATCGGACAGACCGTAAAGCTTGGATATTTTTCACAGGAAAATGAGGACATGGACACGAGCCTCAAGGTCATCGACTATATTAAGAATGTTGCGGAATACGTAAAGACAAAGGACGGCAGCATCAGCGCGTCCCAGATGCTGGAGCGGTTTTTATTCCCTCCGTCTGTCCAGTACACCGTGATCGAGAAACTGTCCGGCGGCGAGAGAAGACGTCTTTATCTTTTAAAGATCCTCATGAGCGCACCGAATGTCCTGATCCTGGACGAGCCGACGAATGACCTTGATATCCAGACGCTGATGATCCTGGAAGACTATCTTGACAGCTTCCAGGGGATCGTCATCACGGTATCCCATGACCGGTATTTCCTGGACCGCGTGGTCGGCAGGATTTTCGCCTTCGAGGGAGATGGAAAGCTTCAGCAGTACGAGGGCGGATTTACGGATTACCAGGCAGCGAAGGCGGAGCGGGAAGCGAAGCTTGCGGAGAGCGCAGCGGAGAATCCGGCGGCAGCGAAGAAGTCTGCGGATAAGGGAAATGACGCGGCTGAGACAGACAGCGCATCCCGCGGGAACGCGAAGCCAAGGGAGAAAAAACTGAAATTCAGCTACAAAGAGCAGAGAGAGTGGGATACCATCGAAGATGACATCGCCGCTCTGGAAGAGGCAGTAGAGAACCTTGAGAAGGAGATCGAGGCCTCTGCGACGAACTTTACAAAGCTCAATGAACTTATGAAGGAAAAAGAAGAGAAGGAAGCGCAACTCGAAGAAAAGATGGATCGTTGGGTCTACTTAAACGATCTGGCGGAGCAGATCGAGGCGCAGAAGAACAGGTAATATGATAACTGTCAGCGGACTTGTGTATTTGTTGTGCCAGTTATGCGAGACCTAGCAGCAGGAAAAGGCCAGAGCGGCAGTTGTTCAAAAATATATTTTTACTGATGTTGATTATCGGAAACTCAGGACCGCAGGTAACCGTTGCTGAAATCAGTAAATAGAACATGTCGGGGAAAACGGGGGATTTTAGAATGGCAGAATATCGAAACAGAAACAGAATCCTGTATCCACTTGGTGTCACGCAGGAAGAGAACGGCGTCCACATCCTTGTACAGGGACGTGCCGGGGAGGTTCGGCTGCTCTTGTACAGGCCAGGAGAGAAAAAGCCATGCGAGGAGATCTCGTTTGATCCGAAATACCGGATGGGAGATGTGTGGGAGCTGGCGCTGGATCGGACAGATTTTACATCATTTGAATATAATTTCATGATAGATGGAAAAATTGTGACAGATCCTAATGCGCGCGTCATCACAGGCCGGGAGAAATGGGCAGACCGGAAACGTGCCGGAAAACCGGTGCGTGGCAGGATACTGTCGGAGGAGTTTGACTGGGAGGATGATGTAAACCCGGAAACCCCTTATGCAGAAACGATCCTCTACAAACTCCATGTCAGGGGATTTACGGCGCATGCGTCCTCCGGGGTATCTGCCCGAGGAACGTATGCCGGTGTCATGGAGAAAATCCCATATTTAAAAGAACTCGGGATCACGGCGGTGGAGCTGATGCCGGTGACAGAGTTCGATGAGATCATGATGTCATCCTCCGGAAGCAGCTTCCATAACGCGAAACAGGAGCCGACAGGATACTTAAATTACTGGGGATATGGTCCGTCCTATCTCTACGCGGTGAAGACGGCGTATGCCTCCCGTGAGACAATGTCGGCGGAAGGTGAGTTTAAAACATTAGTCAAAGAATTGCATAAGGCCGGGATCGAGTGTATCCCGGAGATGTACTTTACAGGAAAAGAGCTTCCGGGGGAGATCCTTTCCGTGCTCCGGTACTGGGTGGAAGAGTATCATGTGGATGGTTTCCATCTGACCGGATTCCCGGATCTTTCTCTGGCAGCGGAGGATCCGTTTTTAAAGCGGACGAAGCTTTTTGCGGAAAACTGGAATGAGGTCATGAACCGCCGGCCGAAACAGGGCTATGTGACTCCGGGAGATGGCGCGGTATCGGTGGAGGAAAAGAATCTCGCGGAATACAATATGCAGTTCATGGAGGACATGCGCCGGTTCCTGAAGGGCGATGAGGGAATGTTGTCGGCCTTTGAGTTCCGGAACCGCAGAAACCCGGCGGAGTATGCTGTGATCGACTACATGGCGAACACCAACGGCTTTACGCTGATGGATACCGTCTCCTATGACCGGAAGCACAACGAAAAAAACGGCGAGGAGAACCGGGACGGAAGCGACTACAACTATTCCTGGAACTGCGGCGCGGAAGGTCCGACGAGAAAGAAAAAAATCGTGGAGCTGAGGAAACAGCTCTTAAAGAATGCGTATCTGCTCCTGTTTTTAAGTCAGGGTGTTCCGCTTCTCATGGCGGGCGACGAGTTCGGGAACAGTCAGGACGGAAACAACAACGCCTACTGTCAGGACAATGCGGTCTCCTGGTTAAACTGGAAGCTTCTGGAGACCCACAAGGATCAGGTAGACTTTGTGAAACGCCTCATTGCCTTCCGGAAAGCCCACAAGATGTTCCATATGGACCGGGAACCGCGGATCATGGATTATAAGTCCTGTGGACGACCGGATGTGTCCTATCACGGGGAAAACGCCTGGAAGCCGGAGTTTGAAAATTTCCGCCGCCAGTTCGGGATCCTCTACTGGGGTGCCTACGCGAAACGCCCGGACGGGAGTGATGACGCGAACTTCTATGTAGCCTATAACATGCACTGGGAGCCGCATATGTTTGGACTTCCGCATCTCCCGAAGGGAGCAAAGTGGCGTGTGATCTGCAATACGGGCGACCCGGATGCGGCCGACCTTCCAACGGATGGAACCGGTAAAGTTCCGAAAAACCAGATGATGCTGGCGGTACCGCCGCGCGGGATCGTGATCCTTGAGAGCTTTTCGGAAAAATAGCTGAAAAAATCCCCATCACAGGTCAGAAGATAGAGACATCGGCCTGAAGGATGGGGATTTTGCATGATATAAGAAAATTACACATATTTGTTTTGTTCCTGTCGGGATCAGTGTCTGCCAGAATCTGCGCTTGTCGGAATCTGCGCCCGGTGTTGATTATTCCGGATAAACAAGCTGTTCCTCGCGGATATCCTCAAGTACCTCATCATAGAACTTTCCGGCAAGATATTTTGCCATCGGGAGGTTCATGTCAAGGTAGTTTCCGCAGTCGCGGGCAGCGGCACCCGGAACTTCACCTTCGTAATCGCGGATAAAGAGGAACATCTCCTGAAGCAGCGGGATGATGTCCGCAGACTCATAATCGCCGGAGAGAAGCAGGTAGAATCCGGTGCGACATCCCATCGGACCGAAGTAGAGAACTTTATCTTTGTAAAGACGATGATTTCTTAAGAAGGTTGCGCCGAGATGTTCGATCGTATGGACCTCGGCAGTGTTCATAACCGGCTCAAAGTTCGGACGGGTCATACGGATATCGAAGGTCGTAACATGGCTGTCTCCGGCAATGTCCCTTCGGGAAACATAAACACCGGGAATCAGTTTCAGATGATTGACAGTGAAGCTTGTGATCTTTTCCATAATCAGATACACCCTTTCGTGAGTTTTGCTGTTTGTTGTTGGACACAGGTTGGAATTTTCCGAACTGAAAATTCTGTACAATACAGAGGCAGATGCCGTCTGACTGTATCAACTTTTATTATAAAGGGGATACCGTGTGGTTACAAGATGAAATTTGTAAATTGTCAGTACCTGTTCAGCAGTTCTGCCCCTTCAATTGTCAATTTATTCTTGTCTCACTTTTTGATTTGTACTATAATAACGTGTAACGGGATTTTTGAACTGAAATATATCCCATAAGGAGCGGTTATGAAATTATTGGCATATGAAGTAGACAAAAGATCTTTTTTAGGTGTATTAAATGAGGATGAAACCTGGGTTTATCCGGTTTCTGCTGCGGGAATGGAATATCGGTCCATGAAGGACCTGATCCGTGAAGCGGGACCGTCTGAGATGGAAATGCTGGATTATATTTCAAAGAAAGCCCCGGGTGATGTTATGGGAGCGGCCCCAGTGGACGAGATCCGGGTCGTATCTCCGATCGCGGAGCCGGATCAGGATATTATCTGCCTGGGAATCAACTATATGGATCACGCGGAGGAATCTGCGAGATTTGAAAAACGTGCATTTGAGAAACCGGAGAAAGCGATCTATTTCTCAAAACGCGTGAACCGCACGAATGATCCCGATGGAATCATTCCGGCACATAAGAATCTGACAAATCAGCTGGATTATGAGGCAGAGCTTGCCGTTATTATCAAAAAAGACGCAAAAGACGTAAAACCTGGCGAAGTAAAGGACTATATTTTCGGCTATACGATCATGAATGATGTCAGCGCAAGAGAGGTGCAGACGGAACATAAGCAGTGGTATTTCGGAAAGAGTCTGGACGGATTTACACCGCTCGGTCCGTGTATCATGACTGCGGATTCCACTGCGTTTCCGCCAGTGTTAAAGATCCAGTCAAAAGTAAACGGAGAACTACGCCAGAATTCCAATACAGGGCTCTTTATCCATGGAATCGAGGAAGTGATCTGTGAACTTACACAGGGCATGACACTAAAAGCAGGAACGATCATCGCAACAGGAACACCGGCAGGAGTCGGCATGGGATTCGTTCCGCCGAAATTCCTTGAGACCGGGGACGTTGTGGAGTGTATTATTGAAGGAATCGGTACACTTAGAAATACGGTCGGAGAATAAATGATCGGACGGTATGCGATACAGGATATAGACATGGAGGAGCCGTGCCGCAAAAATAAGATAAGATTAGAATCGTTGCCATGAAGGGAGCAGAAAGCCGGTCAGAACGACGGGCTGCTCTTTTCATGGCTTTTTTGTTGCCGTGTACCGCGCACCTGGAAGTCAGGGAAGCTTTCAGCGGCTGTATCTGCACGAAAATTCAGATGGCGGCAGACGGCTGCGCCGGTGCGGACATGAGCAGCGGCACTTTTTGGAAAAAGGAGAATTTTATTATACATGGAAGATATACGCGAAATGTTGAAAAAGGTGGCGGCGGGCGAGTTGTCTGTGGATAACGCCGTTCTGGAACTGAAGAAAGAGCCGTTTACGGCAGGCGGGTAAGATGATCTGGGATTCGCGAAACTGGATACTCACCGGAAGCTGCGTCAGGGTGCGGCGGAAGTGATCTACGGCGCGGGAAAAACTCCGGAACAGATCGCCGGAATCGTGGAGGCAATGAAAAAGCGGGGGCAGGAGACGATCCTGATTACCCGTGTTGACGAGGAAAAGAGCCGGGAGACGGAGCAGCTGTTGGCAGAACTGTATCCGACCGGCAGCGGATATCAATATTTTAAGGAAGCGAAGGTTGCAATCTGCGGAAGCTTTCCGGAAAAAGATGGCGTTGGGACGATCGTTGTGGCGACGGGCGGAACCAGTGATATTCCGGTTGCGGAGGAGGCGGCACTCACGGCGGAGGCTCTGGGGAATCAGGTGGAACGTCTTTATGACGTGGGTGTCGCGGGACTTCACCGCCTGATTTCCCACATGGACTCCATCATGAATGCCCGCGTGATCATCGCAATCGCGGGTATGGAAGGCGCCCTTGCCAGCGTCATCGGTGGTCTCGCCGACTGCCCGGTGATCGCGGTGCCGACCAGCATCGGATACGGAGCGTCCTTCGGCGGCGTGTCAGCACTGCTCTCCATGCTGAATTCCTGCGCCAGCGGTGTCAGCGTTGTGAATATCGACAATGGATTTGGAGCCGGGTATCTGGCGAGTATGATGAACCATATGCGTGGATAAAAACTCGAAAATCAGTCCGATCTGTTGTGCATCTGGAGGAAGATGCCAGCAGCGGGTGAAATGCAAGAAAATAATTTGCGTAATTTTTAAATGAGGTGGAAATGATATGAAGACATTATATTTTGACTGTGGAATGGGCGCTGCCGGAGATATGCTGATGGCATCTCTCTACGAAATCTGCCCGGATAAAGAGAGATTTTTGAAGATGATGAACGAAATGGGCCTGCCGGGGCTTTCTGTTGAGGCAGAACCGTCAGTAAAGTGTGGGATCACCGGGACGCATATGAAAGTGACGATCCATGGGGAAGAAGAGGAGAGTGTGGATGTTGATCTGCAGGGGCATGAGCATCATCACGATCATGATCATGATGAAGATCACCATCATACTCATGACCATGAAGACAGTCATCATACCCATGATCATCACCACGACCATGAAGGTGACCATCATGACCATAGCCATGAAGCACATCACCATTCCCATGAACTGGCAGAATTAGCAGCAGAGCAGACCATTCACGAGCACACCCACACCCATGACCACGATCATGATTGCGGACATGACCATACCCACGATCATGGCCATACCCACCACCATCATGCCAGCATGGCGGGCATTTCTCACATTATCGAGCACTTAAACCTCCCGGAAGAGGTAAAAACCGACATCGTGGCAGTCTACCGCCTGATCGCCGAGGCGGAATCCCATGTCCATGGAAAGACCGTCGAGGAGATCCACTTCCACGAGGTCGGCACTGCAGATGCCATCGCAGATATCGCCGGAGTCTGCCTCTTAATGCACATGATCGCTCCGAAAAAGGTTATCGCATCCCCAATCCATGTCGGAAGCGGAAATGTCCATTGTGCCCACGGAATCCTTCCGGTTCCGGCACCTGCGACAGCCTTTATTTTACAGGGACTTCCGATTTACAGCGGAGTCATCAAAGGAGAACTCTGTACCCCGACCGGAGCGGCACTTTTAAAGCACTTTGTGACAGAATTTAAGGAAATGCCGGTCATGCGGACCTCAGCGATCGGTTATGGTATGGGAAAGAAAGACTTTGAACGTGCCAACTGTGTCCGTGTTCTCCTTGGTGAAACGGAGGAGACAGGAAGTGAAGTGGCAGAGCTCTCCTGTAATCTCGATGATATGACTCCGGAAGCCCTCGGCTTCGTTCAGGAGATCCTCTTTGCCGCAGGTGCCCTTGAGGTCTACACGATCCCGATCGGCATGAAGAAGAGCCGCCCGGGAATCCTTTTAACCTGCATGTGCCGCTGCAATGACAAAGAAAAGATGGTATCTCTGCTCTTTAAGCACACAACAACGCTTGGCATTCGTGAGAGTATCAGCAAACGCTATACCCTGACAAGAACCATGAAGGAACATGAAACACCATACGGCGTGGTCCGGGAGAAGGTTTCCGAAGGCTACGGTGTAGTTCGTGGAAAGCTGGAATATGAAGACCTTGCAAAGATTGCGAAAGAGCATGGGATGTCGTTAGAAGATGTGAAAAAACTGATTGGTAAATAGAATACAATAAGACGAAGAAGAGCGGCCCTGGCGGAGCGCTCTTCTTCATATATAGGGGCATCAGGTAAAGTCCGGATAATTCTGAACTTCTGGCGTACACCTGTGCCCTGGATGCAAGAGGGGTATGAGATGGTATATCAATGCAGGTATCTCAGCGCAAGTCCCGCGAAAACGGATGCACCTGAGGTAATCGCCTGTTCATCAAACACGATTCCGGCATTGTGCAGTGGGCGGGAAGACGCCGGATCATCATTTCTTGTTCCAATCCGGAACATAGCGCCCGGAACTTTTTCAAGGTATCTGGAGAAATCCTCAGATCCCATGGATGGAGTGGCGAGAGTGACTACATGGTCAGCACCGAGTTCTTCAGCAGCCGCCTGCTCAATGAGATCCACAACATGGTTGTCGCAGACAACGGCAGGGACGCCTTTCTGGTAAACAATGTCGCATTCTGCCCCCATGGCCGCAGCGCCGTGGGAAACGATCTGCCGGATCTTTTCTTCCATCAGGGCACGGGTCTCGTTGCTGACAGTGCGCACAGTTCCTTCCATAACGACTTCGTCAGGAATAATGTTGGCTGCAGTACCGCCGGTGATCTTTCCGATGGTGAGGACTGCGGAATCGAGAGGTGCGATTGTTCTCGAAATAATGGTCTGTAACTCCGTTAGAATGTATGCGGATGTCATGACCGGATCGATGCTCTTGTGGGGGTGTGCGCCGTGTCCGCCTTTTCCGCGGATCGTGAGCTTTACTGTGTCAGAGGAAGCCATAAAGGAGCCGCGGCGGATGCCGATGGTTCCCGCCGGAATGTCCGGCCAGCAATGAAGACCGACAGCGAAATCCGGGTGATAATTTTCAAAAACGCCGGAATCAATAACCATCTGAGATCCGCTTAAGCGTTCTTCGGCAGGCTGGAACAGGAACAGAACCGTTCCTTTAAGTTCATCGCGAAGGGAACTTAAAACCCGTGCAGCCAACAGCAGGGAGGTCGTATGGATGTCATGTCCGCAGCTGTGGCAGACGCCGGTATTTTCTGAAGCAAAGGGAAGTCCTGATTTTTCGACCATCGGAAGTGCATCAATGTCGGCACGGAGAAGAATGATATGTCCATCCTCCCCGCCTTTTAAAATACCGAGAACACCAGATTTAAACGGGATATCGGAAATTTCAATGCCATATTTGAGAAGCTGCTGACTTATGAATTCCGTTGTGTTTTTTTCCTCCATGGACAACTCCGGATGGCGGTGGATATGACGCCGGATCTCAATGGCATCATCTGTATATTGTTGGATCAGTTCGTTTACTTTACTCATAAATTATGCTTTCTTTACAGTGCGTCCAAATAATACGGTGCCGACGATCAGAAATGCGATGAGGAATCCAGCGGTTCCGAGAGTCGTGAGCAGCGGGCTGGAGAGGATCAGCATAGGGCCGATCGTGTTATACGGCTGCTGCCAGAAGGAACCGAGAGTACTGGAACCGGAAACACTCTCTGCGGCAAGTGTATCACCGTTCGGGTCAAGAACCTTGATTAAGAGAAGACCGGTAGCCAGACTTCCTGTACACTGTCCGTAAGCGCCCATTGCCATTTCAAACCAGTCCTTTCCATACCACTTCTTGGCAAGAATGATACAGATGACCGCTGTGAGAATGGTGATTGCGATAGAAGTAACGAGGATTGGAACCAGGAAGGAAGCCAGAACACTTAATTTGATGGTCGCAACATTCATAGCGATTACGTATTCAAGAGCGACACCGGAAATACGTTTCATGCTTCCACGGTCAATGTACTGGTTATATTTTGTCTTGCTTAAAACAATACCAATAATCGCACCCATGATCAGACACATGGTGTAGAGCGGGATTTTGCTCCAGAACGGGAATACTTTAATGATCGCCTCGCGGAGAATATGGGAAATTGCAATAATTGTTCCGACAATCATCATCTGGAATGCCAGAGGATCGATAACGGAGGAACTGGAAATTGCAGTTGCCATGGATTTGCGCTCTTCCTTCGGTACGATACCGGTGATATCTTTCTGGTCGAGGTTGACGGAACTCATTTGCTTTCTTGTATAACCTTTTTTAGCGCCCCAGTTGATAATCCACATACCGCCGATCACCGCCATGAACATACCGGTGGTTGCGTATGTCAGAGCGATACCGGTAGCGTCCTCCCAGCCTTCAGTAGCGAAGCAGCCGCCCATGATACCGGCAGAACCGTGTCCGCCATAGAAACCGGATACCGGAAGGAATCCCATTGCGTAAGGAACATTGCTCATGAACTTGGAGAGGAGAAAAGCGATTCCAAGTCCTGCGAGAATCTGTGCCATAAATACAGCGCCAGTTACACAGGTGGTAGAAAGTACATCACGTCCGAATTTTCCGGTGGAAGTTCCAAGGAACGATGTCGTAAAGATAAATGCGAACAGGAAATTTGTCCACTGTGAAATCCACTGGCTGAAGTGTAGGTGGATCGGGGAGAACTGTCCGAGGACCTGAGGACCGAGGAGCAGTCCTAAAATACCTGCGATTAAAGAAGTTGGAATATAGTATTTGTAAAAGAATGGTATTTTCTGACGGATCAGAAAGCCCACAAAAAGCAGCGTACTGATAGTCGAAATATCGATTAAAACAGTTGTTAGAGTCATGGTTTCTGCCATAGTAGTATCCCCCTTGTAAGGTAAGGCGTGTGATTTTGGGTAAGCTTAGAATTTTTTCTCCATATAGGAAACGATTCGGTCTACACAGCGGGTGACAATCTTTTCACCTTTTTCTTTTGTAGCGACGGTAGCATCGCCGATGGTTCCGTTCGGTGTTTTCTCAGTGAATCTCTGGAAACCAATGAAATCCGGGAATTCGCTCGCCGGAAGCGGTTCTACTCTGGAGAGTTCGTCCATGTCTACTAATTCCGGGAAAAGGTACATAAATACGGATGTGCCGCACTCACTTGCGTGTCCGTGAGCCATCTGGCCGCTGTACTGGAAGATATCACTTCCGTTTGCATTTGTAAATCTCCACCAGTCGATCTGGACGAGCTTGATATCATGCTCATTCATATATTTCTTACCGATGTAGTTTACAGTATCAACATTTCCTGCATGACCTGTGATGAAAACGAAATTCTTGGCCCCGTCTTTGATCAGTTTTCCGACAAGCCAGTCAAGCCAGTCTTCCAGGATCTTTCTTGGCATTGCGAATGTGCATGGGAAAGAAGCGAGTGCGGAGGATTCGCCGGCTTCAATCGTCGGAGCAATCAGCGCACCGGTCTTTTCAGCCACAAGTTCAGCAATTCTTTTAGCTGCGATCAGGTCACTTCCCATTGGGAGCTGCGGTCCATAGATCTCACATGCACCAGTCGGGATGATGACGGTTGGGTTCTCGGCAAGGCGCTTCATATATTGCTTTCCACTCATTTTTCTGATATAATTTGTCATAAATTCAGTCTCCTTTACAAATACATATGTTTTCACTTGCAAACCGGCCGGCTTTCGATGAAATTATTGTAGCATCAGAGTGCACAAAATGGAAATGAAAGAAAAGTGTCGCGTTATGCAAAAAAAAGTTTGTCTAACGGAGGTGGAAGTTTGAATTTAGACAATGTAAAATGCTTTATCAGTCTGGCGGAATGCCTGAATTTTACGAAAGCTGCTGAAAAAGAGCACATGACGCAGACATCCATGAGCCGGAAGATTAGTGGACTTGAGGAAGAACTCGGGGTACGGCTCTTTTATCGCGACAATCATCAGGTAATTCTTACAGATGCGGGAAGTGAGTTCTATGTTCAGGCGCAGAAACTTCTGGATGTTTATGAATCGACGGTGCGGTTGGTGCAGAATGTGGAGCAGGGATATGCGAGATCATTGAAAATTGGTGTTGGAATCTATGAAGATGAGCTTTTAGATACATTTCTTGGCCAGTATGTTATGGCACATCCGGATGTGCGGATTACCTGTCTGCAGTATAGTTATCGGGAATTGCTGAAACGGTTTGAGCAGGGACTGCTCGATATTATTGTGACAAGTGATCAGTTCCTGTCGGGATATCCGGTGGAAAATGTTGACATGGAGTTGATTTATGATAAGCCATGGAAGATTATTTTGAATCGTGAACATCCGTTGGCAGAACGAACTGCTGTAACATCGGAAGATCTGAAGAATGAGATTATGATCACCATGTACGAGGGAAGTGTTTCACAGATTGCGGATCATTTCCGAACAGCGTTTAAATTCAGGGATATCATTCATGTGAATTCTTATAATACAAAGCTTATGATGGTCAACGCAAATCTCGGATTTGGACTTGTACCGGCATTTGTGCGTCTGGTGCGATATGAGAAAATTAAGATGAAAGAATTTGCTCCGCCGTATATCTCCAGATGTTTTTATGCCTTATGCCATAAAGAGAACCAAAATGGACATGTGAGGGAATTCTTTGAAGATTATGTGAAATATGCGCAAGAAGAACGCGATTAGAAAGTGACCAAATAGTTCAATCGACATCCGTCGACTTATATGGTAAAATTATCCTGTAATGGAGCGGAAAGCGGGGATGCGTTTCTGATGTCTGGTGCCCTCTGATCGTAAAGGGGGTGATGGCGTATGAATACAATGGAAGTCCTAACATTATTACTAGTTATATTTTCAGCATTGTCATACATCGATAACCATAGAGACAAAAAGAACTAGCATCCTACCTACCACAGTAACTTGCTAGTTCTTTTTATACTATAACATACTGAGGGCATCGAACGTATATCCGAGTACCTTTCTGACTTCATTATAACTGGAGCGGCCTGAAAAAACAAGCCGCTCCAGTTTAATTTTAACTATTTTCTTCAAAAATTAGCCGAAATATCTCTTTAAGAGACCAGCAAATGCCTTACCATGTCTAGCCTCGTCTCTTGCCATCTCGTGAACGGTGTCATGGATCGCATCAAGACCAGCAGCTTTTGCTCTCTTAGCGAGGTCTGTCTTACCGGCAGTAGCGCCGTTCTCAGCCTCAACTCTCATCTCGAGGTTCTTCTTTGTGCTGTCTGTAACAACTTCGCCGAGGAGCTCTGCGAATTTAGCAGCGTGCTCAGCTTCTTCGTAAGCTGCCTTCTCCCAGTAAAGACCGATCTCCGGATAACCTTCTCTGTGAGCAACTCTTGCCATAGCGAGGTACATACCAACCTCAGAACATTCACCCTGGAAATTAGCTCTTAAATCAGCAAGGATATCTTCGCTAACGCCCTGTGCAACACCAACTACATGCTCAGCAGCCCAGTTCATCTCGCCGCTCTGCTCAACGAATTTGGAAGCCGGTGCGCCGCACTGCGGACATTTCTCCGGAGCAGCCTCGCCCTCGTATACATAACCACATACAGAACATACAAATTTCTTCATAGTATTTTTCTCCTTTTTAAAATTTTATCAGGGGTCAGGGATCTTGAAATATAGAGATCCCTGATCAATTGACGGTTGTAATATGGATCACAGTTCTTTTGAAAGATAGTCACTGACGGATCGTAATCCGGTCAGTTGATCTAAATAATAGTAACTGTTATCGTTATTATATTCTAATTGACAACGAATGTCAATAGAATTTTAAACTTTTTCGTTTTTCTTTTTCAGGCAGTCCTCGCATTCACCGTAAAAGAAAACCGTGTGGGAATCAACCCGTCCCGGGAACGGAGCGGTGAGAAGGTCCGAAGTGTCACAGACCAGATCCAGAGGCATATCGATGATCGCCCCGCAGGCCTTGCACACAAAGTGGTAATGGGGATCGGTATTATAATCGAAATGTTCCGATCCGTCTCCGCTGGAAAAACGCTGGATCTCGCCCATATCTGCCAGAAGATTTAAGTTGCGGTATACAGTTCCCAGACTGATCTTCGGGTAATCTTTGCTGATCGTCACATAGACGGCATCCGCGGTAGGATGATCCTTGCGGTTTTTCAGACATTCCCGGATAGATTCACGCTGGCGGCTGAATTTTAATGCTTTCATGGTGCACCTCCTTTCCGGAGTGTAGAGATCAAATAAACAATAATAATGATAATTGTTACTGAAATAATACCATCAGATACATCAACTGTCAAGTGCAAAGTGACAGATTCTTTTACCAGCCGCGGTTCGAGTATGATGTGAAAAGAAACGATCCAAGCACGATCTGAAAAGAAAAATCATCGGTGCACGATCTGAAAAGAAAATTTCTTGAAAACACCTCAGGAAATGTTTATACTGGTCTTATAATTGTGGACAGCCGGAAAACTCTCCCCAGCCCGTCCGATGTTCCTGGATTAATCCGGAAACCGATACAGCGGCAGGACAGAAATTTCCGCGCAGTCCGCCCTTAACATCCTCGAAATGGAGGTATATCCATGTATAACAGACACATCCGCCACCTTGTGACAGAGCTTGGAAACCGTCTGTCAGACAAAGAATTTTTAAAAAAGATCGGTCTCAGCCGCCGCAGCATGCAGCAGCTCTTTGATAAAGACCGCTGGGAAGTGATCTTCGAGAAGGCATTCCCGGTAACAAGACGTTTTTCCTGCGCGGAGATTCTGGAATTCTGCCGCGTAGATATGGAAAAACTCAGCAATGAACCGGAGGAGGGATGGCTTTCCTTCGCTTATAAATATTCGACCCACATTCTGTACCCGGATGCGGATTTCGCTGTGTCCGCAGCTCCTTATGCGCCGTCTGCGCTCTATTTCCTGAATGTTCTCCAGTACTTCTTTGATGAAGAACGGAAGGTTCTGCCGTTCGATCCATATGATGATTTCCGCTTTCTGACAGAAGAAGAATATGCCGGTTTTGAGCGTGCCGGTGAGTATGCCCACTTTATCCGTGAGTTCCGTGATCAGTACATATACGAGATGATGCGGTTAAACCGTGAGGCGACCCCGTTCGAGACGCTGGGACATATCGCGGGTGTCCACTATGTTGCGATGGTGGCAGCCCGGGGGCTTTATGAGGCGGGGGTGCCAATTGACCTGGCGTTGGCGTCGGGCGCAGCAGCGGGACATGACCTCGGAAAATTTGGCTGTAAGCCGGATGAGCGGGTTCCGTACCTTCACTATTTTTATACGAACCAGTGGTTTACCGCCTACAATATGGAAGGAATCGGCCACATTGCCGCGAACCATTCCACCTGGGATCTGGAGCTCGACAATATCTCTGTGGAGTCCCTGGTTCTGATTTACGCCGATTTCCGCGTAAAACAGATGCGCGGCGAGGATGGCCGCGAGATCACGAAGATCTACACCTTAAAAGATTCCTTTGACGTCATCCTCTCAAAACTCGACAATGTGGATGAGGCAAAACGGAACCGCTACCGCGTCGTTTACTCCCGCCTTTACGAATTCGAGCGTTACATGCGTTCCAAAGGCGTGGATGTGGATCTGACAGGAAACCCGGATCCGGCGGAGCAGCCGGTGGATATTGTCGTACAGAGTGGAAAACAGGTGGTCCGCTCCTTCGTATTCTGGGGAATCGAGCATAACATCGACGTCATGCACCGTCTCGGAACCGAGCGCCAGTTCGGAAATATCCTGGAGGCGGCGAGAAGCGAAAAAGACTGGAAGAATGTCCGCGCGTACTTAAATATGTTCAACGAATATTCGATCCACCTGAACCACCGCCAGAAAGAGCAGACCATCAGCTTTCTGTATGAGCTCCTCTTAAACCGCGAGGGCGACATCCGGAGACAGGCGGCGGCACTGATCGGAAAAATGTTTGCAGATTTCAACGCCGGATATCGGAAAGAACTGCCGAAAAATATGCCGGATCCGGACGACAAGACGGCACTGACGCTCTGGGAGGAGTATCTTGGACAGCTCGTATGCCCGGATTACCGCCTGACCCTGCAGCAGAAGAACCGAATTCAGAATTCTCTGAAATTTGTCATGGTATCTGCCATGGACCGGAGTTCGGAGAAGGTCCGGGAAGAGCTGTTCGAAGTCTTTATGAAGTGGTTTGACGGATACCACCGCCTTGTGGGTGACCCGGTATTTTACCTATTAGACTGTATATTCTCCCTGCCTCTGGATCTTTGCAGCAAGGGGAGTCGTCTGGAACGTCTGATTCGCTTTGCCATCAGCCATATGGATGACCCGGATGAGAAGGTACAGATTGCAGCTGTCCGTGTCTTAAAGATCCTGACTCAGGCAGTACCGCCGGAAAGCGCCTGCTACGAGATCGCCTGCGACGCGGCACACCGGATCAATCCAAGGACGATCACGTTGTTATTCTTACAGTACCGGATCTATACGAACCTGCGTCTGGACACCGCCGCCCAGCGGGAAGTCTTATACGGACATGATGTGGTCAGCGATATCTTCCTTGAAAATTTAAAATCCGCTACTCCGTGGATCTTGAAATCCGTAAATATCAAGCTTCTGGCAGATCAGGTAGATCACGGAAAGCGGGATCACCTTCTCCATATATGTGCCCATTTTTCAAACCTTATCAAGGTCAGCGAGCAGGTCGGTGTCCGCCATGACGCGGGACGCGCACTCCTGCGTCTTGCCCATTTACTGACAACAGACCAGAGAAATGAGATCGCGGTGGAACTCTTAAAGGGACTGGAAGTGGGAGAGTACGAGTTCTCCAAATACATCCCGGAATACCTCGGCGAGTTTGCCTTATGGCTGCCGCCGGAACAGCTTGATGACATCATTGAACGCCTGCATATCCTGCTGGCGAACGGAAATGAACGGATCGTGTCCGTTGCCCTCGATACGTTAGGAGTCCTTTTGGAGTGCTATTCGCGGTATACCGTCCGTTTCCATGAGTCCGAGGAAGTATCGGAAGAACGCCGCATGAAGCTTCTCGGCCTGATCTTAAGCTGTCTTGCAAACTACCGGGAGCAGGTCCGCCAGGAGGCACTGCTTGTCATCGGACAGCATATTTTCGGTTCACAGATCCTTGCGGAGAGAGACAAGAGCAGGATGTTCTCCCTTTGCGCAAAGAAACTCCTATTCCTGTTAAATGAGAATAAGGGCGGCGAGCTGAGTCTCTACTACCGTGCTGCGACCCTGTCCCATATCGACCGTTTTATCGCCCACTACCAGTTGTTCGGCGGTCTGGTGGAGACCAGTACGCGGGAGAAGATCGCATTTTTCCCGGGAACCTTTGACCCGTTTACCTTATCCCACAAGGAGATCGCAAAGAAGATCCAGGAGCTCGGATTTACCGTATTTCTTGCCATTGATGAGTTTTCCTGGTCGAAGAAGACCCAGCCGCATCTGGTGCGCCGCCAGATCGTAAACATGTCCATCGCGGATGAGTTTTATGTTCATCTGTTCCCGGACAACACGCCGGTCAACATCGCGAACCCGGCGGATCTGCGCCGCCTGAGGGAGATGTTCCCGACGGAAGAACTCTATATCGTTGTGGGATCCGACGTGATCCACAAGAAGGATCCGGAGGAGAATTCCATCCATTCCTTCAACCACATCGTCTTCCGGCGCCCTGGTGAGGCACATCCGACGGAGGTTTACGAGCAGATCACCGGAAAAGTCGTGCAGCTGGAGCTCCCGCAGGAGCTGGAGGATATCAGCTCCACGAAGATCCGTGAAAATATTGATAACCACCGCGATATTTCCAGCCTCATCGACCCGGTAGTCCAGGAATACATTTACCACAAGGGCATGTACCTGCGCGAGCCGGAATTCAAGCCGATCTTACGGGCGAAAGCTATCGCCTTCGAGAACGCGGCGGGCAGGGACCGTGAGGTACTGGACGAGCTTGGAAACACCGTTCTCTACGGACATCCGGACGCCCAGGCGATCCTGACAAAGATCCAGGTGGAGAATGACCGCCTGCTGATCTTAAGAAATACCGTGGAAGGTGAGCGCCCGGCGGGCTTTGTGAGCTACCGGGAGATCGGAAACGAGGATCTGTTCGGCGTCTTAAAGGACATGGAGCTGGCAAACCTGGTCCGCGGAAAGAGCAGCCGGGAGATCCTTCTGATCACAGGCATCTATGCGAGAGAGGATGGCACCGGGGACAGCGGGGTGATCCGCGATGCCCCGCAGCAGCTTCTCGTTGAAGTGCTGGCGAAAGAGTTGGAGAAAAACTACAGTTTCGCATTGTTTGTCGCGGAGCGCGGCACAGTGACGAAAGAGGTCGTGTACGTGCTGGAGAGACAGGGCTTTATCCGTCCGCATATGGCGGACGAGAACGACAAGCGGACGATCTACATGGTCGACATGCATGAGCCGTTAATGTTCCTGCATAACCTGGATACTACGATCAAGGAGCCGTTTGCCAGCAATCCGGCGGTTCTGGATGCTGTGGAGAAAAACCACAAAAAGCTTCAGATCGCTATGACGAAGCTGTATCCGGGAAATCTTGTACTGTCCTTGTCATCCGGCATCATGTATCATCGTCTTGTGGACCGGATCACGGCGCTCAACGATGTTCCGAGAGAGCCGCTGGTGCCGAGAAGACTCGGAAAGAACATGTGCGTTCCGTTCGGTAAGATCCTGCGTGGAAAGGTTGTGCCGAATACCGTGACGAAGACGCTGCATACCGATAAGGTTTATGAGCCGGATCTGAACAGCTTTACGATCGAGCCGTTCCCGTACTACTCACCGTTAAAAAGCCAGATCGAGACCATCAAGTCCTTCGACCGGCCGGTGATCCTAGTGGATGACCTCGTCCACACGGCGAACCGGCTCCAGGTGCTCGTTCCGCAGCTCAGGGAAGACGGGATCCCGATCAAGAAGGTCGTCGTGGGCGTCCTGTCCGGCTACGGCCGCGACCTGATGCAGTGCCTGAAGGTGCCGGTGGAGAGCATCTACTCGATGCCGAACCTGCGCCAGTGGTTCGTGGAGTCTACACTGTATCCGTTTATCGGTGGCGATACCGTGCGCCGTGAGGAGATGAAGGTTGCGGGACTTCAGCCGTCCATCAACATGATCCTGCCCTACGCGACGCCGAGACTTTCCGGCTGCAGCCGGGAGGCGCTTGTGGAGTTCTCGGCCTGCTGTATCGAGAATTCCAGGGATCTTTTCCAGGTCCTTGAGGCGGAATACCGGAAAATGTACGCGAAAAACCTTACCCTTTCACGCCTCTCCGAGGCCGTTATCCTGCCGCTCTGCCCGGATAAGGGAAGCTGTATGGAGTATGATGAGAACCTGGCGGCGTCAGTATATCTGGAGAATGATCTGGAGACGCTGTGGAGGATGAAAGAGTTTCTGATCAAGGGATAAAATGCTGAACGCCGTCTGGAATTTCGAGAGGCTGAGGGCTTAAAAGGAAGATCTGCGATAATCGTGGGCTGTGTATCAAAGCCGTAAGGTCGGCAGACCTGAATGGCTTTGGTTCATGGCAGTAAAATATGGAAATCAGGGGGAATGAAATTATGGTAACCTATTATAAAATCGGAGACATGTTTTGTGCGTCCGCGCACGGCGATCTGCCATATGAAAAAACGGAGAAACCGGCAGCAGGGACAAAGCTCACCTGGCTCTTTACCGGCGGACCTGGCAGCCCCCGCGCCTCATTTCTTGTAAACCATCCGGCAGAACTCTTCATGGAGAAAGAGGATGTCAGCTGGTTAAACACAAGCAAATTAAATACGTCCGCAGATGATAGACAGATCAAGGAGCTCCCGGCGGAGATCACAGACCGGATCGATGCCGGAACACTCCGCGCGGTAAACGCGTCCCACCCGAAATTTGAGGAGATCCTGGCATATGAGCCGAAAGAGGGCAAAAAGCGTGTCCATGTCCTGGCGATCGGCGATGTGGGCAGCATGCTCTTAACAGGTCTCCATCTTCTCGGCGGTGATGTGATCTCATCCATCGGAATCTGCGATATCTCCGACAAGGTGACTGCCCGCTGGGAGTTTGAGGAGAACCAGATCGCCTATCCGTGGGACTACGACGCGATGCCGGAGGTGGACGTTGTGGACCAGGATCACCTCTTTGACTGTGATGTGTTCGTATTCGTGGCCTCAAAGGGAATCCCGCCGGTCGGTTCCGGTGTCAAGGATGTCCGCATGTACCAGTTCGAGAACAACTCAAAGATCATCGGACATTACGCGAAGATGGCGAGAGAAAAGAACTTTAAGGGCTTATTCTGCGCCGTCTCCGATCCGGTGGACCCGCTTGCGAAGACCGCGTTCCTTGAGAGCAACAAGAATGAGGCAGGAGAGTACGACTGGATGGGGCTTCTCCCGGAGCAGATACAGGGATTCGGCCTCGGTGTTATGAATGCGAGAGCTGCATATTATGCAAAACGTGATCCGAGGTTTAAGCAGTTTTTGACGGAAGGCCGTTCCTTCGGACCGCACGGACAGGATCTCGTTATCGCGGATTCCATCGAAAACTACAACGATGAGCTCTCAAAAGAACTGACAAACCTCACCGTCACTGCAAACCTCCACATGCGCGCCATCGGCTACAAACCGTTCGTTGCCCCGGCGTTCTCATCCGGCGCGATCTCGATCCTGATGACGCTCAGAAAGCAGTGGCACTGCGGTTCCGTGTTCCTTGGTGGCGTTTACATGGGCGTGAAGAACCGCTATACAGAACATGGCCTCGAGACGGAGGCACTGGCGCTGCCGGATGCTTTGTATGAGAGGATCGTGTTCGCGGCTGAAAATCTTGCGAAGATCGTGTAGAGGTTGTTTCTGCGGCGAAGGCTAGAATATAGAAAAATGCTGATCTGATTTGTCCCGGCAGGTTTCCCGTGTGTCGGGGAGAACTGCCGGGATTTTTATACGTGCCGTGTTGAGGATGGAAAGCCGTTGTTATAAAAATATCAGTGATCATGTATATTGAGTGAAGCAGATTTATCAGGGAGAGTGATACATCATGGAGAGTGACAGATTGTTAGTTCTATATCCGCAAAAACGCGGCCCGGAGAAAGAACGGTCGCGTATGGACGAGGTTTTGAGGGCGGCGCTTGACGGGATCGCTGCCGAGATCGTGGAAGACATGGAAATTTTGGAGCAGGATCCCTTCAAATATCGTGGACGCAGACTCCTGTTTGCAGTTCCACTTGGGAGAAATGGCATCAACCGCGGTTACTACGAAGTTCTCGCCTGGCTGCGGGGCGGTGACCAGGTCCTCGCGGGGGCGACCGCTGGCATGATCATCGACGCGGAGAGCGAATTCTACACGAAAGCGACGGCAAGAGAGCTTGCGGTGGCGGCAAACCGCGCCGGATGTGCCTTTGTCGGCCGCCCGCTGGTGGAAGGAACCGCCTCCCTCGACAACTACCTGATCCAGGCCGCCAATATGAACACGGACCGGTTCGGTGCCTACAAAAAGAGCGCTGAGATCCTGGCGCATCAAATTCTGGAAGAAACATGGCAGCCGAAAGAAGAATCGCACCTTCTGGTCCTTCACGCCTCAAACCACAGGACCTCCAATACCCTGGCGATCTGGCAGAAAGTAAAGGAGCGCCTGGATGACCGGATCAGGATCCAGGAGATCAACCTGCGAAACGGCACTCTCGTGGACTGCTCGGGATGTCCATACCAGATGTGCCTGCACTTTGGTGAGCAGGGAAAATGCTTCTACGGCGGAGCCATGGTGGAAAATATCTACCCGGCGGTCAAGTGGGCTAACGCGATCCTGCTCCTCTGTCCAAACTACAACGATGCCCTGTCCGCGAATATGACGGCGTTTATCAACCGCCTGACAGCCCTGTTCCGGACCACGCGGTTCTACGACAAAGCCCTGTTCGGAATTATCGTATCCGGCTATTCCGGCAGTGACCTTCTCGCTGGGCAGCTCGTAACAGCCCTCAATATGAACAAGACCTTCTACCTCCCGGGCAATTTCTGCATGATGGAGACAGCCAACAACGCCGGTGCTGCCATGAAGCTTCCGGGTATCGAAGACAGGATCAAGGAATTTAGCGAAAAAATGACGCATATACTGATAAAAGAGACGCAAAATAGCTGATACAATTTTTGAATTTCAAGCAATTGTGCGTCAAAACTTTACATCACGGAAGTGAACAACTGCAATTATGAGAAAAGCAACGAATAGCTGAAAGATTTCAGACGTTTACAAAAATTACTAATATTTGTTGCAAAAGTTACAATGGAGATGTATAATATGTTCGTAAGCTTCCTTTGCTGAAACGTTGTGCAAAGGAACAGAAAAAGGAGGTAGAAAGATATGAGAAAGAGATTTTCCGCAGCAATGGCACTCGCATTATCCTGTGCAATGGTACTGACCGCTTGTTCCGGCGGCAGCAAACCGGCTGACACTACTGCAGCAGCAGCTGAAACAACAGCAGCCGCAGCAGCAGCCCCGAGTGGTGATGCCCAGAAGTTAACAATGGGTACTGGCGGAACCACCGGTACATATTACGCATTCGGTGGTGTAATCGCGAATGTATTAAACAGCAAAGACATCGGAGTGAACATTAACGTTCAGTCTACCGGTGCTTCCAAAGCAAATATCTACCTTGTAAACGACGGTGAAGCAGACCTCGCGATCGTACAGAACGACGTTATGGATTATGCTTACAACGGAACTGACCTCTTCGCAGAAGAAGGCGCAGCAAAAGATTTCACAACAGTTGCAGCCCTCTACGCTGAGGTTTGCCAGATCGTATCCTCCGGCGATATCAAATCTGTCGCTGACTTAAAGGGCAAGAGAGTATCCGTTGGTGACGCAGGCTCTGGTGTTGAGTTCAACGCACGTCAGATCCTCGAGGCTTATGACATCTCCTTCGATGATATCCAGGTCAACAACCTCGGATTCGGTGATTCCGCAGATGCATTAAAAGACGGCAAGATCGATGCTTTCTTCTGTACAGCAGGCGCACCGACAACAGCGATCGTAGAGCTCGCTACAACAAATGCGATCAACCTTCTTGAGATCGATGACGAGCACGCGAAGAAGCTTGCGGATGCACATCCGTTCTACACAACATACGCAATCCCGGGCGGCTCCTATAAGGGCGTTGACGATGATGTTCAGACAGTTGCTATCAAAGCTACTCTGATCGCATCCCCGAAGCTTTCCGAAGAAACAGTTTATAACCTCACAAAGGCTATTTTCGATAACAAAGATGAGATCGCTTCCACACATGCAAAGGGCGAAGAACTTGATCTCGAATATGCGGTTTCCGGTATTTCTGTTCCGTTCCATCCGGGTGCTGAGAAGTACTTCAAGGAAGTAGGAGCAATCAAGTAATTACCTTGAAAAACAGGAAAGTAAGATTCTTTACAGTGGCAGCAATAATCACGGCAATTATGCTGCCACTCTTGCCTATACCTTACGAAGCGGAGACTATCTGGTCCTGAGGAACGGAGACACAAACGCAGAATATGCCCGCTTCCGGGTAAAAGAGGGGGATGAGTTTTCTGTAACGTTCATCCACTCGGTAAATAAGTATCCGTTGACGGACGTTTACGAGATCCGCGACCACAAGATCTACGTGATCCGCACGATCTACAATAATTTCGGTGCGGGCGTGCAGACAGAGATCGAGGATGGGCAGACGCTTACGTATGATGAAAACGGGGAGATGGTTGTTTCCGGGTTTGACAAGGAAATGCCGTATCTCTCATATATTGTGGGTACGGTCTCGGACCACACACTCACACTTCACGGAAAAGAAATCAGTTTGAGGGATCTCTGCGGACGAAACAGCAAAGTAGAGTTCTCCTGTGAACATAAAGGATTCTAAGCGTTAAAAGAGTTTCGGACATATCCGGCGCCTGTTTGTATAGGGGGTATACAGGGGCAGCGCCGGAAACGAAATATAAAGGAGGGATTGGTATGGCAGAGAAAGACAACATGAAAGTCAACACATCTCCGGTGGCTGATGTGGAGACCGGTACCGCCGAAGATGTCGAAGCCATCATGAAAAAGTACGACCGTGAATCGAATACCCGAATCTGGGAAGGCACCCCGAAGCAGGTCATTCGTTTCCTTCTGGCAGCGTTTTCAGTTTTAATGCTCTATATGAACCTGTTTGCAAACTGGGATGAGCGTGTAAGACGTTCCCTGTTTGTCGGTTTTGTAATTATCCTTTCATTCCTGGTATATCCGATGAAAAAGGGAAGCTCAAAAAAGAATTCCGTTCCGATCTACGATATTATCCTTATGGTACTCGGAGCCGGTGCTTACTTCTATTTCGTATTTAACTTTAAAACAATTATCGGCCACGCGACACGAATCAGCCAGACAGAGGTTATCGTTGGCGTGATCGGTATCCTGATCTTAGCAGAAACATGCCGCCGCGTTGTAGGTATTCCGATCCTCTGTGTGGCGACATTCTTTGTGGGTTACGCGTTTTATAACGGACTTGGACAGGGCAGAGCCTTCGCGGTAGTCTTAAAGTCCATCGTTTACAACCTGTTCTATACGACGAGTGGTGTTATCGGTACTCCGATTGGTGTCTGCTCCACGTATATCGCACTGTTTATCCTGTTCGGCGCTTTCCTTGAGGCGACCGGTATTTCTGAATTCTTTATCCAGCTGGCAAACTCTCTGGCAGGCGCTTCCACAGGCGGACCGGCAAAGGTAGCGGTTATCTCCTCTGCTCTCTGCGGTATGGTATCCGGAAGCTCCGTTGGTAATACAGTAACGACCGGTTCCGTAACGATCCCGTTAATGAAGAAGACCGGTTATCAGGGTGAATTCGCAGGTGCCGTTGAGGCAGCTTCCTCCACCGGTGGACAGATCATGCCGCCGATCATGGGCGCCGCCGCATTCTTAATGGCTGAGATGGTAGGCGTTCAGTACGGCGAGATCGCGATGAGAGCGATCTTCCCGGCACTCCTCTACTTCACAGGTATCTTCATTACTGTACACCTTGAGGCAAAGAGACTTGGCTTAAAGGGTATCCCGAAGGATGAGCTTCCGAAATTCGGACCGTTATTTGTCCGTCAGGGTTATCTTCTTATTCCGTTAGTTGCCCTTGTTGCAATGGTTATGATGGGCTACACGATGTCCCGTGCAGCGATCATCGCTACCGCCCTTGCAATCCTTGTCAGCATGCCGAATAAAGAAACAAGAATGAACCCGACAAGATTCATCAACGCGTTGGAGGCAGGCGGTAAGAATACACTTTCCGTAGCTGTTGCCTGCGGCGTTGCCGGAATCATCGCCGGTGTCGTAACAATGACCGGTCTTGGACAGCTCCTGATCTCCGCAATTGTCGGCGTTGCCGGTGACCGCGTGATCGTAGCATTATTCCTTACTATGTTAACCTGTATCGTTCTTGGTATGGGCGTTCCGACAACTGCAAACTACATCATTATGGCTACCACATGTGCACCGATCCTCGTAAACGGTATGGGAATCAACAAGATCGCTGCCAACATGTTCGTATTCTACTTCGGTATCGTAGCAGATATCACACCGCCGGTTGCTCTTGCAGCTTACGCAGGATCCGCGATCGCGAAATCCAACCCGATGAAGACCGCGTTAAACGCATCCCGTCTTGCGATCGCAGCGTTCATCGTACCGTATATCTTCGCGTTTAACCCGGCAATGTTATTTATCGATACAGGCGTTCTCGGTGTTGTAACGATCATCGTAACATCCCTGATCGGTCTGTTCGGCGTTGCAGCCGGTCTTGAAGGCTATATGTTCGCGAACCTGAATGTGATCGAGAGACTCTTATCCATCGTCGGAGGTCTCTGCCTGATCATTCCGGGAACCGTGACAGACATTGTCGGTATCGTTCTTGTCGGAATTTCAGCGGCGCTGCAGATCATGAAAAAGAAGAAAGCGGCTGTGGCATAGAAGAAATGGATGAAAGTTATATCGGAGTATATTGCAAAGGAAATTTGCATATGATATAATGGCTAAGAAAGAAATAGAACATAGTTCAAATTTACACAAAATGAAACCCCTCAGAGCGGCATCTCTGAGGGGTTTCTTCTCGTTTTATGTAGTTGAGCATCTACAGGTTAGTTACCGATCCAGTTTACTGTCTAACCATTTGATGATGTAGTGACACACCACACCAGCCATGACAGCAACTATAAAAGAAAAAACATAATCCAAATTTACACCTCCTTTCTGTCACCAGATTGGAGTGGGTAACGAGACGAGTATATCATAGGCAGGAGAAAATTGATAGTTACTCCAGTATAAAACAGAGATAAAAAATAGACTTTTGTGAGGAATATTTGTGTATGAGGAGATCCCTGTTTTCATTGATTTTATCTTGCAAGCGACATTAAAGTATGCTACACTTTCCGTAAAGTTTACCACTGTATCTGCGTAAAGAGAGGAAGGAAAAACGATGGAATTATTATATGGAAGTACCCGCGGCGGGGAGACTGGCGTGACAGCATCCCAGGCAGTGTTAAAAGGACTTGCAGATGACGGCGGTCTCTACGTTCCGGAGCGCATCCCGACGTTGGACGTGACGATGGACGAGCTTGCCGGAATGACATATCAGGAGACGGCATACGCAGTTATGAAACAGTTCCTGACCGATTACACGGAAGAAGAACTGAAATACTGTATTTCCCATGCATACGATGAGAAATTCGACACAGAGGAGATTGCACCGCTCGCAAAGGCGGACGGCATGTATTTCCTGGAGCTGTTCCACGGAAAGACCATCGCCTTCAAGGATATGGCACTCTCCATTCTGCCGTACCTTATGACGACAGCTGCAAAGAAGAACCATGCAAAGAACGAGATCGTGATCCTGACCGCCACGTCCGGAGATACCGGAAAGGCAGCTATGGCCGGATTCGCCGATGTTCCGGGAACAAGGATCATTGTCTTCTATCCGAAGAACGGTGTCAGCCGTGTTCAGGAACTCCAGATGCTGACCCAGAAGGGCGCAAACACATCTGTAGTCGGAATTGAAGGAAACTTTGATGATGCCCAGACAGGCGTAAAGAAGATCTTTGGTGATAAAGAATTCGCGAAAGAACTGGATCGTATGGGATTCCAGCTTTCCTCCGCGAACTCCATCAATATCGGCCGCCTTGTTCCGCAGGTCGTTTACTATGTATACGCCTACGCGAAGCTTCTCGCAAACGGTGAGATCGCAAACGGCGAGAAGGTCAATGTTGTAGTTCCGACCGGAAACTTCGGAAATATCCTGGCAGCATACTTCGCAAAACAGATGGGCGTACCGTTCGGCAAGCTGATCTGCGCATCCAACGACAATAAGGTCCTGTACGACTTCTTCCGGACAGGCACATACGATAAGAACCGTGAGTTTATCCTGACCACATCCCCGTCCATGGACATCCTCGTTTCCAGCAACTTAGAGCGCCTGCTCTACTTAAGCTGCGGAAGAGATGCCGCAAAGACAAAAGCGATGATGGAGCAGCTCTCCGCAAACGGAAAATACGAGATCACCGAGGACATGAAGGAATTCATGAAGGACTTCTGTGCAGGCTATGCGGATATGGAAGAGAATGCGAAGGAGATCCGGAAAGTATTCGACGATACCGGATATCTGATCGACACCCATACAGGTGTCGCCGCAGCCGTTTACGAACAGTATAAGAAAAAGACCGGTGACATGACAAAGACTGTGATCGCGTCCACAGCAAGCCCGTACAAGTTCTCCAGAAGTGTTATGGAGGCAGTTCTCGGAAAGAAGGAAGATGCCGATGAGTTCGCCCTGATCGACGAGATGGAACGTATTTCCGGTGTGAAGATCCCGCAGGCGATCGAGGAGATCCGCGATGCGAAGACCTTCCACAACCGCCAGTGCAAGCCGGAGGAAATGGAAGAAACTGTGAAACAAACCTTTTCAAAGTAGGGTAAATCGGTTATAATAAAATTATCATGACAACAGTACCTGTTGGGAATAGATGGTGTCTGTTCCGCATATAAATGGAAACAGACGGCAGATCCGGCGGGACAGGCTGTTCTGTCAAAATAACGATTCAAATGGAGGCCTATATGTTAGTAACAGCGAAAGAAATGCTTGAGAAAGCAAGAGACGGCAAGTACGCAGTAGGACATTTCAACATCAACAACCTTGAGTGGACAAAAGCGATCCTGCAGACAGCAGAGGAACTGAGATCCCCGGTTATCCTGGGTGTTTCAGAGGGCGCAGGAAAATACATGACAGGCTTTAAGACCGTAGTAGGTATGGTAAACGGTATGCTGGAAGAGATGAAGATCACTGTTCCGGTAGCTCTTCACTTAGACCATGGTACTTACGAGGGATGCTTAAAGTGCATCGATGCTGGATTCTCCTCCATCATGTTCGACGGTTCTCACTACCCGATCGAAGAGAACGTTGAGAAGACAAAAGAACTGATCCGTATCTGCCGGGAAAAGGGAATGTCCCTCGAGGCAGAGGTTGGAGCGATCGGCGGCGAGGAAGATGGCGTTATCGGTATGGGCGAGTGTGCAGACCCGAACGAGTGCAAGATGATCGCTGACCTCGGAGTTGATATGTTAGCAGCAGGTATTGGAAATATCCATGGAAAATATCCGGCAAACTGGAAGGGCTTAAGCTTTGAGACACTTGCAGCTGTCAAAGAGGCTGTAGGCGATATGCCGCTCGTTCTCCACGGCGGTACCGGTATTCCGGAAGACATGATCAAGAAAGCGATCTCCCTCGGCGTAGCAAAGATCAATGTTAACACCGAGTGCCAGCTCGCGTTCGCAGACGCTACAAGAAAGTACATCGAAGCAGGAAAAGACCTTGAAGGAAAGGGATTCGACCCGAGAAAACTCCTTGCGCCGGGTGCAGAAGCGATCAAGGCGACCGTAAAGACAAAAATGGAGTTATTCGGTTCTGTCGGCAAAGCTGACTAAGCCGTTTAGCTTGCATTATCATGCAGTTAAAAATGTTCTCCCTAGTATCAGGGAGAACATTTTTTCAAGCTAAAATTGAAATTCAGCCGAAATACCCTGGCAGACCATGATTGGAACAGGCTGAATATTTACAGGTAATTCTCATACTTTTTAAAGTACGATTTCACCCCATGCCATAACGGGCAGATTATACAGAATTGAGGAGGAAAACTATGAGCGAAACTATCAATGTGGAGGCAATCTTCGGAGAGAATGTCTTTAATGACTCCGTGATGAAGGAACGCCTTCCGAAAAGCGTCTACAAGAAATTAAAGCAGACCATCGAGGATGGCAGCGAGCTGGATCCGACGATCGCGGACGTGGTTGCCCATGCGATGAAAGACTGGGCAGTCGACAACGGCGCGACCCACTATACCCACTGGTTCCAGCCCCTTACCGGTGTGACCGCTGAGAAACATGATTCCTTTATCGGAAATTTTGATTCTCAGGGAAAAGTTTTAATGGATCTCTCCGGAAAAGAGCTGATCAAGGGTGAGACCGACGGTTCTTCTTTCCCGTCCGGCGGCCTGCGCGCGACCTTCGAGGCCCGCGGATATACCGCTTGGGACTGCACTTCCGCGGCATTCTTAAAGAAAGATGCAACCGGCGTAACACTCTGTATCCCAACCGCCTTCTGTTCCTACAGAGGCGAAGCCCTCGATAAAAAGACCCCGCTTCTCCGCTCCATGCAGGCCATCGACAAAGAGGCGACAAGAATCTTCCACCTTTTCGGACACACAGAAGTAAAGCGTGTTACCCCGTCCGTAGGACCGGAGCAGGAGTACTTCCTGATCGACCGCGACAAATATTTAAAGAGAAAAGACCTGATCTACACCGGACGTACCTTATTCGGCGCGATGCCGCCGAAGGGACAGGAGATGGATGACCACTATTACGGTGTTATCCGCGAGCGGATCGGTTCCTATATGAAAGAATTAAATGAAGAACTCTGGAAGCTGGGCGTTACCGCAAAGACCCAGCACAACGAGGTCGCTCCGGCACAGCACGAGCTGGCAACGATCTACACAAAGGCAAACCTTGCCGTTGACCAAAACCAGCTCGTTATGGAAACAATGAAAAAGGTTGCAAGCCGTCACGGAATGGCGTGCCTGCTCCATGAAAAACCGTTCCAGGGCGTCAATGGTTCCGGTAAACATAACAACTGGTCCCTGGCTTCCGACACCGGTATCAATATGCTTGATCCGGGTGTTACACCGCATGAGAATATCCAGTTCCTTCTGGTCCTTGCCTGCATTATGAAAGCGGTTGACCGCCATGCGGATCTGCTCCGCCAGTCCGCGGCTGTTCCGGGAAATGACTTCCGCCTTGGCGCTCAGGAGGCACCGCCTGCGATCATCTCCATCTTCGTAGGTGAGCAGCTTGAGGATGTGATCGACCAGCTGATCTCTACAGGCTCCGCGACCCACTCCAAGACCGGTGGTACATTAAAGACAGGTGTTACCACACTTCCGGACTTCGATAAGGACGCAACCGACAGAAACCGTACCTCACCGTTCGCGTTCACCGGAAATAAGTTCGAGTTCCGTATGGTCGGTTCCTCCGATTCTGTTTCATCTGCAAACGTTGTATTAAATACCATCGTTGCTGAGGCGTTCAAAGAGGCGGCTGATGAGCTTGAAAAGGCAGACGATTTTGATCTCGCTGTCCATGATATGATCAAGAAACTTCTTGCTGATCACCGCCGTATCATCTTCAACGGCAACGGCTACAGCGAGGCGTGGGTAGAAGAGGCAGAGCGCCGTGGACTTCCGAACTTAAAGTGCATGGTAGACGCGATCCCGTCCCTCGTTACCGAGAAAGCGTTCAAGCTGTTCGGTGACTTTGGTGTATACACGAAGGAAGAGCTGGTGGCAAGAGCGGAGATCGAGTATGAGTCCTACGCGAAATCCGTAAATATCGAGGCGAAGGCGATGATCAATATCGCAGGAAAGCAGCTGATCCCGGCTGTTGTCCGCTACACAACCGTTCTCGCTCAGTCCTTAAGCGCTGTGAAGGCTGCATGCCCGGAAGCTGACAACAGTGTCCAGACAGAGCTTCTCATCGAAGTTTCAGATCTTCTCTCCGACATGAAGGTTGCCCGCGCGAAGCTCGAAGACCTGGTAGAAGAGTATCAGCACATCGACAGCATGGAAAGGCGCGCCCACTTCTGCTACGACGAGATCATCCCGGCGATGCAGGCTCTGCGTGACCCGGCAGACCAGCTTGAAATGATCGTAGACAAGGAATACTGGCCGATTCCGAGCTATGGGGATATGATCTTTGAGGTGTAAGAGACCTCTAAATAAGAATACATAGTATGACAATAAAAGCGCCGCCCTGCGGGAGAAGATCCTGCGGGGCGGCGTGTTTTAAATCTGTAAACTTTGGGCATATTTGAAGGAAATTACGTCCCGTGGTGCAGTTTGGGTATAGGACTGCTCTTTGTGCATAAAGTCAATAATTTCATTTTTACTCATATACCCAAGCTTTTGGATTACCATATCCAGAATTTGTTTATCTTCATTTGTAAGCGAGGGAAAAGTGTGATTTCCATCTAAAGAAAAGTGATATGCAGTGGTTTCTCCCATATCAACTTCCTCGCAAGGAACATCTTTTAAATCTATAATAGAATTATGAGCTACAGGGACAGCACCCATGGGCAACGCCCGATAGACTAGTCCGGTGATTGCGGTATTCCGAAGCTTATATGACAATGCGTCGGCATACCACATCAATTTCATGAGTTTTACCTTATAAAGATTTGTGATTTTATCAGAAGCAGCAAAATAGCGAATAACATCTACAACTTTATCTAAAGAAAGCACGGTATTTCCCTGCAAAAGCTGGTTCTTCTGGAACATAGCGTAGTTTGCCTCAATTGCCTTTCGTAAATAGAGATCCTGATCTTTTTCATATAAAGCGGTTGCGGCTGAAAAATATCTTTGATATGCATCTGCCGCTAAATGTTGTTTTGCATTTGCTAAAAGGGATAAAAACCATTCGGGGTCTTGATCCAGTTTTTTTAAAATTGTATCATGCGCCCGATCCTGTACCTGGTGGCTTTCATAACGAGTAATTGTCTTAGCACCCCATCCAAGAAGCGCGCATAAATCAATCTGGCTGATCCCATATTTTGACCGAATAGCGATGATTTCAGAAGAGGTTAAAAGGTTTTCTGCTTCGCGATATGCATCTTTCAGGCGGATATCATTCTCCTGAAGCAGCTTTTCATCCATATAGAATTCTTCGGCCGTATCACAATAAAAATAAACAGCATCATAAGTGATTTTTACATTTTTGAAAGTTGCCTGTTCACGAACAAGAACGGTTTTCACTTCATGCTTTTCCATACAGCATGTACATAAATGTTCTTCGGAATTAATGATCTTCATGATCATGAAAACACCTCCTGTTTTTTATTGTAGGGGAACATATCAGGTGTAAATGCCCGTTCGGCAAAATGGAATGACATTATAAAGGTTGTGGTTTCACCGTATATTCCCAGAAGTTCAACTCGTATTTTAATATATACATCATCATGGCTATTATATACTTTGCCAAATTCACGCATTTCACTTCTTTTTGGAAAACGCAGATCTTTTACTGTCCGCATATAATTCTCGGAAGATAGTGATAAAAGTTCTCTTTTTAATGCGTCAACAGGATTCTCATCCGGAAATAGGGTACGGACCGTATATTGGTTGGTATATTTTTCAGGACGATTCTCATCTACAAGACGTTTTTCCTGAAAATTGATTTTTGCCCCATGGGTGAGGGCAAATCTTAAGTTCTGAATGTAAGATTTTACGTAACTATTCAGTACCTTCATAGTTACACGCAAAAATCCATTCCAGATCAGCTTCGCTGATGGGATTTTTGCCCTCCAGCCTATGTTTTCTTACGGTCAGCGCAGCAAGTGCGCAGACCTACTGAACAGTTACCTTTTATCCTAACTTTTATCCTTTACTGCTTCTCAGCCTTTCACCGCAAGACTACCCGCCGTGATCGCCTTTCCAGACTTTCTGTCAAACAGAAGAATGTCCGTTCCCGCGATATCAACACCTGTCTCTTCGCCAAGTTTAAAAGTAACACCGCCGAAGATAACGCCTGTCAGCAGGTACTTTCCGATCCTGAGCTTCACGGTTGATTCCATGCCGGTCGGCATCGCACCGTAGATCGTGGATGCGATGGATCCGTCCTTTGAGAGTTTCAGCGCCTCCGGACGGATCGCCAGGACGAAGTCCTCGTTGGTGATCTCCGGCTCTTCCTCCACCGCATAGTCAGACTCGTCAACCTTCGCGATATGGTACTTAAATACCTCGTCCTTGTTGCTCTTCTCAACGGCCTTCTTATCCTTTAGCATCTCAATCCTCTGAGCTTCCAGATCAGCCGCGTCTTTATCCCTCTTTGCGAACCATGCCGCCATATCGATAGGCTCGTTCGGTCGGAATGTCGCTTCGAGATCATCCAGAATCTTAAATCTGAAACTTCCATCAGCCTGTTCTTTTCCCTTCGCCTCCACAAAGTTGATGGACGGATTTCCGACGAAGTCCGCTACGAAAAGGTTTGCCGGCCTGTTATATACATCAAGCGGGGCATCATACTGCTGAAGCACACCATTGTTGATCAGACAGATCTTTGTCGCCAGTGTCATGGCCTCCATCTGGTCATGGGTGACATACACAAAGGTACTTCCCGTCTCAACATGAAGTCTCTGCAGCTCATATCTCATCTCGAGACGGAGCTTCGCATCAAGGTTTGACAGCGGCTCATCCATGAAGAGAACTGCCGGTTCCGGTGCCAGGGTTCTCGCGATGGCAACACGCTGCTGCTGACCGCCGGAGAGCTCTGCCGGGTAACGGTTCATGAACATGCCGATCTTGACGATCCTGGAAACTCTGCGGACGGATTTATCGATCTCTTCCTTCGTGAGTTTTCTGTCTTCTGTCAGAACTTTTCCTCCGGATACGATGGCACATTCCTCATTTAAGGACTGCCCCTTTGACTCATAGGACTTCTTGATTCCGTCAAGCTTCTTTATCAGCTCCTCCGCCTTCGCCTGTGCGGCTGTGTCCGGATCTGCCGCGTCCTGAATCCCGTATCCGTAGAGGATCTTCGCGGTATAAATAGAGAGGATGAATGCGTCGATAAATTTCAGATAGACTTTATCCGTGTCGAGCTTACCTCTCTTATCGCGGCACTCTTCCACTAACTCTTTGATCTTCTTTCCGCTCTTCAGCGCCCGGATCAGCTCCCCCGTCGTCATGGCATCAAAATCGTATTTCGGAAGTTCTTCCTTGATATTGCTTAAACCAAAAGAAATATTCTGGTAAACGGTCATGTTCGGCCACAGCGCGTAGTTCTGGAACAGGAATCCGACCTTACGCTTATTGGCCGGAATGTTGATTCCCGCCTCACTGTCAAACACAACCTTATCTCCGATCTTGATCTGACCAGTCGTCGGTGTCTCGAGCCCCGCGATCATGCGGAGGATCGTTGTTTTTCCGCATCCGGACGGTCCGAGCAGTGTGATGAAGGAGTTATCCGCGATGTCGAGGTCCAGATGATCGACTCCGAAGAATTTTCCCCAGCGTTTTGTTATATTTCTCAATGTGATTTCCGGCATATTAATTTCCTCCTATTCCATCGTCAAGGCTTGCACCTGTCAGCTTATTGACTAACGTATTGAAGATCAGGATGGTAACGATCAGGATCAGGTTGATCGCGCTCGAGAACGCGTACAGACCCATTTCATCGAAATAGTCCAGCGTCGTCGAGAGGATGAAGCCCTGCGTACATAAGAGCAGGAACAGTGACAGTTCACGGAGACATGTCATAAACGGAAGCATGTATCCACTGATGATCGCGGATTTCTGGATCGGGATAATGATCCGGAACATTCTCTTCGTCCATGGAATGTCCTGTATGATCGCCGCTTCCTCGATCTCATTGCTGATCTGCAGCATGGAGTTTAACGCACTCCGGCTCGCAAACGGAATGTACTTGATCGTACCTGCGATGATCAGCAGCGTATATGTATTGAAGAGGTTGATCTTCTCGTTGGAGAACAGGATGAAGAATGCAGCACCGACAGCGATGGAGGGCATCAGATACGGAAGGAAGGCCACGCCGTTTACATAGCTTGCCCAGCGGCTTCTGCGGTTCTTCGCAACCGCGTATCCGATCAGGGTACCGATGGTACCTGCGATCAGCGCACAGCAGACAGCAACTAAAAGTGTACCGGCAAACGCGTGCCAGATCGTACTGTTATAGAGGATACCGTGCTGTCCGTACATACCGTTCTCGGTGATATTCTCTTTCGTGATCCACCATTTCGTGGTCAGGTTGCTTAAGTCTTTTGTGTAGAGGAAGCTATAGTCGCCCGGGTTCGGGAGGAACGTCTCAAGGGCGAAGGAAAAGATCGGGAAGATACTTGTGAAGAAGGTCAGAATGATCATCACAACTGCAATCGCGTATTTTCCGACTTTTCCAAGGTTCATCTTCGATAACTGACCGGATTTGCCGGTGACGGTCGTATAGTTCTTCCGGCTCTTTAAGCTCACCTGATTCATCGTGAGGATCGCCACACCGAAGATCATCATGATGATGGCTAAAATACTCGCTTCACCGGTGTACTTGGAGTTTAAGGAAATGTACTTCGTGGAAAGTGTGGTAAGTCCAAGGTAATGCGGTACCGGGTAGCTTCCCATGGCGCTTCCGAATACGAGAAGGATCGTCGAGAGGATCGCCGGTTTTACCATCGGAAGCGTAATGCGAAACATCGTCTTCCATTTCGGTGTATCGAGGATCGTCGCCGCTTCTTCCAGATTTGCGTCCATATTCCGGAAAATTCCGCCGATCAGGATGTAAGCGAATGGCGCGTAGTGAAGTCCCAGAACCACAGAGCTCGGAAATAATCCCAGACACCACCATTTCGGCATGCAGATGCCGGTAAGGGATGCAAGGAGTCCGTTGGATGTACCAACGACTGCGTTGCTGTTAAATACGTTCTGCCATACAACCGCTAACGTCCACTGCGGCATGATGTACGGGAAAATAAAGATGGAGCTTAAATACTTTTTGAATTTCAGGTTCGTTCTTGTTACCAGAAATGCGAAGGTTCCGCCGTAGAGGATAGAGATCGTACAGGTAAAGACTGCTAAGAGGATCGTATTCCACAACGGCTTCCAGAGGTTTGTCTTCGCCAGACGGCTTGTAAAGAGGTCCACATAGTTAATCAGCGTGTAACCGGACGCCTTTCCGGCGAGATGGGCGTCAATGGTTCCCGGATGGATCGTGATCGTATCTTTTACGATGGCGATGATCGGCGCAACAGTGGAGAACGTCAGTACGATGCCGAACAGGAGAAGGATGATGTTCTGCGGTTTTGAAAAATATGTTTTTACACGATTGTATCTGTTCACAGAATTGTCCGCTCCTTTCATTTAAAACATGGATGCCGTTTTTCTCTCACGGCAGATGCCATATGTAACATGAGGGCGCCGCACACATGTACGGCACCCTC
>OBVG01000334.1_pt1 | contig 49904 bp, 27 predicted proteins | sample 1501271 | NCBI WGS metagenome assembly OBVG01 (sample SAMEA2579934, study PRJEB22360) | human gut metagenome | biome: human gut; feature: human-associated habitat; material: faeces | place: Denmark | collected 2008/2010 | reverse complement strand
AGGTCCTGCGGGGTTCCCCCCCCAGGGCGGCGGCTCTGCCCGCCGTGAATATGGGCGAAGGCCCGCTGGTGGACTGCCCCCTCACCGTGGAGGGCAGGACCTGGCGTGTCGCCTGCATCAGCGTGGGCAACCCCCACTGCGTCACCGTCGTGGACGATGTGGACAGCCTGAAGCTCGAGGACATCGGCCCGGCGTTCGAGAAGCACCCGAACTTCCCGGAGCGGGTCAACACCGAGTTCGTGCAGGTGGTGGACTCCACCCACCTGAAAATGCGGGTGTGGGAGCGGGGCAGCGGCGAGACCTGGGCCTGCGGCACCGGCACCTGTGCCACCGTGGCGGCGCTGACCGAGCTGGGCGTCTGCCCCGCCGGGGAGGACGTCCACGTCCAGCTGCGCGGAGGTGAGCTCATCATCCGGGTGCTGCCGGGCAAAAAACTGCTGATGACCGGCAGCGCTGTCACCGTATGCGAAGGCGTCACTGAAGTTTAAGCATCCCTGCCCTCTCCGTTATGTTTTTGGCACTCCCTCTGAGGGAGCGGCCTGAGAGGGCAAGCCGCTTATAAAGAAAGAATCGAGGGAAAGTATCATGAAAATGAACAAACACTACAATGAGCTGAAGGCCAGCTACCTCTTTGTGGACATTGCCCACAAGGTCGCCGCCTATCAGGAGGCACACCCCGAGAAGGAGATCATCCGTCTGGGCATCGGCGATGTGACCCAGCCGCTGGCCAAGTGCGTCGTGGACGCCATGCATGACGCCGTCACCGAGATGGGTACTAAGGAAGGCTTCCACGGCTACGGCCCCGAGCAGGGCTACCCCTTCCTCAAGCAGGCCATTCGGGGCTACTACGCAGGCCGCGGCACCAGGCTGGACGAGGACGAGATCTTCATCTCCGACGGTGCAAAGAGCGACCTTGCCAATGTGCTGGGCCTGTTCGACGTGGACAACACCGTCCTCGTTCCGGACCCCGTCTACCCCACCTATGTGGACGACAACGTCACCGATGGCCGCAAGATCATCTATGGCCGCACCAGTCAGGAGAACGGCTTCCTCGGGATGCCCGACGACAGCGTGAAGGCTGACATCATCTATATCTGCAGCCCCAACAACCCCACCGGCGCTGCCTACACCCGCGACCAGCTCAAGGCATGGGTGGAGTACGCCAGAAAGAACAACGCTATCATCCTCTACGACGCCGCTTACGAGTGCTTCATCTCCGACGGCGAGCTGGCCCGCAGCATCTTCGAGATCGATGGCGCCCGCGAGTGCGCCATCGAGATCTGCTCCTTCTCCAAGATCGCAGGCTTCACCGGCACCCGCTGCGGCTACACCGTCGTGCCGAAAGAGCTGGAACGTGACGGCATGAACATCAACAAGCTCTGGCTGCGCCGCCAGACCACCAAGTTCAACGGTGTGCCTTATGTCGTGCAGCGCGGCGCTGCCGCCGTCTTTACTGAGAGCGGCATGGCTGAGATCCAGCACAACCTCGACTACTACCGCAAGAACGCCAAGGTCATCGCCGACGCTCTGGACGAGTGCGGCGTGTGGTACTGCGGCGGCAAGAACAGCCCCTACATCTGGCTGCGCTGCCCCGGCAGCATGAAGAGCTGGGAGTTCTTCGACTGGCTGCTGGAGAACTGCGGCGTCGTGGGCACCCCGGGCGTGGGCTTCGGCGAGTGCGGCGAGGGCTACTTCCGCCTGACCGCCTTTGGTGACGCCGAAAAGACCAAAGAGGCCGCCCAGCGCATCAAGACCGCCATCAAGGCTCTGTAAATTTTATCGCACAAAAAGAGGGAGGCACCCCGCCGGGGTGCCTCCCTTTTTGCTTGCGGTTCAGCGGTTGAAGGTCGTGCTGAGGGTCGTGCTCCACTCCCCGCCGGGAGCGAGGCAGGCCGCAGCGGCACGCTGCTCCCACTCCTGCGGATCGTCCACCGAGGCGGGCAGAGAGTTCCACGGCTCGATGCAGACGAAGCGCAGGGGCTTCGACAGGGCCGACCAGATGAGGGTATAGGGGAAGCCGGCCACATCGCAGACGATGCTGCGGCCCGTGTCCTTCTCGTAGATGCCCAGCGTCCTGGTGCGCAGGCCCGCCATGCAGAAGCTGTCGTTGTCGAAGAGGTCGTTGGTCAGCTGGATGGCCTGCTGGTTCTTCCACTGGTAGTAGCATTTGCCCGTCAGCAGGCCGCCCCCGCTGGCGTCGAGGATGACCGGGCTCTCGGGCCGGTCGAAGCGGAACTCGTAGTCCTCGACGGTGTGGCTGTCATCGAACGGCACCTGAAAGGCCGGGTGGTAGCCGATGCCGAACCGCAGCTCTTCGGCGCCGGGGTTCGAGACGGTGAGGGTGTGGTGAAGGGTCTTTCCGTCCAGCCGGAAGGTGCTGGTGAGCACGAAGTCGAAGGGGAACTTCTCTGCCTTCATGGCCTCATCCGGGCGCAGCTCCAGCTGGATGGTGTCGCCCTCCGCCTTCAGCAGGGTGTGCTCCACGTCCCGGGCAAAACCGTGCTGGCCGCCCTTGTAGGTCTTGCCGCCATAGGTGAAGCTGCCGTCCTTGAGCTTGCCCGTCCACGGGAAGAGGATGGGCGCGTGGCGCTCCCAGACCGCCGGGTCGGCCTGCCAGAGCAGCTCCTCCCCCGCCGCGTTCTTCAGGCTGACGGCCTCGGCACCGTGAGTGTCCACCGTAAGGCTCAGAAATTCGTTTTGAATGGTCGCCTGCATTTGTCTGCACTCCTTTTCGTGTGTGTTTTGCTGATTCCAGTATACTCTCCTCGCCCCGAAAAGCCAAGGGGATTCACCCATTCTCTCACGGCGGAATAGGCTGTACCGAGCCTTATCTTGATTTCAAGCAAAGGAGAGTTTTTGTATGGCTACCGGAATTCTGCGCATTCAGGCCTTTGCGGCCCGTCAGTCCAGCCCTGTCGAGGGTGTGACCGTCACCGTCAGCGGCAACGGCTTCACCGCCACCCGCCTGACCGACGCCGAAGGCAACGCCGACGACGTCACCCTTACCACCCCCGCCTGTGCTCTCTCGCTGGACGAGGACAACACCACGCAGCCCCCCTACGCGGTCTGTGACCTCGTGGCCTCCAAGACCGGCTACCGCACCGTCCGCATCCAGGGCGTGCAGGTCTTTCCCGGGCAGGTGACGCTGGCCCAGCCCGAGATGATACCCGACACCGAGGAGATGCGGGACACCCCCAACGTCCCCATCGTCATCCCGCCCCACAGCCTCTTCACCGGCGACGGCGGCAGCGGCCCGAACCCGTTCCTCTCCTGTGTGCCGCGGGTGCTGGACCGGGTCATCATCCCGAAAAATATCACCGTCCATCTCGGCAGGCCCGCCGCCTCGGCCCGGAACGTCACCGTCTCGTTCCGCAGGTATATCGCCAACGTGGCGTCCAGTGAGGTGTATCCGACCTGGGCTGACGAAAACAGCCCAGCGGGGCAGCTAAACTGCCTGCCGACTCAGAAATTCCATTCGATCGTGATTTTTTGTTCTCCGGTAAGCGGATCTTTTGGGCTGACGATGACCCGATGGACCAGCAGTACAACAAGTTCGCGGGTCAGCTGCGAAACCTGTGCCAGTTCACGGACACGCTGCCTCTGCGTCTGGACTCCACCGGTCTCTTCCTGCCGTTGTTCCAGTTCCGTTTCCAATGTATCGATCCGGGTCTCTGCCTTTTTCACTTCTTCCAGAAAGGTCTGGTTCATCTCAGAAAACTGAACGGCATCAATCAAGCCTGACACCTTATCCAGATACAGCTCCTGCATGGCCTTGCGCCGCCGGGCTGCTTCGCTCTTCAACCGTTTCAGCTCGTCACGCCTGGCCTGCTCTCGCTGCCGGATGGGGTCATCCTGTTCTGGAAGGGTAACTTTTTCAGGGTCAAAATAGTCTGCCGCATACGCCCGGATACGTTCCAGCACCGCATTCTCCAAGGCGCTCATATCGGTACAGGTCTTGTTGCCGCACACTTCCGGTGCGCGCTGGTGCATCCGGCAGCGAACATAGCGTCTTTGTGTTCCATCCGCTCTCGGCTGACGGCCAGTTTGCTCCATGCAGCTGCCACAGCATCCACAAACCACTTTTTTTGCCAGCGGATGGATCGTTCCCTTCTCGCCGCTCCGGGTGCGCTCCTGCATCATCCTCTGGACCGTTTCAAACATTTCCCGCTCAATGATCGCTTCATGCGTATTTTCTACAACGATCCACTGCGATTTTGGAAGCCAGATCGTCTTTTCAGACTTGTAACTTATCTTTTTATGCTTTCCCTGCACCATATTTCCGATATAAATCTGATCATGCAATATTTGATATACGGTGGGACTGCTCCAAAGAGCCGCATTTGTATTCTTCAATGCACTGCGGTAATGGATGCCATGCAGCTGCTTATAGGCCGTTGGGCTTGGAATTTTTTCGTCATTCAGGATGCGTGCGATCTTGTGTGCGCCGATCCCGTTAAGAGCCATGGAGAAGATCCGCCTTACCACGTCGGCTGCTTCCGGGTCGATGATGAGTTTTCCTTTTGCATTTGGGTCTTTGCAGTATCCATACCGTGCAAAAGAGCCGATGAACAGTCCTTCTTTCCGCTTGTGGTCAAGCACCGAGCGGACATTTGTGGACAGATCTTCCAGATACCACTCGTTGATCAGGCCGTTGATCTGGCGGGATTTTTTGTTCGCGGTATCGTTGGTATCTACATGGTCTACCACCGCAATGAAGCGGACGCCCCACTCCATGAACTTTCCGTGCAGATACTTTTCCACGAGCTCCATGTCACGGGTGAAACGGGATTGCGTTTTGGCCAGTACCACATCGAATTTATGTTCGCTTGCGGCTTGCAGCATCGAATTGAATGCCGGACGGTTCCGGTCGATGCCGGAATAGTCCTCATCCGAATAGATCTGGTAAATATCAAATCCGTTCTCCAGAGCGTACTGGAGCAGCATCGACTTTTGATTCTGAATGCTCTCCGATTCACCAATTTTATCTTCATCTTCTTTGCTCAGGCGGCAATAAATTGCTGCTTTCATGACCTGCCCCCTTCTTTTTGTACACGAGCATCCATCCGCAGCATAACGCATCCCTCCTTCCAATTCAGGGATGCCGCATCAGGCACAGGAGCTTGGAGGAACGGCATTGAGCAATCCATCGATGATATATCGCTCAAATTCCTTTTGAAACCGTTCTTTGCGCTGTTCGTTGTTGTCCGAACGAAATTTTTCGTGCAGAATAAAAGGAGCTTTTTTCATCGAATCCCCCTTTTCGGTCCATCTGGTCGTGATATGGGTCACTTCAGTCTATTTCCAGCCAGCGAAATTCAGAACTTTCCATATTTTTCATGCAAAATATTGCAAGACGTTCAAAATCAACTTGAAACGCCTTTGCCGCAATGGTACAATTATACTGTCATTTTATGGAAACTCGGCGCAAAGCCCCGTGCGGACAGGCCGCAAGCGCCGGAGTTCCTGTGGGATGTGTAAGAACAGCTAAGGCAGCACTGCGCTACTGCACCTGCGCAGTATTGCTTTCCGAAAATGTGAGAAAGTATATTTATATGATGAAAAAGATCTCCCGCCGCTCGTTTTTGCAGGTCTGCGGCATTACTGCGGCAGCGGCAGCACTGACCGCCTGCGGCGGCACTAAGACTGAAACGGCTAAAAAAGACGATGCTCACGAAGCCATCACCTTTATGGCACCTTATAAGGAGATAGAAGCCTTTATTGAGCAGGTACACAGCGTTTACCCGGAAGTGAACATCGAGGTCGTGCCCTACAGCGGCGATAACACCACCACCTGTCTGGAGAATATGTTTGCGGCGGGCGACCTGCCGGACGTCTGCACCTTGACCTACTACGACCCCCGGACCGATCTGGTCTCCGACAAGCTGCTGGACCTTTCCGGCTACGATTTTACGGATAACTATGTGGAGTCCCGCCTGCAGGACGTGTTCGACAATGGTGCCATCTACCTGCTGCCCTCGACCTACAACTGCTACGGCATCACCTACAACAAGACCCTGCTGAAGAAATACGGCTGGGAGCTGCCCAATTCTTTCACGGAGCTGGAAGAACTGGCGGCAAAGGCAAAGGAAGCCGGGGTCGATCTCTGTCTGCCGCAGATCCAGTATCCGGGCTACGGTTTCCAGTACCTGTGCAACATTGCGGAAGCCGATTTCCTCGGCACACTGGACGGCAGGCTGTGGCAGCGGGATTATCTGTCCGGTAAGGCAAATGTCAGCAATACCCCCGGCATGATGCATGCGATGGCCTATGTCCAGAAGTGGAAGGACATCGGGATGCTGAACGACTCCGGCGATGCTCTTGACGACAATGTGACCCGGCAGAGGATGACCGAGGGGAACACCCTGTTTCTGCTCGGAAACACCAACGGCATCGTGGAGGCAGACGGCAACGCCGATAAATTCGGCCTGATGCCGTTTCTCTCGGAGGACGGCACCCAGAACGTTTTTGTGCTGAATGTGAACCGCTTCTACGGTCTGAATAAAAAGCTGGAGCAGGACCCCCAGAAGCTGGAAGATGCGCTCAAGGTGATGCGTGTGCTTTCCACCGTTGCAGGCACCAGCGCTCTGCAGCCCGCAACGGCGCTGAAAAGCAGCCTGCTGCCCTTCAAGGACGCAAAAGCGGACGGCACCTACTATGCCGACATCGCCGATGCCCTGAACGCAGGCAACACCGCGCCCTTTATCTACTCCGGCCGGGAAAACACCGTCGTGACCACCGGCCTTAAAATGCTGGATTTCATGAAGGGCAATGCTGCCATGGAGGATGTCATCCGTCAGCTGGACGAGGATCAGGACCGTGTGGTGAACAACACCCCGGATGTCATCACTACCGTTACGGAGGAGCTTTCGCAGGAGGACTGCGCCATGCTGGTGGGGCGCTGCTTTGCACAGGCTACCGGCAGCGACCTTGCGCTGGTCTCGCTGAGCACATGGATCCCCGGCAACCCCACCGAGCAGAACCACCACGGCGTAGCGGCCAAGCTGTACGCCAAGGATATTACGGATTACGACCTTTCGGTCATTCTGCCCACCGGCTGGAACCGCACCATCCAGACCGTTTCCCTGACCGGGCAGCAGATCAGCAGCCTGCTTGCTTCTGGTTACGATGCCTACGGCAACGGCAAGGGTTACCCCTATGTGCTGGTAAGCCCGGTGCAGCCGGAGGCGGGCAAGACCTATCAGGTGGCCATCTGCGGTGTGAGCGACCAGCTGGCTGCGGAAACCACGGTCACAGACAGCGGCGTGGTGGGCATGGATGCCGCAAAAGCCTTCTTTGGCGCATACACCACCATCAGCCGGGCAGATACCGCATGGAACTAGGGTGCGCCTGAAACAAAACGGACAGGAGATACTGGATGTGAACAACAAAATCTATAAAAGGCTGTTTGGCGGCTTCGGCTTTGTCATCATCGTGTCGCTCCTGACCCTTTTTGTCATGAGCCAGACCTACATCCAGAACCTTGTCTACCATGAGCGGCTGAGCCAGATGGAGGAAGTTACCCACCAGATGTTCCGCAGTCTGGAGGATGTCATCGACACCCACTGGGACGAGGTGGATGTGCAGTGTAATTATTTGTACAACAGCCTGCTGGAGACCGATGCCGATCTCTACCGCTATCTGAAAAAGCTGTCGGAGCTTTCCAATTACCATGAAAAACAGATCGAACTGGTAGCCGTGGATACTGCCGGACATTATTATACCGAGTATGGCCGCATGGGGCTGCTGCGGGGAATGAACTATCTGGAAAGCGCACCGGAGCGGGTCAGCTATGTTTCCAACTCGCTGACCAAGGACGACTCCCGGATGGTGTTTCTGGAACAGCTCTCCACCCCCATCACACTGCAAAGCGGAGAGAAAGAGATCACCCTGCGCTACTTTGGCATCTCCCAGAGCATGACCCAGCTGAACGATTATTTCCGCTGCGACGCCTACGAAAACAACAACAGCGTCTATGTGCTGGATAACGATGGCTTCAAGCTCTTCAACGCCAATGACACCGAGCTGCTGAAGGGACACAACGTATACACCGTCCTCTCCCGGATGTCCTATCTGCACGGCTCTTCCTTTGCGGGGGCAAAGGAGCGGCTTGCCCGCACAGGCTCCTGCTATTCCAACGCCGTGCTGGATGGGACTGAGTATTTCTACGCCCTGAAGCAGATGGAAAACGCCCAGTGGACACTGGCGTTCCTTGTTCCGGCAGAATATGTGGCCGTGAATACGCAGAAGCTGGTCAACATCGTCATGGTCATCATCATCGTCATTGCGATGGTGTTCTCGGTCATAACAGTTTTCGTCGGCTGGTTTCTCCTGCGGCAAAAGCAGCAGCAGGAGCTGCGGGCCGAAAAAGAAGCGAACCTCCGTCTGGAACAATACAACATCCATCTGACGCAGGTAAACGATGAGCTGCGGCAGGCGCAGGATGCTGCCGCAGAGGCGTTACAGTCCGCAGAGCGCGCCAGCAAGGCCAAGACGGACTTCCTCTCCAACATGAGCCACGACATCCGTACCCCCATGAACGCCATCATCGGCATTACCACCCTGATGAAAAACGAGCTGCACCAGCCGGAAAAGCTGGCCGAGCATCTGGGCAAGCTGGAAAGCTCCGGTCAGCTGCTGCTGGGCATCATCAATGATATTCTGGATATGAGCCGCATCGAGAGCGGCAAGACCACCCTGAATGTGGAAAAAATGAACCTGCCCCAGCAGGTCAGCCAGCTGGACAGCATCATCCGTCAGCAGGCAGGCCAGCGCCGCCAGACCTTTACGGTAAACACCCATCTGCAGCACGAAAACGTACTGGCAGACCCCAACCGCCTGAATCAGGTGCTGATGAACATCCTCTCCAACGCGGTCAAATATACGCCCAAGGGCGGGCATATCCGGTTGGAGATGGAAGAGCTGCCCCGGAACGAGCACTTCGCCCGGTACCGCTTTGTGGTGCAGGATGACGGCATCGGCATGAGCGAGGCGTTCCAAAAGACCCTTTTTGACCCCTTTACCCGCGAGGAAAAATCCGGCACCAATAAGGTGCAGGGCACCGGCCTTGGCATGGCCATCACCAAGAGCATCGTAGACCTGATGGGCGGCTCCATCAGCGTGGAGAGCGCCCCCGGCAGGGGTACCCGCTTTGAGGTCGTGCTGGAATTTCCCATTGATACGGAGTCGGATCATGCGCAGAAGGTGCAGGCTCTGCCGGAGGAAGCAGAAGAAACTTCTCCCCTGTCCGGCATGAAGTTCCTCTGCGCCGAGGATAACGCCATCAACGCCGAGATCCTGGAAATGCTGCTGGAATCCAAGGGCGCAAGCTGCACCGTCTGCTCCAACGGTCAGGAGATCGTGGATGCCTTTGCCAGCGTCAAGCCCGGCGAGTACGACATGATTTTGATGGACGTGCAGATGCCGGTGATGGACGGCCTGGAGGCCACCCGCCGCATCCGCAATGGCGAAAATCCGCTGGGCAGGATCATCCCCATCCTTGCCATGACCGCCAACGCCTTCCTTGAGGATATGCAAAAGAGCAAGGAAGCCGGCATGGATGAACATCTCTCCAAACCCGTGGACATTGCAGCACTGGAACAGACGGTGAAACGCTTCCGCGTTACCCCCCCCCCCATTAAAAAATAGCGGAATCGCACAGTTTCGCAGATGAAACACACAAATGATGTAGAAGAGGGTCAGAACGTGAATACACTTTCCGAGATCGAGGAATATTACAAAGCGCGTGAGCAGCAGCTGTTGAAAAAACTTCATCAACAGGAAACCGCTCTTGCCGCAGCGGAGCAGGCGCTGAAACAACTGACCGAAAATCAGAAAGTATCGGAGGACGAAACAGCCCGACAGCGCGCTGCACGGGAGCAGCAGCTCAAAGACGAGCTTTATCGGGATCCGCTGACAGGAATTTACAACCGCCGCTATTACGAAGAAGTTGTCCGTAAATCCACCGGCCCGGCAGGTGTCGCGCTGATGGATGTGGACGATTTCAAGATCTGCAACGACACCTATGGACATTACGCCGGAGATATGGCACTGAAAACGGTGGCAAACGCTATCCAGTCCTGCATCCGGAAATCGGACCTGCTCATCCGCTATGGCGGAGACGAATTTCTGCTGGTGTTACCCGGCATTCCGGGAGATTGTTTGCAGACCAAACTGGAACAGATCTGCACCGCCGCGCAGATGGCATCTGTACCCGGCTATTCGCATTTCCGTATCTCGCTGAGCATTGGCGGAACGATACAGTCCCTCGCCGACCCTATGGATAACATCGTTCGCCGGGCAGACCGGCTGATGTATCAGGCAAAGTGCCGCAAGAATGCCGTCATGGTGGAGGTTCCGGGGCATGACCTGGCGGCTTTGGAAAAACTTTTGCAGAACAAGTCACAGATCTTACTTGTGGATGACTCCGCAATGAACCGCATGATGCTGACAGAGATCCTGAGGGATAGTTACCATGTTCTGGAAGCTGAAAACGGACGGGAATGCATGGAAAAATTGCAGGCAGAGGCCGGAAACATTGCACTGGTGCTGCTGGACATCAATATGCCCGTTATGGACGGCTTTGAAGTGCTGAAAGCCATGAATACCAACCACACCATCGAGGATATCCCGGTCATTATGATCTCCAGCGAGGACTCCGATGCGACGATCCGGCGTTCCTATGAGCTGGGCGCAAGTGATTATGTCAATCGCCCCTTCGATGCTCGTATCGTGTACCGCCGTGTGACCAACACCATCAAGCTGTACGCCAAGCAGCGGCGGCTGGTGCAGATGGTCTCTGAGCAGATCCGCGCCCGTGAAAATAATACGGATATGCTGGTGGGTGTACTGAGCCATATCGTAGAATTCCGCAACGGCGAAAGCGGCGCTCATGTGCGGCACATCCGTATCATCACCGAGTTGCTGCTCCGCCGTCTGTTGGAGATCAGCAGCAGATACTCTATCACTGCGGAACAGCAGGATATGATCCCGCTGGCTTCTGCCCTGCACGACATCGGAAAAATCGGCATTGACGAAAAGATCCTCAACAAGCCCGGCAAACTGACCCCGGAGGAATTCGAGGTCATGAAGACCCACAGCATTCTGGGAGCCAAGATGCTGCATGATCTGGATGATTTTGCAGAGCAGCCGCTGCTGCAAACGGCCTACGAGATCACCCGCTGGCACCACGAACGCTGGGATGGGCGCGGCTACCCGGATGGGCTGAAGGGCGATGAGATCCCCATCAGCGCACAACTGGTCTCGCTGGCTGATGTGTACGATGCTCTGACCAGCGAACGCTGCTACAAAAAAGCCTTCTCCCACGAAAAAGCCGTGCAGATGATCCTGAACGGCGAGTGCGGAGCGTTCAACCCGCTGCTGCTGCAGTGCCTGACGGATATTCAGGCTGACCTGAAAGAAGAATTACAGCAGCACAACTGAGCAATGGATGCAATAAAACAGGAGAACAAAAAGCCCAAATGAAACATAGAATCTCACGCCGTGCATTTCTGCGCGGCTGCACCCTGCTGGCGGCATCTGCTGCCGTCGGCAGTCTGACTTCCTGCGGCGGAACGAACGCGAAGGACAGCAGTCTTCCGCAGCTCATTGTGGGAAGTGATACCTATCCGCCCTATATTTATCTGAACAATGACGGCGTTCCCGCCGGGATCGACGTGGAGATCGCCACCGAAGCCTTCCGCCGCATGGGATATGCTGCCCGGTTTGAACCGATCGATTGGGAGCAAAAAACAGATCTGGTGGAAAGCGGCACCATCGACTGCATCTGGGGCTGCTTTTCCATGGATGGGCGCGAGGAGGTATACCGCTGGGCGGGGCCCTACATGGTGAGCCGTCAGGTGGCTGCGGTGGATGCCGACAGCAGCATCCGGACACTCGGCGACCTTGCCGGAAAGACCATCGCCGTGCAGAGCACCGGCAAGCCGGAGGAGATCTTTCTCAGCGGCTCCGACCCGCGCATCCCGCAGACCGTCGAAGTGTTCAGCACCGAAGACCGCAGCGTGCAGTATGCGATGCTGGCCTGCGGCTATGTGGATGCCATCGCTGCCCATGAGACGGCCATCCTGCAATACATGAAGGACAATTCCGTGGAGTTCCGCATCCTCGAAGAACCGCTGCTGGTCACCGGGCTGGGCATCGCCTTTGCCAAAAACGACAGCCGCGGGCTGGACATCCAGCTGAACGCTGTTCTTGCGCAGATGCGCACAGACGGCACACTGGAGCAGATCCTTGGCAAGTATCTTGAACATCCTTCGCAGTATCTGGAGGTGGACACCATTGGCATGTAAAAACAAAACCATCTCAGATACATGGAGATGGGGGCTCTATCTGGTCATCGGCGTGCTTTTTATGGCCAGCGTCGTTTTTTTCTCGAGTTGGCAGGCGCTGCGCGCAACGGAGGCTCGTTTCTGCCAGATCCTTGATTTTGTCAAGTCCCAGTCCACCAGCTTTGAAAAGCACAACGATACGGTCGTGGCCAAAACGCTCCGCCGCACGGCGGTATCGGTGCATCAGCTGGCACAGGACCCTGCCCTCGACCTTTCCGACCCGCAGTGCCTGAACAGGCAGGCAGAGCTGCTCTGGCTCACCGGTATTTCGGTTCTGGCCCCGGACGGTACGCTCCTGTGCGAATCCACAACGAACGGCATCGGCTATGCCCGGTTTGGGTCGCAGCTCAAGAATGATGCCGTTCTGGACGTTTTCTCTTACCCGCAAAAGACCTACCTGAAGCGGATCCTGCTGGAGGATGGGTCTGCCGTGGATGTTGCGGCACACCGGGCAGAAAGCAAAGGGGTCATCCTGCTTGCCTACCGCTATACCCCGGCAGAATTTGTAGAAGGAACGGCCTTGTCCATCCAGAGCGTACTGGACGGCTACTCGGTTGAGACCAGCGGCACATTGTTCATCGTGCAGAACAATCAGGTCATTGCCTCCAACCGCCCGGAGCTCATCGGGCAGGATGCTGCGGACAGTCTGCCGGTGCGGGAGATCCGCAAAGCCGGGGCTGCCGAAACGCTGACCCATACCCACGATTGGAACGGCTCCGGCTGCTATGTTGGAATGTACTGCCACGGAAGGTCTTTCGATCTCTATGCGTATACGGATGAAAGATCCGTCTTCCGCGAATCGCTTCCGTTGATTTTGATGTCGCTGGCCGGTTACATCCTGCTTGTAATGGTCCTTCGGGTGCTGCGCAGACGCTCCGTGCAGGAGATGGAGCAGCAGAAGAAAGAGCAGGAGAAGAAGTATCAGGCTCAGCTGGAGGAACAGAACCGCAAACTGGAGATCGCACTCCAGCACGAGGGTGCGGCAAACCGTGCCAAGCGGGAGTTCCTGTTCAATATGAGCCACGATATCCGCACCCCCATGAACGCCATCATCGGCTTCACCTCGCTGGCTGCGACCCATATTGATAATAAGGAACAGGTGCTGGACTACCTGAAAAAGATCTCTACCTCCAGCCAGCATCTGCTTTCCCTCATCAATGATGTGCTGGATATGAGCCGCATCGAGAGCGGAAAGGTAAAAATTGAAGAGAAAGCGGTGCATCTGCCGGACCTCGTCCACGATGTGCGCTCCATCATCCAACCCGATGTTTCGGCAAAGCGGCTGTCGCTTTTCATCGATACCATGGACGTGGAGAACGAGGACATCTTCACCGACCCGCTGCGGCTGAACCAGATCCTGCTGAACATTTTGTCCAACGCCATCAAGTTCACTCCCACAGGCGGTACGATCAGCATCCGCATTGCCCAGAAGAACGGTGCGCCCAAGGGCCGTGGCTGCTATGAGTTCCGCATCAAGGACAATGGCATTGGTATGAGCGAAGCGTTCCAGAAGCACATCTTTGAGGCGTTCAGCCGGGAGGAAAGCTCCACCGTCAGCGGCATTCAGGGTACCGGCCTGGGCATGTCCATCACCAAGAACATTGTGGATATGATGGGCGGCACCATTGCGATTGAAAGTGAACCGGGCAAGGGCAGCGAATTCATCGTAGATCTCTGCTTCGCACTCAGCGGACAAAGGGTGGAGCCCAAGCAGCTCCCGCAGTTGGAAGGGCTGCGCGCATTGGTAGCAGACGACGATACCGACACCTGCCTGAGCGTCAGCACCATGCTGTCCAAGATCGGGATGCGGCCGGAGTGGACGATCTCCGGCCGGGAAGCGGTGATCCGCACCCGGTACGCCATGGAGCAGGGCGACGAATTCAGCGTCTACATCATCGACTGGCTCATCCCCGATATGAACGGCATCGAGGTCGTGCGGCAGATCCGCAGGGTGATCGGGAAAAGCTGCCCTATCATCATTCTGACGGCCTACGATTGGACGGATATTGAAGAGGAAGCCCGCGCTGCCGGAGTGACCGCCTTCTGCGAAAAGCCGCTGTTCCTTTCCGAACTGCACAGAGTGCTGGCAGAACCGTACGGTGCAGAGCCTGCCTGTAAGCCAGCGCAGCCAGATGCCGCCGAGCTCAAGGGAAAGAAGCTTTTGCTGGTGGAGGACAATGCCTTGAACCGCGAGCTCGCACTGGAGATCCTGAAGGAAGCGGGCTTTGCGGTAGACACTGCTGAGGATGGCGAGATCGCTGTCCAGAAGATGAAGCAGGCGGCCCCCGGGCAGTACGATTTGATCTTAATGGACATCCAGATGCCCAAGATGGACGGTTACGAGGCAACGCGGCAGATCCGTGCCCTGCCGGATGCTGCAAAGGCAGGCATTCCCATCTTTGCAATGACGGCAAATGCCTTTGAAGAAGACCGTCAGAATGCATTGAAGGCCGGTATGGACGGCCACATTGCAAAGCCGCTGGATATTCCGCATCTGCTGCAGGTCCTCGCAGATGTACTGAAATCATAACGGCTGCCAGCCGACAAAAGCAAAAGCACCCGCAGCAGGCTTCGCAGAGGCTCTTACCTCTGGAAGCGAATGCTGCGGGTGCTTTATTTCTTTTCTGTCTGACAGGCGTTTGGCTTACAGGATCTTGCGCAGCTCCTGCACAAGGTCGCCGATCACGATGGGCTTGGACAAAAAGCCGTTCATGCCGCTTTCCAATGCGTTGCGGCGGTCCTCGTCGAAGGCGTTGGCGGTCATGGCAAGGATGGGGAGCTTTGCCCGGGCAGGGTCATCCAGTGCGCGGATCTTCCGGGTGGCGGTGTAGCCGTCCATCACCGGCATCTGCACATCCATCAGCACCAGATCATAGCTGCCCGGCACTGCGGTGCTCACCTTTTCCACCGCCACTTCACCGTTTTCCGCCGTATCGACCCGGAAGCCGTACTCGCGCAGGATCTCCTGCGCGATCTCGCGGTTCAGCTCGTTGTCCTCTACCAGCAGGATGTGTCTGTCCTTGAAGTCGGCGTTCTTTTCCGGCAGAAGCTCCTGCGACGCATCTGTCAGCTTCTGGCCGAGAGCGCTCATCAGGGTCTCGCGCAGGTCGGACATGAACATGGGCTTTTCGCAGAAGGCGGTCACACCGGCGGCCTTTGCCTCCACCTCAATGTCAGACCAGTCGTAGGCTGTCAGGATGATGATGGGGGTATCGTCGTTCAGGCTGCGTATCTGGCGGGTGACCTCGATGCCGTTCATATCCGGCAGCCGCCAGTCGATGATATAGGCGTGGTAGGCATCGCTCATCTCGATGGACTGCCGCGCGCGCAGCACCGCTTCCTTGCCGGAAAGGGTCCACTCCGCGCGCATTCCCACCTTGACCAGCATCTTTGTCACGCTGTCGCAGGTGTTGAAATCGTCGTCCACCACCAGAGCCTTCAGGCCCTCCAGCTCGGTGATCTTTTCCACCGGGCGGTGCTCTGCCTGCACCCGCAGCGGCACACGAATGATAAACTCGCTGCCCTTGCCCTGCGCTGTCTGCACCTCGATGGTGCCGCCCATCATATCCACGATGTTTTTGGTGATGGCCATGCCAAGGCCGGTGCCTTGGATACGGCTGACCGTGGAGGTGCGCTCCCGCTCAAAGGGCTCAAAGATTTTTTTGGCAAATTCCGGGCTCATGCCGATGCCGTTGTCCTTGATGCGGAACTCGTACTGCCCGCAGCCGCGCACCTGCCCGGCAAGCTGGCGCACCCGCACCGAGACCGTGCCGCCCGCCGGGGTAAACTTGATGGCGTTGGACAGCAGGTTCAGCAGGATCTGGTTCAGCCGGGTCTTATCGCAGTAGACATCCTCGTCGGTCACATCCATCGCGTCCATATAAAGCTCCAGCTGTTTTGCGTAGATCTGCCCGCTGACGATGGTTTTCAGATCGTGCAGCACCTCCGAAAGGTTGACTTCCACCTCTTCCAGATGGAGCTTTCCGCTTTCGATGCGGCTCATATCCAGCACATCGTTGATGAGCGAGAGCAGATGGCTGCTGGAAGCAAGGGTCTTGGCCAGATAATCCTTCACCCGCTCCTTGTCGTCGATATTGCTGATCGCCAGTGTGGTAAAGCCGATGATGGCGTTCATGGGGGTGCGGATGTCGTGGGACATATTGGAAAGGAAGGTGCTCTTGGCGCGGTTGGCAGTCTCGGCGGCGGCAACGGCATCCGAAAGCGCCTGATTCACCTGTTTGTCGGCGGTGCGGTCGGACATGACAAGGATGTATTTGGTCCTGCCCTCCACCTCGCTGCCTATGGCGATGTTATGGAACCAGCGGCGCTCTTTGGTTTCCAGATGCTCAAACTCGAGATCCCATTCCCGCTGCTGCCCGCTGAGAAGCCCATCCAGAAAGTTTTTGCCCTGCTCCGGGGCGCCCAGCTTGTCCAGCGCGAAGGCATTTTGCCGGACTTCTTTCCACGGGATGCCCAGCAGCCGCTCAATGTTCGGGCTGACATAATCCGCCTTGGAGGTCTCTGCGTCCACCATCAGGAAAACATCATCCACGTTACGCGAAAGCTTCTGGAACAGCTCGTCCCGGTACGAGATCTCAGTATTCTTCCGGCGCAGGGTTGTATGGCTTCTGCGCACGATGAGCAGAATGGCCAGCACCGCAAGACCTGCGGCGATGCCCGCTGCGATCTGCACTGTATGGAACCACAGCTTATCCAGATTGGCATTGACGATCTTGGTCGGCACAAGCCCCACCATCGTCCAGCTCTGGACCGCCGTGTCCTCGTAGACCAGATAATAACGGGTATCACCCAGCTTTACCTTCATGTTTCCGCTGCTGCCCTGTGCAAAGGCATTGGACAACTCCAGGATCTGCGCCTCGGAAAGATTGGAATGGTCGCGCAGCATCGCAATGAAGTTGTAGATCGTTTCCGTGCGGTTTACGGAATTGTCGATGACCACCCGCCCGTCCGAGTAGATGACGTAGTTGCTGGCATTGCCCTCAAAGGCAGAGCTGTCCAGCAATCTAAGCACCGCATCATTATAATAAGAGATGGCAATGGCATCGTAGGCAAAGCCCCGGTAGCTGCCCTGCGTTTCGGGACAGATGAACGCAAGCATCTGGGGCTTGCCGGGCAGCGCCGTGTTCACGACGACATCCTCATCGTGAGCGAGCCTTTCGTCCAGATTGGTCTGCAGGCCAAGATAGCCGGTCTCCCCGGTCACGGTCATGTAGTTGCCGTCATAGGTAAGAAAGTAGAATTCGGCAAATCCGGTGCTCTGCTGCGCTGCCTCGATATATGCCTGTATTTCGGCCTCATCCGAGGTACTTTCCAGAAAGCCGTTGTACAGATGCAGATAGGTCAGGTTCTTGCGCACCATCTCTTTCAGCATATTATTGGATTTATGCAGCACCTCTTCCAGATGCGAGGTACTTTCCTGATAGATGGTCTGGGACACAAACGAGATGTACCGAAGGCTGAAACCTGCTATCAGCAAGACCAGAAGAAGGATAGCCGCAACAGGGAGCCACTTTTGCCGGGGATGGCAGTTTCGTTTGGATTCGTGCTTTTCGTCTTCCATCCCGCTCACCTCAGTGTCATGTAGTTTTCAGGCTCTGCAAGCGCTGCGCCGCCGCCGGAGAGATGATCGCGCCATCTGTTTTTTACCCATGTATCTCCGTCCAAAGACGTGCCGCTTTCGCTCGCAAGCAGCGCTTCCATCTGATTTTCCGCTGCCAGACAGGTCACGGTAACGGTGTCGTCGTCCCGGAGCGGCTGTCCGTTCCGGGTGATGCCGGTCAGGGTATAGCTGCCGCCTGCCTCTTTGACCTCCACGGCAATGCCGCTGACCACCGGCAGAGAACCGCGGTTGAAGGGCACAAACCCGCCCTCGCAGCCCTCCACAAAGGCGCGGACGGTCTCCTTCAGCTCTGCGCCGGTCATGGTGCGCTGGCGGGACATCAGACCGTTGGGCATGATCATGGAAGCGGCCATTTTCTTGTTATAATCTGCCTGCAGCACACTGCCGGTAAAGCTGTTTGCGGTGGCAAGCAGCACATCGGTGCCATAAACGCCCCGCAGCGTGTTCGCCATAACGGAGAAGGAGGCGCTGCCGCCGTTTGCGTGGAAGACATTGGAGTAGCTCTTCCCGGAGGTCAGCACGATCTCGTCATCGGCAGGCGTTTCTTCGGCAAGAAGCTGGGCATTGAACGCACGATAAGCCTGCTGTGCCGTGTACTCGCCCGCGATCATTTTGGAGACAACGTCCTTGGAGACGGCAAAGAAATCGTTGGAGGCGACGCGGATATACATGTGGTTTTCTTCCACCACATCGCGCACGTCCTTCATGTACTCGGTCAGGCGCAGGGGGACGTTCTGGCTGTAGCTCAGCAGGTCCTGCCCGTCGGCAACGATGCGGCTCTGCGCCTCCTCGGAGAGCATGACGTTCAGCACCTTCATGGCTTTTTCGCGGCGCGCGGTGTCCTGCTCCAGATCGCGGTTCAACGCCACCTGGAAATAGGGGGTGGTCATGATCCACTTTTCGCCGTTCTGGCTGAAGAAGGGCAGGAAGATCGTGTCGATGCCCTCATCCTGAAACATCTTGACACCGGCAGAGCTGCCAAAGTACATGGCAGCTTCTCCGTTCCGGAACATCCCGGTCACATCGTCGTAATTCAACGCAAGATCGTCTGCCGTGAGGTGGGTATCCTGAATGAACTGCGCCATCCGCTCAAACGCCCCCGGCCACACGGTGTCGTCCAGACCCACCCGTTCGGTGCTGGCAGGGTCGCTGTAAGCAGTGCGCCACTTGCGCCCATCAGTCGTGGTAAGCTCGGCAGCGGAAAGCCCCTGCAGCGTTTCCATGCAGGTGTAGTCGTAGGTGTAATCGGCGGTAAAGCCGCGGATGCCCACCTTCTCAAACGCCTGACAGGCTGCCGCAAAGCTTGCGTAATCGGTAGGCAGGGGGATACCGTACTGCTCAAAAAGGCTGCGGTTGACCACAAAGCCGTGGGCATCCGCGCAGACCGGCAGCCAGTTCACGCTGCCGTCCTCGTTTTTGAAGCTGTTGAGGTAGGTGTTGTAGACAGCGCCCGCTTCGTTGGTCAAGGCAAGGTTCATCAGGCTGTCCTTCAAGGGAGCCGCATCGTGCAGCGAGAAGCGGCAGCAGGTGATGATATCCGGCAGACCGCCGTTCTCCTGCAAAAACTTGTAAAAATCCAAATCGTTGTTGCCTACGATGAATTCAATATTTACATCCGGCAGCTGGGACTGGATATAGGGCGCATAGTTCTCGTACAGGCTGGTACTCCACAGATACACCTGAATGGTCTGAGCATCCTCCTGCTTTTCCACATTTTCGGCGGTTTTTGTTCCGCAGCCGGTCAGCACAGATAGACCTATCATCAATGCCGCAAATGCAGAAATAAGGCGGTGCAATGTTCTTTTGTTCATTCAATCGTTCCCCTCACAACTCTTGGGCAGCTGCCGTTCTGCACTCCCGAATACCACAAAAAGGCATCGATACAGCATGACAGAACTATAGGATTATTTTACCACCGCCATGATGGATTTTCAATAAAATTTCATATATTGATACTGCTTATTTTCTATTATTATCACTTGATAAAAAGGCCGCCGAGGATGCCGCCCGGACCAGTTCCTGCATCTCGCTCCGTGCCTTGCGGCAGTCCGGGCGGACAGCTTTGGCCAGTTGGGTTATTTTGCTCCCCGTGGCCCGAGCAGGCCCTGCGGGCCAACATCCACTGCCAGATCTCGCTGGCTCTCAACCGCATCTACACCGAGTGGTACCCCAGCAAGGGCTACAGTTTCAACATCACCAACTCCACCAGCTACGACCAATACTACGTCCATGGCCGGACGGTGTTCGATGTCATGGTGCGGCTGACGGACGACATCTTCAACACCTATATCCGCAAGACCGGCACCGTGAACCCCTACTACGCCGAGTACTGCGACGGAAAATCCGTCACCTGCCCCGGCCTCAAGCAGTGGGGGACGGTCACGCTGGCCAATCAGGGCCGCAGCGCACTGAGCATCCTCAAATACTACTATGGCAGCAACATCGAGATCATCCGCACCAACAACATCCAGTCCATCCCCCAGAGCTACCCCGGGAGCCCTCTGCGGCAGGGCAGCACCGGAGCGGCGGTATTCACCCTGCAGCGGCAGCTCAACCGCATCACCAAAGACTATCCCTTCCTCGGCCTGCTGACGGTGGACGGCATCTTCGGCCGCAAGATGACCGAGACGGTCAAAAAGTTCCAGAAGCAGTTCAACCTCACCGCCGACGGCGTGGTGGGCCGCAGCACCTGGTATAAGATCAGCTATATCTATGTCTCGGTGAAGGACCTCGCCGAGCTGACCAGTGAAGGCGAGACATTCAGCGGCACCCTCCCGGACAGCTCATGGAACTTCGGCAGCAGCGTCCTCAAACAGGGCTCCACCGGCAGCGAGGTAGAGCAGATGCAGTTCTGGCTGAGTACGCTGGCTCAGTATGAGAGCAGCATCCCCTCTGTCACGGTGGACGGCGTCTACGGCAGCGGCACAGCGGCAGCTGTCCGGGCGTTCCAGCGGCGCTACGGCCTGACGGTGGACGGCATCGTGGGCCTCACCACATGGACCGAACTGTACGACCAGTTCCGCAGCATCCAGTCCGACAACGGCACCCCCAACGCCTACCCCGGCACCGCCCTGCGCCAGGGCAGCAGCGGCCAGAATGTCCGGCTGGTGCAGTTCTGGCTGAAGATCGCGCGGACGGTCTATTCCAGTCTCAACAATGTCACCGTGGACGGCATCTTCGGCTCGTCTACCGCAGCGGCCGTGCGGCGGTTCCAGACCTACTTCGGCCTCACCAGCGACGGCGTCGTGGGCCGGACGACATGGAACAAGCTCTACGAAGTCTACAACGACATTGCCAACCGCCTGCTTTCGCCCAGCCTGCGGCCCGGCGAGTACCCGGGCGTACTGCGCAATGGCTCCACCGGCACCGCCGTCCGGGAGCTGCAATTCTACCTCTACCTCATGAGCGCCTACCAGAGCAGCATCCCCTCTGTCTCCATTGATGGCCGTTTCGGCGCGGCCACCGAGGCCGCCGTGCGGGCCTACCAGCGGTTCGCCGGGCTGACGGTGGACGGCATCGTAGGCCGGAAGACATGGGATTCGCTCTACGGCAAAGCGTCGGCCCTCCGCTCGTCCGGGCCGGTGGTCACCCTCAAGCGTCTCCCCTACCCCGGCACACCGCTCACCGTCGGCACCGACAGCAGCGCCGTGCTCTACTACACCCTGCTTTTGCAGCGCATCGCCTACTACTACGACAGTGTGGCGTCCCCCGCGCTTTCCAGCCAGTACACACAGGAGACCGCGAACGCCACCGCCAGCGCGCAGGAGCTTCTGGGCCTGCCCGCCACCGGCGTGGCAGACGCCGAGACGTGGACAGCAGTGGAAGCCCTGAGCTTACAGCTGGCGGCCTTCACCCCCAACCCCGACCGGCATCCCGGGCAGGGGCCGGACTACCCGGACCGGGCCATGAAGGAGGGCAGCGTGGGCGCTGACGTCCGCCTCATCGAGGGCTGGCTCAATGACCGCTCCCAGCTCTACTGCGAGGAGGACTACGTCGCCGACAACGCTGTCTTCGGCCCGGAGGACACCGCCGCTGTAAAAGACACGCAGCAGCGGGCGGGCCTTGAGCCAAACGGCGTCGTGGACCGGCCCACCTGGGCCGCACTCCGCGCCCAGAGCCATACTGCCTGCGACAACTGCACCGAGGAGGGATGAGAGATGGCACGCTTACTGGTCTATGACGCCTACGAGAACAGAGTCTACACCTATTCGAGTCTACGCGAGAACGACCCCATGCCCTACAGCACCGGCAGGACTCTGACCGTGCGGGAGTTCCGGGGCAAATCGAACAGCCCGGTGCTCTGGACGACCATCGCGGCAATGGAAGCGTGGAACCTCACCCGCCGCAAATACGGCAGGGGCATCCCGGTGGGATACGCCTTCCGCCGCATCTGGGAGGGAGGCCACGGCACCCGCAGCCAGCACTATGCCGGCGTGGCCTTCGATGTGGGGCAGAGCTTCAGCCGGACCCAGCGCACCGCCATCTACAACGCCGCCCGCTCCACCGGGGCGTGGGGCTATGTCGAGCCGCTGAGCCAGACCCCCACATGGGTCCACTTCGACCGGCGCTACGGCACGCCTGCCTGCAGAGGCACCACGGCAGGCTACCCCACCCTCCGCCGGGGCAGCCGGGGCTGCTACGTCATGATCCTCCAAGATGCCCTCTCGACGCTGGGCTACCAGACCGGGAACCGCATCGACGGCATCTTCGGCAGCCGGACGGAAGAAGCCCTCAAGGGCTTCCAGCGGCGCACCAGTCTGCGCGCCGACGGCGTCTGCGGCTGCAACAGCTGGAAGAAGATCTCCACCGCCGTGCTGGGCGTGGGACGGACGAAGACGACCATCGACTGATAACTTTGCAGACAAAATGGGAGCCTCCGGCACTGCCGGAGGCTCCCATGCTTCACTCCTCCACCACAACATCCTCGCTGAGCACCTGTCCGATGGGCTTTGCAATGCACAGATCGGCCTCGGCGGCCGCATTCGTAGGCTGCATATTGATGACCACGAGGTGGTCGCCCCGGAAGTACCGGATGAGTCCCGCCGCCGGGTAGACCACAAGGCTGGTACCGCCGATGATGAGAGTATCAGCGCGGCGGATGGCCGAGACGGCGCCGGACAACACCTGCTCATCCAGCCCCTCTTCGTAGAGGACGACGTCCGGCTTGATGATACCGCCGCATCTGGGGCAGCGCGGCACACCGGTGCTGTTGGCGATGAAGTCCACATCGTAGAACGCGCCGCACTTGACGCAGTAGTTGCGCAGGGTGCTGCCGTGGAGCTCGTACACTGTCTTGGAGCCTGCCGCCTGATGGAGGCCGTCGATGTTCTGGGTGATAACGGCTTTCAGCCTGCCCTCCCGCTCGAGCTTCGCCAGACGCAGATGCGCCGCGTTGGGCTTTGCTCCCTTGACGATGAGCTTATCGCGGTAGAAGCGGTAGAACTCCTCGGGGCGCTTTTCCCAGAAGGTGTGACTCAAGATCGTCTCGGGCGGGTAATCGTATTTCTGATGGTAGAGGCCGTCCACACTGCGGAAGTCCGGGATGCCGCTCTCGGTAGACACGCCCGCACCACCGAAAAAGACGATGTTCTGGCTCTGCGAAATGATTTTTTCCAACTTTTCAACCATATTCAACACCTCTTTTGTATCTATCGACGGAAATTAGCGCAAAATTTTATGTATTCTGCATTTTGTTTTTCACATTTCAACGGTCATTTTCCGCAAACATCTGCCCCAGCTGGGCGAAAATATCCTGCGGGAGCATCCCGTACTCGCCTTTTTGGCGGGCGGCACGGTCAGCGGCGGCACCGTGGAGCCAGACCGCACAGGCGGCGGCTTCGCAGGCGGACAGACCGCAGGCCAGCAGGGCCGACGTCATACCGGCCAGCACATCGCCGCTCCCGCCCCGGGCAAGACCGGGATTGCCGGTGGGGTTGACGCAGACGCGGCCATCCGGGGCGGCGACCACGGTCCGCGCCCCTTTCAGCGCCACCACCGCATTCCACTGAGCGGCATACCGCCGGGCGACGCCCTCCCGGTCGGCCTGAACGGCCTCCACCGAAAGCCCCGTCAGCCGGGACATCTCCCCCGGGTGGGGCGTCAAAATCAGCTCTTTGGCCGGGCGCGGCAGTTTCTCACCCGCGTTCATGAGGCTGGCGGCGGCGTTGAGGCCATCGGCATCCAGCACGGCACTGCCCGAAAAGCCGGTGAGCAGCTTCTTCACCAGCGTCCGCGTCTCGGCGGCACGGGCCGTGCTCTGGGCAAGATAGCCCAGTCCCGGCCCGATGAGCAGAACGGCGGCCTTCTGCCGGAGGATGCGGGGGATGCTCTGGGGGGAGATGCCCCCTTCTGCCCCCGGCTCACAGGGGCAGAGACAGCATTCCGGCAGGCGTGCCGACACCGCCGCCAACACCGGTTCAACACTGGCCAGCGTGACGATGCCTGCGCCGGTGCGCAGAGCGCCCTCGACAGTCAGCGACGCCGCACCGCGGTAGCAGGCGCTTCCCGCCACAGCCAGCACCGCGCCGAAGCTGCCCTTGTTGCTCTCCCTCGGGCGTTTTGGAATATGTGACCAGACAAATTCAGCCGTAATTTCGGGTGCCATGCTCACGCCTCCCCCTGAATGCAGCGCCTTATCTCTTTTTCCACGTCCTGCACCTCTTCGTGGAACATCCGGGCCGAGACGCGGAGGGCGCCGTGGCCCAGAATGATGACCTGCTCCATGCCGTCGGAGGTCGCCACCCGGACCCGGCGGTTTTTGCCGATCTCGTGGGTGACGCGTTCGATGAACATATCCGCCGTCTCGGCCTCTTTGGTGTAGACGACATAGATGTTGTGGTACTGCTCGATGCTGCCGGGACTGCCCGGCACACGGTAGGCATCGAACACGAGGATGAGGACGCACTTTTTGAAGCCCTGATAGTTGCAGAGAATGTCCATCAGCCGGTGACGGGCGGCGTCGAGGCTCTCCTTGGAGAGGGCGTTCAGCTCGTCCCACCCAAAGATGATGTTGTAGCCGTCCACCAGCAGGTATTCGGGGGCGATCTCCCACTGTTCGGCGGCGAAATCGGGCCGTTCCCGCTTCTGCACCGGGCGGAACGCCGCCAGCGGGTCCCGTTTGATGGGGCCGTAGGTGCGCTCAAAAATTTTCAGCAGTTCGGCGTCCTCTTCCAGCGTGGCGCGGTAAGCCGCCATCCGGCGGGGACGGGCCGCGGCCTCTTCTGCTGCCGGGGCGGTGCGGCCCCAGCCGCTGTCCACGTGCATATGGCTGCGCACCTGCTCCCACGGCACCACAAAGCCCGCGCCGTGGGAGCAGAACACCGAGTCGGCGGGGTTGTCCAGGTCGTGTTCCGGCTCATAGTCCACCGCCTCGATGACCTCCGCCGCGTTGTGGCAGGGGCGGTAGCCGTCCAGCGTCAGGTTCAGGTGTCCCCTGCCCCGGGTGTAGCTGACCACCTCCATGGGGTAGCTGCGCATGGCAGCCACCGGTGCAAAACCGGTGAGGGCGGCGGTCCGGCCGTCCGGTGCCGTCTCGGGCGGGTCAAAGCTGCCCTCCATCCGCTGGACGTCGCTCATGGCGCGGCCAATGTTCTCCGCAGGCACTTCCAGCCGGAAGGAATACCACGGCTCGAGCAGCTGGGTCTTTTTGATCTGGTTTGCCATCATAAGGCCCTGCCGCACGGCGCGGTAGGTGGCCTGCCGGAAGTCGCCGCCCTCGGTATGCTTGAGATGGGCGCGGCCCGCGATGAGGGTGATCTTCATATCCATCAGCGGCGCGCCGATGAGGACGCCGAGGTGCTGCTTTTCTTCCAGATGGGTCAGCACGAGGCGCTGCCAATTTTTGTCCAGCTCTTCCTCCCGGCAGTCGGCGGCAAACTGCATCCCGCTGCCCCGGGGCAGCGGCTCGAGCTTCAGATGCACCTCGGCATAGTGGCGCAGAGGCTCATAATGGCCCACGCCCTCGATGGCCTCGGTGATGGTTTCCTTATATAATATGCCGCCGGAGTCGAACTCCACGTCCAGCCCGTACCGCTCGGCCAGCAGGCTCTTGAGCACCTCAAGCTGAATCTCGCCCATGAGCTGGACGTGTATCTCGCCCAGCGTCTCGTTCCAGACGACGTGGAGCTGAGGTTCTTCCTCTTCCAGACGGTGGAGCTTGCCCAATGCGGCATGAGCATCCGCGCCCTCGGGCAGACACACCCGATAGCTCAGGACAGGTTCCAGCACCGGGAGGTCACTGTCCCGCTCGGCCCCGAGGCCGGTGCCGGGCTTCGCCCGGCTCAGTCCGGTGACGGCGCAGACCTGTCCCGGCCCGACGGCCTCTGTCAGCGTATATTTTGCGCCGGAGTAAAGCCGCAGCTGGTTGGCCTTTTCGGCCCAGGGCTCGCCGTCCGCTTCGCCGGTGAGCTGGGCTTTGACTTTCAGCTCACCGCCGGTGACGCGCAGCCAGGTCAGCCGCTCGCCCCGCTCATCCTGCGAGACTTTGAACACCCGCGCGCCGAAAGCTTCCAGCGCCGGGGCGGCGCGGGTGTATTCGTCGAGGCCGGCCAGCAGCTCGTCCACACTCTGTAAGCCGCCGGCATTCTCCCTCTGCAGGGCCACGCCAAACCAGCAGGGAAAGACGTGCCGCCGGGCGATGGCCGGGATGATGTCCTCCGCCGTCAGGCTGCCCGCGTCCAGCATCTTTTCCATCAGGCGCTCGTCGCAGAGGGCCAGCGCCTCGTCCTGTTCGGCCTGCTCTGCGCCGAAATCCACGAAGCCCTCGCCCAGACGGTGGGAAAGCTGGCTCAGCAGCGCCTCTTTGCCCGGGCCGGGCAGGTCCATTTTATTGATGAACACGAAGGTCGGGATATGATACCGCCGCAGCAGACGCCAGAGCGTCTCGGTATGGCTCTGGACGCCGTCGGTGCCGCTGATGACCAGCACAGCGTAGTCGAGCACCTGCAAGGTGCGCTCTGTCTCGGTGGAAAAGTCCACATGGCCGGGGGTGTCCAGCAGGGTGATATTCGTACTTCCCGTTTTCAGCAGGGCCTGCTTGGAAAAGATGGTGATCCCACGCGCCTTTTCCAGCCTGTCGGTGTCGAGGAAGGCATCTTTGTTATCCACCCGGCCCAGCTTGCGGATGCTGCCCGCGCGGTAGAGCATCGCCTCGGAGAGGGTGGTCTTGCCGGAGTCCACATGGGCAAGGATGCCCACCACCAGCTGTTTTTCGCTTTTTTCTGCCATGTCCGCTGCCCTCACGCTGCGCCTGCGATGAGGCCGATGATGAGCAGCGCTCCGCCCAGGATGAGATTCGAGAGCATGCTGCAATAGGTGCGCTCTTCCGGTGCCAGCTCCTCGAAGGAGACGATGCGCTCATCGGCGAAGTCCACGATGGACTTTGTGGAGTGGAATTTCTTCCTTTTACCCATATCCTTAAACTCTTCGCCCAGATGATGGATGGTCACACCGTCCAGACGGAGGTAGTTCACCCACGCCCACGCCAGCAGCACGACGCCCAGCAGCAGGGCCGGGGCCTGCCACATGGTAAACGTGCCGTCGCTGACGTAGCGGTCCCACAGCAGCATCAGCACGGCCACCACCGACACCCGGGTGACGGATTTATACAAAATGGGGCGGAACATATATTTTTGATACATCGAAACCAGCTTTTTCATCCGTGTGCTCCTTAATATAGGGTTCATTCAGTAGTATTGTAGCATGATTTTATGAAAAAAGATAGCCGCTTTGCGTTTTCCAACTTTCGTTGTATCCATCCATCATCTTGTAAAAGTATGACTTCTTTTCATTCTTTACCGTTTTTTGCCGCCATATTTCAGAAAAAAGCATCCGTTACCATTTTGTTTCTATTTCAGCGCCGTATGTCATTGACTTCTTTTGCCCAGAATGTTAGAATACGAAAGGTGCAGTCCCGGGCGCTTTGTGCGTTTTTGGCACCCGGAGCGCGCCATTTTTTGCATTTAGGATAGGAAAAAAGGAAAATAATATCTCGGAGGAGCGTATCTCAATGAACATCGATTTTGAGTCCCGCAACATCACCCGCCGCAGCTTCCTGAAGGGCGCAGGCGTCGTGGGTGCCGCCGGCCTGCTGTCCGCCTGCGGCGGCAGCAAGTCCAACAACTCCGGCAGCACGGCTGCTTCCGGCGCACAGGCCCCCAACTCCACCGGTGCCACCCCCCTGAAGGAGTACATCTCCTGGGAGTCTGCCAACCGTGAGATCGAGAGCTGGAACCTGCTGTACAGCCAGACCCTCACCGACGCCAACGTCGTCACCAACCTGTGGGACGGCCTGATGAGCTTCGACTGCTACGGCAAGCTGGTGCCCGCCATCGCCACCAGCTGGGAGGCCAACGAGGACTCCACCGTCTGGACCTTCCACCTGCGCGACGATGTGGACTGGGTGGACTGCAACGGTGAGGTGAAGGAGCACATCACCGCCACCGATTTTCTGGTCGGTCTGGAGTGGGTGCTGAACGCCTCCAAGAACGAGGCCAACAACACCTCCATGCCCACCCTGTACATCGTGGGCGCTGAGGAGTACTACGAGAAGACCAAGGATATGGGCGCTGCCGCCGCCGACCTGCACTATCAGGATATGCTGGACGCAGGCGTGGGCATCGAGGCTCCCGACGACTACACTCTGGTGTTCACCTGCAAGAACTCCTGCCCCTACTTTGATACCGTGGCCTCCTACACCAGCTTCTACCCCGTCTCTCAGGTGCTGATCGACGAGCTGGGCATCGAGACCTTCCGTGGCTGCGACAACACCAATATGTGGTACTGCGGCCCCTATATCGTCGAGGAGTATATCCAGGGCAACACCAAGAGCTATATCCCCAACCCCCACTACTACGATGCTGCCAACGTCAGCCGCTTCGAGCGTCTGACCGTGACCATGATCTCCGATCAGGCCATCGCATTCCAGCTCTACCAGAACCGCGAGCTGGACGAGATGGACCTGAACGAGAGCACCATCACCACCATCACCTCCGACCCCAACAACGAGTACAACAGCCAGCTCTGTGAGAAGCGCGCCCGCCCCACTGCCTACGCCATGCACTTCAACTACCAGAAGAACAACGCCGACGGCACCCCCGATGTGAACTGGAACAAGGCCATCGCCAACACCGCTTTCCGTCAGTGCTTCTACCGCGGCCTGAACCTGAAGGCATGGTTCTCCCGCTACAACAAGATCAACCCCCTGAAGTGCGAGAACGACTACTACACCATGAAGGGCCTGTGCTACAACACGCAGGGCATTGAGTACACCACTCTGGTGGCCAAGGAGATGGGCTTCGACGCTGAGAAGTACGACGGCGAGACCATGATCCGCCTGCGTGCCAACGGCGGCGACATCTCCGCCCTGAAGAAGCAAGCCATGGAGGAGCTGAGCGCCATCGGCGTCACCTTCCCCGTCAAGGCCACCTACTTCATCATCGCCAGCAGCACCTCTGCACTGGACAACGCCACCATCCTCAAGCAGTGCTTCTCCGACAGCTTCGGCGATGACTTCATCAAGCTGGACGTCCAGACCTACGTTTCCAGCCTGACCCAGGAGGTCCGCACTCCTCAGCTCCAGAGCTTTGTCATCAACGGCTGGAGCGCCGACTTCGGCGACCCCGTCAACTTCCTCGGTCAGGAGACCCTCCACGACGACAATGCTTTCTACTCACACTACTACTCCAACATCGCCCGGGTGGCTGAGGCTCCTGCCGACTACCAGAAGGACCTGATGGATGCTTTCGAGCAGTACACCGATCTGGTCAATGCCGCCAACGCCATCGTCAACGACACCGACGCCCGCTACGAGGCCTTCGCCAAGGCTGAGGCCTATCTGCTGGAGAACGTGCTGGTCAGCCCCACCTACTACGACATCGCATGGTCCCTGACCCACGCCAACGAGTACAGCAAGATCAACGCCATGTACGGCGGCTGCAACTACAAGGCTGTCAACTGGGAGACTTCCGAGGAAGCCTACACCACCGTCCAGTACGAGCAGTTTGCCAAGGCTTTCGACGCTGCGATTCAGGGCTAAACAGACATAAAAGTCATTCCATTTCAGCCGTCACATGAAATCTTTTCATTTTTATGTGTTAGCTGAATCAATAAGATTCAATCCGTGTCCGAGTTGTTTTTCTTGACTTCCCGCCTGTGGGATGATAGAATATTTGCAATCGATACGGGTTCTGCAAGGGCGCAGAAACAGATCCATAAAATCTGTCTCTGCGCCCTTTTTGTACCCTTTTGAAGCCGGGTTCATGGCCAGAGTGCGCCGGACAGGCGAGGATTTTTGCCCACAGACAAGGCGATTTTCCGCAGCGATCCTGACGGACTGCAAGGGAGAGCAACGCAGTATGTGAGCAAAAAGACCGTTCAGACGGTGTACAATGGTTATGAAGACGGCTCCCAGACCTTGTGGGAAGGTAAGGTAGTATGGACAGGGTAGGGATTTTGGAAACGCAGAGCCGTACCAGTCATTACAGGAGGGAAAGAATATGTACCACGATTTTGAGTCTTACACCATCACCCGCCGCAGCTTCCTCAAGGGTGCCGGCGCTGTTGGCGCAGCCGGTCTGCTGGCTGGCTGCGGCGGCTCTTCTTCCGGCACCGCAGCCAGCGCTTCGTCGGCTTCTTCCGGTGCAGCTGCTTCCGGCAAGGGCCTGAGCGAGCTGTTTACTTACGAGACTTCCGGCCGCGAGATCGAGAGCTGGAATATGCTCTACAGCCAGCAGGCCATCGACTTCAACGTGACGACCAACATCATCGATGGTCTTGTCAGCTTCGACAACTACGGCAAGCCGGTGCCGGCTCTGGCTAAGAGCTGGGAGCACAACGAGGACTCCACTGTCTGGACTTTCCACCTCCGTGACGACGTGGACTGGGTGGACATGAACGGCGAGGTGCAGGACCATCTGACCAGCAAAGACTTCCTCGTGGGCTTCGAGTGGGTGCTGAACGCAAAGAAGAATCAGGCCGCCAACACCTCCATGCCCTCCACCACCGTCGTGGGCGCAGCCGACTATTACGACAAGACCTATGCGATGGACGACGCAGCCGCCGCGGCCCTGACCTACGACGATATGCTGGCCGCAGGCGTCGGCATCGATGCACCGGATGATTACACCGTCGTCTACACCTGCATAAATCCCTGCCCCTACTTCGACACCGTGGCTTCCTACGTCTGCTGCTATCCGGCACCCCCGGCTCTGGTGGAAAAGCTGGGCGTCGAGGGCTTCCGCGGCGTGGACTACACCCAGCAGTGGTGCTGCGGCCCCTACCTCATCGAGGAATTCGTCTCCGACAACTCCAAGCGGTTCATCCCGAACCCTCATTATTATGCAGCTGACGAGTGCAGCCGCTTCGAGCGCGTGTCCCTGAGCATGATCACCGACCTGACCGTCGGCTACCAGCTGTATCAGAACCGTGAGCTGGACGAACTGGAGCTGAGCGAGAGCACCCTGACCACCATCACCTCCGACACTTCCAACGCCTACAACGACCAGCTCTGTGAGAAGCGCCCCACCAAGTACGCCTACGACTTCCATTTCAACTTCTACTGCCTCAACACCGACGGCACCCCCAACGAGAACTGGAACAAGGCCGTGGCCAACCGGGCATTCCGCCGCTGCTTCCAGGAGGGCCTGAACCTCATTCCCTACTACGCGCGCTTCAACAAGATCAACCCCCTCAAGTGTGAGAACAACTACTACACCATGAAGGGCGTCTGCTACAACTCCAAAGGCACCGATTATGTTGACCTTGTGGCCAAGGAGCTGGGCATCGACGGCGAGAAGTATGACGGCAAGACCATGGTCCATCTGCGCAAGTCCACCGCCGACTCCATCGCCGCCCTCAAGAAGCAGGCCATGGATGAGCTGACCGCCATCGGCGTCACCTTCCCGGTCAAGGCGCCCTTCTTCTTCGTGGCCGGCAACACCGTCCAGCAGGACAACGCCACCGTTCTGAAGCAGTGCTTCATCGACAGCTTCGGCGACGACTTCATCCAGCTGGACCTCGGCACCTATGTTTCCAGCCTTGCAAAGGAAGTCCGCATCCCCAAGCTCCACGGCTTCGTCATCAACGGCTGGGGCGCAGACTTCGGCGACCCCGTCAACTTTGTTGGTCAGGAGATCCTGCACGACTCCAACGCCTACTATGCCGTCAACTACTCCAACATCCAGCTGGTGGCGGAGGACCCCGCCGATTACCAGAAGGAGCTGGTAGACGAGTTCGAACAGTTCACCGACCTTGTCAACGCAGCCAACGCCATCGTGGACGACACCGACGCCCGCTATGAGGCTTTCGCAAAGGCCGAGGCCTACATGATCAACAACTCGCTGGCCGTCCCCTGCTACTACGATGTCCGCTGGTGCCTGACCCACGTCAACGAGTACACCAAGATCAACGCCATGTTCGGCCCCTGCAACCTCAAGTACGTCAACTGGGAGACCAGCGAGGACGCCTACACCACCGCTCAATACGAGGAATTTGCCAAGGCTTTCGACGCCGCAAAATCTTAACTTTTTCTTAACTTTTCCGCCGGGAGTTCCTGCTTCCGGCCCGTATCCCACACACGGGAGCTGTTCTTGGATTAAGAACAGCTCCCGTTCTTTTGTTTTTGGGCCTGTTTATCTTATTTTCGTCACCCTTCATCACAGTAAAGTAAATTTATTTCATCTCCATGCAGAGTGCGACTTTCTTTTAGAAGAAAAAGCGATTTCCATTCCATTGACAACTATTTATTTCGATGGTACAATATATGTCGTGTTAAGGATTTTACGGGAGGAGCACAGGCGCAGACAGAGGGGTCTGTTTCTGCGCTCTTTTGTATTCTCTGGCAATACAGGGAGGGCAGATAATCTCGTAAAAGAGTGGGAAATCGGCAGGGCAAGGTACCCTGCGCCATAGAGCCGAGACACGAAAGAATAATTGGGAGGAAAACACAATGAACGCAAATTTTGAGTCTCATTCCATCAGCCGCCGCAGCTTCCTCAAGGCTTCCGGCGTCGTGGGCGCTGCAAGCATCCTGGCCGCTTGCGGTGGTTCTTCCAGCAGCACTGCTGCCAGCACCTCCGGTGCTGCCTCCGGCGCAGCTGCACCCGCAGCCGACGCCATCACCGATTACGTCTCCTTCGAGACCTCTAAACGTGAGCTGGAGACCTGGAACTTCCTGTACAGCCAGTCCGCTTCCGACCTGAACGTCATCACCAACTGCTGGGACGGCCTGCTGAGCTTCGACTGCTACGGCAAGGCAGCCCCCGCCATCGCATCCAGCTGGGAGCACAACGACGACTCCACCGTCTGGACCTTCCACCTGCGCGACGATGTCGATTGGTGCGACGTCAACGGCGAGGTCAAGTCTCACCTGACCTCCAAGGACTTCCTCGTGGGTCTTGAGTGGGTCCTGAACGCGCTCAAGAACGAGGCCTTCAACACCTCCATGCCCTCTGAGACCGTCGTGGGCGCTGCTGAGTACTACGACCTGACCAAGGACAAGGGCGACGCTGCTGCTGACATGACCTACGAGGATATGCTGGCTGCCGGTGTCGGCGTCGAGGCACCGGACGACTACACTCTGGTCTTCACCTGCAAGAGCCCCTGCCCCTACTTCGACACTGTCGCTGCCTACAACAGCTTCTACCCCGCCTCTGAGGACCTCATCAAGGAGCTGGGCATCGATGGCTTCCGTGCCTGCGATTACTCCACCATGTGGTACAATGGTCCGTACCTCATCGAGGAGTACATCCAGCAGAACACCAAGAGCTTCATCCCCAACCCCAACTACTACGCTGCAAACGACTGCACCCGTTTCGAGCATCACACCATCACCATGATCCCCGACCTGTCCATGGGCCTGCAGCTGTACGAGAACGGCGAGGTCGATAACATCGACCTGACCGAGTCCAACCTGACCACCATCACCTCCGACCCCAACAACAAGCACAACAAGTTCCTGTGCGAGAAGCGCCCCACCAAGTTCAGCTTCCAGATGCACCTGAACTTCCAGCGCAAGGATGAGAACGGCAATCTGGACGAGAACTGGAACAAGGCTGTTGCAAACCGCGCGTTCCGTCAGTGCTTCTACAAGGGCATCAACTTCACCAACTACTACGCCCGCACCAACAAGATCAACCCCCTGAAGTGCGAGAACGACTACTACACCATGCCCGGCGTCTGCTACAACACCAAGGGTGAGGAGTACACCACTCTGGTCGCCAAGGAGATGGGCTTCGACAGTCAGGCTTACGACGGCAAGACCATGATCCGCCTCCGCGACAACGGCGGCGACATCGCTGACCTGAAGAAGCAGGCCATGGAAGAGCTGAGCGCTATCGGCGTCACCTTCCCCGTCCACTGCTACCACTACATCCAGAGCGGCGACACCACTGCTCTGGATACCGCCACCGTTCTGAAGCAGTGCTTCTCCGAGAGCCTGGGCGATGACTTCGTCGTGCTGGACATCGGCACCTACGTCTCTTCTATTTATAAGGAAGTCCGTAACGTGCAGATGCACTCCATCCTGCAGAACGGCTGGGGCGCTGACTTCGGCGACCCCGTCAACTTCCTGGGTCAGGAAGTCCTGAGCGACGACAACGCTTACTACGCTCAGACCACCTCCTGGATCGCAGCCGTTGAGAAGGATCCTCAGGATTACCAGAAGGACCTGCTGGCTGATTATCAGGAGTTCACCGATCTGGTCACCGCGGCAAAGGCCATCGTCACCGATACCGATGCACGCTATGCCGCATTCGCAAAGGCTGAGGCTTCCATGCTGAACAACGCACTGTGCATCCCCTGCCTGTTTGAGGTGCTCTGGTGCCTGACCCACGTCAACGAGTACACCAAGATCAACGCCATGTACGGTCCCTGCAACTACAAGGCAGTCAACTGGGAGACCCGTCAGGGCGACGGCTACACCACCGAGGAGTACGAGGCTTTCTCCGCTGCTTTCAATGCAGCAACCAAAGCCTGATGATTATTTTATAAAGGTTTGGTTATCATGTTAAAATACACCGTCAAGCGGCTGGCTCAGTCGCTCGTCACGATCTTATTGATCGCAACCATCGTCTTTTTGCTGATGCGCTGCCTGCCTACGGACTACTACTTCACGGAAGAACAGCTCATGAAGTTTACCGAAGAGCAGAAATACGCCGCACTGGAAGCCGCCGGTCTGACCGACCCCATCGGCACCCAGTTGCTGCACTTCTACAACGACCTGCTCCATCTGGACTTCGGCACTTCCCGCCGCATCCAGAATGGCGCTTCTGTCGTGAAGGTGATCGGCAAGAAATTCGGCGTCTCCATGCGCCTCGGCCTGATCTCCGCCGGCATCTCTCTGCTGGTGGGCATCATGCTGGGCATCCTGCAGACCGCCTTCAAGGACAAGGTCTTTGACTGGATCGGCACGGCCTACACCGTTTTTGTCAACGCTGTGCCTTCTCTGGTCTCCTATTCGCTGGTGCTGGTCTTCGGCTCCAAATACCTGGGTTTCCCCACGCTGTACTCCACCCGTAATGTCGGCCCCTCCAGCGTGCTGCCCATCGTCTGCTTGTCGCTGGCGTCTATCGCAGGCTACGCTCTGTGGACCCGCCGCTACATGGTGGACGAGCTGACCCGCGATTATATCAAGCTGGCCCGCGTGAAGGGCCTGAGCTCCAGCGAGATCATGTTCAAGCACGTGCTGCGCAACGCCATGGTCCCCATGGTGCAGTATATCCCCCAGTCCATCCTGCTGACGGTCGGCGGCTCTCTGCTGATGGAGCGGTTCTTCTCCGTTCCCGGCATGGGTCCCCTGCTGACCGACGCCATCCAGCGCTATGACCTGAACGTCGTCCAGACTCTGGTCATCCTCTACGCTGCACTGGGCATCGTGGGTGTTTTCCTGGGCGACGTGCTGATGATGCTGGTTGACCCGCGCATTACTCTGACCGGAAAGGAGGCCGCACGCTGATGGCTAAAGCATCTGATTTTGAGGGCAAGAAGCAGGACGAACTGTTCTACTTCGTCGATTACTCTCCGGAGGAAGCCGAGCGTGTCGGCTACTCCAACTACAGCTACTGGGGTTCTGTCATCCAGAACTTCCTCAAGCACAAGGCCGCTGTCGTCTGCCTGTTCCTGTTCCTGTTCCTCGTCATCTTCTCCTTCATCGCACTGGCCATCGGCAAGTACGATTATCAGACTCTGGTGACGGATTCCTCTCTGGCCTTCCGGAAGCCCAACAGCGAATACTGGTTCGGCACCGACAACCTCGGCCGCGACTACTGGTGTCAGGTGTGGTACGCCACTCAGGTGTCCATCCGTCTGGCCCTCATCGTTGCCGTGGGCGAGAGCATCCTCGGCGTCATCATCGGCCTGATCTGGGGCTATGTCCGTAAGCTGGACCGCTTCTTCACCGAGCTGTACAACCTCATCGACAATGTGCCTTACATCATCTACATGACCCTGATCGCACTGGTCGTCGGCCAGAGCTTCACCATCATGGCCGTCTCGATGATCGCCATCGGCTGGCTGGTCATGGCCCGCCGCGTCCGCAACATGGTGTTCATGTTCCGTGACCGCGAGTACAACCTCGCGTCCCGCTGCCTTGGCACCCCGCTGTGGCGCGTTCTGACCAAGAACATCCTGCCCTATCTGGTCTCCGTCATCATCCTGCGCATGGCGCTGAGCATCCCCGCCACCATCAACCTCGAGTCCACCCTGTCCTATCTGGGCATCGGTCTGGGCATCGAGACTCCGTCTCTGGGCCTCATCCTGAGCAAGGTGCGCGGCTTCTTCCTCGATTATCCTTACCTGCTGGTCTTCCCCGCATCCATCGTGTCCATCATCTCCATTTCCTTCTATATCATGGGCAACGCTTTCTCGGATGCTGCTGACCCGCGCAACCACGTTTAACAGATGGGAGAGAAAATCACAAAAATGGATAGACAACCGATCATCTCTGCCAAAGACGTGGAGATCACCTTTAGCCTGCGCGGCAAGAAGCTGAACGCGATCCGCAAGTGCTCGCTGGACCTTTATGACGGCGAGACGCTGGCCATCGTGGGCGAGTCCGGCTCGGGCAAGTCCGTATTCACCAAGACCTTCGTGGGTATGCTGGATGTCAACGGTAAGATCACCGGCGGCTCCATCATGTACGAAGGCCGCGACATGACCAAGTTCACCGAGAAGGACTGGCTGGGCGTGCGCGGCAAGAAGATCGCCATGGTCATGCAGGACCCGATGACCAGCCTGAACCCGCTGAAGAAAATCGGCAAGCAGATCCAGGAGAGCATCGAGCACCATCAGGGCCTGAAGGGCGCGGAGGCCAAGAAGGCCGCCATCGAGATGCTGGCCAAGGTCGGCATCCCCGACCCGGAGCGCCGCTACGAGCAGTATCCGCACGAGTTCTCCGGCGGTATGCGTCAGCGTGTCGTCATCGCCATCGCTGCCGCCTGCCGTCCGCAGATCCTCATCTGCGACGAGCCCACCACCGCTCTGGACGTGACCATTCAGGCACAGATCCTGCAGCTCATCCGTGACCTGCAGAAGGAGCTGGGCATGTCCGTTATCTACATCACCCATGACCTGGGCGTTGTGGCAAACGTGGCAGACCGCGTGGCCGTCATGTACGCCGGCCAGATCGTCGAGTACGGCACCGTCGAAGAGATCTTCTACGACGCATGGCACCCCTACACCTGGGCTCTGCTGCAGGCTCTGCCTCAGCTGGGTACCAAGGGTGAGGCCCTGCCCACCATCGACGGTACGCCGCCGAACCTGTTCAATGAGATCAAGGGCGATGCATTTGCACCCCGCAACAAGCACGCGCTGGCCATCGACTTCGTGGCAGAACCTCCGTTCTTCCAGGTGTCCGAGACCCACGCGGCAAAGACCTGGTATCTGGACCCCCGGGCTCCCAAGATGGAACGCCCCCACTCCATCCAGAACCTGCGTGAGAAAATGGGAAAGATGGGAGGTTCCAACTTAAATGGCTGAGCGTGAAAAGCTGATTGAGCTGAAAGACCTTCAGATCACCTTTGGCTCCGGCAAAAAGAAGTTCGTGGCCGTGGACCACGTCAATTTTGACATCTACAAGGGCGAGACCTTCTCGCTGGTCGGCGAGTCCGGCTCCGGCAAGACCACCATTGGCCGTGCCATCTGCCGCATCAACCCGACTTCCGGCGGCGACATCTTCTTCAAGGGCCAGAAGATCAACGGTAAGATCTCCAAGGAGCTGGACCGTGAGGTCATCCGCAAGGTGCAGATGATCTTCCAGGACCCCATGGCCTCTCTGAACGAGCGCGCCAAGGTCGAGTACATCGTGGCTGAGGGTCTGTTGAACCACCACCTGTACAAGGACCAGGATGACCTGCACGAAAAGGTCATGAACGCTCTGCACGAGGTCGGCCTGCTGCCGGAGTTCGCCTCCCGCTTCCCCCACGAGTTCTCGGGCGGCCAGCGTCAGCGTATCGGCATCGCCCGTGCGCTGGTCATGGAGCCGGAGTTCATCGTGGCCGACGAGCCCATCTCCGCACTGGACGTCTCCATCCGTGCGCAGGTGCTGAACCTGCTGAACAGCATGAAGAAGTCCCGCGGTCTGACCTACCTGTTCATCGCCCACGACCTGTCGGTCGTCCGGTTCATCTCGGACCGCATCGCCGTCATCAGCAAGGGCCGCATCGTGGAGCTTGCAGAGGCTGAAGAGCTGTTCCTCCATCCCCTGCACCCCTACACCAAAGCCCTGCTGAGCGCTGTTCCCATCCCCGACCCGGGCCTGGAAAAGAGCAAGAAGCTCCTGGTCTACGACCCCAGCTGCCACGACTACAGCGTGGACAAGCCGGTCTGGGAGGAGATCGCCAACGGTCACTTCGTCTATGGCAACCAGAAGGAGCTGGAAGGCTACCGCAAGGAATATCAGAGCCAGCTCTAAGCACTGTCACTTGACTGTATTTTAACACAAATGCCCCGCCGCAATGGGAAGCATCCCATTGCGGCGGGTTTTGTGCTGTATAAAAAGAGGCCGCTTCCCGTATTTCTGCCGGGAAGCGGCCCCTTTGTGTTTTATATCAGTCTTGCACCGGGCTTCGGCTCATGGGCCTGCCAGAGGGTGACCCACTCGGGCAGACGCAGGGTCTTCAGGCGCTGGGGCAGGGCGGCGAGATCGCCGCCCGTGAGATACCACGCCGCACCGAACGCCGCCAGCGCCAGGATCCCCAGCACCGCCAGCAGAACGCGGAGAGGATGCTTCTTCTTTGGGGTGGGGTCCTTGCTCTGCGAACGGCCCGGAGGATCGCTCTGCTTGGTCTGTCCGGCGGGAAGGAAGCCTGTCCCCTCGGCCTGCGGCAGGCCGGCAGCGGCGCGGCGCACCATATCCAGCAGCCAGAGGCCGGGGTTATCTGCGGCGGGGACGGTGCGGAGCCAGCAGCCTTTTTTGGTGCAGAGCACCAGCACATGGTCGCTTTCACGCTCGGCACAGGCCACGGCCAGCTCTGTTCCCACGATGCGGCGGGCCGCCTGCGCCCGGGCGAGGGCCAGACGGACGGAGTCGGGTTTGTCCCCTTCCCCGCCGAGCTTGGCCCGGGCGCGCTTTTCGATTTGGGGGCCGACCTTGGCGTCGGCATAGCTCATGGTGCCGAAGTCGTAGACCTTCTCGGCACCGGGGACTTTCTCGAGCCGGGATTCCAGCAGCGCACCGGCGGCGGCATCGCCGCAGGCCAGCAGACGATCATGGGCTTCCAGCGCCTGCACGGCGGCAGCGGCCAGACTGGTATCGCCTGCACCATATACGTCCGCGCCAAAGCTGCTGCGGAGGCTCTGGGCCGCCTTTTTCAGTCCCGTGGGCGTGTCCGCATGGACAGCCAGCAGCGTCTCTGCGCCCCGGCTCTTCCACTGGGCCTCAGCCCTCCATTGGGGCGCAAACAGCGCCACAGCGGCCGCCAGCCGCCCCTGCGGCGCACCGTACAGGCGCAGCACACAGCGGGTCTCCTCTGCCAAATCCCATCAACCCCTCATTTTTGATTTTTACCGGATAAACACCTCATCCAGTGCAGCCAGCGCTTCGTCGTCCGACTGCTGGGCCGCGGTGAGGGCCTGCGTCCCGGCAGGGACTTTGCCCTGTGCCAGACGCAGCGCCAGTTCCAGCGCAGCCTGTGCGGCCCGGGCGCGCACCAGCGCACGGTCAGGCCGGGAGACGAAAAGCTTCTTGACGCAGGCCACGCCATCCCGGGCAGCGCCCAGATAGACGGTGCCCACAGGGCGCACCTCGTCGCCGCCGGTGGGGCCGGCCACGCCGGTGACGCTCACGGCAATGTCAGCGCCCGAAGCCTTTGCCGCGCCCAGCGCCATCTGTGCCGCCACGGGGGCGGACACGACGTTGTACTTTTCGATGACCGCCGGGTCCACGCCCACGAGCTTTGCCTTGGCCTGCTCCCAGTAGGTGACAAAGCCATAGCCGAACACCTCGCTGGAGCCGGACACGGAGGTCAGGCGCTGTGCGATGAGGCCGCCGGTGCAGCTCTCGGCGGTGGCGATGGTCAGCCCCTTTTCCTGCAGGGTATGGACCACCGTCTCTTCCAGACCGGCCACATCCTCATCATACACCGCATCGCCCAGCATATCATAGAACTTTTTGGCATACGCGCGGCACATTTTTTCGCCGTCCTCGTCGGAACGGGCGCGGGCGGTAATGCGGATCTCGCACTCGCCGGTCTTGCAGTAGATGGCGGCGGTGGGATTCGGATTTTCCAGCAGGTCGCGCACCTTATACTCAATATCGCTCTCGCCGCCCAGCACACGGAGGGTGACGGAGTGGAGGGTGCAGTTCTGGCGCTCCATCAGCAGAGGGCGGACGCTCTCCGTCCACATGGCCTTCATCTCGTGGGGGACACCGGGCATGAGGACGGCGCAGCGGCCGTCCTGCTCGAACCACGCGCCGGGGGCAGTGCCGTGGTTGTTGATGATTTTATGGCCCTTGGTGGGGACCATCGCCTGTTTGCGGTTGTTGGGGGCCGTCTCGCGGCCGGTGCGGGCAAAGTAGCTGGTGATCTTGTCCCACTCGGCCTCATCGAAGGCCAGCTCATCCCCGAAGCAAGCGGCAACGGTCTCCTTGGTCAGGTCGTCTGCCGTGGGGCCGAGACCGCCGGTAAAGACCAGCAAGTCGCAGCGGCTCTTGGCCTCGTTGACGAAATCGGCCAGACGGCCATGGTTGTCGCCGATGGTGCTCTCCCGCTGGACCGTGATGCCCAGATCCGCCAGCTCCCGGCTGAGGTACTGGGCGTTGGTGTTGAGGATGTTGCCGAGAAGGAGCTCGGTACCCACACTGATGATCTCTGCTGTCATGGCTCAGCCCTCGAATTCCACATCGTCGGTGATGCGCAGGCGGATGCGCTCGGTGGCCTCTGCGGCCTCGGCTTCCAGCTCTGCCAGACCGGGCATCCCGGCCTCGGCTTCGAGGATCTCGCTCAGTTCGGGGCGGATCTTCGGGTGCGGCGGGGTGAAGATGGTGCAGCAGTCCTCGTAGGGCAGGATGCTCGTCTCAAAGGTGTTGATGTGGCGGGCCGTCTCGACGATCTCGGTCTTGTCCATGCCGATGAGGGGGCGGAGGATGGGCAGGTCCTGGGCGGCATCGGTACACTGCAGAGCCTTGACGGTCTGGCTGGCCACCTGTGCCAGGCTCTCGCCGGTGACGAGGGCTTCACAGCCCTGCTTCCTGGCGATGATGTTGGCAATGCGCATCATGCTGCGGCGCATGAGGACGGTGAAGAGAACGTCGGGCGCGTTATCGCGGATATACTCCTGGGGCTTGGTATACGGCACCACAAAGAGGTTGGTGCTGCCGGTATAGGGGGTGATGAGCTGGGCCAGAGCCTTAACTTTTAGTTTTGCGCGCTCAGAAGTATACGGAGGGGACGCAAAATGGATGTGGTCGAGGCCGAGGCCGCGCTTTGCCATCCGGTATGCCGCCACAGGGCTGTCGATGCCGCCGGACAGCATATTGAGGGCGCGGCCGGAGGTTCCGACAGGCAGACCACCCTCACCCTGTATTTTGGGGCCGTGGATATACGCACCGTAATCGCGGATCTCCACGATGACCTTGAACTGAGGGTTCTTGACGTCCACCCGCAGGTAGTTGTGCCTGCCCAGCAGATAGGCACCCAGCTCCCGCATCAGCTCGGGACTGGTCATGGGGAAGGTCTTATCGGAACGGCGGGCCTCGACCTTGAAGGTCTTGATGCCGTGGAGGCTGTCGCCCAGATAATCCTCGGCGGTCTGGCAGATGGTGTCGAAATCCTTCTCACAGACCACAGCACGGCTGAGGGCCGCGAGGCCGAACACCTTGCTCACCCGCTCAAAGGCGAGGTCCATATCAATGTCGTCCTCTTCCGGCTCCATGTAGAAGGTGGACTGGGTGCAGTAGACGCGGAACTTGCCCACCGTCTTGAGACGGTAGCGCAGGATCTTCATCATCGTCGATTCAAACTGGTTGCGGTTGAGGCCCTTCAGAGACATTTCGCCCTGATAGCCCATAATGACTTCTCTCATCGTTACTCCTTACTTTTTGATTCTCTGCAAGTGCTTCATGCCATCCTCAAAGCGCTCGAGGAAGGCGTCCACATCCTCCGGGGTGTTGTCGGCGCAGAAGGACACCCGGATGGCCGTGTCGATGGCCAGCGGGTCGCGGCCCATGGCCGCCAGCGTGTGGCTGGGCTGTCCCCTGCCGCAGGCACTGGCCGACGAGACGTAGATCTGCTTCTCGGACAGCCATGCAAGCATCGTCTCACTCTTGATGCAGTTCTCGCTGAAATTCAGCACCTCAGGCACAGCGCCCGCCGGGCTGTTGATCTCCACCTCCGGGAACACAGAAAGCCCCGCGCGGAGGCGGTCGTTGAGGGCGCGCACAGCCTTGTCACGGCTCTTGATGCTGCCGGCCAGGCGGGTGGCCGCGGCGGCAAGGCCCAGCGCATAGGGCAGGTTCTCGGTGCCGGGGCGGAGGCCGCGCTCCTGCTCACCGCCCAGATAGGGCGGCTGGAACGCCTGCACCAGCCGATCGCTCAGGTAGAGCGCACCGATACCCTTGGGTGCGTGGATCTTGTGGCCGCTGACCGTCATCGTGTCGATGTTGTCCAACTTGATGGGAACGCGCATCCACGCCTGCACGGCGTCCACATGGACGATGGTGCGGCTGTTGCGGTGCTTGACCTCGGCGGCCAGACGCTCCACGTCGTTGCGGGTGCCTATCTCGTTGTTGACCATCATGCAGGCCACGAGGATGGTGTTCTTGTCCACGGCATCCAGCATCTTGTTGATGTCCAGTGTGCCGTCGGCCTGAGGCTTCACGACAGTGACGTTATAGCCCTGCGCGGCCAGACGTTCCAGCGGGCGCTGGACGCTGGGGTGTTCGAAGCCCGACACCACGATGCCCTTGCCGAAGGTGCGGGTCTGGGCCGCGCCCAGCAGGGCCAGATTATTGCCCTCGCTGCCGCAGGAGGTAAAGTACAGCTCCCTCGACTTGCAGCCCAGGGTACGGGCCACGGCGGCACGGGCGGCGTTCAGGGCCTCTTCGCTCCGTGCGCCGGGGGCATAGAGGCTGGAGGGGTTGGCCCAGTGCTCCCGCATGGCCTTGTCTATCACGTCTGCCACCTCGGGAGCAACGATGGTGGTGGCGGCGTTATCCAGATAATGCAGTTCCGGATCATGCAGCATAATTTCATTCCTGCCTTTTGTGCATAAAATATCAGGATAAGTATACCACAAAGCTCCGCATAACGCAAAATATTTGCACAGCAAAAAAAGGACCGCTCCATGCCGGAGCAGTCCCTTTCAGCAGCTTGCGGTTCGCGTTTGGGTTCAGCCGTTCTCGTTTGCCTTCTGCAGCCAGATGCTGCCGATGTCCAGCGCATTGTACAGGCCGTTCTTGGTGGTCTGACGTGCCACGCGGGCCTCACGGGGCTTGGACTCATCGGTAGAGAGCAGCTGCAGATGGATCTTGTCTGCCACATCCACACCGCCCACGGTCTTGGTGGACTGGATCTGCAGATAAAGCACATACGGGTCGGTCATGCAGCCGTAATACAGCTCATTGTCCTTGCGGACGAGGGGCTTGCCTTTATAAGTCAGTTTCGGAGTAAATGGCATCGTGAAAGCCTCCCTATCATACTTGATTCACTTTAGTATATCATATTTATAATAGAAAACGCAAGGGCAGGCCCCCGGAATATGGGAATTTTTCCTCACGGGTTGCACGGGCCGGGGCTGTGCTGTATAATAGGGGCAAAAGTTACCATTCCGCCACAGGAGGACATTATGGCAGATTATCAGGAATATCGCCGCCGCATCCTTCATCGGCGCTGGCGCAGGATCTTCATCACCGCTGCACTGCTCATCCTACTGGTGCTTCTGGCCGCTGTGGGCGTCCTCTGGAAGCGCCTTCACCGCGAGCCCGCCCCCAATACGGCCCAAGGCCCCACCATTCTGCAGCAGGAGCTGACCGGCAGCGAGTGGAACACCATCAGCTACACCCCGGCCCGACGCCTCAGTGTCCAGACCCTCGACAACGGGATGACCGCGATGGATTTCCGCCTCGCCGCCCAGCCTGCCAGCCCTGCCGTGGAGCGGAGCAGCTTTTCGGACGTGAGTTTTTTGGGTGACAGCCTGACGCAGGGGATGCAACTGTACGACACCGGCCTGCCCAACGCGCACTTCTGCGCCTATAAGGGCGTCGGCCCCAATGCCGTCGTCAACAACACCACCTGCCGCCGGGCCGACGGCGAAAAGGAAGTCCCGATGGAGGCGCTGGCCTCCCAGCAGCCCCGGGCGCTCTACATCCTGCTGGGTACCAATGTGCTGACCGCGGACAGTGATTATACCAGCTTCCTCACCTATTACCGGCTGATGCTGGACATGATCTCGCAGGCACTGCCCAACACGAAAATTTACGTCCAGTCCATCACCCCGGTCCGGCCTGAAGTGCGCAAAAAGTCCCCCGGCCTCTACAAGGAGCGGCTCTGTGAGATAAACGATGCTCTTTCGGCCATCGCGCTGGAAAAGGGCTGCACCTTCCTGAACCTCTGGGAGGCGCTGGCCGACGAGAACGGCGACCTCATCGAGGAATACGCCCAGCCGGACGGCTATCATCTGCTGCCCGCCGGGTACGACGCATGGGTGGATTACCTCTGCACCCACCACCTGATAGCGATAGAAAGGCCCTCTCAGCGGCGCTGAGAGGGCCTTTTGCTGTCTTAATATCAGAACGCGATGCCGGCGTTGTCGTACAGCCAGCGGAGTGCGAACCAGCCAAAGGCTGCAGAACCCTCGTAGAGGATGCTGTCGTCGAACCGCACCTTGGGGTGGTGCTGGCCGTAGCAGCAGCCCTGCTCCGGGCCGCCTGCGGCGATGAACATGCTCACAGTAGGCACCTCATGGCTCACGAAGGCGAAATCCTCGCTGCCGCCGCCGGGCTTGCCGCCGGTGAGGGCGGTCATGTCCATAGCGCCCTTCCCCAGCAGCTCGGTCATATAGTCCATCGCATTCTCGGCGAGGGGCTTGTCCACCACCATGCAGGGACAGTAATCGGCGAAGGATACCTCTGCGGTGCAGCGGAAGGCCGCCGCCACGCCCTGCGCGATCTCGGTCATGCGGGTGCGAATGAGTTCGCCGGTCTTATTCTCCGGGTCGGTGGTGCGGATGGTCCCCCACATCTGGGCCACATCCGGGATGACATTGGATGCCGCACCGGCCTCGAAGCGGCCGGTGGTCAGCACACCGAAGTCGCCGGGCTTCAGCTCCCGGCTGTTGATCTCCTGCAGGGCGATGTGGATGTGGGCCGCAGCCGTGATGGGGTCGATGCAGTTTTCCGGGGTAGAGCCGTGACCGCCCTTGCCCTTGACCACGATATGGTACTGCTCACAGCTGGCCATCGTGATGCCGCCGCCCGGCACCAGCACCGTACCTACCGGCAGCGGCATTCCGGCCAGCACATGAAACATCACAGCGGCGTCCACATGGGGGTCTTCCAGCAGGCCGCCCGCGATCATATCCGGGGAGCCCTGGAAAATTTCTTCGGCGGGCTGGAATTCCAGCTTGACCGTACCTTCCAGCTCCTCCTCGTGAGCCTTGAGCAGCTTCGCCGCACCCAGCAGCATGGCCGTATGCATATCGTGGCCGCAGCCATGCATCTTGCCGGGGACTTCTGAGCTGAACTCTTCACCCGAGTCCTCGGGGATGGGCAGGGCGTCCATATCGGCACGCAGCAGGATAGTCTTGCCGGGCTTTTTGCCGCCTGCCAGCGCAATGACACCGGCCTTGCCGCAGTCCCTCGGCTCATAGCCCATTTCCGTCAGCGCCTTCTTGACCAGCTCCTTCGTGTGGGGCAGATCGAAGCCCACCTCCGGGTGGCGGTGGAGCGTCCGACGCCACTGCTGCAGCTGCGGCTCCAGTGCGCGGGCCTCCTTCAAAAGCTCTTCCGATGTGATATTCATACTCATCCGCTCCTTCTTTTTTATAAGAAGCTGTTTTCATAAGCATTGCATCCCGCTTACGAAAACAGTTTCTCGATTCAGAAAAAGCCCTCCCGAGGGAGAGCTTTTTGCTGTGTTATGTTCAGCCCTCGGTGTGGCTTCCTTCGGGGTGGTACTTGGCGCAGGTACACTTTTTCCACTTCAGGCCGCTGCCGCAGGGGCAGGGGTCGTTGCGGCCGATCTTGATGACGCGGACAGGCTGGCCCTTGGGTGCGCCCTTTGCGCCGGGTGCGCCGTTGCCAGGCACATAGCCCTCGCCGGTGGGTTTGGCCACCTGCTCACGCTGGGGGGCCTTGCCCGCCTCGCGCACCTCGATGGTCAGCAGCATCTTGACGCTGGACTCCCGGATGGAATCGACCATCTGGTCGAACATATCAAAGCCCTCGATGCGGTACTCGACGACGGGGTCCTTCTGGCCGTAGCCGCGCAGAACGATGCCCTGACGCAGCTGGTCCATGTTATCAATATGGTCCATCCACTGGCGGTCTACACACTTGAGCAGGCAGATACGCTCCAGCTCACGCATCAGGGGTGCGCCGTAGCGCTGCTCCTTGTCGTTCAGGACGTCCATGCCGCGCTGATACAGCATATCCGCGATGCTCTCCTGAGAGATGCTGTCGTAGTCAGCGACAGTGTAGTGGAAGTCGGCGTCGGTGGTCAGCCAGCCCAGATAGTGGCGGCGGAGCGCACCGAAGTCCCACTCGTCCTTCACATCCCCTGCGAGGAACTGCTTGCAGCTGGACTCGATGTTCTCCTTCAGCATATTGTGCATCTCGGCGCTGATGTCCTCGCCGTCCAGGACCTTGCGGCGCTGACCATAGATGATCTCCCGCTGCTGGTTCATGACGTCGTCGTATTTCAGGACGTTCTTGCGGATCTCGAAGTTGCGGCCCTCGAGCTTCTTCTGGGCAGACTCGATGGTGCTGGTGATCATCCGGTTCTCGATGGGGGTGTCCTCGTCGATGCCCAGAGTACCCATCAGGCTCTGCACGCGGTCGCCGCCGAACAGACGCATCAAATCGTCCTCGAGGCTCAGATAGAAGCGGGATGCACCGGGGTCGCCCTGACGGCCTGCACGGCCGCGCAGCTGGTTGTCGATACGGCGGCTCTCGTGGCGCTCCGTACCGATGATGAACAGACCGCCGGCAGCGCGCACCTCTTCAGCCTCCGCTTCGGTCAGGGGCTTGTACTGCGCATACAGCTCATCGAACCGCTTGCGGACAGCCAGAATGTTGGCGTCGGCAGTCTCACCATGGCCGTCGGCCTCGATGAGCAGCAGCTCCACGGCTGCGGGCAGAGCCTCCTCGGGCTTTTCGGGATCCAGCAGCTTCTCGCAGAAGTGCTCCTTGCGCATCTGGGCCTTTGCCATATACTCGGCGTTGCCGCCCAGCATAATATCGGTACCACGGCCAGCCATGTTGGTGGCGATGGTGATGGCCCCCTTCTTACCGGCCTGTGCGACGATCTCTGCCTCACGCTCGTGGTTCTTGGCGTTCAGCACGTTGAAGTCGCGGGTGTACTTCTGCAGCATCTTGGCGAGGGTCTCGCTCTTCTCGACGCTGACAGTACCCACCAGGACCGGCTGGCCGTTCTTGTGGCACTCCATGACCTGCTTGATGACGGCATTGTATTTGCCGTTGATGGTCTTGTAGATGGCATCCGGGTAATCCTTGCGGATGACAGGGCGGTTGGTGGGGACGGTAACGATGTTCAGACCGTAGATCTCGGTGAACTCGGTGGCCTCCGTCTTTGCCGTACCGGTCATACCGGACAGCTTCTTATACATACGGAAGTAGTTCTGGAAGGTGATGGTCGCCAGCGTCTTGCTCTCGGCGGCGATCTTCACGCCCTCCTTGGCCTCGATGGCCTGATGGAGACCCTCGTTGTAACGGCGGCCGATCATCAGGCGACCGGTAAACTCATCGACGATGAGCACTTCGCCGTCCTTCACGACGTAATCAATGTCGCGCTGCATCACACCGTAGGCTTTGATGGCCTGGTCGATGTGGTGGGCGAGGGTCATATTCTCTGCGGCAGCGAGGTTCTCGATCTTGAAATATTCCTCGGCCTTCTTGATGCCCTTAGCCGTCAGGGTGCAGGTCTTGTGCTTTTCGTCCACGATGTAATCGCCGTCAGCCTGCTCGTCGGTCTCCACCTTGTCTTCCAGCTCGACCACAACGCTCTTGCGCAGAGTGCGGACAAAGTGGTCCACCTGGGTATACAGGCTGGAAGAGTCCTCTCCGCGGCCAGAGATGATAAGCGGCGTACGGGCCTCGTCGATGAGGATGGAGTCCACCTCATCGACAACGGCGTAGGCATGGCCACGCTGCACCATGTTGTCTTTATAAGTCACCATGTTGTCGCGCAGATAGTCGAAGCCGAACTCGTTGTTGGTGCCGTAGGTAATGTCGGCATTATAAGCTTCCCGACGGGCATCGCCATCCATGCCCTGCACGATCAGGCCCACCGACAGGCCCAGCCAGCGGTAAAGCTTGCCCATCCACTCGCTGTCGCGCTTGGCGAGGTAATCGTTGACGGTGACGATGTGGACACCCTCGCCGGTCAATGCATTCAGATAGGCAGGCAGCGTTGCCACAAGGGTCTTGCCTTCACCGGTCTGCATCTCGGCGATGTCGCCCCGGTGCAGGGCGATGCCGCCGGTGACCTGCACCGGGAAATGCTTCATGCCCAGCACACGCCATGCGGCCTCGCGGCAGACAGCGAAGGCATCGGGCAGAATATCATCCAGCGTTTTGCCGTCGGCCAGCTTCTGCTTCAGTGCAGGAGTCTGGGCCTGCAGCTCGGCATCAGACATCGCCTGATACTTGCCTTCCAGAGCCAGCACCTGTTTGGTGAGGGGGTTGATCTTTTTCAGTTCCCGGTCAGAGAAGCTGCCAAAGAGTTTTTCAGCTAAGGACATTGGTCACACCTCATGATTCTTCAAAATAGCAAACGTCCGGGCCATTTGATTGCCCCAAAACGAATATTCACACATAAATATATGATACACCAAAAGCCCCATCCCGTCAAACCAGATGGTGAATTTTAGCCGGTTATTGAATGAATTTTCTGTAAATTCCTTCGACCTTTCCCACCATGGTCCGGTATCATCCCTTTTCCATGGAATAACAGACAAAGTCTGTGGGGCCCAGCACTGCATGGCATAAAAGAAAACGCCCTAAGATCTCTCTTAGAGCGTTTTGATCAAGTCGGCGGCTACCTATTTTCACAAGCCGTTTCCAGCTAACTATCTTGGGCACGAGTGAGCTTAACTGCTGTGTTCGGAATGGGAACAGGTGGAACCTCACCGTCATCGTCACCGACCATATGACTGACACAGTATATCACATTTCTGTGTATCTGTCCAGTATTTAGAAGGACGTGCCTTCAAAACTGAATAATCACTGCTTACATTTTTTCGTTGACTCT
>OBVG01000318.1_pt1 | contig 51556 bp, 66 predicted proteins | sample 1501271 | NCBI WGS metagenome assembly OBVG01 (sample SAMEA2579934, study PRJEB22360) | human gut metagenome | biome: human gut; feature: human-associated habitat; material: faeces | place: Denmark | collected 2008/2010 | reverse complement strand
GTATTTCATAAAAATACCCCCAATACTGGGTGTCCAGTATTAGGGGTACATATCAACACCGGGGGTTTATTTTATCCAATAATTTTATCAATGCCTTTCAGGCCGTATGTAGTGCTGCTCATGGTCTTACCCCTTACTCAGCGCCGCCTTTGCCCGGTCGAAGAAAAACTGGATCACCGCGCCGATGGTCTCATCGGTGATGGCCCAGCTGATGAGCCTGCCGTATTTGCTGGCGCTCAGAGCGGCCCGGAGCATCTTGACGACCCACGCCTTACGCTCTGCGCCCCTCTTTGTGCCTTGGATCTCCTGCTCTGCCCGCTCGATGAGGTCCAGCACCAGAGGCTTCACGGCGGCACCATAGCCCAGCCGGATGCAGCCAAGGGCGTAAAAGATAAAGCCGCCCAGCATGAGAACTGCCGCCACCGGGGCGGGAATAACGCCCAAAATGTTATTGATCGTTGCCATGTATTACTCTCCTCTCTCTTTTTCGAGGTCTGCAATGCGGTGGTTTGCCACCTTCATCTGCTCTTCGAGCACCGGGACGCGCTGGGCGAAATTGTTGTGTGTCCGGACTTCCCGGGTCAGCTCTTCCAGCTTGGTTTCGGTCACAGCCTGCTGCTTGTCCAGCTTGGCGTCCATGCTCTGGGCGGTGTGGTTGTTGGAGACGATCACGCCAATCAGGCTCAGACCGCCGGTGATAATGGCTACGATGATTGCTTCACTCATGCGCCCTCCCGGAGACGGGTCAGGCCCTTCTTGCGGATGATTTTCGGATAGTTGAGGGCAGTGACGTTGAGGTCTACGTTGCCGGAGATGCCCGGCACGCTGCCCTTGCTGGTGTGTTGGTGGGCGTTGTACTTGAACCGCACCTTCGGCGTCTTGCCGGTGTAGTCGGCAAGCCAGACGTCCCACCGAGAGGACAGCCGAGCCATGTCCAGCTCGTACTTGTAACCGGTGTAGGTGTACAGCTGGGCGTAAAAGCCCATTTTCTCCACCTGTTCCAGCGCATAGGCGGTGAGGTTGGTGAGGTCGAGGGTGCTCATGGGCTTGAGCTTGTTTTCCTCCACGTCCACCGCCACCGGCAGGGTCAGCTCCTTGCCGTACACCGCCTGCCGCAGCAGGGCGAGCTCGGCGTCGGCCATCGCCTCACTGGTGGCATTGGTGTAGTAGTAGACGCCCACGTCCAGACCGGCAGCTTTGGCGTTGCGGTAGTTGGACTCAAAGGTGGGGTCGATATACAGGCCGTCCGACCGCTTGGAGAGCTTGCGGTTGGTGCTCACCGCCCTGAGCATTGCTCCCTTGTAGCCCGCCGCTGCCACCTGCGCCCAGTCGATAAGGCCCTGATACCGGCTCACGTCGATGTACCGGTAGGGCGGCTCCCCCTCCCAGCCGGTGACAGCCTCTGCCTTGGGGGCTTGGGGCGTAGGCTCAGGTTCACCGGTGTCCTGCTCGTCCCCCGGGCCAAAGATGGCCCGCACCAGCTTTTCCAGCAGCTCCAGCAGCTTACTCATCGTAGTCCTCCCCCGTGATCTCCTTGTACTGCTCCGGGGTGATCTCGTCCTCGGCCACCCGCTTGGCCAGCTCCCGCTTGACTCCGGGGCGGCGGCTTGCGGGCATCTCTGCCCAAGCCTTAGTGCCTGCGATCAGGCGGTTTGCCCAGATAATGTTCATGGCGATACCTCCTTATTCCTTGTTCAGCGCTGCGTCAAGCTCACACAGCGCGGTTTCGATGGTGGTCACAGGTGCGGCAGCATGAGGACACCATGGGAATTTGACGGCGGGCGCGTGGAAGCCAACAAAGCGGATAACCGTCTGCAAGTGTTCTTTGACGACAAGCCGGATGAAGCGGCGCGAGACGAGCTGAAAGCAAACGGCTTCCGCTGGGCGCCCAGCGTCGGCGCATGGCAGCGCCAGCTTAACAAAAACGCATACTACGCCGCAGGGTACATTTCCTGTATTCAGCCTATCTCCGGGGAAAAGCCCATTGACGTGCAGCGCAGCGCCCAACAGCAGGAATCCGTTGCCCCTAATACCCACCTGACCGGGGAGCGCGTTTCAACGCCGCGTGGCAGCTTCCACGTTGCCGATATGACCCGTGAGCAGATGGAAGCCGCAGGCTACGGGTATCACCACAGCACCGATGACGGCAAGTATCTTATCATGGGCAACGGCACACAGGCCTTTGCCATTGCCGCCGAGCAGCGGGAGCAGGAAAACTATATGCGCACGGCGGAGCTGTCCACCGAACAGAACTACAATATGATTGACGGACAGATCAACAACACCCCGTCCGTGGACGAGCTGGAAGAAAAGGCAAAGCGCGGCGAGGTGATTTCGCTCTCCGCACCTGCCGCAGCGGTCAAGGCCGAGGACGGCAGAACGCCGCAGCGCGACCCGGACGGCAAAAAACCGTCTATCCGTGCGCAGCTCAAAGCGGATCGTGCGCAGTCCTGCAAGCCGCAGCAGCGAGAAAAGGAACAGGAAGCCAAACGGAGCATCCGGCAGGCTTTGGAAATGGAGTGACTTATGAACAAGTTTGAAAATGTGGATGTGCTGGCATCCCTGCAACAGATCATGCAGCAGAACACAGCAGCCTTTCAGAATGATTTTGACATTGACAAGAAAATTCTGACACAGGCGGCAAAGAGTAAAAACGCCGAGGATAAGGTCTATCTATGGTTTTCCCGCCCCAATGGAACGCATTGTCTACGGGAACGGGACGTATTTCTGCGCGGAACGCGGGAGCATAATACGTTCCGTTTCTACCATGAGCAGACCAAGGAGCGTGTACTTGCCTATGCCGTGGTGCTGTCCGGCATGGAGAGCGGCAAGGTAAAAGGCAGCATTTATGAGCTGGACTATGCAGCGAAAGCCGAGCTTGCAATCCAGACCGCCTTGCGGACAGACAATAACCGTCTAATCTATGAAAAAGGCTCGCAGGAGCTACCCAAGGAATACCGTTTTGAAGCGACGCCGGATCGGGAGTACGGAAAGTTTGTGCGCTATGAAGCCGTTCCGCATGACCCGGACGCGCTGCGGGATCTGCTGCGCGACGAGAGCCGAAAGCGTGAGCGGCTGAAACCCGGCAATTTCAAGGAGCATATCGGGCGGCTTTCCGACGAAAAGGTGCTTGCCGAAGCGCAGCGCCTTTCGGCGACGTTCCAATCCCTGCAAGCGCCCAACAGCCCTAACGGAACGCATTTTGTAGTAGAAGTATCACCGTGGTTTGAGCGTATCGCATCCAGCAAGGAGCATGAGCGGCTATTTGCGTTGCTTCCGTATAAGACGCTGTATCTTTCCTCGGTCAAGGACAGACACGGCGTTTTCGCTTTTATCAGCAAGGACGAGCGGCGCGATCTGCCGCTGCGCAAGCAGCGTCCCTCTGTCCGGGCGCAGCTCAAGGAGAGGCAGTCAAAAAAGACCGCTGCCCCCAAAAAGGCAGCAGTAAAGGCGAAAAATAATGATTTGGAGGTATGAGCATGGACAATGTTTCATTTACCATTGAGGAAGAAAATCTGATTTGCATTTATCACAAGCACGACCGCCGCAGAACGATTGCAGCGATTTCCGACGCGCTGCCGGATATGGACGCAGATATACGTCCGCTGGCGGGGCAGACGATCCATAAGTTGCACAACACGACCGACGCAGCATTTGAGGAAGCGCAGTTCACCATGACGCTTTCCGACGCAGAGCAAAAGACGACGCGGGGCGCGGCAGCCGATGATGACTGCTGCGTCCCGCGTTTTTCTTGCGCTGAATACAACTCGTTCAAATGCCTATTAGATTTATCTTGATAGTACAACTCAATCATTTCTGCTGCGCTTTGATTAAATTAACAAATCTTCCTTTTATGTCAGTCACATAATCTTCGTATATAGGAAGAAGTCCGTTGTCCTCTGTTGAGCGTGAATACCACAAATCGTCCCAGTGACTTTCGTTGGCAGCCTGCTCAATAAGGCATGGAAGAAAACTGCTGTTTTCTAAAAGCAGCGTTTCAATCTGTCGCAGAGAAATGATCTTAATATGGCTATGTATATACTTTTCCTCATCATCATTCAGACTTCCATATTTTTCGGAGTATACTTCAAATGCCTTGCTATATATTTTGGAACGGGAAAGCGCAATGTCATCAAGCATTACAATTACCCCAAACAAGTGCTGTAAGTCGTATTGCGTATTTAGCTCGTACATTCCCGATAAGTAGTTTTGAATTTGATGATATACCTTAGAAATCGCAGTCGCATATATTTCGATATCTTTTTCAAGCTCGTTTCGGTTCAATTCACGCACCTTTAGGTTGGGTACCATTTCCTTTGTGTCATAGAAGGTGCAATAGCTTCCCTCGGCAACTAAAACATCCGGTGTGCGTTCGTTACCATTTGAACCCCTATATTCTATTTCTCTGCTAATCCAGTTGACCCCATTGATTTGCGCATACAGATCATAGAGGTATTGCTCAATCACTTCTTTTCCTATCAATTTTCTCAATCGTTCATTGCCTAATGTCAGTCTATTAAGCATTGAATCGGTAACCGCGTTGATTATAAGAAATGGGCATGGAACATAGGTGCATTTTTTACCAGATATAAGAGGCCACCAATACTGGGCTTTCAGTCCATAGTACATTTTAAGCAAGTCGCCATTGTATAACTTTTGCATTTCTTCTATATAATCTGCTTGATCGATACATAACGCATCCATCAGTACCTTGCTTTGAAATACTTTGCTTAAAAACACAACTCTTTCAACCGATGTATTACGAACACCCTCATTGTTACTAAACGCGAGAAAAATAGCGAAAGCAGAAAGGTCAAACGTACTATAATCTGCGCTGAACTTTTTGGAAAACTCGCGTTTCATGTCCAAATTGGCATTTTGAAAGTTGAAAAAATAGCTATACCGGAATAGCTTTTGTAGGTAGACACCCTGCACAGGAAACTATTGTATTGCTGAACGAATCATAAATGCTTCCGGGTAACCTCCCGATGCTTCTAATTCCGTCCACGCTTTATCCCAATAGTTACGGATATATGTAATCAAGTGAGCAAATGTCGCTAAATCAAGTTCCTTTACTGCGCTGTCATCATTGTAGATAACGGAGTATGCCGTGAAGATTTCAAGTTCCCACGGCATACTGTTTTCCCTATAAGCTCGCGTCATGTCTACCGCAGAACCATTCATAATTCTTGAGGAAATACGCTGGCTCATTAGCATTTTGCTGTCAAATGTGTAGTTGCGTAAAACTTCTAATCCCGACAAGTCTGTATGCAGTAAGGCCATGTCGAAGCTATCATCCATCGTGTTACCCCTTTCTATGCGTTGTCACGCTTTCAAATTTGTTTTTCATAACAGGCAAGGAAACATACGCCCCTCGCGTTTTCGGCGCTGCATAGCCGTGCCCAGCAAGGCATACAGGCACTCTAAGCCGTGACCTTGCGCTTGCTTTCAGTTATCCCGTGCGCGTAGGTGCAGCGCACCGACCACGAGGAACACCAGACCGAAAATCACCCAGCCCCAGATGGGATCATGCTCCGAAATGAAGTAGGCCAGCAGCCCGAACACTGCTGCATAGATCAGCGTGAGCAGCCCGCCGACGAGCCAGAAGCCGATGCTGGTATTTTGCAGCCACAACAGCAGCAGAAATGTTGCAATACCAATCACAAGGCAAAGCGCCGGATGAATTGCGGTGAACTGATTGCAGCACACTCCGGCGGCGATGCCGAGAGCAATGCTGTCAAAGAGAATGATATGCCCGAAGAATAGTCCGATCACCGAGCAGACAAGCCCAATGAAAAGCCCAATCACCATGATTGCGCCCTGCGCTGCCAGCCAACCCATAAAGAAGCCTCCTTTCGTTTACACCGTGATTGCGTCCATAATCGTCTGCATGGTATTACAGGTATCATCAAAGGAAATATCCTTTGCGTATTCATACTCGCGGCTGTATTTCTCCCACAGCCTACGGAGCGTATCGCTTTCGCGGATCTCTTTCATAATCTCCGGGTAGTCTGTCAGGATCATGCCGCTGCCGCGTTTCTGCGTCGTCCGTTCCAGCGCCCGGCGCAGCGTCGCTTTGTCGCACTCCGCGCCGCGCAGCGCGTACAGGATATGTACGTCGTAATAATCTCTTGGACGGGTATTCGCAATGTTGCGGGACAGCACGGTTTCCAGCTTTTCCGCCAGCACCGTTTCAAGGTTGTAGGCAAGAATACTGATCGTGCGGTCATCGAACAGCAGGGAGAATGTGTATTCCACCTCACGGGGCGTTATCATGTCGCCCGTGGTGACATCCACCGTCAGCGGTACGCTGATCGGCGGATAGTTCGCTTTCAGCGCAACCCGGATGCCGGGGTAATCATCGGTTTCCCGAATGTCAGAGATACCGACAACCTCAAACTGCACGTCGTCGGCAATCTGGACAGCGCAAATCTCCGTAAAGATTTTACGGATTGCTTCATGCGTCAAGGTGAAGCCCTTGATCGTTGTGTCCAGATCCATTGTTGCCCGCGTGTCCAGTCCCACAATGGCGGAAATCAGAAATCCGCCTTTGAGAATGAAATTGTTCTTATAGGGCGAGAGCGAAATCCGTTCCAGCAGCCGTTCGAGCATATAGTTTTGCATGACGAGCTGTGCCGAGATATGCTTCTCTGCCGCTTTGTTCTTGATAAAGGCTTTCAGTTGCATCGGATTTTTTGTAATCATAGCAAAACCTCCATGTATCGCAGCACCTTGGGCTTTACACGAAGCTGGTCTGCGTACTGCATCAGTTTGTGAATGTTCTTATCCTTGGACGCTGCATAGCGTTTCATGGCTTCTCCGACGATCTGAACATCGCTGCCGCTGCCGCGCAGGATGTCACACAGCGTCCGTTCCAAATCGTAAACACGAATTGGATTGCCGGAGGGGGATTCAATTTCAACTCTGCCGAACTCGTAGTTCTCCGGCACAACGCGCTTGATGATTAAGTTCTCCTGTTTTAAGGACGGGGCATTGTAGCCCTTGGGAAAGGTCATCGTATATTTCGCCGGGGTACGGTCTGAATAGCCCAACAGATACAGGGCAGTATCGTGCGAGTAAATCCCGCGCCCATACTTGCGCTGTAAGAGGTAGAAATCGTCCTCCCATGCGCTGCTCCGCACATACAGGCCGCGCCCGAAGCGGTACATCTCGCCGCTCTTGACAAACTCCTGTAAAACGCTGCGGTGCAGTCCGGCTTCCGTCACCTGCGCTGCGGTGATCGTGCCGTCCTCCGACGCTTCCAGCAGTTCTTCGATTTTCTCCTTGGCGTTCATGCTTCTCACCTCGCTTTGACAATCACACATTATATTATAGAGAAATAATGTGCGGTTGTCAACTGCGAAACGACGAACACACATTAAATTACTTGAAAATAATGTGTGAATGTCAGAGAAGCTACAATGCTTTGTCCTGTTCCTGCCCACGATTGGGGGACAGGATGCTGTCGATGTTCTGCTTGACGGCATCGTATTCCTGCATACGTTTTTTCAGGCTTCCGTACTTAGCGTACAGCCGATCCTTTTCTTCGGTCAGTCTGGAATATTCCTCACGCAGCTTGGCAAGGTTGGGGAGCTTGTCACCGATGCCCGCCGCTTTCAGCGCCCGCGCCGACGCTTCAAAGAGAATGATTTCGCGCTCACGTCCGCGCAGATACTTTTCCTTGTCACGGGACTTTTTGTATTTACTATACAGCGGCTTTTGTTCTTTGTAGGTGGCGGTATGCTTTATCAGCAGCGCCAGATCAGACAGGCGGTGTTCCGCCGCTTTCAGCGCAGCGGCAGTTTGCTCGTTGCTGTCCTGAAGCTCCGTGATCTTCTGTTCCAAATCGGTATAGCGGGAAATGCCGTGCTGGTCGAGAAATACCATTGTGCGGGCGGCGCGTTTCAGGTTTTCAATTTTTGCCCAGCGTTCATATCCAGCGGATTGCTGCGCCTTGATGCAGTTTTCAATGTCAATCAGCAGCGACACGCCGCTGCGCTCCGGCTTCGGCGTTTTCAGAATGACCTTGCCCTTGATGCGTTCAGCTATGGCTTCCTCGGTGTAGGCTTCACCCAACGTCTTTGCACGGGTAAATCGCTCCTGACCGGGAGCGCGGAATGAGATATACTTTCCACGCTTGATTTCATACCCCTCGGCTTCCAGCCGACGCAGGAGGTCGTCAAGGTCTTTGGAAATGGGAATGAGCCTGTCGATGGCGATTTTCAGCTTTTGCTTGTAGCTTGTCCCTTTCCGCTGCGCGTCCCATTCGGCGTACTGCTTGCCGCGCTCCGCGCCGGGCGTGACAACGGACAGCCCATTTTCCCGACACAGCCTGTCGCTGACGCGGCGGATCTGCGCGTAGCTTTTGCGGTTGGAAACGTACTTCTTATGCTCCGCAAAATCCACAGCACAGAAAATGATATGGTTATGGCAATGCTCCTTGTTGATGTGGGTAGCAATGACATACTCATACTTGCCGCCAAGAATTTCATCTGCAAGCCGCCGTCCGATCTCGTGGGCTTGCGCATAGCTGACCTCACCCGGCTCAAAGGCCTGTATCAGGTGGTGGGCGAGATTGTTGCCTTTCTGCATGGCAAGCAGCCGTGTTTTTTCAAACTCAAGGTCTGCGGTTTCCACGGCGCAGCCGAACGAGGACACCAGCAACTTATCGTCGGTCTTTGCAGGATCAGCGATATAGTCAATGGCTTTTTTTAAGGTGCTTTTGATAGGATGGATCTTTGTAATTGCCATATCTCCGCCATCGCCCCCTTGATGTCCTCAATGTCCTGCGCATAGAGCGTTCCCGTAGCGTTCACGCGCTTTGCAATCTGATTGATGTTTGTGCCGATTTTTTGCAGCTCGGCGGTCATTGCTTTCACATCGCTGTAATCCAGCCGGATCACATAGCCATCTATGAGCATTTTCCGCGCATAAACAGAGAAGCAGCCTGTTCCCATCTGCTGCATTTTACGCTCGATCATTGCCCGTTCCTCAGCAGTCACAGGAACGCGCAGCACGATATTCCGCGTTCGGTTTGCCATTTGTTCACCGTCCTTTCCGCTCCGAATAAGGGTTTGGGATTATCCCAACAAGCAAAGCACAGACAGGTGCTTTTTCGGGAGTGTGGCTACACTCCCTATGCTTGCTACGGTATCTCCCTAACTACTATAACGGCGGCACAGCCGCAATTTGGCAAACCGCAGGCAAACTTTTTCAAAAGAAAAACGCCATGAACTACCTGTTCATAGCGTTCCTTATACCGTATTCAATTTTCTCCCTCGCTGTCTGCTCTTGCGTCCAGCAGCGCTTGTGCTGTTGCCGTGAGGATTTTGATTTCCGCATCTGTCAGCTCGTCCAACAGGGTTTCAAATTGCATACGCTCCGTAGACTTGCCCTCCATAGTTTCACCATGAAGAATCTGATCCACAGAGATATGATAACGGGACATCAGCTCTAAGAATACCTGTACGCTTGGATGCTGTCCCTTATTCTCGATGTTGGCAAGATAGCGCGGAGAAATAAACAGCGCGTCGGCTGCCTTATTCCGGGATTCTTTCTGCTTGGTGCGCCCATCTTTGATTGCTGCACCATACGGCTTGAAGTCGATTTTCTCAACAGGCCGCTTCTCTTGCTTTGCTCTTTTAGGCATCTTCAATCACCCTATTACATTCTACAGTTCCTCTTTCTTATGGAATATGCTTTATATATTCATGTCACTGTTTTAAATAATTCATATTTCGTTTCTTGCAATCATTCGTCTGACCGTATATAATAAAAGCTGAATTGATTTGCAGGAGGAATTACAATGCTTGAATATATCTCCGCCCCAGAAGCGGCGAAAAAGTGGGGCATTTCTGAGCGACGGGTTCAAAAGCTGTGCGATGAAAATCGCATACCGGGTGTGGCAAAGTTCAGCCGTATGTGGCTGATACCAAAGGCCGCTGAAAAGCCTGTTGACGGTAGAAGAAAAAATAACACTTTGTGAGGTTTCTGTGACATTTGGGTGATACACTGAAAATGAAGGAGTGTGATACCATGCGAATTTTAGTAGTCGAGGATGATCGACTTTTGAATAATACTTTATGCTATAACTTGAATACTGCGGGCTATGCGGTTGATTCTGCACTGACAAAATCAGCGGCCAGTAGTTTCTTGACGAAGCAGGACTATGACCTGATTGTGCTGGATGTAAATTTGCCGGACGGGAACGGTTTTGACTTCTGCAGGGAGGTAAAAGAGCGCCGCCCCGATACCGCTATTATCTTTCTGACCGCAAATGATATGGAAAGCGATATGCTCAAGGGGTATGAACTGGGCGCAGAGGATTATGTGACAAAACCTTTCCCTATGAGCGTCTTTCAAAAGAAACTGGCGGTGGTGCTGGGGCGGCTGACAAAACAATATGGTGGGGATACTTATGAGGATGGCACACTGACCATCAATTTTTCAGAGATGAGTGCTGCCCTGTCAGGAAAGCCACTTACATTCACCCCACTGGAATATCGACTTTTGAAAATCCTGATGAAAAATCCACAGATCGTTTTGACGCGACAAGTCTTGTTGGAAAAACTGTAGGACGCAGACGGAAATTTTGTGGATGAACACGCTCTGACTGCGGCTATCAGCCGGGTACGAAACAAAATCGAAACACCCGACCGTCAGTACATCAAAACGGTATATGGTATGGGCTATATGTGGATCGGAGGGGCGCTGAAATGAATGTGCGAAAACTTTCCGTCAACAAAGCCTGTATCTTTTTAGCTGTTCTCCTGCTGGCGGCAATGGCGACGGTTTCAGTGGCTTTATATGCGTTGACCCAAGATATAACCGCTGTTTGGTATGTACTATTGTTCGGCATCTTTGTGCTGTTTTGCTCTATTTGTTTTATGGTGCTGGTTCGCCGCAAATTGGCGATGTTCTCCGATGCTTTTTGCAGTTTGATGGATGATATGTTGTCCGGGAATATGCAGCCGAAACAGACTGTGGAAGAAGAAAGTCTGTGGTACTGCGCCGCCTGAGCAATGGCCGACAGCTTGTCCTGTTCCTTCTGTCGGCTGAATCCCTTATAGGCATCGTATCCATTTACCAATGCGCCGCCGATGTTCATGACCGTGTCTAACAGGTTGCTCCAAAAACTGCTCTTCTCCTGCGCCGCCTGGTCTGCCCGGCTCTTCTTGTAGTCCCGCCAGTCCTGCGCGTTGGCCACAGCCCCCTGATGCTCCGCCGCCTCGAGGCTGTCCTGATTCTGCAGCGCACTCAGCAGCCCCGAGAGGCCGTTCTGCTTCAGCTGGTACATGGTCAGGGCCTTGTCCCGCAGCCCGGCCAGCCCGTCGTCCACGTTGGCCATGGCCTGCTGGTATCCCTGCTGGGCCACACTGTTTGCGTAGCTCGAGCCGTACCCACCGCTCAGCGCGGCAGCGCCCGCAGCGGCGTTCTCAGCCGCCGCCCTGGCATTCGCCTGCGCGCCCGCGCGGTACTGCCGGTAGAGCTCGCTGTCCAGTGTCTCGTTGATCCGGTCGGTGTAGTTGCTCTGGTACGCCCCCGGCATCGCGTTCTCCGCGTCCTTCTGCGCCGCCTGCGCGTCCCTGTATCTCTTAAAAACTCCCATTCGAAACTCCCTTCTTGACAAAATACGCGAAATGCATATATGCTATACTTATAAATTCGGAGGTGAATCTTGATGCCGATGACAAACTATACTTTCTATCCCGCGGTGTTCCACCCCGAAGAAACGGGTTATTCTGTCACCGTCCCCGACATCGAGGGCTGCTTTACGCAGGGCGATACGATGGATGAGGCTGTGCGGATGGCACAGGATGCCATCGGCCTGATGCTGGAAGAGTGCGCTGTCTGCCCCACTCCTTCCGTTCCCTCCTCTCTTCCGGTGGAGGCCGGAGACTTTGTGGTCATGGTCCCCTTTGATATGGCTGCTTACCAAAAGCAGTTCCGCCCTGTTAAAAAGACCCTCTCCGTCCCCGCTTGGCTCAATGATGCAGCCGAGGCCGCACACATCAACTTCTCCGGCGTTCTTCAGGACGCCTTGAAAGAAAAGCTCCATCTTGCATAATTCTTGATAGCTCAGCCCCTTCGGGCTGGGCGCTTTTTTATGCTGGAAAACTCACAGCAGAAACGGCAGCAGGCTTGCGGCAACGCTCAGGATCGTTCCAAAGATGCCCGTACTCCGGCTCTTCTTTGCCTGGCTTTCGCTGGCCGCCTGATTGTACGCGCTCTGATAGTAGTTGCGCTGGTTCTCCCAGTTCTGGTAGTTGGTCTGGCACTTCTCGTAGTCCTGTGCCTCGGCCTGCTGGTAGCCGCTCAGCTGGCTCTGCAGGTCGCTCTTTTTCTGGGTGTACTGGTTCAGCGCCTGGCTGTACAGGCTGTTGGTGGCGCTGCTCAGGCCCGCCATGGCGTTCTGATAGGCGCTCTGGCCCGCCTGGGTGCCGTAGCTGGAGCCGTACCCGCCCGAGATGGCGCTGGCGTTGGCCTGGGCGTTCTCGTTGGCCAGCTTCGCCTGCCGGGTGTAGCTGTTGCATGGGTCGAAACGCCCGATACTCCCGAACCATTTTTCACGTACCCGGGAGGTTGTGGCGGCTACCGGGATTGTTATGAGTGCAGATGGTGCCTGCGGACTGTTCAAGAAATGTTCACTCGTGGCGAGATCAGCTTTTATTGCGACCCTCGTTCCGTTTATGGAACATATCATGTAAAGCTCAATCAGATAATTTGTCCTCGTCCCGCAGGACCCGTTTCAGACCTGCCTTGACTGCCTGAGCCAGTTTCTTCCGGTACGCCCTGTCTTCCCGCTGCCACGGGTTGTTCATGGAGCCGTACCAGAAATTCAGTGCGTAGCAAAACTCGTCCAGTGCAGCACAAAGCGGGTCTTCTTCCCGAAATACGGTGGTCGTGTCCCTGCTCTCCTCTTCCACAGGAGCGCAGGGCTTTTTGCTTTCGTTGTCCATCTTTTCCTCCTTTCTCCCGCACTCTTCGGCGGGTCAGCGGCTTGTCCGCTTTCCCGCTGCGTGATACAATCCTTTCAGAAAGGTTGTGTTTCTCATGTCGATTGACATTATTACTGCCCTCGCGGCCATTGCATCGTGTATCATTTCTGCCGTTAACCTGTACTCTACATATCGCTTGACCAAGTACACCGTGCAGGCCACTCACGATCTGGAATCCGAAAAGCTCTTCTTCCATGCCAAAACGGAAGCTTATCGGGCATTTCTCAGCACGGCATCCGAGTATATGGCAGACCCTTCCGCAGAAAATACGCTGCGGATGAACGCCGATTGCTCCTATGCCGTCCTTTTTTCCAGTCCCAAAACGCAGGACGCTCTGAGCACTTACGGAAAAAGCATGATTCTTTCCATGTCAGATCCGGATTCCAAAGGGCTGTCCGATGAATTTGTTCGCGCTCAGATCGCCGCTATGCACGCGATGCAAGAAGAGTTAAGCACGACAATGCACCCCACACCGCTAAAATAATTGCCAGCGTTTCAAGTCCGACCCCAATGTCCTGAAGAACATCGTTGTCTTTCTCGATTCCTACCACAAATAGTCCGGTTCCTGCTGTACTGAGCGCCGCTGCCAATATGCTGACTGCGATGCACAGAGCTTCTTCGTTTACCATCGACCTTCCTCCTCCCTCACGCACTCTTCGGCGGGTCAGCGGTCAACCCCGAAAAGCTCATTCGGAGTTACGCCCAACGCTTTGCAAATTGGCACGACGTCCTCCGATGTCATCTTCTTCCGTCCGCGAAGAAGAGCATTGAATTTTTTCGGGTCATAGCCTGCTGCCCTTGCAACCGCTGATTGCTTCAAGCATTTTTCATCAATGATTTTATAAATCATCTCAGTTGCACTCATTCTGCACGCTCCTTTCATGTACAAGCTTCTTGGACATTTTTACAATAGCACAGGATTCTTGTTTAGTCAAGAGCTTTGTTCAATTTTCTTGAACTTTCATCTTGACTTTTCAAGACGCGGCCTTTATACTTGCACCAGAACGAGATTTTTTAAGGAGGTGGTTCAAATGTCTTTTGCTTCTCGGCTCCGACAGGCGCGTGAGCAGGCTGGATTTACTCAGCAGGATTTAGCCAAGAAACTTGGTGTGACCAAAAACGCCATCAGCAACTATGAGAATGGTGTAAGCAGTCCAAAGTGGGAAATCCTGGTGGAAATTTTTGATATTCTTCACGTTGACCCCAATTTCCTGTATCAGGATGATTTTTCGTCCGAGCTTGCCGAAGCTCACGTCCTCACTCCCCAGCAGTCCACTCTTTTAGCAGCCTTCGACCAGCTCAACGACGAAGGCCAGATCAAGGCGGTGGAGTACGTCGAAGACCTCGTACTCACCGGACGTTATAAAAAATGTCCTGCGTCTGGCTTGGGCGCAAAGGACGCATAAAAAATAACCGCTCTGGCTGTACCAAAGCGGTTAATCTGTATATGGAGGGATCATAAATGAGAAAGCGGCTAACATCATTTGCCCTTGCAGGTTCCTCCTCTATATTCAAGTAAAAAGGTCTGGAGGATTTCCGATTGCTTTTATACTATATCGTTGGCGGTTCTGCCCTCCTTTCTCTGACTGTTGGCTACCTATGGGGTAATAAGACCGGACATCAGCAAGAGCAGCATTCACGAGAAGCAACTGCCGTTCGTCTGGATGCTGAAATCGCTCAAAAGAAGCAGTGGATCGAAAAGCTGACAGAATCCTATGAAACCTACAAAAAACTCGAGCAAGGCGCCGAAAAGAACCTAAACCTTGAAACCCAGCGGCTTTTGAAAATTCGGGATCAGCAGCTTCTTGCCCGCCAAAAAGATTATTCTCAGAAGATTGCTTCATTAGACGAAACCATTTCCAGAAAACAGCAGGAAATCGAACGCCTTAATACAATGGCGGCCGATGCTCGTAATAATTTGGATGTTCACCGTCAGCAGGCCTTAGCTTCTTATATGGCTGATCTTGATTGTCAGAAACGTTTTCTTGCTGAACGTGAAAAGCAATTAAAGGAAAATCAAGCCATGTTGGATTCCATTTTGCATGCAGAACACCCCGATACTCCTTACTTTGCCAAACAATTTGCCGATTGCCTTTATTTGATCGATTTGAAAGCGGCTTCCAATCTGGAGAATAAAGTGCGTCCCGCATTTACCGCAGCAGAAAAGGTTCGTGAGATCTCTTGTCAAAAACGTACACTTCAAGAGCAATGCAAACTGCTCGAGTATCAGCTTTCTCTTTACGAAAGTGTTTTTCCATGGCTTTCTGATTTTAAGGAGATCAGTGCGGACGATCTGGCATCCGTTATAAATATTGCTGCTACTCCAGAAAACGAATATTCAACATTAAAATATTGGCTTTCTCCACAGGAGTACCAGACGCTTTCCGAAACAGACAGGCTTCAGCTTGCACTCGATCGGTACTCTGGCCGGCAAAAAAGCAATTGGCAGGTTGGCATCGAGTATGAACGTTATGTCGGTTACTGTTACGAGCAAAAAGGTTATAAGGTTCGCTATTTCGGTGCAACTGAAGGCCTTGAAGACATGGGCCGTGATTTGATTATTTCTAAAGACAAAAAGATGTACGTTATTCAATGTAAGAGATGGTCTGCCGAAAAAACAATTCACGAGAAACATATTTTTCAGCTTTATGGAACAACTATTCTTCAAAAAATGGAACACCCTGATTGCACAGTTGGAAGCCTGTTTATTACAACCACCTCTCTTTCAGATTTAGCAAAGTCCTGCGCTGACTATCTTGACATCACTGTTGTCGAGAATTTCCCCTTGAAAGAATACCCTCTTATTAAATGCAATGTTTCAAAAGATGGAGATCAAATCTATCACTTACCGTTTGACCAACAGTATGACCGAGTCATAATCAACCCTTCCGATGGTGATTTTTATGCTTCGACGATTGCGGAAGCCGAATCCAAAGGCTTCCGCCACGCTTGGCGGTGGAGTGGTTCGTAATCTTCAATCCTTAGTTTATAATTCAGATTATAATTTAGAATCGAGGTGCTTATTTATGTCCACCCGTCCCCACCCCGAATCTGCCCGCATCATCCGGGAGGCACGGCAGGCCGCCGGGCTGACGCAGCTGGAGCTTGCGGAGAAGCTTGGTGTCACCATCGGCACGATCAGCTATTATGAGCGAGGCGCCGGGATGCCCAAAATCGATAATCTCTTTGCACTCTGCGACATCCTGCACATCAGACCCGCCGACCTCCTGCGTGCCGATTCATAAACCTAACGCCCTCGCCAGTGTTTCCACCAGCGGGGGCGTTTGTGCAAAAAAGATCCCGGCAGCCTTGTACGATAAAGGCCGCCGGGCGCGCATGGGGTGCATGTCGGAGAAAAACAACGCAGTCAATGACTCTTCGCCTGCTGACACATCCAGTATACCATACCTCATGTGCATCGGCAAGCAAGTCAGCAAGGAGTTTTTATGGCCAGAAAAAAAGAGAGCACACAGCCCCGCCTTGTCGCCTACTACCGCTACTCTGGCGGCAGCCGCCAGACGGAGCAGTCCATCGAGGGCCAGCGCCGGGACTGCGAGGCCTACGCCCGCGCCCATGGCATGACCATCCTGCGCGAGTATGTGGACCGCCATATCAGCGGCAAAACAGACGACCGCGCCCAGTTCCGGCAGATGATCGATGACAGCGCAAAGCACACCTTTGACTTGGTCATCTGCTGGAAGACCGACCGCTTTGCCCGCAACCGGTACGACAGCGCCGTGTACAAAAAGCAGCTGCGTGACAATGGTGTCAGCGTCATCTATGCCGCCGAGAGCAACATCGAGGGCGCCGAGGGCATCATCATCGAGGGCCTGATGGAGGCTCTTGCCGAGTATTACTCCGCCGAGCTGGCCGAGAAGGCCCGCCGGGGGATGCGGGAGTCAGCCCTCAAAGGCCAGACTCTGGGCCGGACTCCCCCTCTGGGTCTGACGGTAGACAGCACCAAGCACTACGTCATAGATCCGGCAGGTGCGGATACGGTGCGCCTTATCTTTGAGCTGTACGCAAGCGGCCTCAGCATCGCCTCCATCATAAGACGGCTCAATGGCATGGGCCTTCGCACCGTCCGGGGCAATCCTTTTGATAAGAGCAGCATCAGCCGCATCATCCGCGACGAGAGGTATCGCGGCGTATACGTCAGCAAGAAATTTGACGTCCGCATCGAGGGCGCTATCCCGCCCATCATCGACGACGACCTGTGGGAAAGGACACAAAAAGTGATCAACCTCAACCGTCAGAGCCGTGCTCCCCACTCTGCCAAGGCAGACTATATCCTCTCCGGCAAGCTGTACTGCGGCGAATGCGGCTGCCTGATGAAGGGCATCTGCGGCCACAACCCCTCTGGCCGCGTCTATCATTACTATTCCTGCCCGGGCCGCAGCCTTGGCCGCCCCTGTACCCGGAAAAATATGCCGAAGGATGTGCTGGAAAAGCTCGTAGTGGAGTCCACTTCCAATCTGCTGCTCCGGCCGGAAAACATCCAGCAGCTTGCAGACGCCATCGTGAGCTTGCAGCAGGCCGAGGCGTCCCGCCCCGATCCGGAGCGTGCAGCCCTGGAGCAGGCGCTTGCTGAGATCCGCCGCAAAATCGGCAACATCCTGAGCGCCATCGAAAACGGCACCGCCAGCGCCGCCCTGACCTCCCGGCTGTCCGATCTGGAGTAGCAGGAAAGCGCCCTCGATCACCAGCTTGCCTCGCTCTCCACACCGGAGCCGTTTACGTTGAGCCGTGACGAGGTCATCTTCCTGCTTGAGCAGTTCCGTGTCTCCCCGTCCGAGCGCACCAACGCCTACTGCCGCCGCCTTGTGGATACCTTTGTCGATAAGGTCGAGCTGACCAACCGGGAGCTGATCATCCACTTCAACATTTCCAAATCCACCGAAAACAAAAATTCCCAGTCAAACAATGGATGTTCGACTGGGAAGCGTCTGGTTGGGGATGAGAGAATCGAACTCCCACAAGTAGAGTCAGAGTCTACCGCACTACCACTATGCAAATCCCCAATATCCTGTTGTGTTTCGCGGCATCGGGCCGGTCAACGTGTGCTATTATAGCCGCCTCCGGGCGCTTTGTCAAGCGGATTTTTGAAAAAAGTTGTACTTTTTTCTTGCAGGCCGCGATTCGGACGTACTTTCGAGCAATTCAGAGAAGCCGACGCCTGACCGGGCAGAAGCAATTTCTTCTGCACTCTCTTGTGGCATTTTCTGCACGTTCCGCACCATACAATAAGGTGTACCTGATTTTCTACTTGTTAATAAAGGAGGACGCCTTATGCTGCAAACCCCATCCAAGACCACCCAGACTCTGCTTTCGCCCCGCATCCCCCGCGACAACGAGCACGAGCGCTACCACCCCGAGCTGGAAGAAGAGCTGAAAGAGTGCCTGTTCTGCCTGCGGCGGAACGCGATGATGTTCGACCTCGAGGTGGACTCCGACCTCATCGAGCAGCGCATCTACGAGCGGCAGGCGCTTTTGTGCCGCTACCGCTACCTGCTGGCCCGCGCCCGGGAGCTGGGGCTGCATACCATCCTGAAAAAGTATCAGCCGCTGGGATAAAAACCTACCCGCGAAATCTTGACAGAATCCGCACATCGTGTTATCATACATAAAGATAACACTGTATACAGAGAGCTGTATGCGAAACTTTGGAGCTTAGAGAGGTTTTCAACTATGGAACGTATTAAGACTATCGCTACTCGTGACCTGACCAAGAGCGTCGTGACCGGCGGCTGCGGCGAGTGCCAGACTTCTTGCCAGTCTGCCTGCAAGACCTCCTGCGGCGTCGCAAACCAGAAGTGCGAGAACAGCAATAAGTAATCATTGCAGACCCTATGCCGCCTTTGCAGGGCGGCATTTTTTTATGGCAATTATAGATTGGAGAATGAAATGGTACATCAGTATCAACTGAACGGATATAACATCGTGCTGGACAGCTGCAGCGGCTCGGTCCATGTCGTGGACGACGTGGCTTACGACGTCATTGCGATGTACAAAGAACACTCTGCCGACGAGATCGTGGCCGCCATGCTGGCAAAGTATGCCGACCGCCCCGACGTCACCGAGGCCGACCTGCGCCAGTGCCTCGAGGACGTGGCCTCTCTGGAAGCCGCCGGCAAGCTTTGGGCTCCCGACGTCTACAAAGACATGGCCTTCGACTTCAAGAACCGCCAGACGGTGGTCAAGGCGCTCTGCCTCCACGTCGCCCACACCTGCAACCTCAACTGCTCCTACTGCTTCGCCTCGCAGGGCCGCTATCAGGGCGACCGCGCCCTGATGAGCTTCGAGGTGGGCAAGCGAGCTATGGACTTCCTCATCGAGAACTCCGGCACCCGCCGCAACCTCGAGGTCGATTTCTTCGGCGGCGAGCCTCTGATGAACTTCGACATGGTCAAAAAGCTCGTCGCCTACTGCCGCGAGCAGGAGAAGATCCACAACAAGAACTTCCGCTTCACCATGACCACCAACGGTATGCTCATCGACGACGATGTCATCGACTTCTGCAACAAGGAGTGCCACAATGTCGTACTGAGCCTCGATGGCCGCAAGGAAGTCCATGACCGCTTCCGCAAGGACTACGCAGGCCGCGGCAGCTACGACGCCATCGTGCCGAAGTTTCAGGAGTTCGTGAAAAAGCGCGGCGACAAGAACTATTACATGCGCGGCACCTACACCCACTACAACACCGACTTCACCAACGACATCTTCCACATGGCCGACCTCGGCTTCACGGAGCTGAGCATGGAACCGGTCGTCACCAAGCCCACCGACCCCAGCGCCCTCACCGCTGAGGACCTGCCCATCCTCAAGGAGCAGTACGAGATCCTCGCCAAGGAGATGATAAAGCGCGACCGCGAGGGCCGCGGCTTCACCTTCTACCATTACATGATCGACCTCACCGGCGGCCCCTGCATCTACAAGCGCATCTCCGGCTGCGGCTCCGGCACCGAGTACATGGCCGTCACCCCCTGGGGCGACCTCTACCCCTGCCACCAGTTCGTCGGCGACCCCAAGTACCTGATGGGCGACATCTGGAAGGGTGTCACCAACACCGCCGTGCGGGATGAGTTCAAGCACTGCAACGCCTACGCCCGCCCCGAGTGCAAGGACTGCTGGGCCAAGCTCTACTGCTCCGGCGGCTGTGCGGCCAACGCCTACCACGCCACCGGCAGCATCACCGGCGTCTACGAGTACGGCTGTGAGCTGTTCAAGAAGCGCGTCGAGTGCGCCATCATGATAAAAGTTGCTGAGAACCAGGAGCTGGCAGCTCAGGGCATCGAAGTTCCCATCGAGCTGGGCGGCACCTGCAACGCCTGCGCAGACGGCGAAGCCTGCGAATAAAGCCATGAACACTCCTGTCGTCGATTTTGTCCGTCGCTACGCCCGGCAGCGCACCACCCGGATGCATATGCCGGGCCACAAGGGCCGCGGCCCGCTGGGCTGTGAAGAGCTGGACATCACCGAAATTGCGGGCGCAGACGAGCTGTACGAAGCCGAGGGCATCATCGCTCAGAGCGAGGCCAACGCCACGCAGCTCTTCGGCACCGCCCGCACCTATTACAGCACCGAGGGCAGCAGCCAGTGCATCCGGGCCATGCTCCACCTTGCGCTCCAAATGCGGCCCGCAAAGGCAGATCGGCCTGTCCTGCTGGCGGCGCGGAACGCCCACAAGGCCCTGCTCTACGCGGCAGCTCTGCTGGACTTCGACATCCAGTGGCTCTGGCCCGCGCCGGACGCCGCCGGGGCGCTCTGCACCTGCCCTGTGGAGCCGGAGGCGCTCTCTTCTGCGCTGGACGAGCTGGCCGCCGAGGGCCGCACGCCCTTCGGCGTCTACCTCACCAGCCCGGACTATCTGGGCTTCGTGCAGGATATCGCGGGGCTGTCGGCGGTCTGCCACGCCCACGGCCTGCCCCTTCTGGTGGACAACGCTCATGGCGCCTATCTCCACTTTTTGAAGGAGGGCAGCCGCCACCCCATCCAGCTGGGCGCGGACCTCTGCTGTGACTCGGCTCACAAGACCCTGCCCGTCCTCACGGGCGGTGCGTATCTCCATCTTGGGCCATCGGTGCAGGCCGACGAGGCCGCGGTGCGCAATGCGCTGGCTCTCTTCGGCTCCACCAGCCCCTCTTATCTCATTTTGCAGTCGCTGGACGCCGCCAACGCGGTTCTGGCCGACAGCTTCCGGGAGAAGCTGGACGTCTGCCGCTGGCGGCTGGGGATGCTCTGCCGGGAGCTGGATGCCCTCCGGCCCGGGCTGGCGCTCCCCCTCACCGGGGCGCACCGCGAGCCCCTCAAGCTGACGCTGGACGCCGCCGCGCTGGGGCTTTCCGGCCAGCAGCTGGCGCAGGCTCTGCGGGCGCGGGGTGTGGAGTGCGAGTATGCCGACCCCCGTTACGTCGTGCTGATGCCCTCCGCCGAGAGTTCTGCGGCAGAGTTTGCCTGCCTGCAAACGGCCCTACACGCTATCTGCGATGAGGCCCCTGCTGCCGATGTCTCCGTTACGACGGACGATCCTGCCGCTTTCGCGGCATTGGCCGGGGCGCTCGAGGCACAGCCCCGCCGCGTCACCATCCGGGAAGCTGTCCTTGCACCGCAGGAGATGATCCCTGCCGCCGAGGCCGTGGGCCGCATCTGCGCCGCACCGGCGGTCTCCTGCCCGCCTGCCATCCCTATCGTGGTCAGCGGCGAGACGATCCCGCCGGAAGCCCTCCCCCTCTTTGCCCGCTATGGCATCGAGAAGGCGGCCGTTGTAAAAGAATAAAGTGAAAAAAGCATTTTCGTACTCTTCAGCCTCTTTTTTCACGCTATATTCAGTGTCCCCCCTTAAGATTCAGCTAAAAGTCCCGCACATTTCTTGACAGGCTTCGCATATTCTGGTTTAATAAATTGGATAAAAGGGAGTAAAGGGCGCTCCACCTTATGGGAGCGCTGCATGGCAGCGTCAACACGGCAGAATGCCCGATGTCATGTGTTCGCTTGAGACTTTTGTCACAGGAATTGGTGCTGTGGCGGAAGTCTCTTTTTTCGTCATTGCGCCGCAGATTTCAAAGGAGGCAATGACATGGATTTCTGGAACGCATTCGCCAGTCTCTTTTCCAATTTCGGGAACCTGACCTGGCAGATGGTGGTGATGTGGGGCATCGGCGCCCTGCTCATCTACCTCGCCATCGCAAAAAAGATGGAGCCGAGCCTGCTTCTCCCCATGGGCTTCGGCGCCATCCTCGTCAACCTGCCCTTATCGGGCGCTATCACGCAGGGCGACACCGTCGGCCCCATCTCGGCTCTGTTTGAGGCCGGGATGTCCAACGAGCTGTTCCCCCTGCTGCTCTTCATCGGCATCGGTGCGATGATCGACTTCGGCCCGCTGCTCGAGAAGCCGTGGCTGATGCTCTTCGGCGCAGCGGCGCAGTTCGGCATCTTCTTCACCCTCTTCCTCGCGGGCTTCTTCTTCGATTTGAAGGACGCCGCTTCTATCGCCGTCATCGGCGCGGCAGACGGCCCCACCGCCATCTTCGTGGCCAACGTCCTGCACTCCCAGTACCTTGGTGCCATCATGGTGGCGGCCTACAGCTACATGGCGCTGGTCCCCATCGTGCAGCCGCCGGTCATCAAGCTGCTGACCACCCAGAAGGAACGCCGCATCCGGATGCCCTACCAGAAGGGCAGTGTCAGCCAGCTGACCAAGATCTTGTTCCCCATCGTCGTGACCATCATCGCCGGGCTCGTGGCTCCGGCCAGCGTAGCACTGGTAGGCTTTCTGATGTTCGGCAACCTGCTACGGGAGTGCGGCGTACTGAGCACCCTGAGTGAAACGGCGCAGAACGTCCTTGCAAACCTCATCACCATCGTGCTGGGCCTGACCGTGGCCGGTCAGATGACCGCCGATAAGTTCGTGCGGCCCGACACTCTGCTCATCCTTGCGCTGGGCCTCGTGGCCTTTGTGTTTGACACCGCCGGCGGTGTGCTGTTCGCAAAGCTGGCGAACCTCTTCCTCCCGGAGAGCAAAAAGCTCAACCCCATGATCGGCGCAGCCGGCATCTCTGCCTTCCCCATGAGCGGCCGCGTCGTCAACAAGCTGGGCCTCGAGGAGGACAACCAGAATTTCCTGCTGATGTACTCCATCAGTGTCAACGTCTCGGGCCAGATAGCCTCTGTCATCGCCGGCGGACTGCTGCTGACCCTGCTGAGCTAAAGGAGGGACTGATATGCTGCATCTTACTTCGTGGATGACGACTCTGCCCATCATGGTCATCGGGATGGTGAGCATCGTGCTGGTCATCGGCGTCATCGTGCTGGCTGTGATGTTTTTGAACAAGCTGACGAGCCGGAAATAACTGCAAAGGGCTGCTGTACCGTGTTGTACAGCAGCCCTTGTTTTTTTATTGACCAGCCACGCCCTTCCGATAGCCGCTCCTGGCGTTCTGTCCGGTGTCATCCGGCTCGCCGCAGCCGTCGTGCGGTTCCTCAGAACAGGTCGAGCATATTGTCCAGATAGATGGCCTCCCGGACATGCAGCTGGTATTCCGGTTTTGTCATGTAGTAGAGCAGAAATTCCAGTACCAGCGCACTGCCCAGGCCCCGGCCCTCGATCTTGAAGTTGGAAAATCCCATCGGCATATAGACATCCTGAATGTCCCTGATGCCGATAAACCCCGGATTTTCCATCGCCTTCGAGAAGCGGTAGCCTTCCTCCGCACCCGGTGCGTGACAGATGTGGTCAGGGCAGGCTTCGCCGAGATTTTTTCGGCTGACATTCTCATAGCAGCGCTTTCTGTCCCGGCATCCGACCCAGCAGCACTCGTTGCAGAGAAATTCCACCTTGTCTTTCTGCGCCTGCGGCAGACTGTCCAGCTCTCCAAAGGCTTTGTTCAGCCGGAAATCCGGCACCACATAGCGGAACTCCTCCCGGGCCGTCTCCGCCCGGAGCTGCTGAAACTCTGTCAGCACCTTGGTCGTGGAGGACACGAAATAAAGCTGCGGATAGTGTGTTTTCAGGTAGTCCAGCAGCAGCTCCGAGTGGACGATGACGCCGCTCTGTACCGGGTTTTCCTGCTCAAACAGGGCGCAGAGGGCGTTGCACTTTTTATCCGAAAGGTGTTCCTCCCGGAGGAGCGAGTTGCTGAAGGTCAGCCGCGCCGAGATGCCGTATTCCCGCGTCAGGGCAAGGACTTCTTTGGGGTCATGCTCCCCGAAGCCAGCCCGTCCCCCGCCCCAGACGCAGTCGGCCGGTGCGCCGTAGATGGAGCCGATGTCGCACCAGTCATAAAAGTATTCTCTGTGTACCTGGAACAGAGGCAGGAACTCCCGGTACAGCTCATAGAACTCGAACAGTCCGGGCAGATGATAGTAAGCTTTTTCTTGTTTCATTTTTCACTTTTTCTTATGCGTTTTGCGTCCTGACCTCTACCGTCCGGCCGCCGAGGTTCTCATAGATGCGGTGGGAGACGGAGAGCACCGTGCGTCCTTCGGACGCGCGGCGAAGCGCTTCGAGGACACGGGCCTCGGTCTCAGCATCGAGATTGGCCGTTATCTCGTCCAGCAGCAGCACGGCAGGGTCTGCCGCTGCGGCGCGGGGAATGGACAGAAGCTGCCACTCGCCCTGCGAAAACATCCCGTCAGTACACACCGTATCATAGCCGCCCGGCAGGGTCTGGATGGCGGCATCCAGACCGGCAAGCTTCGCGGCGTTCCTTGCCATCTCTTCGGTGATGCCGGGGTCGCCCAGCGTGATCTGTTCCAGCACCGTACCCGGCACACGGGCAAAATGCTGCTCCACACAGCCGATGCAGGTGCGGCGCTCGGCGTCCGTGATGTCCGCCACGTCCACGCCGCCGATGGTCACCGACCCGGCTTCCGGGTGATAAAGTCCCAGCAGCAGCTTGAAGACTGTGCTCTTTCCGGCACCCGTCCGGCCCACCAGCGTCACCTGCTCGCCCTGCTTGACGGTCATGGAAAAATCGTTCAAGACGTGCTTTTCGCCGTAACCGAAGGTCACATGAGAGATCACCACATCACCCCGGGCAGAGGTCTCCCGCTCCTTGGGGATGGTGCGTTCCGGCTGGTCAAGGAAGGCGTCGATGCGCTTGACGCCCGCCATCGCCGACTGGATGGTCTGTATCTCCATGCCAAGGCTCTCGATGGGCGCAAAGATGCGGGAAATGTAGTTGATGACGGCCACCGAGGTGCCGACCGACATCCCGAACATGGTCAGGATGGCCGCATTGCCGGAAGCCGAGAGGAGCATGACGATGCCGACCACGGCGGCATTCAGCACCAGCACGACGGGCGAATAGATCGCATCGCAAAAATTCGTCCGCTCCATCGCGGCATAGCTTTCGCCGATGCACCGGTCATAGCGATGCTCCATGTAGTCTTCCAGACCCAGAGCCCGGATGGTGCGGATGTTGTGCAGTGTTTCCGGGACCTGGCCGGACACAGCGGCGACCGCCCGGCGGTTATCCAGCTGCGCTGCCAGCATCCGCGTCTGCACATGGCGGGTGAACGCGGCGAACAGCGGCAGCACCAGCAGCAAAATCAGCGCAAGGCCGGTATTCTTCACGGCGATGACCGCCATGATGGAGAGGATGCGGCAGGCGTCCGCCACCATGCTGATGATGCCGGAGGTGAACAGCGCCTCCACTGTATCCACATCGCCCGAGAAGCGCGCAGCCACCTCGCCGGGGTTCTGCCCTGCCAGCGTGCTGGCGGGAAGCTTGGTCAGCTTCCGGGACATTTCAGAGCGCAGGGCGTGGGTCATTTTCTGGCCGAAGAGTACCAGCAGGCTCTCCTGCGCCGAGGAGAGCATCCCTTCCAGCGCCAGACTGCCGAAATAAAGAAGCACCGCAGGGAATGTCAGCGGAAGCCCGGCCATCAGCCCGTCGATGATGCGGGCCAGCAGCAGCGGCGGCACCAGAGACGCCGCCACCGATGCCGCCGCACACAGGACGGTCCCCGCTGTGAGAAGGCGGTGGGTCACGGCGGCCATCCGGATGGCCTCAGACACACCATTTTTACGCCTGCTCTCCATGCTGTTTCCCTCCTGTCTGGCTTTCGTACAGCTGACGGTAGACCGGGGCCGATGCCATAAGCTCCTCATGGGTGCCGACGGTGGTCTTTCCGCCATCCATAAAGACGATCTTCTGCATCTGCGGGAAGTGGTACAGGCGGTGCGAGATGAGAAAGACGACCTTATCCCTGGCATATTCCTGCAGGTCGGCAAAGACCGTATCCTCCGTGTCCCGGTCGAGGGCCGAGAACGGGTCGTCGAGGATGAGGACAGGGCGCGGATGGGCCAGCGTCCGGGCCAGCGCCAGACGCTGGGCCTGTCCGCCGGAAAGACGGGTGCCGCTGCTGCCGATGACGGTATCGAGGCCGTTCTCCATCGCCAGCACCTCGCCTTTCAGCGCAGCAGCGGCGAGATAGGGCATGGCGTCCTGCTTGCTGCCGCAGAAGACATTGTTCTGCACCGTGTCGGCGCTCAGCTCCGGGTCGTGGCCCAGATAGCCGACGGTGGCCGAAATCTGCCGCGGAGTCAGAGCGGAGAACTCCTTTCTGCCAAACTGCGCCGAGCCTTCATAGGGGGCCTCGCAGAGGAAGACCCGGCCAAAGGTAGATTTGCCGCAGGCCACCGGGCCGGTGACACCGATGATGTCGCCGGGATGGGCTGTCAGACTCAGCCCCGAGAAGATGAGGGTGTCGCCGTAGGCGAAGGAGAGGTTCCTGAAGGTCACATCTTCTGCCGCCGGGACATCCAGCGCGTCCAGCCGCTCCGGCGACTTCATCAGAGGTTTGATGCGCTTCCAGGAGACTTCGGCCTTCTGCACCGAGTTGAAGAGCTTGGCCACCTTGGAGGATTTGACCACCAGCTTGGTGAAGCAGGAAAGGAAGGTGGTAAAGGCCGCGATGTCCCACACACGCCAGCCGGTGCCGAGGACATTCTTTGCGCCGAACCACAAAATGAACAGTACGCCTGTCTCCGACGCCGCCAGATAGAGCGGCGGCAGGGCCGACTGCCACACGTTGTTCTTCACTGCCGTCTTTTCGTAGGTATCCAGTGCCTCTTCGTACCGCTCCACGCGGGCGTCTTCGCAGCCGTAGATGCGGTAAGTCACGGCGTTCTGGGCGCGGTCGAGGGTGGCGGCACTCAGTGCGCCCGCCGCCTTTTTGTAGGCCGCACCGGCCCGCTGGACCGGCTTTTTCATCCATGCCGCGCAGACGTAGGAGAAGGGCGTGAACAGCAGGCTCAGCAGAGTCAGCCGCCAGTCGTACACCAGCAGCATGACCACATGACCCGCCAGCGCCACGCCGGTATCAAAGACTTCAGTGGTGAACTTGCGCATACCTTCCATGCAGTCGTCCACATCGGAGATGGCCTTGGTCATCAGCTCACCGGCGCCTTCTTTTTCCAGCGAAGCCCGGCTCTGGCGCACCAGATTGGCGTAGAGGATGCCCTTCATCCGGCGGTTGATGTTGTTGGCAAAGCGGCGGACATAAAAGCGCTTGATGAACCGCGACGCCTGCACCAGCAGGGTGACGAGGATATAGGCCAGAACCAGCAGCGCCATTTGGGCCGCTGGTTCGCTGCCGCTCAGGATGTCCGCCAGGCACTGGGCCAGACGGCCCTCGAACCACGGGGTGGCCAGCAGGCCGATGTTATAGATGAGGCCCGACAGGGCCACGAAGGCCAGCGGGAGCCACTCGACCCGGAAATAAGAGAATATCCGGTCCGGGCGGAAGTTCTTCTCATTTTTCATCGGTAATATCCATAGACAGCCTCCGGGTCTTATCTCAAAAAGATGTATCTGCATCGTTGTATGTACAACAATCATAGTACAAAACCACTCTTTGTCAAGAGCGGCAGTGGATTCTTTCGTCTTCTCGCCAAAGTCGGCGACCATGGGATGAAAATGCAGTTCGTAAAGATGGAATGGAGGTTTTGATATGAAGTATCTGAGAATACCGTGGGGAATGCGGGCGATGAAGGAGCTGGGCCTGACCCCTGCCCTATGCCATCCGGATCACACCATGCTTTTCCCTGCCGAAAAGATGCCGGAACGCAAAAAGCCCCCGGAGAGCCTTTGGGCAGCTCTCCGGGGGCAAGTCCTATGCACCGGTATTTTACACCGGTACATAACAGTTATTCAATTTCGATCAGGTTCGGGTTCACAGGCAGAGCCTTCTGCTGCTGAGGTGCGGGCAGCGTGACGTGCAGGATGCCATCCTCGAACTTTGCGTGGATGTCCTCCTTCTTCACGGCGTCGCCCACATAGAAGCTGCGGGCGCAGGTGCCGGAGAAGGTCTCGCGGCGCAGATAGCGGCCCTCTTTATCCTTCTCGTCATTGGAGTGGCTACGGACGGCCTGAATGGTCAGGTAGCCGTCGTTCAGCTCCATCTGAACGTCTTCCTTCTTGCAGCCGGGCAGGTCAACGGCAACGTCATAGCTGCCGTCGGCGGTCTGCTTCACATCGGTCTTCATCATGTTTGCACCGCGCTTGCCGAAGGTCTCACGCTCTTCACGGTTCATCGCACGCTCCAGCGCACCATCGTTCCAGAACGGGTCAAAGAAATCATCGAACAGGTTTTCATGGAAAATAGTCGGCATAAACATAAATCATTCCTCCAATCCCGGCGTTCGGGTCGGGTAAAAAATTTATGAGATGTGCATCAGGAGCGGAGTCTTCCCGGGAGCCTTGCGGCTCCCTCATGCCCCTCTCTCCTGAGCACGGCATAGTTATAGCACATATTTTTAGCACAGTCAAGTGCAGAGTGCTAAAATTCACAAAAGAATAATACTTCGATAAAATTTCATGCAATCTTTTCAAAAAGCAGTCGTATCACCGCCTTTATGCAGCAAAAGCGCCGGATACAGCAGTTCTTTGCACCGCCTGCGATTTCTCTGTATTTCACACTCTTGAGCAGTTCCATTACCTTATCCATAGGCACGCAGTCCGCATAGCGGTCCGGCCAGAGAAACTTATTATAATGGCCGCAGCTCCGCTCCCCTGTCATATAGACCACCATTTTCTACAAGCAGAAAACGATTCTGAACCCTCTTTCCCCGTTCATATTGTATAAAAGAATGGTTTTGGAGGTGTTCCGTATGCTGTTGACCCTGCTGCAATTTTTTGCATCCAAGTTCCTCGTGCTTGCGCTCCATCTGGAAGCGGGCAGTTTCCCCCGCCCGCTCAGCCCACAGGAAGAGATCCGGACCTTCGCCGCCCTGCGGGCCGGCGATCCATCCGCCCGGGAAAAGCTCATCCGCCACAATCTGCGCTTAGTGGCGCACATCGCAAAGAAATACTATGCTCTCCCCTCTGAGCAGGACGATTTGATTTCCATCGGCACCATTGGCCTGATGAAAGCCGTGGACACCTTCGACTCCACCCGCCGGGCGCGCTTCTCCACTTATGCCAGCCGGTGCATCGAAAATGCTATCCTCTCCCCAGCGCACTTTGGGATGGAAAAGAGAATCCACTCATTTTGCAAAGCAGCGCAAATGCGTCAAAATGGGTTTTCTGGGCTCAGGAAAGCGGTCACCTTTTTCTACTTCAAAAGGTATCATGTGAGGTATCCTGTCTAACCCCTCTCTACATCCTGCAGATGCCGCTTGCCGGGCCGCACACTACTTCGGAAGCACAGGCGTTCTTCCATATGTACCATTCCTACTCCGAAATCACCAATCCATCCGACCGTCTGCGTTGGTGCCGCTATGGTCTTGACCTGCTGCAAAAAGAGGTTGTCGCCATGGTGGGCATGGAGGAATGGCTCTATCAGGATCTGGAAAGCGGCATATTTCACCGCAGCTTTACGCCGGAGCTGGCAGACAAGCTCGCCGCCCTTTACGGCATCCCGGCGGAGGATATTCTGGATGACTACGCCCTGTTTTTCCACCGGGGCGGCAGAGACTTCCTCCGCAGATACCGGGAGGCAAAAGGCTGGAACCGTCAGCAGCTTGCCGACCATGCCAAGGTAGGCAGGACAAGCATCCGCTGCTGGGAGAGTGGACAAAAGACCATCAGTCAGAAGTGCTTTTGCCATCTGGTGGAAAACCTTGGTTCCGATTTTCCATCTATGCTTCGCATGTGAGGTATGGTAATTTTTCTCCGGTCAAACGAAAAAGCTCGTCTGCAAGCCACGATATGTGGCAGCGCAGACGGGCTTTCATTATGGAATCATTCTGTTTCAATTATTCTGATATTCGCTCTGACTTACATGGCGTTCCGTAAAACACGCAGTCGTTCTTCAAACGTTGCTTTCCATGCCGGATGCTCGGAGAATACGGTGTGCTCCACCTGACGGACTTGGTTCAGTCCGATGTTCCGCACCGCTTCCACTGCAGCATCTTTTTGGCTCAGATGGCGTTTTCCCACGGTCAGACAGTTTGCGCCTTCTGGCGTGTCGTACTGCTGAAACGCCCGGTTGAAGTCCATCAGGTCATGCAGACGGATGGGCTGATTGGTTTCGTTGTCTACCAGCAGACCCCAATTTTCCCAATGACGGTCGGTATTGCCCACCAGATAATCCAGAATGTTCATCATATAGTAGCCGGGAGCATCCAGCTCTAAGATCTTATCCAGCGTATTCCAATCACGGTTCGTGCAGTAGACGTCATAGGCTGCATAGGTCACAAGACTATATCGCTGAGATGTCATGATTTTGCTGATAGAAACCAGCTCATTTTCAAACATTCCCTGCTCATATAGTACCTGATGGCAGTCAAAGCACCGGCAAATTTTGCTTGCCAACACTTCACGTTCCACCGCTTCCCTGCCACCATCCTTGTAAAGATAGAAGCCATCCTCTTTTCGCACCCACGCCTTGGGGTACAAGCCGCCCGTAGACAGGTCATTTGCCAGAAGATGGGCGTTTGTCACCGTCATTTGGTGCCCCCGCAGCGCAATATCCACAAGCGCATTGCTTAAGGAGTGTGCAAAAAGGTTGATATCCTCGAATCGAATCTTCTCGTTTTCCTCTTTCACCCAGAACACATCCAGCAAGGACAGACAATGGTAGGATAATGCAATCTGTGCTCGTTCCCTGTCCGTAACACTCTGAGATGCACCGATACTGTTCAGGATTTCCTTGGCGTAGGTGCGATCCAACGTCAACATCCGGGAGGCGCACCAATAGTAAAAGTTCGTTACATTATTGATGCGCTCGTCAAAATCATCCGATTCCACCAGAACCAGATCATAGGGCATGAAATCCTCGAGGCAGACCCTGCATTCCCCTGTCGTGCTGAGTTGTGCCACACAGCTTTCCCGGTGCATGATCTCGTAAAACATGGTTTTCATCCCTCCCTGCGTTCTGTGTCTTGCTCTGTATTTATATTACCTTCTTTTTTCACGGGACGCAAGAGCTTTTACTTTTCAAAAAGCTTTTTCTGCTGCCCCATCAGGATGTAACACAAAAAGCCCCACGCTCAACACTGCCTCTGAATCTGACCGTCTCTGGTCAGAGCAGAAAAGCATATGTTGAGCGTTGGGCTTTGTTTATCGGCTCGGCTGCCAGCCGGGCTTTTGGTGTTCTTTGGGTTTGTAGGTTCCTTTGGTAGTATCGATCACCGCCTGCAGCAATTCGAGCTTTTGCCATGTGGGGCAGTTCAGACGGTCGATTTTTTCGATTACATAGTTGGCGTGGGCGGTTGCGACCCGTTTTCCGAGTTCGTCCCATCCCTCTTTCGTTTTGGGGTAATGTACCACCACTTCAATGGGGGCACTCTTTCGCATGGCTCACTCACCTCCGGTTACATCGCTATCACCTCATTTTTACGGGTTACTGGTTGTCCGCTATTCGCTCCCGCTCCCTTTCGGAGGTGGGCCGCTGCCGTGACAATCGTGTATCGTACTTTCGAGCAAAAGTTTATGGACTCGTAGTCCAAGTCACCCACCCTCTCAGTCCATATATTGTATACAACAGTCCCAAAAAGCAAAAAATCCCGCCTGAAAAGCAAAACCTTCGCTTTGCCCTCAGACGGGATGTCTTTCGACACGACTGTTATAAATTCAAAAAAGCTCTTGACCTGAAGTCAACTTTAAGGATTATACTGAACCTGTCAGAAAAATTTTTGCCGTTCTTATGCGGCAGGCATGATGACAAAGGAGAATTTACCACTTCCAAGTGGTGAGTTACGGTGTTCGTAACCCACCACAGAGTGACCATATTACAGAGATTTGGTGAGACTCGACAAAATATCAAGTCGAGGTCAAACGTAACACGAACAGTATCCATGTAGACAATTTGTCCACACGGATACAAACCAGAGAGAATAACCTCATGTGCTCATTTTGAACACATGAGGTTGGATGTGCCGTTCTCCCTGCATGGATTTTCCTGCCCCCTTCCGGCGGCGTTTTCCGGCTCTCCTCTTGTGCTTAGCCAATTTTTGCGGCGCGCTGTTCGCTTGCTTGCAAAAATTGGAGCACTGCGCCAGCACTTCCTCCTTGCTTCGCCTGTTGGCGCAGTCGTCAGTGCTGCCCTTGTGGGGTCATCGCCGTGTATCCCATGCAGACGGTCTTTCGATTTTCAAGGTGCGGTGCGGGATCTGGCAATAAAAAATCGCCACATAACAACCTGAACCTGACCATCCCTTCCGGGATAGCCTTGGTTCGGGTTTGCTATGTAGCGATAAGAGAGCCAAAAACTTGCTCCGGCTCCTTTGGACGTCGAACGGAAATACTAAGTGTTTATGTCATATTAAATTGTTGGGATACACTGCCACAGAAATCGAACTGTGTCAACAAAAGTTTTGAAAGCACGCCACTTTCGGCTGCTCGCAAGAAAAAATGAGGGAAACTTTGGCAAAAAGAGAGAGGACCGGACGGTGCCAGCCCTCTTGATATACGCAAAAGCATAAAAAACCGTATAACAGCTGTACAGCCGCCATACGGTTCAAAAAGATTGCTTTACTTCTTGATTTTAATAAGCTTTGCGTTCAGGCTCTCGATGAAGCCGTCCGGCATGATGGAGATCATGCCGGCCATGACCTCAGGGGTCATCTTCTTCATCATGGCCCACATGCCCTCGCCGGGCTTGATGTCAAAGTTGGTGGCCAGCTTCACGGCCTTGGCGGTAACAGCAAAAGCTTCCTCGTTCTTAGCCAGCTCTTCCAGACTGTCCTTGATGCTGTAATAGCCCTCGGGGAACTCCATGGGAGCGGTCAGATCCATGCTGCCCATCTGCTTGAACCAGTTGGCCACGCCCTCCTGACGCTCGTTGAACTCCGGCAGGGTGTAGCAGGCAGGCTCAGTTTCCACCTTTTCCAGCGTGATGCTGTCCTTCACGGTGTCGGCCACAGCCATCAGCACATTGAAGCCCTCGTCCAGCGCCACATCGAACTTGAACACGCGGTGTGCGGTCTGGGTGCCGACCTCCTTGCCGTTGCAGTACAGGGTCACGGTGTCCTGATTGGAGTACACCTTCACCTCGGTGGTCTCACCGGCGCGCTGTGCGTGGCGGCGGCCTGCGATGTGCACCATGGGATCCTTTGCCCAGTAAGCCTGATAGACATAGAAGCTGTCCTTGCGGGTCTTGCGGTCGATGGTGACCAGACCCTTGTTGTTGCGACCCTTCACGCCGCCCTCGCTGCGGGCAGCGCAGCCAAAGTCGAACATATTCCAGACGTGGCTTGCCCAGATCCACGGGCGATCCTCAAAGGCCTGTGCCATGTACTCGTGGTACAGTGCCTGATACTCCTCAGAGTAGTCCTTGCACTGGGGGGTGTTGCTGTGCCAGTTGATAATGCCCTCGCAGCCGTACTCGGAGATGCCAAGGCAGATATCCGGGTTCTCGGCGTGGAACTTGTCCAGCCAGGGGCCGTTCTGCTCGATCTTGCCGCCGTACCAGCCAAAGTAGTGGTTGTAGCTCTCCACATCGGTGATGCGGTGCATGGGGCCGGAGGTGGGGGTGTGAGAAACATGGGCAATGGTGGTCAGACGGGTGGGGTCCAGCTCCTTGCACAGCTTCTGCAGGTCGTGGTGGGTATCCACCAGCTCCTGGCTGATGCCGCCAATGAGGATCTCGTTGGAGATGCCCCAGAACAGGATGGAGGGGTGGTTGTAGTTCTGGATGATGAGCTCCTTCATCTCCTCCATCACATGGGTGTGGGCGTCCTTGCCAGACTTGAATACGCTGATGAAGGGGATCTCTGCCCAGACGGCAAAGCCCAGCTCATCGCAGGCATCGTAGAAATCCTGACTATGCTGATAGTGTGCCAGACGGATGGTGTTGGCACCCAGTTCCTTGATGATCTGTGCGTCCTGATAGTGGTCCTCCACGGTCAGGGCGTTGCCCTTGTACAGCTTATCCTGATGGCGGGAGACACCGCGCAGCGGGGTGGCCTCGCCGTTGATGGAGAAGCCGCCGTCCGGGGTAACGGTGTAGCTGCGCACGCCTACGTTGGCGTAGATCTCGTCAAAGGCCTCGTTGTTGCGCTGCAGACGTGCCACCACGGTGTAGAGGTTCGGCTCGTCCATGCTCCACAGCTCAGCGTCCGGGACGTAAATCGAAATGGCAGTATTGTCAGACGGACGAACAGCGGAAGCCACTTCGCATCCGTAGGGGTCCTCGATGCTGTACATCACGGTAAAGCTGTCGTCGGGGTTGGTGACGAAGCTCTTGATTTCAAAGGTAGCGCCGCCGTCTGCGGTGGGCTTGGGGGTGACCATGATGCCGGGGCCGCCGTAGTAGTCCAGATCAAAGTGTGCGTTGGGCACGCTGATGAGGTTCACGCCCCGGTACAATCCGCCGTAGAAGGTAAAGTCCGCAGAGGCGGGGTACATGGAGGGGGTGTCCTCGTTGCTGACCTCAATGGTCAGCTCGTTGTCGCCGTCACGGCACAGGTCGGTGATGTCGGCGCGGAAGATGGAGAAGCCGCCCTCGTGGGTGGTGGCAACGGTGCCGTTCACCTTGACGGTGGCATCCAGCGCAGCTGCCAGCACCTCCACATACACGCGGCCGCCGGTCAGCGGCTGCACGGGCTTTTTAAAGGTGCGGCTGTATACGCCGGTGGTGCGCAGGTAGCTGCCGTTGCCGTCCATGCCGTCCACGGCGTTCCAGGTGTGGGGCAGGGTGACGGTCTCGGCGGCGCGCTCGCCCTTGGGGAAGCGCAGGGTCCAGCCTTCGTTCAGGGAAATGATCTCTCGCATGATGAATTCTCCTGTCTTATTTCTTGTTTTATTTCTATCGTTCAGGGTTTGGGCATCTTCTTTTACTGATGCTATTCTAGCATGGAAAACGCTGGGAGAGGTAGAACATTTTCGTGCCGGAATCGTAGATTTTTTTACTTTTTCCGGTTTTCCCGGCGGTAGCGGGTGGGGGTCATGCCGAAGGTGCGCTTAAAAATTTTGGCAAAGTAATTTACGTCCAGAATGCCCATTTCTTCCGCCACCTCGGAGATGGAGCGGTCGGTGGTGGTCAGCTGCTGTGCGGCACGTTTGACCCGCTGGGTGTTGATATAGTCGATCAAGGTACTGCCGGTCTCCTGCTTGAACAGGGAGGAAAGATACGACGGGCTGATGTGGCACAGCGCCGCAAGGCTTTTCAGGGTGTGCGGCTCCGAGAGATTCAGATTGATATGGTTGATCACCTTCTGCACCGTAGGGGAGTAGCCTTTCAGGGAGTAGCGGCGGGCGTAGGCACAGTAGTCCCGCAGCATTTGCTGCAGCGTGGCCTGCACGTCCTCCACCGTGTCCAGCGTCTCGATGCGGCGGGCGTAGCTGGAGGAAATTTTATCCACATAAAAGGGGTGCACCGCGTTCTGCTCAATGGCCTTGCGCAGCAGGGTGTTCATAATAATGAACTGGCTCTTTTCCCGGTAAAGCGTCCCGATGAACCGGTCACCCAGCGAAAAGCGGCCGAACTGGTGGATGCTGAGGATCGCGGCATTCTCATCGCCCCGGGTCACAGCCTCCAGCATCTCGTTTTCGATCTGATAGCGCTGCTCGATCATGGCAACGGGGATGTCCCGCTCAAAGGTGGGTTCGGTGAAGTAGCGGATATCCGGCTGGAACATGAAGGGCAGAAACTCCTTCACTTCCTGTGTGCGCAGTTCCTCCTGCCCCAGCATAACAGACACCACGGCGTAGATGGCGGTGGCAAAGTCATCGCCGGAAAGAGTGTGGACGCCGTTGTAGTATTCCTGAACAGCTTCGTCCCCGGCTTTACCGAGATTTTTCTGCGCCCACCGGCGGGAATCCTCGCTGCGGGGGCCATCCGTCCACGGGCCGATCATGAACACGGTGTCCTTTTCGTCCGGCACGCGGAACAGGGCAAACTTCAACTCAAAGGTGCCCTCGGCGATCAGCAGCGTCTGCTCCGGGGTGTGCTTCAGCAGGGTATAGCCGAACTCCTGCCAGTCAAACTCCGGGTCCAGCGCCTTGCGCAGACCGTAATCGAAATTTTCCAGCCCGGCAAAGGGCGGGGTCACCCGGCAGGCGGGGATATTGTAAACAGCAGCAAGTTTGCTGAGCACCTGTAAGGGATCTACGTTCATGGGTCTGCTCCTTTCCCGTGCGGCGATTCGTACAGGTTCAGTATACAGCCTTTTTTCACTGAGAACAAGCACCCCGTCGGGCACATTTTCTGTGCTCCGGCAGAGTGCCTGCTCTGCGCAACGGAGGTAAATGATAAGGAAGGGAAAATAGCTTAGTTTTCCTTGCCCTCACGGCGTGCAGCCAGCGTAGCGATGTTCTGTTCCACGCGGGTCTTGCTCAGCGGATAGAGGAAAACAAGGATCAGTGCCAGTGCCACAAAGCCTGCAAAGGGTGCAAGACAGGACAGATTGAAGATCTTGCCGGTGACGGCGGGGTCGAAGGCAGTAGCCTCGGAGTAGCCGATCATGGTCAACAGAGCGCCGATGAGGCCGGAGGAAATGGCCTGACCCAGCTTGCGGGCAAAGGAGTAGACAGAGTACACAGTGCCGTCCTCACGCACGCCGGTGCGCACCTCGGTGTCGTCGATAACGTCGGTGATCATAGCCCAGACCACAGTGTTGAAGTAGCCCATGCTGACGGTAGCCACAGCAGCAAAGGCAACATAGACGAAGGGGTTAGAAGGACGCAGGAGGAAGCACAGCAGGTAGGCAACTGCGCCCACAATGGCACCGGCGGTAGCCAGCTCCTTTTTACCGAACTTCTGGGAGAGCTTGACGGCGGTGGGGGCGCAGATGAGCAGGGTACCTGCCATGCCCACCAGACTTGCCAGAGACTGTGCGGCAGCGCTGCCGTAGTAGTTGGGGTACACATAGCTGCTCATGCCGCTCATGGTCAGCTGAGAGAGCAGCAGCATCAGGGCGGCGGCGATGATGCCCATCAGGGAGCGGTTGGTTGCAATGCTCTTGACCAGCTTGCCGAAGTCCATCTTCTCGCTCTTGGTGGTCAGCTGCACGCGCTCCTGCACCATCTTGAAGCACAGCAGGTAGCAGATAATAGCCATCACGGAGAACACACCGGCGATGATGGTCATGCGGGAGCCGGAGAGCATGGTCTTGCCGTCCACGGTAACGTAGGCGATCATCGGGGTGCCCACGCCGATGACAAGGCTTGCAAGACTGGCTCCGATGGTGCGCCAGGTGGACAGCTCGGCACGGTCCTTGGACTCGGGAGAAACGGCAGAAGCCATGGAGCCGTAGGGGATGTTGATGGAGGTGTAGAAGATGGAGCCCCACAGGATGTAGGTGACTGCCAGCCAGGCCACCTTGAAGCCGTAAGGCATCCCGGCCAGACCGGACTGGAAGATCAGGAAGGAGGCAATGGCCACAGGGCCGCACATCCGCTTGAGCCACGGGCGGAACTTGCCGTCCTTGGTGGGCTTGCAGCGGTCCACGATCTGACCCATGGTGATATCGGTAAAGGCGTCCACGATGCGGGCTGCCATCATGACAATGCCCACCACACCGGCGGAAACGCCCATCACGTCGGTGTAGAATTTCATCAGGAACAGGGACGAGAGGATGAAGGTGAAGTCGTTGCCGAAGTCACCGAACATATAGCCCAGCTTGTCCTTCATGCCGAAGGGACGCAGGGCACTCTTGCTTTCAGATGCCATAAAAATCTCCTTTTCTTCTTTGCGTTTGCTTTGCCCCGCAGGCCGTGCGGAGCTGAAGTCAGTATGTGTTTGTCATGCATTTATCATACTGGTTTTGCCGCAGAAGGGGTTAGAAGATTTTCAAGGTAAAAACGGTCATTTTTGCGATTTTGTACGATTGCGTCTGCACCGCATCCGGGAGATATCGTGCTTGTTGACCAGCTAAAAGCGTAAAACGATCCCATTTTATAATAAGAACGTTCTGGCAAAGACTGTCCGTCTCTGTTATACTCTAGCCAATGAATACAGCTGTAACAGGAGGATGTTATGGAAAAGAATGTACTGAACACCGATCTTGCCGGCAAGGTGGCCGTTGTCACCGGCGCAAGCGGCACGCTGTGCTCCATTTTTGCCAAGGCGCTGGCACGGGCGGGTGCAAAGGTGGCGCTGCTGGGCCGCAACATGGATAAGCTCAAGGAACTGGCAGACGAGATCGAGGCCGAGGGCGGCATTGCCAAGGGATACACCTGCAACGTGATGAACAAGGCCAACTGTCTGCAGATGGCCGAGGATGTACTGGCAGACCTTGGCTTGCGTGAACAGAATTAGCTAAATCAACCAATAAAGGCCTCCGAATCTCTTTCTTATTAGGAAAAGATTCGGAGGCCTCTGTTTTACGATTTTTTCGGAATAGCGGCTTTCACCAGCAGCGTCATGGGACGGCCCAGTTCATCTTTCATTCCGGGAATTCTCAGCATCTCTGCAGAGGTTCGTTGTCATATTCGCTGGTATGGAGTGGTTTCACTGGCTGCATTGAGCTTCTGATAACATCCAAAATGGTCTGATCCGCCGGGAGCCACGGAACGGAATCAAACTCCTCCTTCGTCAGCCACCGCGCAGCTTCCGCTTCTTTCAGCACAAGCGCGCCGGAAACCACTTCACACCAGAAGCAGTCCATGGAAAGATGAAACGTCGGATAATCGTACTCGAGTGTACCAATTAAATCCCCCACTGCAATTTCCGTGTCCAGTTCTTCTTCGATTTCCCGCTTCAGAGCCTGCTGCGGGGTTTCGCCCGGCTCGATTTTGCCGCCCGGAAACTCCCACTGGCCTTTATAGTCGCCATAACCGCGGGCAGTGGCGTAGATTTTGCGCCTTGCCTGCATGGAGTCGCAGATCACAGCGGCCACAACACGAATCGTTTTCATAGCGTTCTCCTTTTGGATTCATTATAATGGCTGACCGTCAGAAGTCCCACCGACACGATAGAACACCCTGTTTCCTGCTTTTCTTGCAGTAAGCAGCCCCATCTCATGGAATTTCATCACAAACGTCCGAATGTTTGCATACGCAGCGTTTCGGAAATCCTTTTCCAGCTGCTTTGTGGTAAACTCCTCTGCACCATAAGCAGACAGAACATACTCCCAGAGCAGCCGTTCTTTTTCTGTGATTTTTCCTTCCGCAAGAGCAGTTTGATATACCTCAAGATCAGTTTTCGGCGGGACTGCATCCACCTGCAGGCGGTTATAGACCTCATTGCAGAAGTAGAACAGAAAGGGAGTCACATCCGTATAGCCGGAAATCAGAGCATTTCTCTCCACGCGTTCGTAGGCTTTGTAATATGCGCCCTTGTTTTCAGCGATGTATCGGGAAAACGGCGTGAACAGTGCCGCAGGATAGCCCTGCTGAACAAGATACCAGAGGTGGAATAGCCGTGCAGTGCGTCCATTCCCGTCAAAATAGGGGTGGTAGTATGCAAAAGCAAAGTGCAGAATGGCAGCCTTATGCAGCTCATTGATGCCGTCATTGGCATTCGCAAAATCGACAAGACATTTCATGGCACCGGGAAGCCGCTCTGCCGGAAGTCCCGGTCTGGGTTCTTTACCGCCCACAATAAAAACCTCGCCATGCCGATAAAAGTGGTTTGGCAGTAATCGATCTTCATCCGGGAGATAATCCCCTGTGCTAATCTGATATAGGTGATGCAGATTCTCCTCGGTGATCGCATTCTGACGATTCGCGATAAACTCCAGTCCGCGCTTCATACCATAGATGCGGGCTTCTTGTTCATCACGAGGGGCATAACCATCGAGGATATAACGGATACTGCTGCGGGTCGAGCGGATACTTTCAATTTGAAAAGTCGCATAAATTTCCTCGGTCATCGCCGACAAACCGAAGTTTTGTCCACTGACAGGGACAGAGAGCAACTGCTTCATACCATTTGTTGAAATTTGCGCGAGGTTCGGCAGGTAAAACAGCTTATTTCCAGAAAAATCAGTCAACGGCAGAGGCTGCGCAAAGTTTTGCCGCAGCAATTCGGCAAATTCTTTGACGCTGACAGTCGAGTACTTGTATTCCATCCGATTGAGTTCAAACAAATGCTTATCTGAAAGCATTTTGGCAAACTGTACCCCATCCATTCTGTCCACCTCGCAATTGATACTTATTGATACTATATAGTATCATATATACCAATTCTTTATAAAAAAGTCAACCGAAACAGGCCGAACCAACTTTTTTCCATACTCCCCGTCAAAATTCCCGTGGTTCCGTCACGAATCACATCTCCATCGGCTTATTCCCCACTTCGTCCAGATACGCATTCAAAAATTCCGCTGCAAGGCTGTTGGGACGGATTTCGGGCAGTAAGGCACAATGTCCTCTTCTTCCAGTTCTTTTTCGATCAATGCCGTGCCGCATTCAAAGCAATGCTTCTGAACCATTTTTACACTCCAAACACTGTTTTCGTCAGCCGGATACCTGCTGCCGTTTTCATCGTATGTTCCATAAAGGTTCGGATTGCCTGCCGGCCGTACCCGCTTTCGGACGCATTGACGATATAATCCGCCTCAATCAAGATCTGATAGTCAATGCCGTCGATCTGCGCCGGACTATGGTGGTGCCCTACCAGATAGGCCACCCGGTCGATCTGTTCTGCTGTCATGCCGGTATCCGCCAAGAACTCCCGCACCAGCAGGGCACCCTCCTGCTCCTGATATTTACCATCGGTGTTGCCGTACTTTTTGCGGCAGAGCGGGCAGGCGATATCGTGGGTGATGGCCGCCACCTCCAGAATAAACTGCGTGTCTGCGTCCAGCCCCTCCAGCTCACCAATGGTTTTGGCATAGGTCCACACGCAGCTCAGGTGCGTGATGTCATGGATATTCCCTTCGGAAAAGGCGATCATCTTTTCCATGATCTGTGCAATGGTCATCATTTGTTTCACTCCCGTTTTTAATACTTAAATGTTCACCTTGATAAACGCGAACTTGTCGGGGCGAGGCCCCTCCATCTTGCTACGCAAGACCGTTCGGTCGCTTAAAAGCCCCACTGGGGCTTTCATTGTTCCGCTTCGCTCCACAAACGCGAATTTGTTATTCTCCCATGGAGGTACCGCTATCGTCTTTAAGACCACAAATCGCAACTATACCATTATTTTTATAACTCACAACGAGAATGGTATCATTTCCTATTTTCCAACATGCTGTGCCGTTTTCACTGGTATCAGGCTTCCCCCATACCTCTCTAAGCTGGTCAATATGATACCCAGGCAAAAGGCTATTAACATCGGCTTCACTCATTTCTGCGATTGCCGCCAGAGTGGGAAGATTGTCGTTGCTTTTGTGATTGTAGTATCCATAAAACCACGCCGATACACATATCGCAAGAACCAAGATGATTACAGCTATAACAGATAGCTTCTTTTTCATACAATCACACTCCTCGTCAAGTTCCGATTCATAAAATCCCCGTCAGCGCCACTGCAACCAGAAGGGACGGCAGCAGGTTTGCCACCTTGATGGTTCTTGGCCACACCAGATTGATGCCCACACAAAAAATCAGAATATCCCCGCATTTTTGTTTTTTCTTTGCTTACTGATTCCTGTATTTGTTTAAGACTTCATCCGGGATATGACAGTAGCTGCAGTCTTCCGGGTACCGCTCCAGATGGTGCTGATGCTCCTCTGCACTCCGGACGTAATTCGTCAGCGGCAGCACTTCCACAACGATTTTATCCCGGTCCTTCCGGCTGTCAATAAAGGCTCTTGCTTCTTCCAGATGTCCGGGATTTGTGCTGTAAAGCCCCGTGCGATACTTTTTTCCAACATCAACGCCCTGTTTGTTCAGGCTGTACGGGTCGATGATTTCAAACAGATGCTCCATAAGCTCTGTAACACTGGTACATTTCTCATCAAAGACCACTTTAACGCACTCTGCGTATCCATCATACGGGCCGTCCAGCGTGTTTGTTGTTCCGTTGGCTCTCCCGGCTTCGGTCGTCCGTACACCGGGCACCGTGTCAAAAAAATGCTGGACGCCCCAAAGGCACCCGCCTGCAATGTATACCGTTTCCATACTCTTGACTTTCCTTCTTTTACTGGTACAGTTTGCATCCATGCTCTGTACTCCTTACGGTTTCCTTGCTAGCTGCAAATCGATCCATCATAATGCCGTTTTTCTCCGCATAGGCAGTACACTCACGAATCTGCCCTTCGATGGATTCCTCGCGCTGGTCGTCGCTGGAATAGCGGGCATAGATTACGGCGGTCATGCAAACACCCCTTTCACTTCATTCTCCGCAGGCGGCGCACAAGGTCAGATGCACTGTACAGCACACGGGCCACCGACACGGCATCCTCGCCCACAATGTAGAGCACCGAGTAGTTATCCACCAGCATCTGTCGCAGCCCTTGGGTGCGCTCCGGCTCGCTTTCCACCAGCGCACAGCGTTCCGGCAGGATGTTCAGCGACTGGATGGCTTCTGCAATGTGGTTATACTGCCCCATAGCCGTGTCAGGCTCCAGCAGACGGTCGGCAATGTAGCTGTAAATCTGCTCCATATCGCTAAGGGCTGCATGAGAAATTTTCACGTCATACTGCTTCATCTGTGCTGTTCTCTGAACTGTGCGAATGCGCTTGCAGCATCCACGGTATCACCGTTCTGAATCTCCTTGATGCCCACCTGCAAGGCTGCATGAAGCTGGTCATCGGTCATGGTGTCAGCGTTCAGAGCCGCAGGAGCCTTCGGCAGGGACAGCGAAAAGGGAATGCCGCCAGTCATGGTGATCTGGCGCAGGTACATATCAATGGCGGTCGCCATCGGGATTCCGAGCTGCTTCAGCACATCTTCGGCCTGCTGCTTGACGGTAGGGTTGACACGAATATTGAGCGTCATCGTTTTTTCCATGGTTATCACCTCAACTTTATTGTAACGCATTTTGCGTTATTTTGCAATGGAACTTATTGATTTCTGCGGGCTGCACAAGATTTGCTGAAAATTTTTGGTACTTGCCCGGATGGGCATCGTTCGCCCCTTTATTTTAACACCTTATTCAGCAATTCCTGATACTGTTCATGTTGTAGTTGGTTCATGACAGTTTCAGCTTACAACAAAAAATGAGATAGGCAACCCCTTTCGGGGAAGTCTATCTCATTTTTTTCGTTGGGGCTATTTTGCAACAGTCCCTTTTTCATTTACTGTTTTACTTTGCCCTCGCCGTCCAGAGCTTCTTCCAGCGTGTGCCATGCCAGCACCGCACACTTGACCCGGGCGGGGACATGGGCAATGCCCTGCAGGGCAGCCGCGTCCTCCAGTTCGTCCAGCTCCTCGGGCGTGATTTTATCCTTGATCATCTTAAAATACAGTCCCAGCAGCCGCCGCGCGTCCTCCACGGTGCGGCCCTTGACCAGATCAATCATCAGGGAGGCCGATGCCTGCGAGATGGCGCACCCGCTGCCGATGAAACCAGCATCCTCGATCACGCCATTCTTTACGCGCAGCTGCAGGGTGATATCATCGCCGCAGCTGGGGTTCACGCCCTCCAGGCTGTGGGTGGCCCCCTCAACGGGGTGGCGGTTCTCCTTGCTGCGGCTGTTTTCCGTGATGACCTGGGTATAAAGCTCGTTCAGATTCATAGACCCATCACCTTTCGTACATTTTCCAGATTGGCCAGCAATGCATCGATATCCTCCGGCGTGTTGTAGAGAGCGATGCTGGCGCGGCAGCAGGACCCGATGCCCAGATACTCCATCAGGGGCTGGGCACAGTGGTGACCAGCCCGGATAGCCACGCCGCCCGCGTCCAGAATGGTGGCCACATCGTGGGGGTGAACCTCCTTGACATTGAAGGATACCACGCCGAATCGCCCGTCGGCCACCGGTTCACCATAAACGGTCAGCCACGGCAGAGCCGCCATGCCCTTGAGCATCCGGCCCAGCAGGGCGTGCTCGTGCTGCATCATGGCATCCCAGCCAATGTGATTCATGTAGTCCAGTGCGGCGGCAAAGCCGACCTCACCGCCCACATTGCGGGTACCGGCCTCGAACTTGCGGGGACCCTCAGCCCAAGTGGCACTCTGCTCATGCACGGTGCTGATCATATCGCCGCCGCTCAGGAAGGGCGGCATTTTTTCCAGCAGCTCTGCCCGGGCGTACAGCGCGCCCATGCCCATGGGGGCATAGAGCTTGTGTGCCGAGCAGGCGGCAAAGTCCACGTCCAGCCGCTTTACATCCACGGGCATGTGGGGGGCGGCCTGAGCGCAGTCCAGCACCACCACCGCGCCCACGGCATGGGCGCGGGTTACGATCTCTTCCACGGGAGCGCGCAGGCCCAGCACATTGGAGACCATGGCAATGGCGACCAGTCTGGTCTTAGCAGTGATCTTTTTGTCCAGCTCGTCGGTGGTCAGGCGGCCGTCCGGGCCGGGGTACAGGTAGACCAGCTTTGCACCGGTGGCCTGTGCCACTCGCTGCCAGGGCACCAGATTGGAGTGGTGCTCGGCAACAGAGAGGACGATTTCGTCCCCCGCGTGCAGGAAGTGCAGGCCGTAGCTGTACGCCACAAGATTCAGAGACTCGGTGGTGTTCTGAGTGAACACGATCTCATCATCCTCGGCATGGAAGAACTGCGCCACCCGGTGGCGGGCACCCTCGTGGGCATCAGTGGCACGCATGGCCAGCTCATACACGCCCCGGTGGGGGTTGGCGTTGTTGTTTTTGTAGTAATTGGTCACGGCATCCAGCACCTGCACCGGGTGCTGGGTGGTGGCGGCACTGTCCAGATAGACCAGCCGCTGGCCGTTTTCGTCAGCCGCAAGGATGGGAAAATCCCTGCGCCAGATATCGTTGAATTCATTCGGCATCGTTGTCCAGCCTCCTTGCAGCTTCCGCGCGTACCTCGTCCCGCAGGGTTTCCAGCGGGATCTTGTCCAGTGCCGGAGCGAAGCGGGCATCCACCATCAGGCGGCGTGCCTGAGCCTCGCTCAGGCCGCGGGAGCGCAGATAATACAGTTTTTCCTCGTCCAGGCGGCCGATGGAGGCGGCGTGCTGGCCTTCAACCTCTTCCTCGCCGCACAGGATCAGAGGTGCAGTGCGGTTGCGGGCATCGGTGCTGAACAGGAGCACGTCCTCACTCTCATGGCCAACGCCCCGCTTGGCACCCCGCCTGAAATCGATGGTGCCGCGCAGGATCTTGTCTGCATGGCCGGTCAGGACACCGGCGGTGTGCATCTCACACATGGTGTCCTTGGCGGTGTGAACGGACACATCGTTGTAATCCAGCAGGGCACTGCCGCTGCCAAAGTACACGGCATCCAGATCATATTCGCTCTTGGCGGCGCTCAGCGCAGCGCGGGTGCCGCAGGCAGAAAGGATACCGCCCAGCTCAATGCGCACCTGCTCGACCCGGGCGTTCCGGCCCTCCTCTACGGCAGCTGCATTCCAGCGGCGGGCATTATCGCCCAGCAGCTGAATTTGCACCAGCCGGACTTGGGCGTTCTCGCCCGCACGGATGCGGGTGAGGGAAGCGGCGGCACCGTGTTCGGCATCGCCCCGCAGCACCTGCACGATGGTCAGGCTGCTGCCCGCTTTTGCATCCACCGAAAGGCTGGTCAGGGCTGTGGGATGGGCGGCATCCAGTGTCACCTCCAAGATCACAGGCTCCGCCACGGACACACCCTCAGCCACGGTCAGTGCGTGACGGACCGTGGCGTTTTCGGCGATATAAGCGTCTGTTTCAGCACCCATGCCGCTCTCGGCAAAGGCGGAAAAGTCGCTCTCGGCTTCCCCCACCCCTGCGGGCAGGATATAGGCGAAGTTGACCTCGCCCCAGAAATTTCCGGAAAGCTCCGGCAGCGCCGCTGCTTTAGGGGCGCTGTTCACGCCGCACTGGTTCCAAGTTGCAACCGGCAAGCGGTTCATGTTCAGATCATTCATAAAACGTCCGGCCCTCCTCTCAGCCGATGCTGCCCTTCATTTCCAGGTGGATCAGATTGTTCATCTCCACGGCGTATTCCACGGGCAGTTCCTTGGCAATGGGCTCGGCAAAGCCGCCCACGATCAGGGCACGGGCATCCTCTTCCGAAAGGCCACGGCTCATCAGGTAGAACACGGCCTCCTCGCTGATGCGCCCGATCTTTGCCTCGTGGCCCACATCCACAGCGTCACAGCGGATGTCCATCTCAGGGATGGTGTCAGAGCGGGAACGGTCATCCAGCATCAGGCTCTCGCAGGAGACGGCAGATTTGGAATTCTTCGCGTTGGGCAGGACCGTGACGGAGCTGCGGAAGTTGGAGATACCGCCATCCCGGGCAATGGACTTGGTGGTGATGTGGGAACTGGTGTTGGGGGCAGCGTGCACCACCTTGGCACCGGTGTCCAGATCCTGACCGGCACCTGCAAAGGTGATGCCGGTGAATTCCATCCGGGCACCCTCGCCCGCCAGGATGCTCATGGGATACAGGCAGGAGGTGTGGGAACCAAAGGAACCGGACACCCATTCGATGGTGCCGCCCTTTTCCACCCGGGCACGCTTGGTGTTCAGGTTGTACATGTTCTTCGACCAGTTCTCAATGGTGGAGTAGCGCACCCGGGCGTTCTCGCCGACGTAGATCTCCACACAGCCTGCGTGCAGGTTGGCAACGTTGTACTTGGGGGCAGAGCAGCCCTCAATGAAGTGGAGGTAAGCGCCCTTGTCCACAATGATGAGGGTGTGCTCAAACTGACCGGCACCGGGGGCGTTCAGACGGAAGTAAGATTGCAGCGGGATCTCCACATGCACCCCGGCGGGCACATACACAAAGGAGCCGCCGCTCCACACGGCACCATGCAGGGCTGCAAACTTGTGGTCGGTGGGGGGCACCAGCCGCATAAAATGTTTGCGCACCATCTCGGCATAGGGGCCGGTAAGGGCACTCTCCATATCGGTGTACACTACGCCCTGTGCGGCTACCTCGGCCTTGACATTGTGGTATACCACCTCGGAGTCGTACTGCGCGCCCACGCCGGCCAGCGAAGCACGCTCGGCCTTGGGGATGCCCAGACGCTCAAAGGTGTTCTTGATGTCCTCGGGTACATCGCTCCACTTGCCCCGCATTTCGGTGTTGGGGCGGACGTAGGTGACGATGTTGTTCATATCCAGCCCGGCAATGGAAGGACCCCAGTTCTGCACCGGCATTTTGTTGTAGGTCTCCAGTGCTTTCAGGCGGAAAATGCGCATCCACTCGGGATCGTGCTTCTCCTCAGAGATCTTTTCCACGATCTCGCTGGTCAGGCCGGAGCTCACCTCAAAGGCAGCGTTGCTGCCGTCCCGGATGTCGTAGATGCTGCGGTCAACCTCAGCAACATCGGTCTTTTCGGATTCAAAAGCTCTCATTCTGCTTTGTCCTCCTTCACTGCGTGGAAGCCCTCCTCGATGATCTCATTCACCAGCTCATCACCGCCGGTGCGCACGATATGGGCATCGTCCAGCACATGGACATAGTCCACCTTCAGGCCCTCCAGGATCTTGGCGTTGTGGGTGATGATGATCAGGGCATTTTCGGCGTTGTGGTAGGCGCGCACACCCTGTGCCACCGTTTTGACGGCATCCACATCCAGGCCGGAATCGGTCTCGTCCAGCAGGGCCAGCTTGGGCTTGAGCATCAGAAGCTGCAGGATCTCGCTCTTCTTCTTCTCGCCGCCGGAGAAGCCCACGTTTAGGTAACGGTCCGCATAGCTGGGGTCCATGCCCAGCGCATCCATCTGCTGTGCCAGCTCCTTGCGGAAGGCGAATACCTTGACCGGCTTGCCGGTGATGGCACTCTGGGCCGTGCGCAGGAAGTTTTCCAGCGTGATGCCGGGAATCTCCTCCGGGGTCTGGAAGGAGAGGAACATGCCAAGCCGGGCACGCACATCGGCGGGCTCGTGGGTCACGTCCTGCCCGCGGAAAAGGATCTGGCCGCGGGTCACAGTATAACGGGGGTCGCCCATCAGGGCGCTCATCAGGGTGGATTTGCCGGCACCGTTGTGGCCCATCAGAACATGGGTCTCGCCGGGGCAGACGGTTAGATTCAAGCCGTTCAGCAGGATCTTCTGTTCCTCACCAACGGCAACTTGTAAGTCTTTTACTTCCAGCAGAGGACTGCTCATATTGAATACCTCCAGATAACAGCCGTGCCTGGCTCAGTTAATCCCGAGTGGTACGGCAGGATTACTCTCTGCCTGTATACTATACCGATTTACTGGGAATTACAAGCCCTATCAAAAAAGATTAACACTCTTTGGCAGATAAAACAATTGACATGTTGTATACCATACTCGAATTTGTGCACTGTGGCAAAACAAAAAGGGGCTGTTGCATCGTACTTCATACTCGTGTCCTCCTGAAATCATGTTGTGGTTTATATCGGTCAATCTATGATTTCGGATTTCATCTTCCACGGACACCTGCATAGAACTTGTCGGGGCGAGGCCCCTCCATCTTGCTGCCGCAAGACCGTTCGGTCGCTTAAAAGCCCCACTGGGGCTTTCATTGTTCCGCTTCGCTCCACAAACGCGAAGTTGTTATTGTAAATCATTTTTTGATATTTCAATCGATGGATAGTGCTCTAAACTTGTTAAGTCAACATCTAATGGAGTAACGTATTCCATATAAAATTTTTCAGGATTTTTATCTTGCAATTTTTTAAGTTTATTCTTAATTTTTTCCTCCTCTGTAGAAACAAAAACCACTGATACTACTCCTACCTTTTCACTTGGATTCATTCTGCTATCTTCAACATTTCCACATAAAATCATTCTAACGGTATTCATAATAATCCTCCTCCACATATAACTTCCGATTTGTCTGTTTACATCGGTGTTCCAACTTCAATTAGGTTGCCGTCTAAATCGTAGAATCGGATTACTCGCTGTCCCCAACTATGTGTCATAAGACGATTTACATATTCAATAGAGGGATACAGTCTTTCCAATTTTTCAACAAATACCTCAATATCCTGTTCTTCAAAATACAGTTCGCAAGCGTTATTTTGGGGAAGAATATCCCTACCTAAAAATGATTTCCATATTTTCTCGTCTTGAAGGACAAGACCTTCTGTTAAAATCATATTGCCATCATTGTCAAGCACCAAATCTATACCAAACAAGTCATGATAGAATTTTCTCGATTTTTCTATGTCTTTTACCACAATCAGAACATTCTTCAATCTCATAACATTTCTCCTTCAACTCCCGATTTATCAAATAAGAATTTCCGTCAATTTTTCTCTTGATGTGGCTCGCTTCTAAGAGTAGGAACGAACTGTTCTGTTGCCGGAGACGGCCCATTCAGGTCGGTCTCCGGCAGTATTTTTGTTATCGCCTATTAAAAAACAGCCGGAACGACTTTCTGCTGCGCTACATCGATGATGCCGTATGTATTCAGTCTGAGTTTGGGAATGACCGGAAGGCTGACGAAGGCGAGGGTCATAAAGATGCCGATATCTTCCGCTACACCATGTGCCTTGAGGGCATCGTTCAGCGCCTGCATTTTCGCCGCAACGCTCTCTGCGCTTTCGGTGCTCATCAATCCGGCCACCGGAAGCGCAAGTTCTGCCACGACCTGTCCATCTGCCACAAACGCAAGTCCGCCTTTGTTTTTCCGCACAGTGTTGCCGGCCAGCATCATATCGGTATCGTTGTCCCCTGCCACGATCAGGTTATGGGAATCATGTGCGATGCTCGATGCAACGGCTCCGCATTTCAGGCTGAAGTTTCCTAAAAAGCCAATGCCCACATGGCCGGAGTGATGATGCCGCTCAAAAACGGCCAGTTTTACGACGTTGTGTTCCGGGTCCACACCGGGAGCTTTGCCCGGATGCCGTTGGAACGGGATGATTTTTTCCTCCGTAAGCAGCTCGCCCCGGTTCAGGCAGATGACACGCTCCTGCTCCCCGCTTTCCCGAAGTTCCAGATCCTCCAGTGTGATCTCATCCAAATCGAACGAGTTCATGACGCGTGCAAAGCGCGCATGGTCGATTTCAAGCGATGCGGGTTTCTGCACCCTTCCGTGTTCTGCCACCAGCGTGCCATTCTTGTAAACCTGTTCGACCGTAAAGGATTCAAAATCCGATACTACAATGAGGTCGGCAGCATACCCCGGTGCCACGGCACCGCGCTGCTTGAACCCAAAATACTGTGCCGGGACCAGCGTTGCCATTTTGACGGCCACTGCCGGGTTTGCCCCCAGCCGGATCGCTTTACGGATGTTGGAATCGATGTGGCCGCTGTCCAGCAGGTCACCGGGGTGCTTATCATCTGTCACCAGCATACAGCGGCTGCAATAGGGCTCCCGGAACAGCGGCATCAGGGCCTCCATATTTTTTGCAGCCGTTCCTTCCCGGATCATGATGTATTGTCCGAGCCGGAATTTTTCCATAGCTTCCTCGATGTTGGAGCACTCATGATCGGACTGAACGCCTGCCGCAATATAAGCATTCAGGTCCTTAGCGCTCAAAAGCGGCGCATGGCCATCCACGATCTTTCCCGCTTCGGTGCAGTCGCGGATCTTCTGCAGGATCTTCGGGTCACAGCGCACCGTTCCGTAGGCATTCATCAGTTCCGCAAGCCCCAGCACACGGGGATCGCCGTAGTAAGGCCGGAGCTGTTCTGCGTTCAGCACCGCACCGGATTCATCCAGATCCGTGGCCGGAACACAGGAGGGCAGCATGAAATAAACCGAAAGGGTCAGATTTTTTGTCGTTTCCAGCATAAAATCCAAGCCTTCCAGCCCCGCAACGTTCGAGATCTCGTGTGGGTCTGTGACCACCGCAGTGGTACCGTGGGGCAGCACTGCCTGCTCGAAGGCCGGACCACAGAGCATGGAGCTTTCGATGTGGATATGCCCATCGATCAGGCCCGGACAGACATATTTGCCGCGCAGATCAACTTCTTTCCGGCCGTGATACGCACCCACGCCCACGATCGAATTTCCGCTGATGGCAATATCAGCGGTGTCGATCTCATCGGTAAACACATTGACAATTCTGGCATTTTTCAAAACCAGATCAGCCAAAGCATCTCCTCTGCCTGCCGAGATCCGGCGTTTCAGCTCATCGGACTGCATAGAAACATCTCCTCTCTCTGAAGTTCGATTTTCTCACCTGTGGATTGGTTCTGCCATTATTCTACCACGCCTTGCCGCTGCGGAAAAGATGTCGGGAAACAAAAATGGCCCCGGAGGGCTTGTTACAGCTCTCCGGGGCCATTTTATGTGCGTTG
>OBVG01000294.1_pt1 | contig 54459 bp, 47 predicted proteins | sample 1501271 | NCBI WGS metagenome assembly OBVG01 (sample SAMEA2579934, study PRJEB22360) | human gut metagenome | biome: human gut; feature: human-associated habitat; material: faeces | place: Denmark | collected 2008/2010 | reverse complement strand
GGGCTTGTAATGGGTTAAGTGATAACAGATGTCTGGAAATATAGGGGCAAATCCAATTTAATTAGCAGTCTTCCTGCATAGTGCGTCAGTAGATATGTACTGCTTATGTAAAACCAAACATGACTAATGTCTGTCAGCTTCTTTAGTTGTAAAATTAATTTTTTAGCGTCGGCATTTGTTGGTGTGATAATGCACTTATCACTTATCTCAAATTCATTTTTTTGCTTTATAAGTAACGACAACAGCTCAATTGATTTAAATGTAATGTTCGTGAATACAATTTTTGAACTGTCTTTAAGATGAATATTACGGATAAGAAAACGAATGTAGTTATCGTTTTTAGATTCCCAGTGCGTATATTTACCAACTATGCTATTATTTTCTGACTGCCAGTGATCGAATGCTGTCTGTCCACTTATATTTTTATGATTAATGTCGCAACCAGCCTCAATTAGTGCATCGTACACATATCCTTCAAATGGAATGAAAAGAAAGGAATTGCCATAGCTATCTTTGGTATGGATATCTAGTCCTGCTTTGATAAGATATTTTACTAACCCTGGTGAAACATCAATATGTTGAATCGCAAGGGTGCCTGACTTATTCCGGTGGTTAACATTAATACCATTGCTGACAAGAAGTTCCACTGTTTCAACATTTTGAGCATAGAATAATGCATTATTACCGTCATTATCCAAGTGGTGAATGTCAATGTCAGCGTCAATCATTGCCTGTATAGCTTCAGGTACATTACAGGTAAAAAGAGCAGTTTGACCTTTACTATTGCACATATTTATATCCATGCCAGCCTTAAGGCAACGAAGGACACCATTTTTAGACTTTACACGGAATAGGTTATTTTTATTATTTTCTCTTGATATCATTGTTTATCTCCTTTTTTGTTGTTTTCAAGATATTAATGACACCAGATTTTACGGTATTCAAATTTATTTTTGTTTTATTAGGGGGTATCTGATTTGGTTTGCTTAAGGTTATTCTTAACTTAATGGAACATAGGGACGTTAAGGTTATCCTATGTGATGTGGATTAACCATTTTCACAAGAATATTTATCCATATTGGAACTAATCTGTATAAAGGAGATAATTAGAGGCTCAGATATTAATACTATAGAGAGTAATGCTATAGGATATGGAAAAGATCATGTAATATAATGGTGGTTATTAATGTTCATCTTAATTTTGGAAATTAAATGAGTAGTGTTTTTTATGAGGTTTTTTGCTGTTGATAATTCTTATTAAAATTTGAAGAGCATCCTTTAAGTTATTCGGCTTGAGGATGCTCATTTAAAATTTAAGCAGCGTAGTCTTTTTCAACAGCCAGGAAGGGGTGATGCTGCCAACTTACTGATTTAGTGTATGATGGTGTTTTTGAGGTGCTCCAGTGGCTTCTGTTTCTATCAGCGGTCCCTCCTGTTCAGCTACTGACGGGGTGGTGCGTAACGGCAAAAGCACCGCCGGACATCAGCGCTATCTCTGCTCTCACTGCCGTAAAACATGGCAACTGCAGTTCACTTACACCGCTTCTCAACCCGGTACGCACCAGAAAATCATTGATATGGCCATGAATGGCGTTGGCCTCAACACGATTTTACGTCACTTAAAAAACTCAGGCCGCAGTCGGCAACCTCGCGCATACAGCCGGGCAGTGACATCATCGTCTGCGCGGAAATGGACGAACAGTGGGGCTACGTCGGGGCTAAATCGCGCCAGCGCTGGCTGTTTTACGCGTATGACAGGCTCCGGAAGACGGTTGTTGCGCACGTATTCGGTGAACGCACTATGGCGACGCTGGGGCGTCTTATGAGCCTGCTGTCACCCTTTGACGTGGTGATATGGATGACGGATGGCTGGCCGCTGTATGAATCCCGCCTGAAGGGAAAGCTGCACGTAATCAGCAAGCGATATACGCAGCGAATTGAGCGGCATAACCTGAATCTGAGGCAGCACCTGGCACGGCTGGGACGGAAGTCGCTGTCGTTCTCAAAATCGGTGGAGCTGCATGACAAAGTAATCGGGCATTATCTGAACATAAAACACTATCAATAAGTTGGGACCATTACCAAATAGTTTATATGCTAAAAATTTAGGGAATCATTTTCCTAATTCTCCAGCTAAAAGTTCAGCCTGCTTCAAAACAGTCTCTGTGGCGAGCAATGACATATCAGGCGGATAACCATATTTTTTGAGCAGACGTTTTACCACCACGCGAATTTTTGCTCTTGCTGCTTCTTTCACTGTCCAGTCAAGACTGACATTGTTGCGGATAGCCTCCGTAAGTACGACTGCCAGTTCTCGTAGTTTTTCCTTTTCCATTAACTCGCGAGCACTGTCGTTATCTGCAACAGCAGAATAGAAGGCATATTCATAAGCGCTGAGGTTTAACTGGCTGGCAAGGCTGTCAGATTCCTGGATAGTCTTGGCAAGCTTGATTAGCTCATCAATTACCTCCGCTGCGGTCAGTACCTTGTTCTGGTAGCCATTGATTGCAGAGGTCAGCATATCAATCAGTTTTTTGCCTTGGGTGATACTTTGATTCGAGCGAACCTTGATCTCGTCAGAAAGCAGTTTTTTAAGCGTTTCCAAAGCAATATTTCTGTGTTGGTAATCCTTCATTTCCTGAAGGAATTCTTCAGAAAGAACGGAAATATCAGGTTTTTGTATCCCAGCAGCGTCAAAAATATCAACAACTTTATCGGTAACCAGAGCCTGATCGATAGTCTGTTTTACCCGAACTTCGAGACTGTCATTGTGTTCTTCTTCTGATCCGTCTGAGTTTTCAGTAAATTTATTCAGTCTGGCTTTTACTGCCTGGAAGAATGCTACTTCGGGTGCCGCTTCCATTGCTTTATCGTGCGGTGTCGCCAATGCAAATGCCTGCGATAAGGCTGCAACCGCAGCGAGGAAACGCATTTTACCTTTACCGTTATCCAGCCCTAAAATATGGTTTTCTGATTCAAGAATAATTGTCAGGCGTTGTGAGGTAGTTGCGGCAAAGTAAGCTTTGTAATCGTATCCATGCATCATGCCTTCCAGGATTTCCAGCTTTTCCTGCATGAGCGTTACGGCTTCTTCCTGAACCTCAGCAGGATCTCCACGTCCACCTGCATCAGAGTAAAAGGAGAGGGCTTCTTTTAAATCAGAGGCAATGCCCAGATAGTCAACAACCAGACCGCCTATCTTATCTTTATACACACGGTTCACACGGGCAATTGCCTGCATAAGGTTGTGGCCTTTCATTGGTTTGTCGATATACAGCGTATGCATGCTGGGAGCGTCGAAGCCGGTTAACCACATATCACGCACTATCACCAGTTTCAGCTTGTCGTCGTCATCCTTCATACGGTTAGCCAGAACCTGACGTTCTTTTTTTGTGGTGTGGTGTTTGGCAATTTCTGGCCCGTCAGCAGCAGAAGAGGTCATGACGACTTTTATTATACCGTCATTTAAATCATCGCTGTGCCATTCAGGTTTTAAGGCTATGATTTCTTTATATAGTTCAGCAGCAATACGGCGGGACATGGTAACAATCATGCCCTTACCATGATCGGCATTGGATTTTAAGCGCTGCTCAAAGTGCAGAACCATATCCGCCGCAATCGCTTTAATACGTTTTGAACTGCCAATCAAACCTTCGATTCTGGCCCATTTAGAACGTTCTTTTTGCGTGAGCGTCAGTTCGTCCTCGTTAAACTCATCATCAAAGTCTTCAATAAGCTGACGACCTTCATCACTGATGGCAATTTTGGCAAGACGGCTTTCATAAAAGATACGAACTGTTGCACCATCTTCAACGGCCTGCGAGATATCGTAGATATCAACATAGTTACCAAAAACAGCAGGCGTGTTGACGTCCGTTTTTTCTATGGGGGTTCCGGTAAAGCCGAGATAGGTCGCATTAGGTAAGGCATCACGCATATATTTGGCAAAGCCGTAAACGGTGCGTTTACCTGTTACGTTGCCTTCGCTGTCTTTCACGTCAACTTCTTTGGCGCTGAAACCGTACTGGGAACGGTGTGCTTCATCAGCGATAACGACAATATTGGTTCTGTCTGACAACAACTCATAGATATTGCTGCCATCATCAGGCTGGAATTTTTGAATAGTAGTAAACACCACACCGCCAGAGGCGACACGCAAATATTCTTTGAGTTCTTCCCGGTTGTTGGCCTGTTTTGGTGTCTGACGAAGTAGCTGGGTCGCGGAAGAGAACGTACCGAATAGCTGATCATCTAAGTCGTTACGGTCAGTAATCACAACAACTGTCGGATTATCCAGCGCCAGCACAATTTTCCCGGTATAAAACACCATCGAAAGCGATTTACCGGAACCCTGAGTATGCCAGACTACGCCCGCTTTGCGATCTCCGGTTTTTTGCGCATTAACAAGATCTTTACTGTTACGTCCCTGCTGGCGCAGTGCCACTTCGGCAGAGGGGGAGTCCGCATTCACCGCTGAGGCACGAATAGTGGAAAGAACTGCTGCATTGACCGCGTAGTACTGGTGATAAGCCGCCATTTTTTTAACAGTACGGATACTGATAATCCCTTTGCTGTCTTCATGTTTGCTGGCCTCAAACACGATAAAGTGGCGGATTATATCCAGCAGCGTTACAGGATTAAGCAACCCCTGTAATAAAACTTCAAGCTGTGGTTGGGTACTGGTGGCTTGCGTTTTACCGTTAGCAGTTTTCCACGTCATATAACGACTGAAATCGGCAGAAACCGTCCCCGCTTTGGCTTCCAGCCCGTCAGATATCACATTAAAAGCATTGTAGTTAAACAGACCGGGGATTTGGTTCTGATAGGTTTTAATCTGATTATAGGCACCTGTTACCGTTGCATTTTCGTCAGCGGCATTTTTAAGTTCGATAACGACTAATGGCAGGCCATTGATGAATAAAATAAGATCAGGTCGGCGGGTATGGTTGCCTTCTTTGATGGTGAGCTGATTAATGACCAGAAATGCATTATTAGTGGGATCGTTAAAGTCGATCAGGCTGGCCAGTTCTCCTTGTGTATTACCATCCTTGCTGACTTCGATATTGATTCCTTCGGTCAAAAGGCGATGAAAGGTTAGATTGTTTGCCATTAGGTCAGGTGAGCTGATCTGCATCACCTGTTTTAGAGCTTCTTCACACTTCTGCTCACTAAGGTGCGGGTTAATTCGTTGCAATGCTGTACGCACTTTATCTTCAAGGATAACCTGCTGATAGCTACGTAACGGATTGATTCCACTGGGTTCAATGTCCGGGCCGTAAACATACTCATAGCCCAGCCCTTGCAGGTGCTCAATTGCCATTACTTCAATATCGGATTCGGTCATCTTTGCCATGCGTACTGTCCTTATTGCCGCTTAACCAGAGAGCGGGCTGTACACCCGCATAATTATTTTATGCTACTGATGCGATTGCTTCTTCCGCATACTGAACCCGTACTTCGCCGCTCATCAGTTTGGGAAGGAGAGTGTCGCGCAGAGATTCTATGTTTTTAATTTGTGAGTTGTTAATACTTATTTTTTTCCAGAAGAAATCAATCTGTGTAGTGAATTCTTTCACCATACACTCCGGGGGGAGTTTGAATTCTGGGCGTTGTAATCCGTCAGCCGACAGCTGATTTACAGTTGAACCGTTAGTTGCAGCAACAACTTGCTCATGCATATCTTTGGAGCAAAGTAAATAGTACAGAAAAGCATTGGTTAAGTAACTATCGTCATTGATGCTGATTTTAAATAAATGATGCGTATATATGGATAATTCGCTTTCTGTTTTTGGAATTATAGCAGGATACCCTATGAGTCGATATTCATGGCCCTGTTCTGTATTGGCTACAATGATATCCCCAGGCTTTATAATATGCCTTTCTTTAAAATCACCATTGTAGTATTTTATACCTGCACTCTTATAACCACCGCCCTCAAGTACTGAGTTCAAACTAAAAAGTGGAATGCCGTTATCTGACGTGGTAAGGCCGGCTCCCTTGTAGCTTAATCCCTTAGCTACTGTAATATGACAATCAAGAGTCGTTATTTCCCAATCCGCATGCGTCTCTTCAATAAACCACTGTCTAAATAGGGTTTCTGCCATGGATTCCAGAGTTTTATTCTGGCGATGAAGCAGGTCTATTTTGTCTTTAAGAGAGGACAAAATAGAGGCGATGGCTTTTTGTTCAGATTCATCAATTGGTAAGTAAAGAGGAATCAAATTTAGCGATGCTTTATTTAATTTTGGTTGAGCAGCACCTGTTAAATAAGGAGATAGATCAAGTTGTGAAAAATATTGGATTATCAATGCCGTTAAATGGGGCTTTTTAGCTTTAAGGACATGAGCGTGATTATTAACCCAAAATTTTCCAGTAGCTTCAAATGCTATAGGTGTTTTTCTGGACTTTAAGTTTTCTCCATCTTCAGAAATAAGGATGTAGCTGCCATCAAAAATATAATTGTCGATATAATCGACAATTCCTGACGCTCCATAATATGGAAAATTTCCTTTCTTATGGGCTCGTTCCATAGCACTCAAAGGAATTCTTTGTGCGTTGCAAAAATCTGCTAATTCAGTTATACAAAAATTTCTCCACCTACTCATAAAACCACCTTCGCCAGATTATCAACGATGGCTCTGTTCAGACGCGCCTCTTCTTCCAGTTGCGCTTCAAACTCAGCTTTAAGAGCCGTAAAGCGTTCTTTAAAGTCGAAATCGTCTTCTTCATCAGCAAGACCAACATAACGGCCAGGTGTCAGCACATAATCGAGTTTAGCAACTTCAGCAATGTCTACTGACGCACAGAAACCAGCGACGTCTTCGTAGTCGCCACCTTTGTTACGCCAGTTATGATAGGTATCAGCGATGGTTTTTATATCGTCGTCAGAAAGTACTTTGGTACGACGATTAATTAAATGACCGAGATTACGGGCATCAATAAACAGAATTTCTTTACTACGATCACGATACTGGTTGCTGTTATGACGGTCACGGCGCATAAACCATAATGCAGCAGGGATCTGAGTATTCAGGAACAGCTTTGCCGGTAAGTTGACGATACAGTCAATCACATTGGCATCTTTTACCAGTGCAGCACGAATATCACCTTCACCAGAGCTTTTAGAAGTTAATGCCCCTTTTGCCAGAACAACACCCGCTTGCCCTTTAGGAGACAAGTGATACAAAAAATGTTGCATCCATGCAAAGTTAGCGTTGCCAGCAGGTGGAATGCCATATTGCCAGCGGGCATCACCACGAAGCTGCTCACCAGACCAGTCGGAAACGTTAAACGGTGGGTTAGCTATGATAAAATCAGATTTCAAATCTTTGTGAGCATCGTTAAGAAATGAACCTTCATTATTCCAGCGAACGTGTTCAGAATTAATCCCACGAATTGCCAGGTTCATTTTTGCCAGACGCCAAGTGGTCTGGTTGGACTCCTGCCCATAGATCGAAATATCGTCAATATTTCCCTGATGTGCTTCTACAAATTTTTCTGACTGAACGAACATACCACCAGAACCACAGCAGGGATCAAAGACACGGCCTTTATAGGGTTCCAGCATGTTAACCAGCAGGCTTACAATAGATTTTGGCGTATAGAACTGGCCGCCTTGTTTGCCTTCTGCCAGTGCAAATTCACCTAGGAAGTATTCGAATACGTGACCTAAAACGTCAGCAGAGCGTGCTTTGGCATCTCCTAGTGCAATGTTGCCAATCAGATCTATCAGCTCACCCAGAACAGTGGCGTCGAGGTTTTGTCGGGCATAGACTTTCGGCAACACACCTTTTAACTGTGGATTGCCCGCTTCGATAAGCTCCATCGCATCATCAACCATCTTACCGATTTCAGGAAGCTTGGCCTTAGAAATCAGATAGTTCCAACGTGCAAGCTCAGGGACAAAGAAAACGTTGTAAGCGGTGTACTCGTCTTTGTCTTCCGGATCAGCACCTGCGAACTCGCCTTTACCGGCTTTCAGCAACTCATAATGAGATTCAAAAGAATCAGAAATGTACTTAAGGAAAATGAGGCCTAGTACGACGTGCTTGTACTCGGCTGCATCAATGTTTTTACGCAGTTTGTCTGCCGCTTTCCACAGGATGACCTCTAACGGGTCTGTTTTGATTTCTTTAGGTTTTCTGGCCATTAGCGTAACCTTATGAAGGGGGAAGATGGCCCTATTTTGCCTTAAAGTTCCGCTTGTTACGAGCTTATACAGCGATTAATTATTATCTGGTTTTAGTGTGTTCGTGTAGCTCAGCAAGTGCAATGACTCATGGAGTAAATGCTTTGTAGCGGGATTGTAGATGTCAGGTCATTGCCGTCAATGGAGCCAGTGTCATTGGCATAATTGCTGCACAGCCGATGCCACGCGCACATTCGCTAGTTCACTGTGGTTCATCGTGTGTACTACACCAGTACGCAGTCCGGGAAGTAACGGCATGGCAGAATCGTTTGTAAAGACGTTCAAGCGGGATTATGTGTACGTAGATGATCTGCTGGATGCAGTCTAAATGATGGAAACAATGGCAGAATAGATAGAGGATTATAATAATCTGCATCCACACAAGGGGTTGAACATGAAATCGCCACGCGAATATCGTGATGCCATATTAGCAGTTAATTAGCCGTGTCCGTTTTAGCAGGGACAACTCCAGTATTCAAAAAAGCTTTCTTAGTGCATATGCATGAGGTGAATAGATGTACAGGCTATGACAAACCATAGTTGTAATTTTTAATGTTTAAAATTCTCCGTTACAGTAGGACATTCCTTGTACATTAAATTCCATCTAAGGTTGAATTTTTAATTTAATAAGGTCGCAATCTAAAATGATGTGTATGGGGTTATTTGTAAGATGATTTTTTATTTTTGATAGTGGTGATTAAGGGAGCGGGTAATGTTTGTCTATTCAAAAATATAGAGATTCAAGGTTGGTAGCAGTTTGGCTTCTTTTATAACCGAAGGGCAGAAAAGCAAGGGGAACTCGAAGAAGCAAGCGCAGCGGCTTCGCAGAGTTAGCCCTTGCTTCTCTTATAATTGGCATTATTCATTCAAGAACAATAGGATCTTCGCTTGTACAAGCGAAGCTATAATAAAAACAATCAATTAATAATTTTAAAAGTATTAAACAAGAACCTATTGACATTCATAAAATACAAGTTATTTATAATGTATGCCATAAATAAAAAGTTTTATGTCATATGTATCCTGCACTATGTGCAGTTAATGTACCACTTGTCCCATAGATGGGAATATTGGAAAGGTTACTTTGTTTTGAAGTAGCCTTTCGTCCTTCAATATTAACGATTACTTATTGCTATTACCAAGTCCAGTCGAATCGAAGAACATCTTTTATCTGAAACGACTCCTAATACCCGGTTAAAGCCACAATATCTCTCGCATACGTAGACCAAAGAAAAATTATGATATTAACTATGTGATTTTTTTTAGTGTTAAGTTGAATAATTAAATACTGGAGAGTTTTCTGTGCACTACCAATTGCTGGTTCATCTGTTCTGCCGCTGATGTTTCTGACGAATCTCCCGGTGACACAGAACTGTCCCTCTCTACCAGCCTTTATTCGACTCAATGTCCGGCTGCTGATACGCAGTTATCCCTTCGTATCAATGACTGACACTTAAACGTAATGCTTTGGTTGCTGGCGTATCTGACAGCTTCTTCGGCGTGAAGGTCGTTGTGTAAGTATACTTCTTGGTTTATTTAGGCTATATAAAACCATGACTATGACTTGCTGTTTTCAGTAAGAGTCTTATCATCCAAAGAATTTATTCTAGAAATTCTTTTTAACTCATTAAGATAATCAACCTCGTTTTCTAAGAACCAATGAAGAACTTTAGAATTGCCAAGTAATTTATTAATATATGACTGGATTATAACGAATTTCAACATATCTGAACCATACTCGGTTTGAAGCTTTTTCGTTTCTTCCGAAGTTGTTGCCATTTCTTGTTCCAGACGAAGTATGGTTTTTTTTATGTCCTTTTTATAGGGAGTGTTTTTCCCTTTATTTACTATCATCGATGCCGGTGTTGCATCCAAGATGCTCATTGCAAATTTTTTACTATAATTATCAAAATTAATCATTGTACCGACTGCTTCAATTTGGCGAATTGGCTTCATTTTCCTCAAAACGTCAAATGTAGCCTTAGGTATAGGTTTATCAGAAAGTTTCGCAATTACACTTGGATCTATGCCGTTCATCACATTCGCTTTATCTTTTATGGCATCAACAGATATGCCCAAAGCAGCACTAAGTTTTTCAATTGATACTTTTGCCAGAGACTTAATTATCATTCTATGTTCTTCAACTACATTTATATGATTCACTTGTTTGTTAGGAGTGAAAGCATCATCTATGCTCGAAAGTATACATGGAGCTTTTTCTATACCTAAGTCTTTTAAAGCCTCAACCCTTAAATGGCCATCAAGTATCTTAGTGACATCTTTATCTTTGTCATAGAATACTATTATTGGTTCAATAATACCTAAGCTTTCGATAGAGGTAACTATTTGATGATATTTATGGCTTCGCTTTACGTTTTCTAATAATTCCTTAGATGGAATTAACTTATTAGTTTCCAGGTAAATAAAATTATCGCCAAAACGTATCTGAATCATTTTAATACCTCTTTGTTTACTGGGGTTAATATCTGAGATGGTAGTTCTGAAAGATTCTCTTGTTCAAGTATATGTTGAAAGCTTTTATTCATCATTATGATGTTAAAAATCTCATTTACTATTAGTAGGTTGGTTTTTATGAATTTTGAGTTGTTATAAACAGATTTATGTTCAGCGATACTATTTTCATAAAGCTCAATCAACTCCTCTGCAGTCATCCTTTTTGATGGTTTGTGATAATAAAATCCGGCTGCTTTTGCACCTTTATTCCCAACTGTTCTTTGATTTAGAATGTGTTTTATCTTTATAATGTCCCGACTTTTTATTAATTTTTTATCATATGCTTCGGTAAGAATATCTTGTGCTTCCTCAGTTTCACATCTTGCAAATTGCACTGCGAGATACAGAGGCAAATTACCCCGTTCGACTGCTGAGAGAAGTTTATGCTCTCCCTTATCAAGTAGCATATTAATACTGCTCACCCAGTTCGATGAATATCCAGTAATCTCACTTATTTCGGAGTCTGAAAGTCCTCTGATTTTCATGTCTTTAATCACCTGTAATAACTCATTAGAACGTGGTCTTCTCCTTGCAATGTTTTCAACTAAACTCATAACGTAAGCATCTTCTTCTGATACATCTCTTATAATTGCTGGAATAATAGTTTCACCTAATGCAACGAGAGCCTCTATTCTCCCTTGACCACAAATTAAAGCATATTTGAAATCGCCTTCATCAATAGCTCTTACGCTTATTGGCTTGCTTAATCCTCTTTTTTTTATGCTTTCCTTTATTTCTTCATGCACTACCTTATTTCTTGTTCGTGGGTTAAGAAATTTTATTTTTGCAATCTCAATTTGAATTATTGGGAATTCATTTTTTTCAGGCAGCATATAGTTCCCTCACTTTCATGCGAGTAATAATTTGTAGAAGTTTATCAAGATTATCAAATCTATAGAGATCTAATCGAATGTTGTTTGTTTCCGTCATGCACATTTTATTATATTCGTTTTCAATCTTTGGTATGATATAAAAATCAAGAGGTGAAATATTTTGTGAATTCATTCGTATAACAATTGTTATGTCTGCTTTCTGTGAGTTATCAAACCGGACTTTCCATCTAAGTTTACCTGATTTCATATGTATGCATTTAGTAACAAGGACGGAAATTAAAAACTCATCATTGATGTAAAGCATTGGGGCATATTTATACTCGTCTATATGACAGTTACTTTTTAAAATTTCACCCTTAAAATCCTCAATTATCTCTGAGTAAAATGATCTTAGTGCTTCATTTATTTTGAGATAGCTGTAATCATGTTCTGGCTTATAACCAATCAAAGTATATGCTCTTAAAAGACCACCAAATCGGGTTCTATAAACAGAAGATGAAGGGCCTGTATCATCTTCATCAATGATAAAGCCTGATAGTTTTCCATTAGATTCTAATTTTTGTTTTAGTTTTTCTAATAGATCTTCATTAGTCAAATGAATGGATCGGAGCTGAATTATTTCTTGAGCTTTATTGTATTTTTTCTTTGAAATAATAGGTTTATATGCCTTGTCACATCTAACCCATTCATGTTTGGGGTTTTTTACAAGCCTACTTTTTAATTTAGATGAGGTTTTGTTATATATGTTGTTTCCAATATATTTTTCATTTGTCAAAATTTGATGTATTTTTGCACGAGTCCATAATGTTCCATTTTCTGCAGGTATGTTCTGTTCATTTAATCTCTCAGCAATAATGAATTCTGGGACGTTATTATCTATAAAGAGATCATATATTCTATTTACAATTTTTATTTCATTTTTTGGTCCCGGAATTAATATTACCCTATCTGTTTGAATACTCTTTCTTTTGCGGAAACTCAATATTTCTTTAGCTATGCCATTTTCGTCTACTAAAAGACGTCTCAGCCCATAACCAGCCATACCGCCTTGATGATAACCAAGCTTTATTAAATTTACTTGCCCTATAAATACCTTTTCAGATAGATTCCTGCTGTGATATGCAGCACTAGATCTTTTTATATTCAGTATAACAGAGGACTCTAAAGGGAAATCTTTAGTGGGTATAGGTTCGGAACAATATATAAGATCTACACCATTTCTCTCAAATAGAAAGGAATAATATGCCGCTTCATCACTATTTTGAAAACGACCAAAACGGCTCACATCATAAAATAATACAGCCTGTATATCTATTTTCTTTTGTTCTACATCGCTAAGTAACTGCTGCAAAGAATGCCTGCCTACGATACTGACTCCGCTCTTACCTGCATCATCGTAGGTATAAGCGATTTCCATATTGTTCTTTTCAGCATAATCTTTGATATATTCGGACTGATTATGTAAAGAATATTGCTGATGGTCGGTAGACATCCTCAAGTACTGCGCGACCCTAACTCTATGATTTTTGTCATTTTCGCTAGCCATGCACGAAACCTCATGGATGATTCAATACAATGTAGTGGATAAAATTGATCAAATTTCAACCGAATTCAACTGTTTTATCATTGATTAGAGCGAATTTGGTAGATCTTCGAGGTGTATGATAATCGAGAAGAGATGTGAATTATTTAGCTGATATGACCGACAGCTTTCGTTATGTGGACTCAATGTCCCCATTTGTAAATGGCTATGCTTAGTCCACATAGGTTAATGGTGTGATTATTAATTCTTTAACTAAATCAAGATAGTTAATCCATCATGGGAGAGTTATGCGGCAATAACTTTGCATTTTTGAGACGAAACATAGTCACTCCACCATTGCATGAGAACCACCCGTTCAGTGAGATACTCTGCACGATTGTAGGCTGCAATTATTTCATCTTTCTTCGAGTGGGCAAGGGCGGCTTCTAAGACATCAGTCCTAAACTTGCCAGACTCCTCAGCAGCCGTTCTAGCAATGGATCGCATACCGTGAGCTACAAGCTCACCTCCGAAACCCATACGGATTATGGCCGCATTAGCTGTTTGTTCATGCATGTGATTGAGTGGAGCTTTGATACTGGGGAACACCCACTCTCTATGCCCGCTGATGACTTTCATTAAATCCAAAACTCGCAAAGCTTCTTTGCTCAGTGGAACTTTGTGAGGCTTCTTCATTTTCATAAACTCCGCCGGGATGTTCCACATGCCAGTTTCAATATCAATATCTGACCATCTTGTGCGAACAGCTTCACCTGGGCGAACCCATGTGAGAAGTTGCCACTCAATCAGTAGCCTTGTTTCCAAACGGATAGAAGCATTGTTTAGAGCAACCAAGAAGCGAGGGAGTTCGGAAGGGGGTAATGCTGGCATATTCTGTTTTTTTGGCTTGCTGAACCGTTGCCCCAGGTTGTCTGCCGGGTTGAATTCTATGAGTTCTTCTGTTGCTGCATAGCGGAAAATTTCATTCAGGCGGGATATGATGCGGCGAAGTGTTTCAAGGACACCTCGTTTTTCTATGGGTTCTAAATGCTGTTTAAGCATTTTAGGGCGAATCTCCTTAATTGGGGTATCACCCAATGTGGAAAAGATATTTCTCTCTAGGCTTCGCCAGATGTCGTTAGCATGATCTTGGGAGATGCCTGACGTTTTGACTTTCTCATCAAGCCACTTCTTGGCTACTGCTTGAAATGTATGTTCCGTGGCATCTTTCAGTGCATTGGCTTTTTGGTTGTTATGAACTTGGGGGTCTATACCATTTGTAAGCAACGACAAGTATTCATCACGTAAAGCTCGTGCCTTCGCAAGTGTAAGGTGAGGATAGGTTCCTAAGCTCACCTTAGTTCGCTTTTTGGTCACAGGCACTGCATATCTGAAATACCAATTTTTCTTCCCTCCCTTCGCCAGGGGAGCGATTCGCAACAGCAAACCATCGCCGTCAAAAAGGTTAACCTCTTTTTCGGCAGGTTTGGTGCTTTTGATTTCAGTGTCAGTGAGCTTCTTAGCGATTTTGGCCATGTTTGGGACCCTCGATTTTAGGACCCATCTTCGTGGGTCCCATTCAGGGTGCCATAACTCGTAGTTCTCAGCAATTCTCACTAGACTACAATAGACGTAAAAAAGCCCGCAGAGCTTGTGCTGTGCGGGCTTAGTAGACTTTACTGAACTTCAGTACATCAATATTTGGTGGAGCTGGCGGGAGTTGAACCCGCGTCCGAAATTCCTACATACCATTATTATTATGATAAAAACATATATTTATGTTTTAAAACAGCATATTAGTATTATTTGGTGTTTGTTTATTTTACGCATTTTTAATGCTCTGCCGCCAATTTGTCGCCAATTTGCAATTGTGCAATCAAGAGCCAGCTTGCTCTAATCGTTCAACGATATGGTTGATCTCGCTCAAGCCTGCGAGCCTGACGATCTCAGATGAACGTATTTTGGGGAATGAGTCACGGATATGATGTGCAAAAAGGAAAACTGCACTTGATGGTGTTTGGTTTCTAACTACAGCTTCTCGCAGTACCTCATGTACAGGTTTTGAGTATTCCTTGCAAGAAGATAGCAGATACTCGAATTCCTCAAATGATATGCAGAAAATGTTCTCATCAGGTATTTGATATTCTTCTGAATGCCTATCTCGGATTTTTTTCATTTCGATGTTAGCATAGGATTTATTTAGAAATGTACCATTTCCAAGGAATAAATTTTTATAAGTAAGACATAAAATGTAGGACTCTTTTTTAAAAGAAAAATTTTGGTTACCTTTTTTAATTAGCTCTCTATTTACTGAGTGTGCTTGTTCTATAGTTTTTAATACGGAGCTTTTTATATTGGCAGAAATATCCCCTGGTCGTAGTGTAACCATTCCCTTTTGGTTTATCTCAACACCTTTAGCATCGATGAAAATGTTAGCTTCATCATGAGGTAGTAGAAAATCTACAACTTTATTCTCTTGAGGTAGATATTCTTTTAAATTTCCTTCAGCAATATAAGCAATTCCACTTTCATCTAATAGCTGGTTGACTGCATTTTCGAAAACTCGCCCAAATTTGTCCATGAACGATTCTGCATCATCTCTGCGAAGCAAATCATATATAAAGGTTTGTATACTGGTCGAAGTTAGCTGCGTATGTATTTGGTGATAATTTCCTTCGAATTTGATGAAAGGTTTTTCTAAGAAAGGCGATGGAGCATAATATTCTACTAAAGGTGTCTCATTATCTTTTGTACAGCAAAACCGAGCTAGTTCTTCGTAAGGGATAGATATAGTATTCAGAAATTTCTCGATTGTATCTTTAGGTATTACGGAGTAAAGAGCTGCGAAAGAATCTATTGTTATTTTCTTTACTGGTGCTTGTAAGGTAACGAGTGATACTAACACAAATGATAGTTTTAGAAAATCGTTTATATCAACATCAGTAAGTTCTTTGAATCTACGCTTGATTCTATTGTTGTCATCTAAGGAAGAAAACAAGAAAACTTGTCTGCTAATTGTATTTAAAGCATCTAATCTTTGATAAATACCTTGTTGATATAACGTATTTCTAAGGAAAAAGTTAATCCCTTTGTCTATATTTTCCAGACCAGTTGGAATTATACTTAGTTCCTCATATGCTCGTTGTAGCAACCTGACAGCACCAGGTCTGTCAATATGTTTAAATTTCCGTTTTTTACCCAGCGCACTGGCGGACCATTTAATGCATAAATTCACAACCCATGGTAGGTGTTGTAACATTTCAAGCTGATTGTTAAATTTCTGGAGGTTATAATCAAGGCAATGTGTTATAAACTCGTTTGGATTGACGCTTTGAATACTTGCTTTTACCGCATTTAATCTGAGTTGGATAACTGCATCGGAAACTGATTTCAATCTTTTCATCGTTAAATTTACCATTTTAAATTAAACAGTGGGTTTTTTGTTACCGCATCTTCTAGGTGGTCAGGGGAAAAGTGGGCATAAATCATCGTCATTTTTATATCCACATGGCCCAGAATATCGCGTAGTACCAGTATGTTTCCGCCGTTCATCATAAAATGGCTGGCGAATGTATGACGTAATACATGGGTGCATTGCCCCTCCGGAAGTTCAATACCGGCCCGCTTTACTGCACGCTCAAAGGCTTTTCTGCATGGCGTGAATAACTTCCCTCTGTGCTTGGGGAGTTCGTCATATAGTTCCTGTGATATCGGTACTGTTCTGTTTTTCTTACCTTTTGTCTTTATATAAGTAATTCGGTATTTCGATATTTGGTGGCCATGCAGGTTTTCGGCTTCGCTCCAACGTGCGCCGGTAGCCAAACATATTTTGGCAATCATTAATAAGCTGGGGCTTTGAGATTCAGCACATGCAGCCAACAGGCGCTTGATTTCGTCCATGGAAAGAAAAGCCAGCTCACCTTCGGCAATTTTGAAGGTTGGAAGTCCTGCCAGCGGGTTTGGTGCTGACCAGTGTCCTAGTTTTTTTAATGTACCGAACACCGATGATAGATTGCGCTGTTCGAGGTTTACCGTGCGGGGCTTAACGGGCGACATAAGCGTCCCATCTTCATTTCGTACTTCACCTTTTAACCGTGCTTCGCGGTATTTCGTAAAGTCACCGGCTGTCAGTTCTGAGGCGATGGGGTCGCCTAGACCATTACAGATAATTCTAAGTTTCGCCATGAGGCGCTTGGGGTCTGCGAGTGTCTGACCATACAGGGAATACCAAAGCTCAATTAATTCTGATAGGTGTCGCCGATCATCCTTTTCTCCTAACCACGGTTTTTTGTTCACTTCTTCCATTGTGAAGCTTTCAAACGCAATGGCTTCGCCTTTGGTAGCAAATTGCTTACGCACGCGCTTACCATTGCGTCCATTGGGATAGCACTCACACAACCATTTTCCGTTCGGCTGTTTTCTGATGGTCATAAGTTAGAGGTTCTTGATTACTTTGACTGCACGTCCTACGACTTCCACATCATCTACAGAACATTCAAATGAAGTGTCATCTTGGTTAACTACTATTTTGTTTCCGGGTATGCGCGCAATTTTAACGATGCTTTTAACTCCGTCCATATCGACTAACCAGAAGCCATTACTGACTTGTTTAACGGACGTATCCACTACAAAGCTATTATTAGCTGTTTTAACAAATAAAGCGTTGGATGAGTCACCATCGAGCAGGCTGCTATCAAGAAGAATTTCATCACTTGGCTGCAGTTCGCCGTTCTTCAGTTCAACACGTTTGATGCTAGGAGCAACGATCTTAGAAAGTGGTCTTACAGTGACAGGAGGTTCATTTTTGAGATTTGTTTCTTCGTTCTCACACGCATACATATCTCCTTGACCAGTAGCCAGCCATAGAAGGGAAGCTCCTGTTTCAAGGGCACATTGAATTACCCATTCGGCAGGAAAGCTATCCCTTAAGTATCTGTTAGCCATAGTGCTTTTTGATACTTCCAGATGTTCGCAGAGCTGCTGTCGTGAGCTGAAGTTGTAAGCCTTAATAAGCCTGTTAATTGCATCGCGCCCACCACTATCATTTCCCGCCTTTATTAAACTCATAATCAAACCTCTTGACGTATATAAAAAGTGATCCTAATATCCATTTATGGTTTGAAAAGCAAAACCAAACCACATAAAACAAGATAAAACGAAACCAAACTAAGAGATACTGCACTATGAGTACTGATATTTCAATTCGTGTACCAAAAGAGATGGCAACGCCTGCTGAGTTCGCGGAATGGGAAGGTATCTCCCGCGGCTCCGTGTATCAAAAAATTCACCATGGTCAGCTTGCTAAATACATGGTCAAGAAAGAAAAAAACAAAGGCCGCGTAAGCCTGCGTTATTTAATGTACAAAACCGATCAGGTCCGTGAATCCCTCGGTCATTCCAACTTCCGCGTCATTGTTGGTAAGTAAGTTCAATTATGAGAACTTTCTAAGGGGGTAGCATGTTTGATTATAAGATTTCCAAACACCCGCATTTTGATGAAGCCTGTAGAGCTTTTGCACTACATCACAATATGGCGAAGCTGGCAGAACGTGCAGGAATGAATGTTCAGACACTGCGAAACAAACTCAACCCAGATCAACCGCATCAGCTCAATGCGCCAGAAATCTGGCTGCTTACCGATCTGACAGAAGACTCAACGCTGATAGATGGTTTTCTGGCACAGATTCACTGCCTGCCATGTGTACCGATTAATGAGGTAGCAAAAGAGAAACTGCCACATTACGTCATGAGTGCAACCGCAGAGATCGGGCGTGTTGCGGCAGGTGCGGTTTCTGGCGATGTAAAAACCAGTGCAGGCCGTCGTGATGCGATCAGCAGCATTAACTCTGTTACACGACTGATGGCGCTGGCGGCTGTTTCATTGCAGGCCCGTTTACAGGCTAATCCTGCGATGGCGAGTGCAGTTGATACCGTGACTGGCCTCGGTGCTTCATTCGGTTTGCTGTGAGGTGCTTATGCTGACGAAAGAACCATCATTTGCATCGCTGCTGGTAAAACAAAGTCCGGCAATGCACTACGGTCACGGCTGGATCATGGGTGAGGATGGTAAACGCTGGCATCCGTGCCGTTCGCAAGATGAATTGTTGGCAGAACTATCAACGAAAAAACGGGGGAACAAATGGCTATTGAAGGCGCTGCGGCGACTGTTCCATTAAGCCCCGGTGAACGCCTGAATGGACTTAATCACATTGCGGAATTAAGAGCGAAAGTTTTTGGTCTTAATATTGAGTCAGAGCTTGAGCGGTTTATTAAAGATATGCGTGATCCACGGGATATTAATAGCGAACAAAATAAACGGGCACTGGCTGCCATATTCTTTATGGCAAAAATTCCAGCTGAACGTCATAGCATCAGCATTAATGAGCTGACCACTGACGAAAAGCGGGAGTTGATTAAAGCAATGAATCATTTTCGTGCAGTGGTGAGCTTATTTCCCAGACGGCTAACCATGCCGAATTAACCAGCTAATGAAATTAATGGCGTAAACCCGCCGGGCATCCCTTTATCTAAATTCAGGAGAATTGATTATGCGTAATATTGAAACCCTCACGACTAAAATCGGACCGGATGACGCAGGGCTTAATATTTTACTGACAGAGGCTCGTCTGGAAGAACGCCGGGCAAGGGCTGAAGCAATGGCTGCCCGCCTTGATAGTCTTGCGTGTCATATCACATCCCGCCAGCTAAACCACGTCGAAGCGGCAGAACTGCTGCGTGTGACCGCTGAAGCAATCCAGAACGAAGCGCAGGAGATCCACTACCCCAGCTATCTTGTTGCGGATATTAATCCTGATTTAATCAACCTCTATAAAAAGGTTGCTGCTGATTGTGAATCGTTTATATCTCGCGCCAGAGCTTTATTTGAGGAAGCAAACAGGGAGGTGGCTTATTACAACATAAGGCAGGAGTTTAATTACTCAACTGAAATTACTGATTTCATGAAAGCGGTATATTTCCTGTATCTCAATCGTCACGGTTACCGTGGTTTATGTCGCTATAACAAGAGCGGGCATTTCAACATTCCCTACGGTAATTATAAAAATCCGTATTTTCCTGAAAAAGAAATTCGCGCATTTGCAGAAAAAGCCCAGCGGGCAACGTTTATCTGCGCCAGCTTTGATGAAACGCTGGCGATGTTGAAGGCGGGGGATGTGGTGTATTGCGATCCGCCGTATGACGGCACGTTTTCCGGTTATCACACTGACGGCTTCACTGAAGATGACCAGTATCACCTGGCATCCGTTCTTGAACATCGGTCATCAGAAGGACATCCGGTCATTATTTCTAACAGTGACACATCCCTGATCCGTTCGCTGTATCGCAATTTTACTCACCACTACATCAAGGCAAAACGCAGCATCGGCGTAGCAGCTGGTGAGAGTAAATCTGCAACAGAAATCATCGCTGTTTCCGGGCCGCGCTGCTGGGTGGGATTTGATTATTCGCGTGGCGTGGATAGTTCTGCCGTGTACGGAGTACGTGCATGAACCATGCCGATATGAACAACTGCTGCGGCTTTAACGAGGCTTCCGCATCGTTCTCATGGAACAGCCCGAAAAAGGCCATTAACCCTTATCTGGACCCGGCGGAAGTTGCGCCGGTTTCTGCGCTTTCAAACCTGATCACTCTGTACGCTGCCGATAACGAGCAGGAACTGCTGCGCCGTGAGGCACTGAGTGATCAGGTCTGGGAGCGTTATTTCTTTAATGAATCCCGTGATCCTGTCCAGCGCGAAATGGAGCAGGATAAGCTCATTAGTCGGGCAAAGCTGGCGCATGAGCAGCAGCGTTTTAACCCAGACATGGTCATTCTGGCAGATGTCAGCGCCCAGCCCACCCACATCAGCAAGCCGCTGATGCAACGTATCGAATACTTCAGCAGCCTGGGCAGGCCAAAGGCTTATTCCCGCTATTTGCGTGAGACGATTAAGCCATGTCTGGAACGACTGGAGCATGTACGCGAGAGTCAGCTATCCACTTCTTTTCGCTTTATGGCAAGCCATGAAGGGCTGGACGGCCTGCTGATCCTGCCTGAAATGAGTCAGGATCAGGTGAAACGCCTGTCTACTCTTGTCGCTGCGCATATGAGCATGTGTCTTGATGCCGCTTGTGGTGATTTGTACGCCACCGATGATGTTAAGCCAGAAGAAATCCGCAAGACATGGGAAAAGGTGGCAGCAGAAACCCTGCGACTGGATGTCATCCCGCCTGCGTTTGAGCAACTCCGTCGGAAAAGAAACCGCCGTAAACCCGTGCCCTATGAACTCATTCCGGGTTCGCTGGCGCGTATGCTGTGCGCCGACTGGTGGTATAGGAAATTATGGAAGATGCGTTGCGAATGGCGGGAAGAGCAGTTGCGTGCTGTCTGTCTGGTCAGCAAAAAAGCATCTCCCTATGTCAGCTATGAAGCCGTGATGCATAAACGTGAGCAGCGCCGTAAGTCGCTGGAGTTTTTCCGTTCTCATGAACTGGTGAACGAAGACGGTGACACGCTGGATATGGAAGATGTGGTAAACGCCAGCAGCAGCAACCCGGCGCATCGCCGCAATGAGATGATGGCCTGTGTTAAAGGTCTGGAGCTTATCGCTGAAATGCGCAGTGACTGTGCCGTTTTCTACACCATCACCTGTCCGTCACGTTTCCATTCCACGCTAAATAACGGCAGGCCCAACCCAACCTGGACAAATGCGACGGTAAGACAAAGTAGTGATTACCTGGTCGGCATGTTTGCTGCATTTCGTAAGGCGATGCACAAAGCCGGATTGCGCTGGTATGGCGTGCGGGTGGCTGAGCCGCATCATGACGGTACAGTTCACTGGCACCTGTTGTGTTTTATGCGCAAAAAAGACCGCCGCGCCATCACTGTATTACTGCGTAAGTTTGCCATCCGTGAAGACCGCGAGGAGCTGGGCAATAACACTGGGCCGCGCTTTAAGTCTGAGTTGATTAACCCGCGCAAAGGTACGCCAACAAGCTACATCGCGAAATACATCAGTAAGAACATTGACGGGCGTGGTCTGGCTGGCGAGATCAGCAAGGAAACGGGGAAATCCCTGCGTGATAATGCTGAATACGTTAATGCCTGGGCGTCTCTGCATCGTGTTCAGCAATTCCGCTTCTTTGGCATTCCGGGGCGTCAGGCTTACCGTGAACTGCGATTGCTGGCTGGTCAGGCGGCAAGGCAACAGGGGGACAAAAAAGCAGGTGCGCCGGTACTGGATAACCCGCGCCTTGATGCAATCCTGGCTGCTGCTGATGCTGGTTGTTTTGCCACCTACATCATGAAGCAGGGCGGCGTACTGGTTCCCCGCAAATATCACCTGATCAGAACCGCTTATGAAATCAACGAAGAGCCGACCGCCTATGGCGATCACGGCATTCGTATTTATGGCATCTGGTCACCCATTGCAGAGGGCAAGATCTGCACTCATGCAGTGAAGTGGAAAATGGTTCGTAAGGCCGTTGACGTTCAGGAGGCGGCAGCCGACCAGGGCGCTTGCGCCCCTTGGACTCGTGGCAATAACTGTCCCCTTGCTGAAAATTTGAACCAACAGGAGAAAGATAAATCAGCTGATGGGGACCCCAGAACGGACATTACCAGCATGGATGACAAGGAGTTGCACGATTACCTGCACAGTATGAGCAAAAAAGAGCGCCGGGAACTGGCAGCAAGGTTACGCCTGGTGAAACCGAAACGGCGTAAAGACTACAAACAGCGAATTACAGACCATCAGCGACTGCAGCTCGTGTATGAGCTGAAGTCCAGAGGATTTGATGGCAGCGAGAAAGAGATCGATTTACTCCTTCGCGGAGGCAGTATTCCGTCAGGAGCAGGCCTGCGTATCTTCTATCGGAACCAGCGTTTGCAGGAAGATGATCAGTGGCGGAACCTGTATTAATTACGCGGGTTAACAATTCGTGCTCTTAATAATACCAGGCATATCAGGCTGATGAATGTAAAAAAACGTTTTACATCAGTAAGATTATTATATACTGTAAATATAAACAGTGGTTATACATACAGTATTGCGTGTGGTGTCATAGGAGGAAAGATGCAGGACTATTTTTTGGAGTCTTTGAAGCTCCAGCGCATTGATTTTTTTCTTAAGCTTGTAGCGGCTAGTGAGTGTAGTGATGAAGAGAAGGGGCTGGCTCTACAGTGGGTTTCTGAATTGACTGATGAACTCATGGCAAAAATCAGAACCCACGAATACAACCACTCAATGGATGTCATCAGCTGAGGTGACTTTTATGCGCATTGAAATAATGATCGATAAAGAGCAGAAGATTAGCCAGTCTACCCTGGACGCCCTTGAATCCGAGCTTTACCGCAATCTGCGCCCCCTGTATCCCAAAACGGTAATTCGCATTCGCAAAGGTAGCTCTAACGGTGTGGAACTAACCGGACTGCAACTGGACGAAGAAAGAAAACAAGTGATGAAAATTATGCAGAAGGTGTGGGAAGACGACAGCTGGCTGCATTAAGAAACGTTGCTGGCGTCTGAACTTGCTTCTGGCGTCAGCAAGGTTGAACAACGAGCCCTTGCGAGGCGTTAGCTCTGTAGTGCATGTCTATGCCGCATGAGATCGCATGATCGTTTGAGGATCGTTTTTGCTAAGGCCCGCCAGAACTGGCGGGCTTTTGCGTAGATCATGCAGGTGCATGAAAACCACTACATAAAGCGGGCAGGCGTGGCGGGGATACGAGCGCGCGTTATGACAAATAGATGATTAGCCTGATTTATTTACAGCTGTATAAATGATCACCTTGTAATTAGGTAAGTAATGTCTTCTATTATCATTGATTTGATAGGATTAATCTGTTTTTTGAGGATTAGAGGATGATTGAAGAGGTAGTTATTGACAAGGTAGGCTCATATAATGGCCCTACGCAGCTTTTACATGGACTTTCTAAATTTAACTATTTATATGGAGCTAATGGTGCAGGTAAAACAACTATAAGTAAAATTATTAATGACCCTGAACAATATCCAACATGTCCGATTAAATGGAAAAATAATATATCTTTAATAAGCTACGTATATAATAAAGATTTTGTTGAAAGAAATTTTAGTCAAGATAAAATTAAAGGTGTATTTACCCTTGGTAGCGATCTTAAGGAGGATGAAGAGAAACTAATATCTCTTAAAGAAGAAAAAATAAGCTAATGGAATCTATTATAGCAAAGGAAAAGTTAATAGATGGTGGTGATAATGAATTAGGCGTTATTAAAAAAATCGAAGACCATGAAAAATCTTTTAAAGATTCATGTTGGAAGCAAAAAGTAAAACATGACAATGTGTTCTCAAAGGCTTTTGAGGGATTAAGGAATAGTAGTGAAAAATTTAAAGCCAGAGTGTTGGCTGAGTATGAAAATAATACATCAGAAGTTTGCTCAATAGCAGAGTTAATTGAGAAAGCAAAAATTGTTTTTTCTACTGAATTGACATCACATGTATCAATTACAATTCCATCCTTCAATGGGATAGATGATATTTTGAGTAGGGAAATTTGGAGTGAGCGTATTCTAGGGAAAAAAGACGTTAGTGTTTCAGACTTAATTACAATGCTCAATAACAGTGATTGGGTTAAGGAGGGTTTAACATATTTCAATAAATCTAATCCCAAGTGCCCATTCTGCCAGCAGGATGTAAATGATAATATATTTGATAATCTTTCATCATATTTTGATAAAACATATGAGTTAAAAAAAAGAGAAATCGATGCATTGGTTTTACAATATGAATATCAACTTAATAATATCTTGAAGGCGATAGATGATATAAGGGCGATTAAATCTCCATTCATAAATTATGAAGTGTTTGAGGATAAGGCTAAGATAGTATTATCTGAATTAAACAAGAATTTTGAATTGGCAAAAAATAAACGCAATTTTTTAAGTGAATCAGTTCATTTTAGTGACTTAAGTGAAGTTGTTGATGATTTTATTTCTTTTTTGAATGATTCAAATCTATTGATAGATAATAATAACAAAATACATAGTAATAGAAAGGTAGAGGCTAGTAATCTTTCTAAGCAGATATGGGCATATATCGTAAAGGTGGAGTTAAAGTCTGAAATAACTTCTTACCGTAGCAAATCTGATAAATTTAATAGGACGTTACAAGGACTTAAATCTGGGATAGAAGAAGACAAAAAGAAGTTAATGTTAAATACTTCGGCTATTGAGGCAATTGAGTCTAATAAAACCAGTACTCTTCCAACTATTACAAAAATTAACAAGATTCTGGACTCTTATGGCTTCAAAAATTTTTACTTAAAACCCTCCGAAGATAAAAAGCATTATATGATAGTGAGAGATAGTGGAGATAATGCTCGTACAACCCTTAGTGAGGGAGAAAAGACATTTATCACTTTTTTGTACTTTTATAGCCTTGTTAGAGGGAGTGATAATGCATCAGGTGTTTTAGATGATCGTGTTGTAGTATTTGATGATCCAATTTCAAGTTTAGATAGTGATATTCTGTTTATTGTAAGTTCGTTGATTAAAGATTTAATGGAGGATGTTCGTAAGGATGAAGGAAATATTAAGCAAATTATATTCCTTACTCATAATATTTATTTTCATAAAGAGTTGACTTTTAATACCAAAAGATCCGGTAATCAAGCAATGAAAGAGGAGACTTTTTGGATTGTAAGGAAAAAAGGGAAGGTTTCATATCTTGAAAAGTGCGAATCAAACCCAATAAAAACGTCTTATGATTTGCTCTGGTGCGAATTGAGAAGAACAGACATTAATAATAATACTATACAAAATACAATGCGAAGGATTTTGGAGAATTACTTTAAGATATTAGGTGGGATGGATATTAGGAAGCTTGAGTGTCATTTTTATGGTGATGAAAAAATCATATTTAAATCTTTAGTATCATGGATTAATGATGGTTCCCATTTTGCAGGTGATGATCTTTATATGAATTTAGATACGGAGTCTGTGCAAAAATATTTAATTGTTTTTCAGAAGATATTTGAATGTAGTGAGCATACTGCCCATTACAAAATGATGATGGGTGAGTTTTATAAACCGTTAAATGAGTCACTTCATCTACAAGATGAGTTTGATATAGATGATAGTGCGAATGATGAGTATGCTTCGTCAAAAATTGAGATAAAAGATGGAATAAACACATCTCTACATAGCAACACATATTTGTAATTTTATTACAATTGCCAGTAGCAACAATACGGTACTGGCAACTAATATTTTAGTTAAGCTCATATGGAGAAAATTCTATAAGTTTTTCCCCGAGCCATGCATTAATTTCTCTAAATCGTTTTTGCAAAGGAATTAATTCATTTATCACAAAAACCTTACTAGCCTTCTCCACATCCCCAAACCCCCCGACATTATTAGGCATAATCCCCATCATTTGCGGCGGAACGCGGTGTGCCGCCATCATGTCATCGCGACTAACATTTTTGATATTCAGAAACTCATCCTTCGCTGCGACTTCTGATAACGGGATAATCTGAAGCCCGTCCTTTTTGCCGTTAGGTGAGTACATAAACAGGTTGCGGAAGTTGCCCGGCCCTTTGGCGCTTTTCATCGCATTGCGGAGGTTGTTCACATCCTCCTGGTTTTGCGCGGCATCGGTCATGTACATGATAAAGCCCGCATGACTGCCGTTAATGTAATACTTGCGACGGAACAGCGTGGCGGACTCGTTGAGCAGGGCTGACGGAATGGCAGAAAGATAACCGGGCAGGCCGTAGATCTCCTGATTAATATCCGGTTCCATCAGATGAAAAATGCTGCCTTTCGTGAACTGATACGGCTGGGTTGTCATACCGTATTGCACAAACCAGTAGGTATCCAGGTCTAATCCGCGTCGGGTGTATTTTGCCAGCGCAGGCTCAAGGGCGATCACTTCACCGATCCGACCCTGATGGTCGATGTGGAATATAAATGCGAGCAGACCAACTTTGACACGGTGCTGACCTACGCGAAGCTGGATCTGTGGGCGAAGTTTCAGGATTTCCAGGTGCGCATCCGTGACGCCATCGTGAAACGTCAGGCACTGGACCGCATCATGATCGGCTTTAACGGCGTGAAGCGTGCGAAAACCTCCAACCGTAGCGAAAACCCGCTGCTGCAGGATGTGAACAAAGGCTGGCTGCAGAAAATCCGTGAGGATGCACCGGATCACGTCATGGGCAGCACCACCACGGGCGGTGAAACCACTCCGGGTGCGGTGAAAGTCGGGAAAGGTGGCGAATATGCCAACCTGGACGCTGTGGTGATGGATGCCGTCAATGAGCTTATCGACGTGGTTTACCAGGACGATGACGGTCTGGTGGTGATTTGCGGTCGTGAACTGTTGTCTGACAAGTATTTCCCGCTGGTCAACAAAGAGCAGGAAAACAGTGAAAAACTGGCTGCCGATATGATCATCAGCCAGAAACGCATGGGTGGCCTGCAGGCCGTGCGTGCGCCGTTCTTCCCGCCGAATGCGCTGCTGATCACCCGTCTGGATAACCTGTCCATCTACTGGCAGGAAGACAACTGCAGTATCAACGCAGCTGGCGACATGCGGCAAACAGTCGGGTAAACCGACGTCCGTCCACGCAGTTTCTGGGACCGGAAAACGACATGCTGACGCTTTCCGGTGTTCTTATGCCGGAGATAACAGGCGGCAGGCTGTCGTTGCTGGCACTGGAGCAGATGGCAGAACAGGGGAAAGCATGGCCTCTGATTGAAGGCAGCGGCACGATTTACGGCATGTATGTGATTGAGGGACTGAATCAGACTAAAACGGAGTTTTTCCGCGACGGTATGCCGCGCCGGATTGAGTTCACCCTGTCGCTCAAACGGGTGGATGAATCCCTGTCCGATATGTTCGGTGATCTCAGTGCGCAACTGAATAATCTGCAGGAAACGGCAACATCTGCCTTAAGCGATATCAGTAAAACGGTGGGAGGGCTGATGTCGTGAATTTCAGCTCTGAACTGCTTAACAAAGGCAACAAAACTCCCGCATTCAGCATCAGTATTGAGGGCAGGGATATCACCACTGTGCTGGATAACCGCCTGATGAGGCTGACGCTGACGGATAACCGGGGCTTTGAAGCGGACCAGCTTGATCTGGAGCTGGACGACGCCGATGGAAAAATAGTGCTGCCGCGCCGTGGTGCGGTCATTACGCTGGCGCTGGGCTGGAAGGGGCAGCCGCTTTTCCCGAAAGGGGCATTCACGGTGGACGAGATTGAACACACTGGCGCACCGGACCGACTGACTATCCGGGCGCGAAGTGCTGATTTTCGGGAAACGCTGAATACCCGCCGTGAAAAGTCGTGGCACAAGACCACCGTTGGGGAAGTGGTGAAGGAAATAGCTGCGCGGCACAAACTGAAGATGGCATTGGGTAAAGATCTGTCGGATAAGCCCGTGGATCATATAGACCAGACCAATGAGAGTGACGGCAGTTTTTTGATGCGGCTGGCGCGCCAGTACGGTGCTATTGCGTCGGTGAAAAATGGCAATCTGTTATTCATCCGGCAGGGACAGGGCAAAAGCGCCAGCGGTAAACCTCTGCCAGTGATCACTATCACACGCAAGGACGGCGACAGCCACCGCTTTACCCTGGCAGATCGCGGAGCCTACACGGGCGTAATTGCCAGCTGGTTGCATACCCGCGAACCCGCGAAGAAAGAAAGCACTACGGTGAAGCGTAAGCGCAGGACTAAGAAGCAGAAGAAAGAGCCGGAAGCGAAGCAGGGCGATTACCTGGTGGGTACGGATGAAAACGTGCTGGTACTTAATCGCACCTATGCTAATCGGAGTAACGCTGAACGGGCAGCGAAAATGCAGTGGGAACGCCTGCAACGCGGCGTTGCGTCATTCTCGCTACAACTGGCGGAAGGTCGGGCAGATCTCTACACGGAAATGCCAGTGAAAGTCAGTGGTTTTAAACAGCCGATAGATGATGCGGAATGGACCATTACGACTCTGACGCATACCGTCAGCCCGGATAACGGTTTTACGACCAGTCTGGAGCTTGAAGTGAGGATTGATGATCTTGAAATGGAATAAAGTGTTCTCAATATTGATATTATGTGTATCATTACAATGATTCTGATAGCAAAGGTAGGGATCTGGATATGATGAATTGTCCAAAATGTGGTCATGCGGCACACACAAGGAGCAGTTTTCAAGTAACTGAAAGCACCAAAGAGCGTTACTGCCAGTGCCAAAATATTAACTGCGGGAGCACTTTTGTTACCCATGAAACAGTGGTCCGGTTTATTGTGACACCCGCACTGATTGCTACTGCTCCTCCACATCCATTGCCAGGTGGTCAGGGGCATATGAATTTTTGAGAAAGAGAACCTGCTACGGCAGGTTTTTATTCATCTGGGATCTCACCCGTTTCAAGAAAATGTATAAAGCCAGGCTCATCTATGATGATTGTGCCTTTCATCCTGGCTGCCGATACTTTCGATGGGCCTGCATTGTAACCGCAACAGAGCATCTGAAGGCTTTGGGTTACAGAGGCTCTTACCGTTAATCCTTGTTCATTCGCCTTATCAACCAATCTTTCTTTATCTGCTTTCTTAAATCCGGTGAAACACACATCGAATGTATTTTTTTTCGGACCAGACTGCTTAGTGAGATGTGAGTAGTTTTCGGGGAGGAATGACGCGCATTCCTGAATGGCTTGTTCTGGTGAATCGTACTGTTTAAGAATGCGGTCTTTTCGGAAGGTTTTTATTCGATCGGTGTTCTTACAAATGCCCTGTATATGATTTTCGCTATAACTGATGCTCTGTATTGAGTGAACACCGATACGACCATTTGCATTGATGTAAACAAAGTGAAGTTCTTCCATGTGAAACCTCTTTGCATGATTTCAAGATGGCGATAGGCAAGATGGACGCAATAGTCTGTCGCCATTTTGCCGCCACTACCAAAGAAAAAGGGGCTACGCTTTCACGTAACCCCTTGATTTATTTGGTGGAGCTGGCGGGAGTTGAACCCGCGTCCGAAATTCCTACATCCTCGGTACTACATGCTTAGTCAGTCTTTACATTCGCTTGCCAGCTGCGGACGGACACGCCACTAACAAACTAGCCTGATTAAGTTTTAACGCTTCAACCCCAGGCAGGGCTTCCACGCGATCTCTTTTGGGTTTGACCTCTCTTGATCCCCGTCCTAAGAGCGGAGGCTAGGGAGAGAGGGCTCTAAGCAGGTTATTAAGCTGCTAAAGCGTAGTTTTCGTCGTTTGCGACTATTTTTTGCGGCTTTTTACGAGGCCAACCGCCCCTCGGCATGCACCTTGGGTTTCGCAAATCCCGTCGAATCCAGAATCAGCCCCAATGTGTAAAGGTAAGTATACCAGATTTATGAGCGCCATGACCAGCCTCAATGGCGTTATCGTTAAAGATTTAGCACCCATGTAGCCTGATTTTTATTCGATTAAGCAATGGGATGGCAACATTTGTGTCGGATGTGATAGCCAATAAGATGTTCATTCGCGCCGCCGGAGAGGGAGGCGCGGTGAGGAACTGGTCAATAATTGGAGTGCAGGTTTAACGGTGGGCGTTTTTCATGATACGTGCTTTATCCACCTGCCATTCGCGTTCTTTGATATCTGAACGTTTATCGTGCTGTTTTTTACCTTTGGCGACGCCGATTTTCACTTTGCACCAGGCATTTTTCCAGTACAGGGAGAGCGCCACTACGGTATAGCCTTCTCGATTGACGCGACCGTACAATGAGTCCAGTTCGCGTTGGTTGAGAAGTAACTTGCGGGTACGGGTAGGATCGCACACCACATGCGTGGAGGCCACGGCCATTGGCGTGATGTTAGCGCCAAACAGAAATGCCTCTCCGTCACGCAGAAGGACGTAGCTGTCGCTGATATTGGCTTTTCCTGCGCGCAGGGATTTAACCTCCCAGCCTTGCAGGGCAAGTCCCGCTTCGAACTCTTCTTCGATAAAGTATTCGTGACGGGCGCGCTTGTTAAGCGCGATGGTCGCTGAACCAGGTTTATGTGCTTTTTTCTTCGTCATAAGCGTCGTGAATCATCGGTAATCTGAAATCGAAAACACCCCATATCAATCCTGCGGGGGACAAGGCTCTATCTTAGCATGAACCCGATGTTACCCAGCGCCGGGATAGCGTTTTTTTTACAGCAGGATAAATGATATTATTTGTTGGATTTTTGTTGATGGAAATTGTTATGCCTCAGATTAGCCGGACCGCACTGGTACCCTACAGCGCGGAGCAAATGTATCAGTTAGTGAATGACGTTCAGTCTTATCCTCAGTTTTTGCCGGGTTGTACCGGAAGTCGGATTCTGGAGTCCACTCCTGGGCAGATGACTGCGGCGGTAGATGTCTCTAAGGCTGGGATCAGCAAAACGTTTACTACCCGCAACCAGTTGACCAGTAACCAAAGTATTCTTATGAATCTGGTGGATGGGCCGTTCAAGAAATTGATTGGTGGATGGAAGTTTACGCCGCTGAGCCAGGAGGCGTGTCGTATCGAGTTTCATCTCGACTTTGAGTTTACCAATAAGTTGATTGAACTCGCCTTTGGTCGCGTGTTTAAAGAGCTGGCGGCTAATATGGTCCAGGCTTTTACGGTTCGTGCGAAAGAGGTTTACAGTGCCAGGTAAAATTGCCGTTGAGGTGGCTTATGCGCTACCTGAGAAGCAGTACCTGCAGCGAGTGACGCTGCAGGAGGGCGCGACGGTTGAAGAAGCTATTCGCGCCAGTGGCTTGCTGGAATTGCGTACCGATATCGATTTAACTAAAAACAAAGTCGGCATTTACAGCCGTCCGGCAAAACTAAGCGATAGTGTGCATGATGGCGATCGGGTGGAGATTTATCGCCCTCTCATTGCCGATCCGAAAGAGCTTCGCAGGCAACGAGCAGAAAAATCAGCGAATAAATAACAGACAGAAAAAAGGTGCTCATTGAGCACCTTTTTTAACGTCTTTGAGAGCAACTTTATTATTAGTTACCACTCAGCGCAGGTTTGTTATCAATATTGGTCAACACACCGCTACTGTTAAAGGTCAGCGTCAGCGTTTGCTGCGTTACACCTTCATGACCTGGTTGCTGGCGGAAGACATAGAACCAGGTATTCGTACCAAATGGATCGGACATCAGCGGTGTACCCAATGCGTACGCAACTTGTTGTTGCGTCATGCCAACACGTATTTTGGATACGTCGTTAGCGGTCAGATAGTTCCCCTGGTTGATGTCAGGACGGTAAACCACTCGCTCCAGAGTGGAACAGCCTGCGGTCAACATCAATAGTACTGCTGCTGCAGCAGTCAGCGTTTTACAGCGCATAGTGATTTGATTCCTTTTCGGGCCCGAGCAGTACGTGGCTCATCTGTAATATGCCGATGATAATAGACCTTTCATCACTTTAAAACCTTTTGCTTTCCGGTCTTACGGCGTTTTGCTGTTTACTCTGACCGTGAAGCAGGAAAAAAGTTTACGCTGCAAGCAGTTCTTTCGCATTCGCCAGTGTATTACGTGTGACTTCACTGCCACCAAGCAGGCGCGCCAGCTCTTGTAACCGCGCTTTTTTATTCAGGGATTGCATATGCGTTTCTGTCATCGCACCATCGGTTTCTTTGCTGACAAAATAGTGTTGATGACCACATCCCGCGACTTGTGGCAGGTGGGTAACACACATCACCTGAGTTGATTCGCCGAGTTGACGCAGCAGTTTGCCGACAACTGCCGCTGTTGGACCGCTAATCCCTACATCCACTTCATCAAAAATCAGTGCCGGGGTTTCCATTTTACGCGCCGTGATGACCTGGATTGCCAGTGCGATGCGGGACAATTCACCACCGGATGCGACTTTGGCAATAGGCTGCATTGGCTGACCTGGGTTGGTGGTTACCCGAAACTCAATACGATCGGCACCGTCAGCGCCCAGGTGATGCTCGTCAAATTTAACATCGATCGTAAACTGCCCATGCGGCATTGAGAGCGCATGCATACTGTCGGTGATCAGCTGTGCAAGTTCTTCTGCATATTGCTGGCGTTGTTGGTGTAATGCGCGCGCGATTTCCAGTGCCTGCTGATGATGTTTCGTTACCGCCAGCGCAAGCGTTTCTTGTGAGTCGGCCTGATCGTCCAGTTGCTGCTGTTCTTCCAGTAGCGACTGGTAATACTGTGGCAATGCCTCAGGGCTGACGTGATGTTTACGTGCCAGCGAAATCTGTTTTGAGATGCGCTGTTCAAGTTCAAATAGTCGGTTGGGATCGAGATCCAGACGATCGCAGTAGTGGCGCAGTTCATCGCTGGCTTCAGCAATCTGGATGGTAGCTTCTTCCAGCATATCAAGTACGCCGGACAGTTTGCTGTCCATGCCAATCAATTCGCTCACCAGTTGTTTAGCCGTGTAAAGCTGACTTTGCAGGTTTGCGTCTTCACCGTCGGCCATTAATGCCAATGCATTCTGGCTGGTGGTCAGCAATTGACCGCTGTTCGCCAGACGTTTGTACTCTTCGTCGATTTGTTCAAACTCTCCGGGCTGCGGATTAAATTCGTTAAGGTCTTTTAATTGGTATTGCAGCAGTTCCGCACGGGCAGCGCGTTCCTGACTTAACTGTTGATGATGCGCGAGGTCACGGCAGCTTTGATGCCACAACTGATAACGTGCTGTCATTTCCTGGAGTAGAGAGGTTTCATTGGCATAGCCATCAAGCAGGAACTTTTGGTGCTCGGGTTTGGTGAGTAACTGATGAGCGTGCTGACCATGGATCTGAATCAGCAACTGACCCAGTTCGCGCAGTTGTGACAGAGGAACAGCTGTACCGTTGATGAAACCACGGGAGCGACCATCGCTGCTGATCACGCGACGAAGCAAACATTCATGCCCGTCTTCAAGCTGGTTTTCTTCCAGCCAGCGCAGAGCCGCTGGCGTATCTTTCAGAGAAAAACGGGCGCACAGGTCAGCGCGAGCAGCGCCGGTACGCACCATGTCGGCTTCAGCGCGACCACCGAGACAAAGACCGAGGGCATCTATTGCAATAGATTTACCCGCGCCGGTCTCGCCAGTTATTACGGTCATGCCGCTATGAAAATCAATCTCAAGCTCACGAACGATAGCAAAGTTGCTGATGGTCAGTTGTGCCAACATAGTCGTTTTCCTGTATGAAAAACCATTACTGTTATTGTGTACAGTATAAACTGGTTTTATATACAGTAAAGAGGCTGGCGTAAAATTAGAATAATTTTTTTGACCAGCCGAGCTTGGTGCTTAATGTGTTGAAATAACTGTAATCTTTCGGATGAATCAGATTCAGATGGTAATCACAGCGACGAATCAGGACATCTTCACCTTCCTGAATCGGCAGTGCTATCTGGCTGTCGCAACTGATTTCCAGGTCGTTACGGCGATGCGAAAAACGCAGACGGATCGTGCTGCTGCTGTTTATGACCAGTGGTCGTGCTGACAACGTATGCGGGAACATGGGCACCAGGGTAATCGCATCCAGAGAGGGGGTCAGAATAGGACCGCCTGCAGAGAGGGAATAGGCGGTGGAGCCTGTTGGCGTCGAAATAATTAGTCCATCAGATCGCTGAGAAAACGCAAAGATCTCGTCGATATACACTTCGAACTCAATCATATGCGCCACTTTGCCTGGATGAAGCACCACTTCATTTATCGCGGTGCTGATGCGTTTCTGGCAATCTTGCTGACAGACTTGCGCTTCCAGCAAAAAACGTTTCTCGCTGATGTAGTGGCCTTCCAGCACATCGGCTAACTGTTGCTGGGCGTTATCGGGGTCAAGGTCAGTCAGGAAACCCAGGTTGCCACGGTTGATTCCAATAACTTTAATATCGTAACGGGCGAGTGTGCGTGCCGCGCCCAGCATATTACCGTCGCCACCAACGACTACCGCGAGATCAGCTAGTTGCCCAATCTCCGCGAGCGTGCCAGTTTTCACATTCTTCAGTTGCAGTTCGTGAGCGATTTGTTGCTCAACGATGACCTCGTAACCTTTTGTGCACAGCCAGCGGTAGAGCATTTCATGTGTTGTCAGTGCAGTGGGGTGCCGTGGGTGTCCCACAATGCCAATACACTTGAAATGATTATTCATTTTTCCGAGGTCCTTGTTGCGAAGATTGATGACAATGTGAGTGCTTCCCTTGAAACCCTGAAACTGATCCCCATAATAAGCGAAGTTAGCGAGATGAATGCGAAAAAAACGCGGAGAAATTCATGAGTAGTAAAGAACAGAAAACGCCTGAGGGGCAAGCCCCGGAAGAAATTATCATGGATCAGCACGAAGAGATTGAGGCAGTTGAGCCAGAAGCTTCTGCTGAGCAGGTGGACCCGCGCGATGAAAAAATTGCGAATCTCGAAGCTCAGCTGGCTGAAGCCCAGACCCGTGAACGTGACGGCATTTTGCGTGTAAAAGCCGAAATGGAAAACCTGCGTCGACGTACTGAACTGGATATTGAAAAAGCCCACAAATTCGCGCTGGAGAAATTCATCAACGAATTGCTGCCGGTGATTGATAGCCTGGATCGTGCGCTGGAAGTGGCTGATAAAGCTAACCCGGATATGTCCGCGATGGTTGAAGGCATTGAGCTGACGCTGAAGTCGATGCTGGATGTTGTGCGTAAGTTTGGTGTTGAAGTGATCGCCGAAACTAACGTGCCGCTGGACCCGAATGTGCATCAGGCTATCGCAATGGTGGAATCTGATGACGTTGCGCCAGGTAACGTACTGGGCATTATGCAGAAGGGTTATACGCTGAATGGTCGTACGATTCGTGCGGCGATGGTAACTGTAGCGAAAGCAAAAGCGTAATTTCTGTTTTCGTAATAATTCACGGCCCTGCATGCGAATGCAGGGCCGTTTTCGTTACTCCGCCACACTCTCGCGCAGCGGTTTCACAGGAAAAACTTTTACCTGCTTAATCATATTGTCCTGTACGTCGAGAATATCTATATCGTACTCGCCAATACGCACGCGGGTGCCTGCGACAGGGATCTCTTCCAGTGCCTCAAGAATGACGCCATTAACCGTGCGGGCATCATCTTCCGGTAGATGCCAGTTAAAGGCTTTGTTGATTTCCCGCACGTTGGCGGTGCCATCGATAATCACCGAACCGTCGTTTTGCGGCGTGACCTCTTCGGCAAGTGTTGGCGACATCGACGTAGTGAAATCGCCGACAATCTCTTCCAGAATATCTTCAACCGTCACCAGCCCCTGAATGTCTCCATACTCGTTGACGACCAGGCCGACTTTCTTTTTGTTGCGCTGAAACTTTACCAACTGCGTGCTGAGCGGCGTACCTTCCGGCACAAAATAGATCTCGTCCGCGGCGCGCAGCATGGTTTCTTTGGTGAACTCTTTTTTCTCCGACATCAACCGCCAGGCTTCACGTACTCGCAGCATACTGATGGCGTCGTCCAGCGAATCACGGTAGAGCACGATGCGCCCGTGAGGTGAGTGGGAGAGTTGGCGCAGAATCGATTTCCAGTCATCGTTGATATCAATACCGATAATTTCACTGCGCGGCACCATGATGTCATCAACGGTCATTTTTTCCAGATCGAGCACCGACAGCAGCATATCCTGATTGCGACGGGAAATTTGTGAGCGTGATTCGTGCACGATAGTGCGCAACTCTTCTTTGCTCAAAGAGCCGCTAACCACGATATCGGTTTTGATACCCATCATGCGCATCAGCATACGGGTGATAGCATTCAGCAACCAGACCAGCGGCATCATCAAAATTTGCAGCGGAGCCAGCAGAAAACTACTCGGATAAGCGACTTTTTCCGGGTACAGCGCGGCAATGGTTTTCGGCAATACCTCAGCAAATACCAGTACGACAAAAGTCAGCACACCAGTCGCAATTGCCACGCCCGCATCGCCGTACAAACGCATCCCAACAATAGTGCCGAGCGCGGAGGCAAGAATATTGACCAGGTTATTGCCGATTAACACCAGGCTTATCAGGCGGTCTGGCTTACGCAGCAATTTTTCGACGCGTTTGGCCGAGCGATTACCCTGTTTCGCCATATGTCGCAGACGATAGCGGTTGAGGGTCATCATTCCGGTTTCGGACCCGGAAAAATAGGCTGAAATGACCACCATGATGATCAGAATAATGATCAACGTAGTAGTAGAAATGTGTTCCAGGGGAAACTCCTTTTCTGGGTTTAGCTGATTAACTGCTGGACAATTCGGCTGCCGAAGTAGGCCAGTGTCAGAATTACCGCGCCCGCAACGTTAAACCAGACGACGCGGCGTCCACGCCATCCTTCATGGTAATGTCCCCACAGCAGCACAATATAGACAAACCACGCCACGATAGAGAGCACAGCCTTGTCGATATTTTCCATGCTAAATAGGTTGTGCATGTAGAACAGGCCAGTGCAAAGCGTGAGCGTTAGCAGCACCACGCCAATCTGCGTGATGTGGAACATTTTACGCTCGATACTCATCAATGGCGGCATTTCCTGGTTAAATGCCAGCTTCTTGTTCTTCAGTTGGTAATCAATCCACGCCAGTTGCAGCGCGTACAGGGCGGCGATAATTAGCGTGGCATAGGAAAAGAGCGATAAGCCAATGTGCACCAGCATCCCAGGCGTTGCTTCCAGATGGGTGATGTATTCATTGGGCATGAAGGTCGCCAGCGCCAGGTTGATAAGCGCAAAGGCATAGACAATGGGTAGCAGCAACCAGCCACGATTGCGAGAAGCCACAATGGTCATTACCGTACAGATCATCAAACTGACCAATGAACCAACGTTCAGCAGGCTGAGGTTTTGTCCGCTATCACCGTCGGGCAGGATGCGGGCTTCCAGAGCGATTGCGTGGCAGACCAGCGCAATGACCGCAGAAATAATAGCCATGCGCCGCCAGCCGCCGTTTTTTTGCAGCAGACCGGGAACAATCAGCGCAAGACTGACGGAGTAGGCGACAAGCGCGAGCAGAGCAAAAACGGGCATAGTAATGTCGACAGTTTGAGCAATAAGAAAGAGAAGCAGTATAGCGTCAGGTGAACGCTGCTCCAACCGTTGCATAACAACAAAGACGCCTTCATGTTATACTGCGGCAAAATACTGATGATGTGTCGCGATTGCGGCCAACCGTTTCCACCCCAGGCGAGAGACAATGTTTGATAATTTAACCGATCGTTTGTCGCGCACGCTGCGCAATATCAGTGGCCGTGGACGCCTCACTGAAGACAACGTAAAAGATACGCTGCGCGAAGTGCGCATGGCGCTGCTGGAGGCGGACGTCGCTCTGCCGGTAGTGCGTGAGTTTATCAATCGCGTAAAAGAGAAAGCGGTTGGTCATGAAGTTAATAAGAGCCTGACGCCGGGGCAGGAGTTCGTCAAAATCGTCCGTAACGAACTGGTTGCGGCGATGGGCGAAGAGAACCAGACCCTGAACCTGGCGGCGCAACCGCCTGCGGTCGTGCTGATGGCGGGCCTGCAAGGTGCCGGTAAAACAACCAGCGTTGGTAAACTCGGTAAGTTCCTGCGCGAGAAGCACAAGAAGAAAGTGCTGGTGGTTTCTGCCGACGTTTATCGCCCGGCGGCAATCAAACAGCTTGAGACGCTGGCAGAGCAGGTGGGCGTTGATTTCTTCCCTTCTGATGTTGGTCAGAAGCCGGTAGATATCGTTAACGCGGCGCTGAAAGAAGCCAAACTGAAATTCTACGACGTGCTGCTGGTGGATACCGCTGGTCGTCTGCACGTTGACGAAGCGATGATGGACGAGATCAAACAAGTCCATGCGTCGATTAACCCGGTTGAAACCCTGTTTGTGGTTGACGCCATGACCGGTCAGGATGCGGCCAATACGGCAAAAGCATTCAATGAAGCGTTACCGCTTACCGGCGTAGTGTTGACCAAAGTGGACGGCGATGCCCGCGGCGGTGCGGCGCTCTCTATTCGTCACATCACTGGCAAACCGATCAAGTTTCTCGGTGTTGGCGAGAAAACTGAGGCGCTGGAGCCGTTCCATCCGGACCGCATCGCGTCGCGTATTCTCGGCATGGGCGACGTACTGTCGCTGATCGAAGATATCGAAAGCAAAGTTGACCGCGCGCAGGCAGAGAAATTAGCCAGCAAGCTGAAAAAAGGCGACGGCTTCGATCTCAACGATTTTCTTGAGCAACTGCGCCAGATGAAAAATATGGGCGGCATGGCTAGCCTGATGGGCAAGCTGCCGGGCATGGGGCAGATCCCGGATAATGTTAAGTCGCAGATGGACGATAAAGTGCTGGTGCGTATGGAAGCCATCATCAACTCGATGACGATGAAAGAGCGCGCTAAGCCAGAAATCATCAAAGGTTCGCGTAAGCGTCGTATCGCTGCCGGTTGCGGTATGCAGGTGCAGGACGTTAACCGCCTTCTGAAGCAGTTCGACGACATGCAGCGCATGATGAAGAAAATGAAGAAGGGCGGAATGGCGAAGATGATGAGAAGCATGAAGGGGATGATGCCGCCGGGATTTCCTGGTCGCTAAATGACCTTATGCGACAGAGTTATTAACTGCTGATTGCATTTTCTCCAGAAATCAGTAAAATTTTCGGGCTTTTAATATGACACCGGACTCCGTTCCTCGATGGGGTCCGGTTGTTTTATTCACACAAGAGGATGTTATGGTAACTATTCGTTTAGCACGTCACGGCGCTAAAAAGCGTCCGTTCTACCAGGTTGTTGTCGCTGACAGCCGTAATGCACGCAACGGTCGCTTCATCGAGCGCGTTGGTTTCTTCAACCCAATCGCTAGCGAAAAAGAAGAAGGCACTCGCCTGGATCTGGATCGCATCGCTCACTGGGTTGGCCAGGGCGCAACTATTTCTGATCGCGTTGCTGCGCTGATCAAAGAAGTAAACAAAGCAGCTTAATCTGTCACGGTGGTCATGATGAGCAAACAACTCACCGCGCAAGCACCTGTTGATCCCATCGTTTTGGGAAAAATGGGTTCGTCTTACGGTATTCGTGGGTGGCTCAGAGTGTTTTCTTCCACCGAAGACGCCGAAAGCATTTTTGACTATCAGCCCTGGTTTATCCAGAAGGCGGGTCAGTGGCAGCAAGTCCAGCTGGAAAGCTGGAAGCACCACAATCAGGACATGATCATCAAGCTGAAAGGCGTTGACGATCGTGATGCGGCGAACCTGCTGACGAATTGTGAAATTGTCGTGGATTCATCGCAGCTGCCTCAGCTTGAAGAGGGGGACTACTACTGGAAAGACCTGATGGGCTGCCAGGTAGTAACCACTGAAGGCTACGATCTCGGTAAAGTCGTCGATATGATGGAAACCGGATCTAATGACGTTCTCGTCATTAAGGCAAACCTGAAAGATGCGTTTGGTATCAAGGAACGTCTCGTACCGTTCCTCGATGGGCAGGTTATCAAGAAAGTCGATCTCACTACTCGTTCAATCGAAGTAGATTGGGATCCTGGTTTTTAAACCACCGGATAAACGGTAAAAGACGGCGCTATGTGGATTGGCATAATTAGCCTGTTTCCTGAAATGTTCCGCGCAATTACCGATTACGGGGTAACTGGCCGGGCAGTTAAAAATGGCCTGCTGAGCATCCAGAGCTGGAGTCCTCGCGACTTCACGCATGACCGGCACCGTACCGTGGACGATCGTCCTTACGGCGGCGGACCGGGGATGTTAATGATGGTGCAACCCTTGCGGGACGCCATTCATGCAGCAAAAGCCGCGGCGGGTGAAGGCGCAAAGGTGATTTATCTGTCACCACAGGGACGCAAGCTTGATCAAGCGGGCGTCAGCGAACTGGCAACGAATCAAAAATTGATTCTGGTGTGCGGTCGCTACGAAGGTATAGATGAGCGCGTGATCCAAACCGAAATTGACGAAGAATGGTCAATCGGCGATTACGTTCTCAGTGGTGGTGAGTTACCAGCAATGACGCTGATTGACTCCGTTTCCCGGTTTATTCCGGGAGTACTGGGACATGAAGCCTCGGCAACGGAAGATTCCTTTGCTGAAGGATTACTGGATTGCCCGCACTATACGCGGCCTGAGGTGTTAGAAGGGATGGAAGTTCCGCCAGTGTTACTGTCGGGCAACCATGCCGAGATACGTCGCTGGCGTTTGAAACAGTCGCTGGGCCGTACCTGGCTTAGAAGACCTGAACTTCTGGAAAACCTGGCTCTGACTGAAGAGCAAGCAAGGTTGCTGGCGGAGTTCAAAACGGAACACGCACAACAGCAACATAAACATGATGGGATGGCGTAAGCCCCCGAGATATCAGTTTACCCAGGATAAGAGATTAAATTATGAGCAACATTATTAAGCAACTTGAACAAGAGCAGATGAAGCAGGACGTACCTTCCTTCCGTCCGGGTGATACCGTGGAAGTGAAAGTATGGGTTGTTGAAGGTTCCAAAAAACGTCTGCAGGCATTCGAGGGCGTGGTTATCGCTATTCGTAACCGCGGTCTGCACTCTGCATTCACTGTTCGTAAAATTTCCAACGGCGAAGGCGTTGAGCGTGTCTTCCAGACTCACTCTCCGGTAGTTGACAGCATTTCTGTCAAACGTCGTGGTGCTGTTCGTAAAGCTAAACTGTACTACCTGCGTGAGCGTACTGGTAAGGCTGCTCGTATCAAAGAGCGTCTTAACTAAGATTTCGCTTAAGCGACATCCTGTTAAGAAGGGCTGGCCAATTGGCTGGCCCTTTTTTATCTGTTTGCTGGTGTTTTAAGGGGTAGTAATCACCACTGCGACGCGGCGGTTCTCGGCGCGGCCCTGGGCGGTCTTGTTACTGGCTATGGGATATTTTTTTCCTAAACCCTGTGTGGTGAGATTGCTGCGTGGAATTTGTCCACCCATAGCCCATGCATCGGCCACGACATTCGCCCGTTTCAATGATAAGCCTTCGTTGTAACTGTCTTCACCATAGTTATCGGTGTGTCCATCCATACGGGCATGTGTTAGCCCTGTCGAGGCCAATTTGGCTGCCATGGTTTGGATCTGTTGCTGGCTTTCCGGGAGCAATTTGTAGTCATTTTTTGCGAACAGAATGGCATCTGATAAGCCCAGCGACCAGTCGCCGGCGGATTCAGTAAATCCATAAGATTGCATAGCGGCGACTTGCTCAGGAGTAAACTTTCCCTGAGGGGACTGGCAGCCAGTCAGTATTAGTGAGGTGAAAATCAGGGGTGCTACCAGGTGCTTTATCATATCGATATATCCTTGTTATCTCACCAGCTTTTCGGCACGCTGGTGTTTGGCCTGATACATATTGTGATCGGCAAGCTCTTGTAATTTTTCCGCAGAGGCGTGCTCAATGGTCATCGCGTAACCAATGCTTAATGTCATGGTGGTCTGATGACCATTATGAAGATCAAACGGGAGATTAAAGATTTGTGTCAGTGCTGAGCATATCTGCTGCACTTCAGATTCTGACTGTACATCATAGAGCACCATAGCGAATTCATCGCCGCCCAGGCGGTATGCTTTATGTCGCAGCCCGCCAACTTCAGCTAACCGTTTTGCGATTTCAATCAAGACTCTATCGCCCGTCGCATGACCCCAGGTATCATTGATGTATTTGAAATTATCGCCATCAAGAAATAGTAACGCCGACGTTTTTCGGGCATCGGAATTGTTCATCAACGTGTTGATGCCGCTACGAAACGCTGCGCGGTTAGCCAGCCCGGTTAATGGGTCATGTAGCGCGGTACGTAGAAGCTGCGCATTTTTAGCCTGTAAACGAAGCTGCCACTCTTCCATTTCATCCAGCAGACTGTTGAAGTCGAGAGCGAAGCGGTGAAACTCAGCGATACGTTCTTCCGAAACTCGTCGGGAAAAATTGCGGTTGGAACGCACATCATGTACGACATCGGTGATATTTTTCAGTGCTTCCACCAGGCCATTGTGCAAATGGCGGGTGAGGGTAATTGCGATGCCTGATGCCAGCAGAATACAACCGGTCAGTACGGCGAGCGAAAACCAGATAAAATGGCTGATTGAACTGTCGCGAGCGGTTAAGCGTACTTCGCCAATGGTTTCACCATTGTGACGAATCGGCTGAATGATGGGGGCGGGGAAGAGCCAGTGGCTTATGAAATTGCTGAAAGTATCGCCTGGATCCTTACGGGTGTAATGCCAGGACGCCAGAATATTTTGCTGCTTATCACGTACTTCTGCAGTTGAAAATTGCCCTTGCTGGCCCAGCGCTGCCAGTGTTTCAGTTGCTGCAGGGCCATCGGCAAAAACGACAGCTGCTTCCAGACTGTAAGTCATTGTTGCTGCTGTCAGTGCCAGGTTTTTTTGCGCGTACTGTTTCAGGGTCAGCACCGAGGTCACGGAAAGCAGCAACCAGATCAGCATCATAGTGATAAATATGCTGGTGATACTGATGTTGCGTAATGCTCTTTTAAACGTGGGGCGCTTATTAAGAGAATTATCGTTATCCATCATTTTTCTTCCGTGCGAGCATTAAGACATCCGGGTTGACCTTTACACCGCTACGCGATAAGGCATCCAGGTTTACGGCAAATCTGACGTCATTATTGTGGATGATCAGACAAAAGGCGCTACCAATAATGCACTCGGTATTTTGTTCGGCAATTAATAATAACGCCTTTGACGGATATTGTTCGGTTAATTCCATCTGGAATGTCGGTGACTCGTTGCCAAAATAAAAACCATTGCAGCCTGAAATCATCGCCTCTTGTTGAGTGTGAATGATGACAGGCAGATAAGGCAAAGATGTCGCGGCATTCTCTTGTAGGGCGGTACTAAAACGTGAAGATGAAAAGATACATAACTTTGGTGGCCCTGATAGCGCAGGCCAGCGGGTGTAACTGACAATACCGGAAACCATCATACGCACGTTTTTCGCAACGTCAGAAGGCTCCTGAGCGAGTATTGGTGCTCCCGTCAGCAGGAGAATCAGAAGTAAGAACAGTCGGTGAGAAAAACGCATTCAGGGATCCCCACCATCTTCGCTCGAAATGCATCGATATTTTTTCAGAATGCTCATTAAAATATCATTTTTTCATGCGATCGTCATCAATGTGAGAAATAAAACACAATGAGTAAAATCTTATGTTTAATTTATTTGTGGGGTTTTAATTAATTTAATCGTATTGTGCTGGCATTTTCATCAGCCCCTTTTTGCCATACTTCATGCAGTTGGCTGGCATTTTCAACATTGTTGCAGCTGGCAGGAAAGCTTTTACCGGAAAGTCCTCGGGCATAAGTAAAATCGGTCTGGCAAGTTTTCTTTTGTCCTTCGGCATATCCTTTAAGGTATAGACCGCGATCCGCCTGTGAATCGCTAAATGCATCGTCATCTTTTATGGCGCTGCCCGATATCGCATCTTCCATACCAACATCATACCAGTCGGTGCTGGTCAAGGTTGGCGCGTGAGTATAAGGGTCAATCTGACATCCGCTAACCAGTAAAGCCAACAAGGGGGCGATAAACTTTTTCATCATTTCTTTCTCCTTTTTCAAAGCATAGCGGATTGTTTTCAAAGGGAGTGTAAATTTATCTATACAGAAGTAAGGGTTGAAATCGCGACTAAATTGCCTGTGTAAATAAAAATGTACGAAATATGGATTGAAAACTTTACTTTATGTGTTATCGTTACGTCATCCTCGCTGAGGATCAACTATCGCAAACGAGCATAAACAGGATCGCCATCATGCAAAAAGACGCGCTGAATAACGTACATATTACCGACGAACAGGTTTTAATGACTCCGGAACAACTGAAGGCCGCTTTTCCATTGAGCCTGCAACAAGAAGCCCAGATTGCTGACTCGCGTAAAACCATTTCAGATATTATCGCCGGGCGCGATCCTCGTCTGCTGGTAGTATGTGGTCCTTGTTCCATTCATGATCCGGAAACTGCTCTGGAATATGCTCGTCGATTTAAAGCCCTTGCCGCAGAGGTCAGCGATAGCCTCTATCTGGTAATGCGCGTCTATTTTGAAAAACCCCGTACCACTGTCGGCTGGAAAGGGTTAATTAACGATCCCCATATGGATGGCTCTTTTGATGTAGAAGCCGGGCTGCAGATCGCGCGTAAATTGCTGCTTGAGCTGGTGAATATGGGACTGCCACTGGCGACGGAAGCGTTAGATCCGAATAGCCCGCAATACCTGGGCGATCTGTTTAGCTGGTCAGCAATTGGTGCTCGTACAACGGAATCGCAAACTCACCGTGAAATGGCCTCCGGGCTTTCCATGCCGGTTGGTTTTAAAAACGGCACCGACGGCAGTCTGGCAACAGCAATTAACGCTATGCGCGCCGCCGCCCAGCCGCACCGTTTTGTTGGCATTAACCAGGCAGGGCAGGTTGCGTTGCTACAAACTCAGGGGAATCCGGACGGCCATGTGATCCTGCGCGGTGGTAAAGCGCCGAACTATAGCCCTGCGGATGTTGCGCAATGTGAAAAAGAGATGGAACAGGCGGGACTGCGCCCGTCTCTGATGGTAGATTGCAGCCACGGTAATTCCAATAAAGATTATCGCCGTCAGCCTGCGGTGGCAGAATCCGTGGTTGCTCAAATCAAAGATGGCAATCGCTCAATTATTGGTCTGATGATCGAAAGTAATATCCACGAGGGCAATCAGTCTTCCGAGCAACCGCGCAGTGAAATGAAATACGGTGTATCCGTAACCGATGCCTGCATTAGCTGGGAAATGACCGATGCCTTGCTGCGTGAAATTCATCAGGATCTGAACGGGCAGCTGACGGCTCGCGTGGCTTAAGAGGTTTATTATGGTTGCTGAATTGACCGCATTACGCGATCAAATTGATGAAGTCGATAAAGCGCTGCTGAATTTATTAGCGAAGCGTCTGGAACTGGTTGCTGAAGTGGGCGAGGTGAAAAGCCGCTTTGGACTGCCTATTTATGTTCCGGAGCGCGAGGCATCTATGTTGGCCTCGCGGCGCGCAGAGGCGGAAGCTCTGGGTGTACCGCCAGATCTGATTGAGGATGTTTTGCGTCGGGTGATGCGTGAATCTTACTCCAGTGAAAACGACAAAGGATTTAAAACACTTTGTCCGTCACTGCGTCCGGTGGTTATCGTCGGCGGTGGCGGTCAGATGGGACGCCTGTTCGAGAAGATGCTGACACTATCGGGTTATCAGGTGCGGATTCTGGAGCAACATGACTGGGATCGAGCGGCTGATATTGTTGCCGATGCCGGAATGGTGATTGTTAGTGTGCCAATCCACGTTACTGAGCAAGTTATCGGCAAATTACCGCCTTTACCGAAAGATTGTATTCTGGTTGATCTGGCATCAGTGAAAAATGGACCATTACAGGCCATGCTGGCGGCGCACGATGGCCCGGTACTGGGGTTACACCCGATGTTCGGCCCGGACAGCGGTAGCCTGGCAAAGCAAGTTGTGGTCTGGTGTGATGGACGTAAGCCGGAAGCATACCAATGGTTTCTGGAGCAAATTCAGGTCTGGGGCGCTCGGCTGCATCGTATTAGCGCTGTCGAGCACGATCAGAATATGGCGTTTATTCAGGCTCTGCGCCACTTTGCTACTTTTGCTTATGGGCTGCATCTGGCAGAAGAAAATGTTCAGCTTGAGCAACTTCTGGCGCTCTCTTCGCCGATTTACCGCCTTGAGCTGGCGATGGTCGGGCGACTGTTTGCTCAGGATCCGCAGCTTTATGCCGACATTATTATGTCGTCAGAGCGTAATCTGGCGTTAATCAAACGTTACTATAAGCGTTTCGGCGAGGCGATTGAGTTGCTGGAGCAGGGCGATAAGCAGGCGTTTATTGACAGTTTCCGCAAGGTGGAGCACTGGTTCGGCGATTACGCACAGCGTTTTCAGAGTGAAAGCCGCGTGTTATTGCGTCAGGCGAATGACAACCGCCAGTAATAATCCAGTGCCGGATGATTCACATCATCCGGCACCTTTTCATCAGGTTGGATCAACAGGCACTACGTTCTCACTTGGGTAACAGCCCAATACCTTCATTGAACGGGTAATTTCCCCTAACTCTTTCAATGCTTTTTGCATTTCCGCTGATTCAAGATTGGCCTGAATATCCAGATAAAACATCTCTTCCCATGGATTACCGTGAATCGGGCGTGATTCCAGACGGGTCATAATCAGATTGTGGTTGCGCAGCACCAGCAACGCTTCAACCAGCGCACCGGCTTGTTGCCCGGTCGCCATTAACAACGTCGTTTTCGCCGGAACCTGATCAGACACGTTAATGGCTTTACGCGCCAACACCACAAATCGGGTGAAGTTTTGTCGCTGATTCGCTTCAATACGCTCCAGTACCTGCAAACCGTACAAAGTGCCGCCAGCTTCGCTTCCCAACGCAGCAACATGCGGTGATTTTGCCTGTGCAACCTTTTCCATTGCCGCAGACGTACTTTCGGTATATTCAATCTTCCAGTGCGGATAACGATTAAGGAATTTGCTGCATTGCTGGAACGGCTGTGGATGACTGTAGACCGTGTTGATGGTAGATAAATCTGTGGTGCCGGAAACCAGCAGGCAGTGGTCGATGGTAAGGGTCATTTCGCCCACAATCGACAAGCAGGTATGTTGCAGCAGATCGTAAACGTCGTTTATGGCACCGGAGCTGGTATTTTCAATCGGTACGACGGCATAGTCGGCCTGGCCGGTTTCCACCTGATTAAAAATATCGGCAAATTTGGCGCAGCCACTTTCAATGAATTGCTCAAAGTGACGGGCAGCGTACTGACGAGCGGCAAGATGTGAATAGGAGCCTTTGGGGCCGAGAAAAGCGATGCGTGCTGAGTGCGGATTAATTTTATTGAGATGTTGTTGGAGCAAAGCCTGCTGAGTTAATACGGAATCTTCAATGATGAGCTGGAACAGGCGAGTAATGTAATGGGCGTCCAGATGGTGCGCTTTACCGAGCGTAATTAATCTTTCCAGTAAATCGCGTTCACGATCAATATCACGTACCGGGCGATGCGAGAGCAGTTTGGCTTTTCCCACCTCGACGGCCAGTTCGCGCCGCTCTGCGAGTAATGCTAATAATTTTTCATCCAGCGCGCTGATTTTCTCTCGCAGCGCCAGTAACGGGTTTTCCGATGTCATAGTGTTGCCTTTTTGTTATCAATAAAAAAGGCCCCCCGATTTGGGAGGCCTTATTGTTCGTCTTCGCATTCTGTTTCACACGACGAAACGCCTCCCTTTCAGGGGAAGATAAAAAAGAATGCGAAGAAAAACGGTGTGTGTTTCATGTTTGTTTCCTTAAGTGACTTTAGTACAGTACCCGTACTGTTTTCACGCTGTCAACAAAAAACGCGCCCGAAGGCGCGTTGGCGATACACTCAATATAAAGGACTACTCTTCTTCAACTTCTTCGACGAAGTTGGCGTCTTTCACCGATGTTGCGGCACGACGTGCTTCGCCTTTGTGCTGCAGTTTATTGAGCTGCCGTTCCAGCTTGTTGATCAATTCGTTAATTGCGGTGTACATATCTTCATGTTTACCACTGGCAACCAGAACGCCGTTAGGTGTATTGATTGTGGCGTCAGCAACAAACCCTTGTGGCTCTTTGGACAGAATGATATGTGGATTAATCAGATGTGTTTGCCATTTTTCCAGTTTGGCGAGACGGTCTGCGACATGTTGGCGGATGGCCGGAGTAATTTCCATTTGTTTGCTGGTAATGTTCATTGTCATAAATTTTACCTCTTGTCTTCCCGTCTTGGTGAATTCAGCATACCGTTCCTGATGTCAAAATGTGTGATGAAAATCTCATAATTTTGTCACTTTTTGTCAACGAATCTTTTTTGTGAGAAATCGCAGGAAGAGGTGTTTTTTTACTTGAGGAATATCTCAAAGCGAGCCATATTTGATGAGATCGATAGCGACTAAATCGGTTCAGTTTCACAACTGACAGAATAAAAAAACGGCAGCTCAAGGGCTGCCGTTTTGTGTTTCAGGTTTCTGTTATGTATTGCTGCTGTTTGCGGCGATGATTTTCGCTACTTTTTCAGCTTGCGCATTCATCTGCATCTGACGGTATGCATTTTCCATCAGCGGCAGCGCATCACGCGTAGCCTGGGTATCCGGGTAGTCGCGCAACATGCCTTCTACGCGGTTAACGACGGCAACCCATGCGCCACGTTCTGTATAGTACTCGGCCACGGAGTATTCATATTTCGCCAGACGATCTTTCAGGAATACCAGACGTTTGGTGGCATCGGTGGTGTACTGACTGTTCGGATAGCCGCGCACCAGTTTGGAAAAGTCACTAAACGCAGCTCGTGCATGTTGAGGATCGCGATCGCTACGATCGACGCCAAAGAACCCTTGCAGCGCACTGTCATCCAGCGCCATATTGGTCAGGCCACGCATGTACATGACATAATCGATATTCGGATGGGTCGGGTTAAGGCGAATAAAACGATCGATGGCAGCCTGTGCTAACGGCAAATCGGCGTTTTTATAGTAGGCGTAGATGAGATCCAGCTGCACCTGCTGCGAATACGGACCAAACGGATAGCGATTATCTAACGCTTCCAGTTGCGTTATTGCCTGTCTCCAGTTACCGTCCTGCAGCTTTTGTTGTGCAGTCGCGTAAATTTCATTTGGCGGATTATCAGGTACTTCTTCCTTTGACCCCGAGCAACCCGCCAAAAACAGGCTTAGTGTGGCGGCTGCCACCAGATATTTCATGCGCGTCATGACGTTTTGACTTTCCTCAAAATGTAATACGGGAGATTCTCTGTTCCTGCTCCCGGTTAAGACCAGCTACAATAGCACACTATATTAAACGGCAAAGCCGTAAAACCCCAACGATAAACGAAGAAGCAGTATATATGGCACAACGAGTACAGCTCACTGCAACGGTGTCCGAAAACCAACTCGGTCAACGCTTAGATCAGGCTTTGGCCGAAATGTTCCCGGATTATTCACGTTCGCGAATAAAAGAATGGATCCTCGACCAGCGAGTGCTGGTTAACGGCAAAGTTTGTGATAAGCCGAAAGAAAAAGTATTGGGTGGCGAGCAGGTTGCCATCAACGCTGAGATTGAAGAAGAAGCGCGTTTTGAACCGCAGGATATCCCGCTGGATATCGTCTATGAAGATGAAGACATTATTATCATTAATAAACCGCGCGACCTGGTGGTACATCCTGGCGCGGGTAACCCGGATGGCACGGTACTGAATGCGTTGCTTCATTACTATCCACCCATTGCCGATGTACCGCGTGCGGGCATCGTCCATCGTCTGGATAAAGACACCACTGGCCTGATGGTTGTGGCAAAAACCGTTCCGGCTCAGACGCGTTTAGTCGAATCTTTGCAACGGCGTGAAATTACTCGTGAGTATGAAGCGGTGGCGATTGGTCATATGACCGCAGGTGGCACGGTGGACGAGCCAATCAGTCGCCACCCGACCAAACGTACCCATATGGCGGTGCATCCGATGGGCAAACCAGCGGTGACTCACTATCGCATCATGGAACACTTCCGTGTGCACACGCGTCTGCGGTTGCGTCTGGAAACTGGACGTACGCACCAGATCCGCGTGCATATGGCCCATATCACTCATCCGCTGGTGGGCGATCCGGTTTATGGTGGCCGTCCGCGTCCGCCAAAAGGTGCTTCGGAAGCATTTATCTCCACGCTGCGTAAGTTTGACCGCCAGGCGCTACATGCAACCATGCTGCGTCTTTATCACCCGATCTCCGGCATCGAAATGGAATGGCATGCGCCTATTCCACAAGATATGGTGGAGCTGATTGAGGTGATGCGCGCCGATTTCGAAGAACATAAGGATGAAGTGGACTGGTTATGAGTAAGCTGATTGTCCCGCAGTGGCCGCTGCCAAAGGGTGTTGCGGCTTGTAGCTCTACTCGTATCGGCGGCGTGAGCTTGCCCCCGTATGACTCGCTCAACCTCGGTGCCCATTGTGGCGATAACCCGGATCACGTTGAGGAGAATCGCAAGCGACTTTTTGCTGCGGGCAATTTGCCTTCTAAACCGGTCTGGCTTGAGCAGGTACACGGCAAAGATGTGCTTAAGCTTACTGGCGAACCTTATGCCTCAAAACGAGCAGATGCCTCTTATAGCAATACGCCTGGCACGGTTTGCGCAGTGATGACTGCCGACTGCCTCCCTGTGCTGTTTTGCAATCGAGCGGGAACGGAAGTCGCCGCCGCTCATGCTGGCTGGCGTGGACTGTGCGCAGGCGTGCTGGAAGAGACAGTTTCCTGTTTTGCTGATAATCCGGAAAATATTCTCGCCTGGTTAGGGCCGGCAATTGGTCCACGCGCGTTCGAAGTGGGGGCGGAGGTTCGCGAGGCGTTTATGGCAGCAGACGCCAAAGCGAGTACAGCTTTCATTCAGCATGGTGATAAGTATCTGGCGGATATTTATCTGCTTGCCCGGCAGCGTCTGGCGAGCGTTGGTGTTGAACAAATTTTCGGCGGCGACCGTTGTACATATACGGAAAATGAGACTTTCTTCTCTTATCGTCGCGACAAGACCACCGGGCGTATGGCAAGTTTCATTTGGCTGATATAACCTAAAGAATCAAGACGATCCGGTACGCGTGATTTTCTTTTCACATTAATCTGGTCAATAACCTTGAATAATTGAGGGATGACCTCATTTAATCTCCAGTAGCAACTTTGATCCGTTATGGGAGGAGTTATGCGTCTGGATCGTCTTACTAATAAATTCCAGCTTGCTCTTGCCGATGCCCAATCACTTGCACTCGGGCACGACAACCAATTCATCGAACCACTTCATTTAATGAGCGCCCTGCTGAATCAGGAAGGGGGTTCGGTTAGTCCTTTGTTAACATCAGCTGGCATAAATGCTGGCCAGTTGCGCACAGATATCAATCAGGCATTAAATCGTTTACCGCAGGTTGAAGGTACTGGTGGTGATGTCCAGCCATCACAGGATCTGGTGCGCGTTCTTAATCTTTGCGACAAGCTGGCGCAAAAACGTGGTGATAACTTTATCTCGTCAGAACTGTTCGTTCTGGCGGCACTTGAGTCTCGCGGCACGCTGGCCGACATCCTGAAAGCAGCAGGGGCGACCACCGCCAACATTACTCAAGCGATTGAACAAATGCGTGGAGGTGAAAGCGTGAACGATCAAGGTGCTGAAGACCAACGTCAGGCTTTGAAAAAATATACCATCGACCTTACCGAACGAGCCGAACAGGGCAAACTCGATCCGGTGATTGGTCGTGATGAAGAAATTCGCCGTACCATTCAGGTGCTGCAACGTCGTACTAAAAATAACCCGGTACTGATTGGTGAACCCGGCGTCGGTAAAACTGCCATCGTTGAAGGTCTGGCGCAGCGTATTATCAACGGCGAAGTGCCGGAAGGATTGAAAGGCCGCCGCGTACTGGCGCTGGATATGGGCGCGCTGGTGGCTGGGGCGAAATATCGCGGTGAGTTTGAAGAACGTTTAAAAGGCGTGCTTAACGATCTTGCCAAACAGGAAGGCAACGTCATCCTGTTTATCGACGAATTACATACCATGGTCGGCGCGGGTAAAGCCGATGGCGCAATGGACGCCGGAAACATGCTGAAACCGGCGCTGGCGCGTGGTGAATTGCACTGCGTAGGTGCCACGACGCTTGACGAATATCGCCAGTACATCGAAAAAGATGCTGCGCTGGAACGTCGTTTCCAGAAAGTGTTTGTTGCCGAGCCTTCTGTTGAAGATACCATTGCGATTCTGCGTGGCCTGAAAGAACGTTACGAATTGCACCACCATGTGCAAATTACTGACCCGGCAATTGTTGCAGCGGCGACGTTGTCTCATCGCTACATTGCTGACCGTCAGCTGCCGGATAAAGCCATCGACCTGATCGATGAAGCAGCATCCAGCATTCGTATGCAGATTGACTCAAAACCAGAAGAACTCGACCGACTCGATCGTCGTATCATCCAGCTCAAACTGGAACAACAGGCGTTAATGAAAGAGTCTGATGAAGCCAGTAAAAAACGCCTGGATATGCTCAACGAAGAACTGAGCGACAAAGAACGTCAGTACTCCGAGTTAGAAGAAGAGTGGAAAGCAGAGAAGGCATCGCTTTCTGGTACGCAGACCATTAAAGCGGAACTGGAACAGGCGAAAATCGCTATTGAACAGGCTCGCCGTGTGGGGGACCTGGCGCGGATGTCTGAACTGCAATACGGCAAAATCCCGGAACTGGAAAAGCAACTGGAAGCCGCAACGCAGCTCGAAGGCAAAACTATGCGTCTGTTGCGTAATAAAGTGACCGACGCCGAAATTGCTGAAGTGCTGGCGCGTTGGACGGGGATTCCGGTTTCTCGCATGATGGAAAGCGAGCGCGAAAAACTGCTGCGTATGGAGCAAGAACTGCACCATCGCGTCATTGGTCAGAACGAAGCGGTTGATGCGGTATCTAACGCTATTCGCCGTAGCCGTGCGGGGTTGGCGGATCCAAATCGCCCGATTGGTTCATTCCTGTTCCTCGGCCCAACGGGTGTGGGGAAAACAGAGCTTTGTAAGGCGCTGGCGAACTTTATGTTTGATAGCGACGAGGCGATGGTCCGTATAGATATGTCCGAGTTTATGGAGAAACACTCGGTGTCTCGTTTGGTTGGTGCGCCTCCGGGATATGTCGGTTATGAAGAAGGTGGCTACCTGACCGAAGCGGTGCGTCGTCGTCCGTATTCCGTCATCCTGCTGGATGAAGTGGAAAAAGCGCATCCGGATGTCTTCAACATTCTGTTGCAGGTACTGGATGATGGGCGTCTGACTGACGGGCAGGGGAGAACGGTCGACTTCCGTAATACGGTCGTCATTATGACCTCTAACCTCGGTTCCGATCTGATTCAGGAACGCTTCGGTGAACTGGATTATGCGCACATGAAAGAGCTGGTGCTCGGTGTGGTTAGCCATAACTTCCGTCCGGAATTCATTAACCGTATCGATGAAGTGGTGGTCTTCCATCCGCTGGGTGAACAGCACATTGCGTCGATTGCGCAGATTCAGTTGAAACGTCTGTATAAACGTCTGGAAGAACGTGGTTATGAAATCCACATTTCTGACGAGGCGCTGAAACTGCTGAGCGAGAACGGTTACGATCCGGTCTATGGTGCACGTCCTCTGAAACGTGCAATTCAGCAGCAGATCGAAAACCCGCTGGCACAGCAAATACTGTCTGGTGAATTGGTTCCGGGTAAAGTGATTCGCCTGGAAGTTAATGAAGACCGGATTGTCGCCGTCCAGTAAATGATAAAACGAGCCCTTCGGGGCTCGTTTTTGTCTATAAGTTAGACGGAAAAGACTATATTTAAGATGTTTTGCCTGAAAAATGAGCGAACGATAAAGTTTTTATCTTTTTCGCTTGTCAGGCCGGAATAACTCCCTATAATGCGCCACCACTGACACGGAACAACGG
>OBVG01000240.1_pt1 | contig 63890 bp, 64 predicted proteins | sample 1501271 | NCBI WGS metagenome assembly OBVG01 (sample SAMEA2579934, study PRJEB22360) | human gut metagenome | biome: human gut; feature: human-associated habitat; material: faeces | place: Denmark | collected 2008/2010 | reverse complement strand
GGCGAAGACGGGGTGATTCGTTCCGTTCTGTAAAACAGTATTTATCCGCCAGATAATCAATTCGTGTACGCATACTGAAAAAAATTCCGTATAAAAATTCATCTGACAAAACTTTATCAGTCCATAAAAATCAACGGAAGCACAGATGATTCACTCGTCCATTACCAACGGATTTTGCCAATAACCCTGGCGTTGACAACGGGTAACATAAAAGACAAAGACTGAACAACTGTTTTTAACGGCGATACTGCATGATTTCATCGCCATCCGTCACCGTCATATCCACCAGACGAAACAACTCTGTGCAGGTTTTATCCGCAAGTTCCGGATTATCAAAACACGTCGGTCAGTTCATGTTGTACGGGGACGGGCTGCGCTCCCCATAACAGAACATTATCGATATCACCAGCATACGTGCCACTCAAAGTGTTGCGGCATCGTACGGCGTGGTCGTGTTCTTCTCTTTTTCCTGTTCACAATAACCTGCTTAACGGTCAGAAGGCATTTTCACCAGGATTATATTCACCTGCACAACCATGTTCAGCCATGACCGCTGATAAGTGAACATCCGGAGTATACATGGCATAAAGATTATTCTGCCGCTGTTGAATTGCCGGTAAGCTCCCGGTCCTTTGCTCCGGCACACTGTTTTTGTTCCTGGCTCTCTGTCTGAGGTGAAACCTTCCAGGTATGTCGCCCCATTTTTGTTCGTCTCCATTTTTTTAAGAAGTGCTCAAGTGAAAAACTTTTTACTTCTCCGGGAGTTGTCGTATTTGCTGATATTGTTCGTTTGTTTAAAGAACCTGCTGGTCTTGCCATTAATATTACCTGCTGATTGCTTCACGCCCGGGCTCCTCGCACTGTGCGCGGGTTATTGTTTCGTTTTCAGTCCCGGGGGCGCCAGGACTCTGTTTGCAGACCATAACGGCCTGACCTGTACTGTTTCTTCGGCTCTTTGATGCCCGTTTACGCCATTTGTTCCCTGCCCCTCTGTCTGATAACGAATACGCTCACTACGCACAGCACTGAACAATACCGGCAACAGCATGTCTTACATGACATTCGCTATGCCATCCACCGGAAAACATTTTCAGATACCGGATGAGGTACCACTTCCATTGACAGCACGAGGTAACAATACTGATGGTAACGCTGACCATTAACCGTAAACCGCAGGGTATTTTCAGTAAGTCACCGGCAACGCCGCTGCAGGATAAAACGAACACAGTACACAACGAGAAGCCTCTCCGGGTGAGGAATCAAACACCATGGCGACATATGACAAAACGCCAGCGCAAAAACCGTAAGCGTATAAATCGTCTTGTGGAACTCTGGCCTGAGTTATTCAACCGGGAAAAACCAAAACCACTTAAAGTGGGGATACCTGACGACCTGATACAGGATATCGCCATCAGAAAACTGGCGTTTGGCGCAGGTACATTACGCGCGGCAGTGGCGTCTTATGCGCAGTCTCCGCGCTATTACCGTGCGTTAATGGCAGGTGGCGCCCGTTACGACCTGAAGGGGCAACCGTGCGGAGAGGTGACACCACATGAACAGAAAGAGGCAGAGAGCCGTTTAATGATGCTGAATGACCGACGAAAAGCCAGAAAGCGCTGATTCACTGAGCTGTAATCAATGTACAGCGCTGTATCGGACGATGGATAATGGCGGTCACAACCGGTAACCCCAGAGACAATGCGACTGTTTTTAACGCAACATACTGGCCGGATGTATCACCCCGGGCAACCCGAAAACACTTTTCCACCCGGGCATTGTCCGCCAGCACTTATCATCCGCCAGGTCTGTTGCAGTAAATCCACCACTTGCGAACATTCTTCCTCAACCGTGGCACTGGCCCGCGGATGGCAAATGCTCGTCTGACTGAGCAGCAACAGGCATCGTATTGTTGCTCCTCCATGTTGTTCCCGCAACCAGCATAATACCATCGGCGAGGATGGACTGGCCGTGTGATTACGCTCAGTAATACGTTCGTGCACCTGTCGGTAAAAGGAAGTACAGAATGCGTGAATCTGTTGCCCGTTGATATTTCCTTCTGCCGAATAGAGCGTGAAGTGAAATGCCAACAGATTAGGCCAGTGGTCCACCGCCTGCTGGACAAAACGCCGGATGTCTCCCGGCTCTGAAATTAAGGCTTTGGTTATTTGCACGAAATGTTCCTTTTCAAACCCTGTTGAATTTTGTTAAGCCGATGCAGACGCACGGAAAGCGCACATCAACACCGGCACGGTACGATACAAACACCAGTGACTGGCGGGACGAAGGGAATGACGAATCAGTCAGGAAATGATGACAAACAGTTGGCTGACCAGAGGGTGTCAGCAGAAAGATGAGCGGGAGTGTCGCCAGCACCAAGGACAGGGCTGATTTCCGCAATACCAGCGCCGGCATTTTGCACATTGCCAGCGTACCGGCATCACAACACGTTTCATGCAGCTGCTCCTCGTGATTCCTCAATTCGCTGCTGCATCCACTGCTCCACTTCACTTTTGTACCAGCGGCTGCTGCGACCCAGTTTTATGGGCTTAGGAAAATGACCTTCACTGATCAGCTTGTAAAACCATTTATCGGTCATACCGGTGAAACTGGTGATGTAGTTCATGTCGATCAGGGGATCGTCGGCACGCAGCAATACGCTGTCGTGGCTTGTTGTGGTCAACATGGTCAGAATGTCCTTTGTGAGATTTATGAAGGTTGTGCGAATGCAGGGGAATCTGCTGAACTGTACTTTCAGAGCTGGCCTGCTACGGGATACCAGGGATTACCGGCGAGGCAACGGGCTTCCGGATCGCACACTCCACGGCGATCGCGGGCGAAATCACTGAACGCCCAGATCAAGTCTTTGAGGATGTCTTCGCAGTCCGGTGAACGACTGTCCAGCACCACATCCCGGGTTATCTGTTTCTGGTACGGTGCCGCTTCACCCGGTGACGCGAAGCCCAGTACGTTGCTCCAGGCATCCAGAATCAGCCGGTCCAGTTCAGGGCCGTCGAAATACTCCTGTCTGACGCACAGCACCACGTGGTATTCCGGTTTTTCAGGATGACGGGTCAGGAGCCAGCAGAGGTCACGTCCGGGTGTTGCATTCATCAGCGCACTGACGGTTTCGATAAAATCCATACCGAACCAGATTTTTCTGTCACTGAAGGCGTTGTCATGTTCCCACGGCAGACGAAGCAGGATCCGCCGTACCCGGGAGCAGGACTGTTCACGCAGCGCACGGTTGAGAACACCGATGATTTTGTTCTGATAAGACGGCCAGAAGGGCGCCAGGCTATAGTCGAAATGAGGGATACCATTCATAAGATATGCTCCATATAGAAACGCACGACGCATCCCCGCCAGCGAAAGACGAGCGTATTGTGAAACTGAAGGCGTCGTGTACTGAGATTGTTGATGTGATAACCGTGGAACCGGGGATGGCAGATGTCGTATGCCAGGACAGTCAGGAGACCAGACAGGTGTAAAATTCCTGAGGTGGGTTTAAGGTGAATGATCTCCGTTGACTTCGGTTCACATCATTAATCAAGGCGGTAAGTTTTTACCGACGGAGTGTTTCCGGAGCGGAAGCAGATAAAAATACCGTTGCATGACTTCAGAATGAGTGATCAGAATACGAGGTAAGGGCGTTGGCTGACGCCCTTACCGTGGCATAAGCTCAGGCACCAGATGTTGTTTTACAGGGTTCACCTGCCATCCAGTAGACGCCCCGCTCCACGACTGCAACCATAATTACGTTGACCAGAACCGTCATGCTGCTTCGTCTCATACTTCACGAGATAAAGGGCTCTCTCCATGGCTTTCTGCATCGCTTCCACATCACCACGCTTGACCCAGAGCACAGCGGATCCACCAGACTTTTTGTCTGAAGCCTTCTTGGTTTCAGAACATCCACCCGACAAAGGCGTATCATCGGAAGAAGGGCGAGCATCAGATGATGTCGGTTTACGGAAAGGCGTCCGCCTGGAAAAATGAACCAGTCCATTACCCTGCCAGGGCTCGAGATGCAGAGCACTGCACCATGCCAGTTGGATCAGCGTCGCCAGCGAAGAAGGAACGGTGAAATCCCCTGGCGAGCACCAGGTATCTTTGTTGAGCAGTAATATCACGTGATAATGTTTCCTGCCTTTTTCCTTGCCAAACTCCCGACACCAGAAATAATGCAGGGTGGTTGCACGCACACGCTTGTTGGCACGTCGTTTATGTCGCTGGTAAGCCTGAATTTTTGCTTTCAGGGATTCGAAAAAACGAGAAATCACCGCTGAATCTAAATCGGTATCCATGATGGTGGCAGGCATATACTCAGGGAAACGTAAATCCACCCGGATTAACGAGACGGCACGGTGTTGCGCCAGGGCACTGTTGAGAATACTTTCAAAACGGGATAACCAGTAAGCATTGTGTATTGGTTGATTCATGATGAGAGTTCTCCGTTGATTTGGATTGACTTCACATCATTAATCACCGCGGTAAAACTTTACGGCATCCCGCCATTGAGCAACGCCAATGGCTCCTGATTAAAACAGAATGAATCCCCCACGAAGAAAAAACAAACCTACACGCAGAGTAAAACACACAACAACGGCATAAATGGTTTTAAAAAACTACAAAGCCTGAAGGGAAACGGATCAACAGAACGTGCAAACAAAACGTCAGAAACGCAATCAGAACGCTTTCTGGCGCTGTAAATCAACAACAACACCAAAACCTACAGCTTAACCACACAACTCAATCACAGAGCCGAACAGCGCACTTAAAACCTGTTTACAGACACCCCCGCCCCAAGAACAAAAACCACCAACATCAGAATCGATTTTCTTATACTGAAAACGTTACTTTTAACTACGCTCCATAAAAACGATTAACTATTGATAACGTAAACCTCATCTGAATCAAAACACCAGAACCAATCATCACGCTTTTCCTGAAAAGAGCCTTGCGCTGAGAAAAAACACCAGGGCCAGTTAATCATCTCATCAATCTTATCGCTACAAAATCATCCATAGAACCATTTAACAAAATCGTCGCAAGCACACCGTAAATCACACCAGGTTAACACCGTACGTTCATTTCAGAGGTCAGTCATGAATACCAGAACTCTTTTTCCCCTGCTTTTTACTGTTGCATCATTCTCCGCCTCCGCCGGTAACTGGGCCGTCAAAAACGGCTGGTGTCAGACCATGACGGAAGATGGTCAGGCGCTGGTAATGCTGAAAAATGGCACGATTGGTATTACCGGCCTGATGCAGGGATGCCCGAATGGTGTACAGACGCTCCTGGGCAGCCGTATCAGTATTAACGGTAACCTGATCCCCACATCACAAATGTGTAATCAGCAGACGGGATTCAGGGCTGTTGAGGTGGAAGTCGGACAGGCGCCGGAAATGGTCAAAAAAGCCGTTCACTCCATAGCAGAGCGTGATGTGTCCGTTTTACAGGCATTTGGTGTACGAATGGAATTCACCCGCGGTGATATGCTGAAGGTCTGTCCGAAATTTGTCACGTCACTTGCCGGTTTTTCCCCGAAACAGACACCCGCCATTAATAAAGATTCCGTCCTGCAGGCTGCCCGGCAGGCATACGCCCGGGAATATGACGAGGAAACAACAGAAACCGCTGATTTTGGCTCTTACGAAGTAAAAGGCAATAAGGTTGAGTTTGAAGTGTTCAATCCTGAAGACCGTGCGTACGACAAAGTGACCGTCACGGTTGGTGCTGACGGTAATGCCACCGGTGCCAGCGTTGAATTTATCGGAAAATAGCCGGTATGTCGGACTGTCACCCTGTTTTATTGCCCGAAGGCCCTTTCTCACGCGAACAGGCGATGACTGTCACAACAGCTTACCGCAATGTGCTTATTGAAGATGACCAGGGAACGCATTTCCGGCTGGTTATCCGCAATGCTGAAGGGCAGCTACGCTGGCGGTGCTGGAATTTTGAACCTGATGCCGGAAAACAGCTAAATCCGTATCTCGCCAGTGAGGGAATTCTCAGGCAATAAACGTCTTCATTTCATCCATCAGGCCGCGTCTTCTCCGGGAGACGCGGCCTTTTCATTTATACCGCTAACTCATTCATAAGGAACAAAGTATGCAATTAGCCAGTCGTTTTGGTCATGTAAATCAGATCCGTCGGGAGCGCCCACTGACAAGCGAAGAACTGATGTACCACGTCCCGAGTATTTTTGGAGAAGACCGGCACACCTCCCGCAGTGAACAGTATGCGTACATTCCCACCATCACCGTCCTGGAAAATCTGCAGCGGGAAGGCTTTCAGCCATTCTTCGCCTGCCAGACCCGTGTGCGCGACCCGGGCCGCCGGGGATACACAAAACACATGCTGCGTCTGCGGCGGGCCGGAGAGATAAACGGAGAACATGTCCCTGAAATTATTCTGCTCAACTCTCATGACGGTACCTCCAGCTACCAGATGCTGCCGGGTTACTTCAGGTTCGTCTGCCAGAACGGCTGCGTCTGTGGTCAGTCTCTGGGGGAAGTGCGTGTTCCGCACCGGGGAAATGTGGTGGACAGAGTCATTGAAGGGGCTTACGAAGTGGTGGGCGTGTTTGACCGGATAGAGGAGAAGCGTGATGCCATGCAGTCGCTGGTCCTGCCGCCACCGGCACGCCAGGCGCTGGCACAGGCGGCACTGACTTACCGTTATGGTGATGAACATCAGCCAGTCACCACCGCTGACATTCTGACACCACGACGCAGGGAGGATTACGGTAAGGACCTGTGGAGCGCATATCAGACCATCCAGGAGAATATGCTGAAAGGCGGAATTTCCGGTCGCAGTGCCAGAGGAAAACGTATCCACACCCGTGCCATTCACAGCATCGACACGGACATTAAGCTCAATCGCGCATTGTGGATGATGGCAGAAACGCTGCTGGAGAGCATGCGCTGATGCTGTTTCCCTGAAAGTGCGGCCCTGACTCACGTCTGTACCAGTCCCCAGGCATTCTTCCATTCATTTGCTTTTTATAAGGAATCATCTCATGACAACCTCTTCGCATAATTCCACCACACCTTCTGTTTCCGTAACCACTGCATCAGGGAATAACCAGTCTCAACTGGTTGCCACTCCCGTCCCTGATGAACAGCGCATCAGTTTCTGGCCGCAGCATTTTGGCCTCATTCCACAGTGGGTGACCCTGGAGCCCCGTGTCTTCGGCTGGATGGACCGTCTGTGCGAAGACTACTGCGGTGGTATCTGGAATCTGTACACCCTGAACAACGGCGGGGCATTTATGGCACCCGAACCGGATGACGATAATGACGAAACATGGGTACTGTTCAATGCCATGAACGGTAACCGCGCTGAAATGAGTCCGGAAGCTGCCGGCATTGCTGCCTGTCTGATGACGTACAGTCATCATGCCTGTCGTACGGAGTGTTATGCCATGACGGTCCATTATTACCGGCTGCGGGATTACGCCCTGCAGCATCCGGAATGCAGCGCCATTATGTGCATCATCGACTGAATGGAGAGAAGCACAATGCAACAGATTTCCTTTCTGTCCGGAGAGATGACACCCGGTGAGCGCAGTCTCATTCAGCGGGCCCTGAAAACCCTGGACCGTCATCTTCATGAACCCGGCGTGGCCTTCACCTCCACGCATGCGGCACGGGAATGGCTGATTCTGAACATGGCGGGACTGGAGCGTGAAGAGTTCCGGGTGCTGTATCTGAACAACCAGAATCAGCTGATTGCCGGTGAAACCCTCTTCACCGGCACCATCAACCGCACGGAAGTCCATCCCCGGGAAGTGATTAAACGCGCCCTGTACCACAATGCCGCTGCCGTGGTGCTGGCACACAATCACCCGTCCGGTGAAGTCACCCCCAGTAAGGCTGACCGCCTTATTACGGAACGTCTGGTTCAGGCGCTGGCCCTGGTGGATATCCGGGTACCGGACCATCTGATAATCGGTGGCAGTCAGGTTTTCTCCTTTGCCGAACACGGCCTGCTTTAACCCGTCACCGTCACAACCACATCACACTTGTTTTCACTTTTATCTTCTGTCTTCAGAGGCATCACACAATGAAAATCATCACCCGTGGTGAAGCCATGCGTATTCACCAACAGCATCCTGCATCCCGTCTTTTTCCATTCTGTACTGGTAAGTACCGCTGGCACGGCAGTGCTGAAACGTATACCGGTCGTGAAGTGCAGGATATTCCCGGTGTGCTGGCCGTGTTTGCAGAACGCCGTAAGGACAGTTTTGGTCCGTATGTCCGGCTGATGAGCGTCACCCTGAACTGATGTTCCGTCACCCGGAAAACGAGTACGACTGGCTGAGCTCAGACGCCGCTGTGGATGAGGTCCTGCTCATCAACGAATACACCTTTACCGAAGCCGGTCTGCGCGCCGGCTGCCCCGTCATCGTTAAACTATCATTCACCGATTTTCTGTGAGGATTTTATCGTGTCAGACACACTCTCCGGGACAACGCATCCCGATGACAATCACGACCGTCCCTGGTGGGGACTACCCTGCACCGTGACGCCCTGTTTCGGCGCCCGTCTGGTGCAGGAGGGCAATCAGTTGCATTACCTTGCCGACCGCGCCGATATCAGAGGCCGGTTCAGCGACGCGGATGCGTACCATCTGGACCAGGCCTTTCCGCTGCTGATGAAACAACTGGAGCTCATGCTCACCAACGGTGAACTGAATCCCCACCATCAGCATACCGTGACACTGTATGCGAAGGGGCTGACCTGTGAAGCCGACACCCTCGGCTCCTGTGGTTACGTTTATCTGGCTGTTTATCCGACACCCGAAATGAAAAATTAACTCTCCAGAATAGCCTTCTGCTACGGCCTGGTGTTTTCACCACGCCACTTTCCCATTTTTCATCTCTGCATATCAGGAAAATCTTCAGTATGAAAACATTACCCGATACACTCGTACGGGAGGCATCGCGCTGCCCGTCTCCCGTCACCATCTGGCAGACTCTGCTCTCCCGACTGCTGGGCCAGCATTACGGCCTTACACTGAATGACACACCGTTTGCCGATGAACGTGTGATTGAGCAGCATATTGAGGCAGGCATTTCACTGTGTGATGCGGTGAATTTTCTCGTGGAAAAATACGCGCTGGTGCGTACCGACCAGCCGGGATTCAGCACTTGTCCCCGCTCTCAGTTAATAAACAGTATTGATATCCTCCGGGCTCGCCGGGCGACCGGCCTGATGACCCGCGACAATTACAGAACGGTAAATAACATTACCCTGGGTAAGCATCCGGAGGCGAAATGATGAAACTGGCCCTGACGCTGGAAGCCGACAGCATTAACGTGCAGGCACTGAACATGGGGCGCATTGTCGTTGACGTCGATGGTGTTAATCTTGCTGAACTGATTAACGTGGCCTGCGACAATGGCTACTCCCTTCGTGTTGTTGATGAATCTGACCGGACCGCAACTGACAGCATGCCACCCTCCGCTGCCCTGAGCGGTATACGCTGCAGCACCGCACATATCACGGAAACAGACAACGCCTGGTTGTACTCGCTGTCACACCAGACCAGTGACTTCGGCGAATCAGAATGGATTCATTTTACCGGTAGCGGATATCTGTTACGTACCGATGCGTGGTCATACCCGGTCCTGCGGCTTAAACGCCTGGGGCTGTCAAAAACGTTCCGTCGTCTGGTTATCACACTTACCCGACGTTATGGCGTCAGTCTCATTCATCTGGATGCCAGCGCTGAATGCCTGCCGGGTTTACCCACTTTCAACTGGTAACCAAGAACAACATGAAATTATTAACCACGGAAACCGCACTGGATATTCTGATTGCGTGGCTGCAGGACAATATCGACTGCGAATCGGGAATTATCTTTGACAACAATGAGGATAAAACGGATTCAGCAGCACTGTTGCCCTGTATCGAACAGGCCAGAGAGGATATCCGTACCCTGCGCCAACTGCAGCTTCAGCACCAGAACCGGTGAGTCTCACTCACCATACTTCATTCCACTGACGCCAGCTTGAACAGGGCTGGCGTTTTCATTTATCTGCGAAAAGGAATATCGATTATGTCTGCAATCACACTCTCCCGGCCGGAAGTGGTCAACGGGCATACGGACGTTATCTGCTCAACCTCAGTCAGCCACATTCTGGCTGTACGAAAGAGTACACTGCTGCAAATCGACACACTTATCCGGCAACTGGCTGAAATCTCATCAATGACAGAAAGTATTGGAGGTAAAACTTCTCTGGACTGGGCCATGAAACAGGATTTTCGCTGCGGCTGCTGGCTCATGGAGAAACCTGAAACGGCAATGAAAGCCATCACCCGGAACCTTGACCGTGAAATCTGGCGTGACCTGATGCAACGCTCCGGGATGCTTTCCTTAATGGATGCACAGGCCCGTGATACATGGTACCAGTCACTGGAGTACGATAATTTTCCGGAAATCAGTGAAGCGAACATTCTGAGCACATTTGAACAACTGCACCAGAACAAAGATGAAGTGTTTGAGCGAGGGGTGATCAACGTCTTCAGGGGACTGAGCTGGAATTACAAAACCAATTGCCCCTGCAAGTTTGGCAGTAAAATTATCATCAACAACCTGGTAAGGTGGGACAGATGGGGGTTTCACCTTATCACCGGGCAACAGGCCGATCGACTTGCCGATCTGGAAAGAATGCTGCACCTGTTCAGCGGCAAACCGATCCCCGACAACCGGGAAAACATCACCATTCATCTGGATGACCACATCCAGTCTGTTCAGGGTAAAGAGGACTATGAAGATGAGATGTTCAGCATCAGATACTTTAAGAAGGGCTCCGCACACATCACGTTCAGGAAGCCAGAACTGGTTGGCAGACTTAATGAGATTATTGCGAAACACTATCCGGGAGTGTTACCTTCATAAGAAAGCTCTAAGAATTGATTCGATTGTGTATTTTAGCCTCATTCCCTTACGCAAAGTCATTTGGGGGTTCTTATGGGGGTTACTCATTCATCCAACACGGGTTAATCATTTAAAATCAAAACATTAACACTCATATTCGACTCCTGTGATCTTCCGCCAAAATGCCTCTCCTGACGTTCTCCAACCCCTTGTAATACTGTCAATCCAGATATTTTCTACTGCTCAATATTCAATCGGCTTCAGGAATACCTGGTCTAAGGTTTTGTGATGGACGATGAGCGGCTGAAGAATCCGCCTGTCGGTTCTTCTGTCCTCGAACGCATCCGCGATATGCGCGCCAGCATGTGCCGTGTTTATTTGCAGGTGATTTGCCCCCTGCTGGCTCTCAGCCAACTGTATCGCCATTAAGGTGAAGATGTTGTTTTACTCGCCCCAGAACACCCTTTTTTATACGACTATTCTATTCCTTTAACAGCTGGCGAAAAAAACTGACCTATAAACTTCACCAATAATCAGACTGCCATCAAGATTAATTTGTTCATTTAATATATCAAATCAACTTGTTTTATTTTTACTATCAAAAATAGCTCATTGCCTTACTATAATTAATATATAAATTCGGTGATTAATTCTTAACATGCTTTTTCTAATAATCTCAATTGCTGGCCCTATAATATTGCGCTAGCATTGTTTTCTGGTTGTATCAGCGATACTCAAAAATTCTTAATACAATACTCATTCGACTGGTACTTATTTGTAACTCAGTTATATTTTGTCGCCCGGTGATTCAGAAGAATGCAAAAAACGGCTACCACTCCATCAAAAATACTTGACCTCACTGCCGCGGCATTTTTACTTGTCGCCTTTCTGACGGGTATTGCGGGCGCTCTTCAGACTCCTACCCTAAGTATATTCCTCGCAGATGAACTGAAAGCCCGTCCTATAATGGTAGGTTTTTTCTTCACCGGTAGCGCTATTATGGGAATTCTGGTCAGTCAATTTCTGGCAAGGCACTCCGATAAACAAGGCGACCGTAAATTACTGATTCTGCTATGTTGCTTATTTGGAGTGCTGGCCTGCACGCTTTTTGCGTGGAATCGCAACTACTTCATTCTCCTCTCAACGGGCGTACTTCTGAGTAGTTTTGCTTCCACCGCAAACCCGCAAATGTTCGCCCTCGCCCGTGAACACGCCGACAGAACAGGCCGTGAGACGGTTATGTTCAGTACATTTTTACGTGCTCAGATCTCGCTTGCCTGGGTTATCGGGCCACCGCTTGCTTATGAACTGGCAATGGGATTTAGTTTTAAAGTGATGTATCTCACCGCTGCCATCGCATTTGTTGTTTGCGGACTGATAGTCTGGTTGTTTTTGCCATCAATACAAAGAAATATTCCTGTCGTTACCCAACCCGTAGAAATTTTACCCTCCACCCACAGGAAGCGGGATACGCGGCTACTTTTTGTGGTCTGTTCAATGATGTGGGCGGCGAATAATCTCTACATGATAAATATGCCGCTATTTATTATTGATGAACTGCATCTAACCGATAAACTGGCTGGAGAAATGATTGGTATCGCTGCCGGTCTGGAAATTCCGATGATGTTAATCGCAGGCTATTACATGAAACGTATTGGCAAGCGGCTATTAATGCTCATTGCTATCGTGAGGGAATGTGTTTTTACGACAGCGTACTCATGGCGACGACTCCGGCGGTTGAGCTGGAATTGCAAATTCTTAATGCCATCTTCCTTGGTATTCTCTGTGGTATCGGCATGCTTTATTTTCAGGACTTGATGCCTGAAAAAATAGGCTCTGCGACAACGTTATATGCAAATACTTCACGCGTCGGCTGGATTATCGCCGGCTCTGTTGACGGAATTATGGTTGAAATCTGGAGCTACCATGCGTTGTTCTGGCTGGCGATAGGGATGTTGGGTATTGCGATGATTTGCCTGCTGTTTATTAAAGATATTTAGCTCACCAGTCTGGGCTAAGAAAAATCGGCGTGGCGCAAACAGAGCCATCCTCGCCATTTTTGCTATCATGCCTGCATACATAAACGACAAAACAGTATGCAGAGGGAAAAATGGGTTCCACCAGAAAGGGGATGCTGAACGTTCTGATTGCCGCCGTGTTGTGGGGAAGTTCAGGGGTCTGCGCGCAATACATCATGGAGCAAAGCCAGATGTCGTCGCAGTTTTTGACTATGACGCGTTTGATATTCGCCGGTTTGATTCTACTGACGCTGTCATTTGTTCATGGCGATAAAATCTTTTCTATTATTAACAATCATAAAGATGCCATTAGCCTGCTGATTTTTTCCGTGGTTGGCGCGCTAACTGTACAGCTCACTTTTTTGCTAACCATCGAAAAATCGAACGCAGCCACGGCAACGGTGCTGCAATTCCTCTCACCGACGATTATCGTCGCCTGGTTCTCACTGGTGCGTAAATCGCGCCCGGGCATTCTGGTTTTCTGCGCTATTTTGACATCGCTGGTCGGGACTTTTTTATTGGTGACACACGGTAATCCGACGTCATTATCGATCTCTCCTGCCGCGTTGTTCTGGGGCATTGCCTCGGCATTTGCTGCTGCATTCTATACCACCTATCCCTCAACGCTAATTGCCCGCTATGGCACGTTACCAGTCGTCGGCTGGAGTATGCTGATTGGCGGTCTGATTCTGTTGCCTTTTTATGCCAGACAAGGAACAAACTTTGTCGTTAACGGCAGTTTGATTCTGGCGTTTTTTTATTTGGTGGTCATTGGTACGTCCCTGACATTTAGTCTGTACCTGAAAGGAGCACAATTAATTGGCGGTCCAAAAGCCAGCATTTTGAGCTGTGCAGAACCATTAAGTAGCGCGCTACTCTCTTTGCTGTTGCTGGGGATCACGTTCACATTACCGGACTGGCTGGGAACGCTGCTGATTCTGTCATCGGTGATTTTGATTTCAATGGATTCCCGTCGCCGCGCCAGAAAAATAAATCGTCCGGCGCGGCATGAGTGAGAATTACCAGCCAGGCACCGCGCCACCGTTAAAAATGGTTTCTGCCGCTTTAGCGACTTCGGGTGATTGATAAGATTGCAGAAATTCCTTCACGTTTTCTGCATTCTTATTATCTTCCCGTGCCACCAAAATATTCACATACGGCGAATTCTTATCTTCAATAAATACGCTGTCGTGCACCGGAGAAAGCCCTGTCTGCTGAATGTAAGTGGTACTGATAATCGCTACATCAACTTTGGGATCATCCAGTACGCGCGGAAGCTGCGCCCCCTCGAGTTCCATAATCTGCAAATGACGAGGATTATCGGTTATATCCAGCGCGGTAGGTAATAACCCTTTTCCCTCTTTCAGAGTAATTAGCTTCTCTTTTTGCAACAGTAAAAGTGCGCGACCAAGGTTGGTCGGGTCGTTGGGGATCGCCACTGTCGCGCCTTCTTTTATTTGCGCCACGGTTGTGATTTTTTTGGAATAACCCGCCATAGGGAAGACAAACGTATTTCCCACCGCTACCAGTTTATAACCATGCGCCTGATTATCTTGTTCAAGAAAGGGTCGATGCTGGAAGACATTCGCATCAAGTTCGCCATGATTTGTCGCATCGTTCGGTAGCAACGAACCGCTAAATCCTACCAGTTCAACATCGAGGCCATATTTCTCTTTTGCCACCTTTTTAGCGACTTCCGCGACATCTTGTTCTGCGCCATTTATAACGCCAACTTTAATGTGTTTTGCATCGCTGCTACTCTGGTCGCAACCTGCCAGCAGAATTCCGGCCAGCAATAATGCGGCCCCTGTCCGTAGATGATGTGTTGTCAGTTTCATTTTTTTATCCTTTTATTAATGATTACCTGACTATAGCGGTAAGGTCGCTGCGGTTTAAAAAACGAAACGCTATCGATAAGAATAAAAAGGAATAAAAGTGGAATATAAAGTCTGGCACTTCTTACTGACCACGCAAGCGCGTTTCGTACAGCATGATGAGAGCGATGAAAGCAAACTACACTTATGCTTCATTCGATACACATTTGTAAAAGGTTGAATCCATGAAACCAACGACACTACTGCTTATTTTCACTTTTTTCGCTATGCCAGGCATCGTATACGCCGAGTCGCCTTTTAGCTCACTGCAGTCCGCAAAAGAGAAAACCACGGTATTACAAGATTTACGTAAAATTTGCACGCCACAGGCGTCATTATCAGATGAAGCGTGGGAAAAGTTAATGTTGTCAGATGAAAACAATAAACAACATATACGCGAGGCCATCGTGGCGATGGAACGTAATAATCAGAGCAATTATTGGGAAGCGTTGGGTAAGGTAGAATGCCCGGATATGTAAGAACAGCAACAACTACTGACCAACGCTTCTTTACCTGATATCAGGATTTCTTCATTTTCACCTTTGCAGTAACCAACAATGCAGTCAGCAACATCAATGTGCCGGACAACATCAACGGCGAAGTCAGACCAATATTATCCAGCGCATAACCGCCGATTGCCGCGCCACAGGTATTAGCAAGCTGAATAACCGCCACCTGAATAGACCCGGCTTTTTCTGCCTGATCGGCCAGCGAGCGGGTGATCCACGTTGACCAGCCGACAGGAACCAATGCAAAAGTTAGCCCCCAGATAATCGCCACGCCGGTAGCAACGATTTTATCGCTTCCCCACAACGTCAGCACCAACGCACTCACAGCCAGTATTAACGGCGCGCCTGCTAAGGCCAGTTTTACCGAACGTTTAAGAATGAATGACGAAAGCGACGTACCGATAAAGCTGGCAATGCCAAAACTCAACAGCACCAGCGTTAAGCCATCCACGCTGAATCCCGCCAGGTTCATATACACCGGGCGAATATATGTGAAGAAAGCAAACTGCCCGGCGAAAGACATGAAGATGGCGATCATCCCTGCCATCACACCCGGACGTTGTAATAAGCGGAAAGTATTTTGTTTCTGATGCGAGGGTTCGCCTGGCAGTGAAGGCAATGATTTGATAATCCAGAAAATACACAGCACGCCCATCACCGCCGCCGCATTAAAGACATTGCGCCAACCGATAAGCTCGCCTAAAAAACTGCCCAACGGCGCGGCAATCACCAGCGCAATAGAAACCGCGCCGAAGATCACCGACAGCGCCTTCGGCACCGTACGCGGCGGCACCAGACGCATGGTCAGCGACGCCGACATCGCCCAGAACCCGCCCAGCGCCAGCCCCAGACAGGCACGACCGATTAAAAGCAAACTGAATGAGTTAGCAAAGGAAACCAGCAAGCAGGAGAGCGTCAGCAAAACGGCAAACAAAATAACAACGTAGCGGCGGTCAGTAGCCTGAATTGTCTGGGTAATAAACAAACTGGCAAACATTGCCACAAAGGCGGTCACGGTCACCGATTGCCCGGCAACCCCTTCCGAAATGCCTAAATCCTGGGCCATTGGCGTCAACAAACTGACGGGCAAAAACTCAACGATAATCAGACAGGCGACACAAAACGCCACCGAGAAAACGGCTGACCAGTTCGGTCGGGTGATGGCATCCGCGCCGCGGTTTTCGGCAATAAATTCACTCATGGTGTTACCCGTGGCATGTTTCAGGGGAAAAGCCGACCACTTTAACATTGAAATGTGTGACGCATTTAACGTTTTTGCAACTTTTACGGTGTTGCTTGAGCTGGAGTTAAGATCGAAACGGAACAGGGCAAAGATTACCGGATGCGGCGTGAACGTCTTATCCACCCGACAGGTCAGGCGCGGTCTGTAGGCTGATAAGACGAAACGGTTTCAATGCAACCAGTGAACGCCCTCGGCAGGCTGAAAGAACGCGTTATAGCGCATCTGAAAAGCATTAATATCCTGCATTTCAGGTTCGGTTTCGCGCAGAAAACCTAGCGCCAGCCTGACCTGAGCGTCGGTAATCGGCGCGGCGAGGCGAGCTTTTTGTAAAATCCGATGCCATTGCAGCAGGTTCTGTTCGCTACCATCGACAATGACAATTTGCCAGATGAGCAACACCTGCGCGGCGTTTTGCAGGTGCGACTCATCCGGACGATGCAAATAACGTAAAAATTCGTCACCAGCTGACTTTCCCATTTGATCGACCATCGACTCCACGGGTATGACATCGATATTCAGCCGATCGCTGAGACGGCGAATCGCTTTTCTGGCCCCGGATGTCAGCACCCGAAAACCAACCACAAACACCACTGCCAGCGTGGCGAGCATTATCCAGATCATGAGTTCTCCTGCGTAATCAGAACTCATGATATCTGGAAACCCTCGCCAGTTACTAATCCACCAGAATAATCTTCAGTGCAAACAGAGCTGCGACCACCACCACACACAGGTTCAGATCGCGCCAGCGCCCGGTGCACACTTTCATGATGCAGTACGACATAAAGCCGAGTGCAATCCCTTCGGTGATCGAGAAAGTAAAGGGCATCATCACCGTGGTAATAAACGCAGGCACCGATTCGGTAAAATCATCCCAGTTAACGCGCGCCAGGCTCGAAGTCATCAGCACGCCAACAAAGATTAACGCTCCGGCGGTTGCGTAAGGAGGAACCATCGCCACCAGCGGTGAGAAGAACATAACCAACAGGAACATAACGCCAACCACAACCGCAGTCAGCCCCGTGCGGCCACCGACTGCCACACCAGAAGTACTTTCAATATAGGCAGTAACAGACGAGGTGCCGATAAACGCACCCGCCACCGAACTGACGCTATCAACATACAGCGCCTTATTCATATTGGGGAATTTACCGTTACCATCTATTAAGCCCGCTTTATCAGTTACACCAATTAATGTTCCTGATGAATCAAATAGGTTGATCAGCATAAAGGAGAAAATGATACCGGCGAGTTCAAGTGTTAACGCGCCGCTCAAATCTACTTCACCAATGACGCCGCTAATATCAGGCGGAATGGAATAGACGCCGCTAAAATGAACATCACCGAAAAATAATCCACAGCAAGACGTCACCACAATAGAAACCAGCACCGCGGCATGAAAATGACGTGATGACAACACGGTTATAATAAAAAACCCTAAAATACCTAACAACACGCCGTGAGAACTTAAATCGCCAATCATCACCAGCGTGTCTTTATTGGCGACAATAACGCCAGTATTTTTTAATCCCATTAAGGCGATAAATAATCCAATTCCGCTGGTGATACCAATACGTAAACTTAAGGGAATGTTGGAGATCATCCAGTACCGGATACGAAACAGCGTGAGCAAAAATAGTCCAACTGCGCCCCAGAATATTGCGCCCATCCCGGTCTGCCAGGAGATGCCCATCGCCCCCACGACCACGAAGGCAAAGAAGGCGTTCAGCCCCATTGCCGGAGCCAGCGCCACGGGTAAGTTAGCAAATATCCCCATCGCAATACTGCCGATACCGGCAATCAAACAGGTGGTAACAAACACCACTTTCGGGTCCATTTGTGCCGCGCCGAGGATTTGCGGGTTCACAAAAACGATGTACACCATGGTTAAAAAAGTGGTCATCCCCGCAATCAATTCTGTGCGGACGGTGGTCCCATGCTGAGGTAGTTTAAATAATCGCGAAAGCGTCCCTGATTCATTACTCACGTAATCGGTATTGTCATTATTCATTTTTTTGTCCATTGGAGGAGATTTAATCCCTTGCTTTTGTAAAACAAATGACAACAACGGTTCAGTGATAATTATCACATTTCAATTGCACATTAATGGATATTCTTTAATAATCTCGCGACGTTTCTTTATGATAAATAATAATCAAATTGATAAAATCAAAATGAGAAAAATATGAATAATTCTATTAACCATAAATTTCATCACATTAGCCGGGCTGAATACCAGGAATTGTTAGCCGTTTCCCGTGGCGACGCTGTTGCCGATTATATTATTGATAATGTCTCTATTCTCGACCTGATCAATGGCGGAGAAATTTCCGGCCCAATTGTGATTAAAGGACGTTACATTGCCGGTGTTGGCGCAGAATACGCTGATGCTCCGGCTTTGCAGCGGATTGATGCTCGCGGCGCAACGGCGGTGCCAGGGTTTATTGATGCTCACCTGCATATTGAATCCAGCATGATGACGCCGGTCACTTTTGAAACCGCTACCCTGCCGCGCGGCCTGACGACCGTTATTTGCGACCCTCATGAAATCGTCAACGTGATGGGAGAAGCCGGATTCGCCTGGTTTGCCCGCTGTGCCGAACAGGCAAGGCAAAACCAGTACTTACAGGTCAGCTCTTGCGTACCCGCCCTGGAAGGCTGCGATGTTAACGGTGCCAGTTTTACCCTTGAACAGATGCTCGCCTGGCGGGACCATCCGCAGGTTACCGGCCTTGCAGAAATGATGGACTACCCTGGCGTAATTAGCGGGCAGAATGCGCTGCTCGATAAACTGGATGCATTTCGCCACCTGACGCTGGACGGTCACTGCCCGGGTTTGGGTGGTAAAGAACTTAACGCCTATATTACTGCGGGTATTGAAAACTGCCACGAAAGTTATCAGCTGGAAGAAGGACGCCGGAAATTACAACTCGGCATGTCGTTGATGATCCGCGAAGGGTCCGCTGCCCGCAATCTCAACGCGCTGGCACCGTTGATCAACGAATTTAACAGCCCGCAATGCATGCTCTGTACCGATGACCGTAACCCGTGGGAGATCGCCCATGAAGGACACATCGATGCCTTAATTCGCCGCCTGATCGAACAACACAATGTGCCGCTGCATGTGGCATATCGCGTCGCCAGCTGGTCGACGGCGCGCCACTTTGGTCTGAATCACCTCGGCTTACTGGCACCCGGCAAGCAGGCCGATATCGTCCTGTTGAGCGATGCGCGTAAGGTCACGGTGCAGCAGGTACTAGTGAAAGGCGAGCCGATTGATGCGCAAACCTTACAGGCGGAAGAGTCGGCGAGACTGGCACAATCCGCTCCGCCATATGGCAACACCATTGCCCGCCAGCCAGTTTCCGCCAGCGACTTTGCCCTGCAATTTACGCCCGGAAAACGCTATCGGGTCATTGACGTCATCCATAACGAATTGATTACGCACTCCCACTCCAGCGTCTACAGCGAAAATGGTTTTGATCGCGATGATGTGAGCTTTATTGCCGTACTTGAGCGTTACGGGCAACGGCTGGCTCCGGCTTGTGGTTTGCTTGGCGGCTTTGGACTGAATGAAGGTGCGCTGGCTGCGACGGTCAGCCATGACAGCCATAATATTGTGGTGATCGGTCGCAGTGCCGAAGAGATGGCGCTGGCGGTCAATCAGGTGATTCAGGATGGCGGCGGGCTGTGCGTGGTACGTAACGGCCAGGTCCAAAGTCATCTGCCGTTGCCCATTGCCGGCCTGATGAGCACCGACACGGCGCAGTCACTGGCGGAACAGATTGACGCCTTGAAAGCCGCCGCCCGTGAATGCGGTCCGTTACCCGATGAGCCGTTTATTCAGATGGCGTTTCTTTCTCTGCCAGTGATCCCCGCGCTAAAACTAACCAGTCAGGGGCTATTTGATGGCGAGAAGTTTGCCTTCACTACGCTGGAAGTCACGGAATAATAAAAAAGCCCGGCGTCATGCCGGGCAAAAGTCACCAGTTACGTTTATGCCACTGTCAACTGCTGAATTTTTTTCTCGCGGCGGATTTTGCGTTCTTCCATCACCGCCACTATCGCCATCAGGCAGATACAACCAATCGCGGCGATATCAAGTGCGGCGAATGTGCCTGCCCAGCCGGTAAGGCCGAATACCGGCGTCCCATCGGCAATCATTCCCAGACCTAACTTGGCAAAGCTGTCACCAATCAGGTAAGCAAAGGTGCCTTTAATACCATCGGCAGCGCCAATCGCTTTTTTAGGTACAAAGCCAACAGCAGCCACACCAATCAACAATTGCGGGCCAAAGACCAGGAAACCCAACGCAAAGAGAGAAGCCAGATAGATATATTCGTTGCTGGCATGTTGATACACACCGAGCGTGGCGATAATCAGCGCCAGCGCGATGCAGGCCACCAGGCCACGGCGACCGTTCGCCAGGTCAGAGAGCCAGCCCCACAGCAGCGTACCGACCAGCGCACCAGCTTCAAACAGCGTAAAGCCCTGAATCGCCACCGCTTTAGAGAGTTTCAGTTCCTGGAACGCGTATACGGTTGACCACTGGTCGATACCAATACGTACCACATAGAGGAAAATGTTGGCGAAGCACAGCAGCCAGATCACTTTGTTTTTCAGCACATACTCAACAAAGATCTGCCACTTGGTCATATCGGTAGATTCTGTCTCTTTGTCCTCTTCGCTGATCTCCTCGCCGAACAGTTCTTCAGCTTTGCCGAGGCCATAAGATTCCGGGGAGTCGCTACCGTAACGCAGGCCGATAAAACCGACAATCAGCGCGATAATCGACGGGAAGATAAACATGCCGATGACATGGCCATCGAACAGGTAATTTGCCCCGAACAGCGCCACACCTGCTGCGCCTGCACCGCCAAGGTTGTGAGAAATATTCCAGAAACCGAGGAATGTCCCGCGTTTACGACGCGGCGTCCATTTGGTGATGGTGGAGTAACTGCACGAACCGCCGGTACTCTGGAAAAAGCCGCTTAAGGCGTAGAAGGCAATCATCAGGAACAGGCTAACCGAGCCGCTGCCCATACTGGCACTGAAGCCCAGCATACAAATGGCAGACAGGATAAGCATAAACGGCAGGAATTGTTTGGTGTTTTTGCCGTCGGCGTAGTAGGAAACCAGCGTTTTACCCACGCCATAAGTGATGGAGAAACCCAGGCCGATCATCCCCAGCTGCGTCATGCTCAACCCGTAGGTCGAAATCATGTCGTTCTGCGCGATGTTAAAGTTCTTGCGAATCAGGTACATCGTCAGGTAGCCGATAAAGACCACCAGGTAGGATTGCATGAACGGTTTGAACCACATTTTGCGCCGCACTTCGAGCGGAAGGTCCAGGGTCGGCTTGCGAACCTGGTTTAAGAAAGCCAGCATGGGTTACTCCTGAAATGAATACCTGCGTGAGGCATGCATTGTAAAAATCAGCAGCAAATCAGGCCTGAGATAGCGTCCAGGCAAAACCTGGAAAATTTCTTAGTTTTGCCGGATATGAAGTGAAAAGGTGAGATGCATCACGCTTCGCGCGGTGTCTGGGCGTTCAAAAAGGGCAGTAACAGCAGTGCGGAAATCCCGGCGGCGATAGAGATAACCACAAAAAATCCGCTCCAGTGCCAGGTATCGAGTACTTTCGCCAGCGGCCAACCAGCAAGCGACGCCCCCAGATAAGCAAACAAGCCGACAAACCCCGTCGCCGCCCCTGCCGCCTCTTTGTGGGAACACTCTGCCGCCGCCATACCGATTAACATCTGTGGGCCAAAGACAAAAAAACCAATGGTGAAGAAGCAGGTTGCCTGCATCACGTAGCTGGCAAATGGCATCAGCCACAGGGAGCCGACTGAAAGCAAAATTCCGGCGGCGAAAATCAAATTCATCGGCCCTCGGTTGCCGTTAAACAATTTGTCCGAGCCCCAACCCGCTACCAGCGCACCGATAAATCCACCCAGTTCAAACATCGTCACTGCCGTATTCGCCGTGACCAGATCGACGCCCAGCGTCTCGGACATATACAAATTGCCCCAGTCGTTGATCGCCGCCCGGACCACATAGACCAGCACATAGCAAAACGAAAGCAGCCAGATATACGGATTCAGCAACACATATTTGGTGAGGATCTCTTTACGCGTCAGCCCTGCCCCTTCTTGTTGTTGAGCTATCTCCAGCGCGTCGTGTCGCCATTCACCGACCGCCGGTAAACCTAACGCCTGCGGGCGATCGCGCAGCCGCCAGCAGAGAAAAATTCCCACGACGATCGCCATACAACCAGCAATCATCATCCCGGCACGCCAGCCGTAATGTAGTGCAGCCGCTGCCATCACAATGGGAATGAGTGCGCCGCCGACGTTATGCGCCGTGTTCCATAATGCCCACCAACCGCCGCGCTCGGTACGTGAATACCAGGCCGTTAACAGACGCGCACACACCGGTGAACCCCAGCCCTGGAAAAAGGCGTTCAGCACCCAGAGCACGGCAAACGCCCATAGCGACGTCGAGAAGCCAAACAGAATGTTGATAATGCCCGTGGCGATAAGCCCTATCCCCATAAAATAACGGGCATTTGAGCGATCGCTGACAATGCCGGAGACAAACTTCGACACGCCATAGGTAATGTAAAACAGGGTCGCTAACAGGCCGATATCGCTACGGCTGAGCACGCCGTTAGCAAGGATTTCTGGTACGGCGGCGTTAAAACTTTTCCGCGTGAAGTAAAACAGCGCATAACCCAGCCAGATGGTCAGCAGAATATGCCGACGCCAGTAGCGATAGCGGGCATCAATTTCATATTTATCAGTCATTAATGGCGCATCGGCAGGCGCTTTCAGAAACGGCAACATCATCAAACCTTAGACATAGCGTTGAGGTAGAGAAACGCTGACACGCGTGCCGTGCAGACAGGAAATGTGTAATGTGCCACCCAGCGCCGTTACGCGCTCGCGCATTCCGGTGAGGCCAAAACCTTGTTGCCCGGAACCCGGCGGCAAACCGCTGCCATCGTCTTCAATAACCAGCATCAACCGTTCATCCTGCTGCCAGCCTTGCAGCGTGACCGCGCTGGCATCAGCATGTTTCACAATGTTGTTCAGCCCTTCCTGGCAGACACGAAACAGCGTCACGCGCTGGTTTTCACTTAATGCTGATTCATCGATTCGCCATTCGAGATGGCTGACAATACCGCGCCCTTCCAGCTCCATTTCCCGCATCAGTGAGCGGATGGCCTGCTCCAGGGTGAGATCATCCAACTGGCGCGGACGTAACCGACCCAACAAACGGCGCACCGCGTCGTAAACGCCCAGCGATAGTTGTTCGATGAGCTGCCCGCTCTGCTTCACGCTGGCGTTATCTGCCGCCAGCCGCTGAACAATGCCCGCCTGAGTACGAATAGCAGTGATGGTCTGACCGATATCATCATGCAGCTCACGCGCCACATCACGGCGCACGCTCTCTTCGGTTTCCAGCAACCGTTCAGCCAGATGCTGATTGCGCGCCAGTTCCTTTTGCAGCGACTGGTTAAGTTCACGCAACCGCTGGATGCCAACGCCAAGCAACAACCCTGTCAGACTTTGCACCAGCAGCGAGAGCAATAAATCCACCGGATGATCGCGCCAGGTTTGACTGGCGATCAGCGCGATGGCGTTCATCAACGTCGCAATCAGCGCCCCTTGCCAACCATAGTGCCAGGCCAGCGCGATAATCGGCAGCGCCAGACAGAATGGCGTAAAGCGCGACAGTTCGTCCGGCAATCCCAACTGGAGCCAGAGACTGATAACAAACAGCAGCAAGTACCAGACCAGATGTCGCCCGCGCCAGTTGATTGGCTGAGAAACCAGTGACGGGCCGAGCGGCAGCCAGGTGTTATTGGCGAGATAGTGCCAGAACACCAGACATATCGGGGCCAGCGTCAGGCCGCCAGTTAAAGTCAGCAACAGCGCATTCCACGACTCTTTGCCGTGCCAAAGCCAGGGCAGCGACTGCAACAACGCCGCCGCCGTTAACGCCGCCCCCTGTAACAGCAAGGTGCGCCAGTCACGCTGATGGCGATAGCGCGAGATCAGCGCTACGGGCAGTAACGTCAGTAAACTACCGATCATCAATAACGGAAAATGGGTTAAACCGACCGCCTGCGTTAGCCAGTAAATCAGCAGCCACTCCGCACCCAGCAATACGGGCCAGTATCCGCGCGGGCATTGCAGCATTAGCCCCAGACGCAGACCAAACGGAAATAACAGCACCGCCATATCAGGGCGCTCAACCAGATGCAGGCTGATACTCCACAGGCAAAACCATGCGGCAGAGAAGATAAAAAAGCAGGCAATAACGGTAATTAAGCGGGAGAACAACGTCTTCATCACCAGCCATCAAACATGCGGCGCGCCAGCTCTACGTCGTTACTGACACCCAGTTTTTCCATCAGGTTGGCGCGATGGACGTGCACCGTTTTCGGCGACAAGCCCAGTTCGGCAGCAATCTCTTTCACCGCCATTCCTTGCGCCAGTTTTTCCGCCACCTGCCGTTCGCGTTTGGTTAGCGGGTCCTGACGACCGGATGCCAGTTTAATGGCAATATCCGGCGTCAGATAACAGCCGCCCGTGGCAACCGTATGCACCGCCGCAATCAGTTCGTCAGGGCTACAGCGTTTGGAGAGAAAGCCGCGTGCCCCCGCGTTAAGCGCCTGCTCAACCAGCGCCGGACTGTCATGAACAGAGAGCATTATTGTCGCCATACCTTTCGGCAGCTGGCTTAGCAGTTCCAGACCGGAGATATCGGGCATGGAGATATCGCAAATACACACCTGCACACCGCGCCCCGGCAGCCCCGCCAGCGCCTCGCGCCCCGAACCAAACTCGGCAACTACCTGCAAATCAGGTTCCAGCCCCAGCAGCTGCGCAAAGCCGGAGCGGACGATGAGGTGATCGTCTATAAGGGCAACGGTGATCATGGTCTTGTCCTGGCGGGTAAAAAAAAACGCGCTTACCTTAACGATAAGCGCGATGTTGTTCAAGCCTTGAGCGGTTACTGAAAAAACACCGCAATCTTGTTAAACATAGTCGGATCGGACTGATTACGCTGCACTTTCACCACATCTTCCAGCTTATCGATTTGGCTTATCATCTGCTCCAGACGCTGGTCGTCATTGACCAGTAGCCAGATATGGCTTTTGTCGCTGTCCTGAATCGGCAGACAAAGAATGCCTTCAACGTTAAAAGCGCGGCGGGCAAAAAGGCCACAAACGTGGGTCATTACGCCCGGATGGTTGCGAACGGTGAGCTCCAGAATCACGTTGTCATGAGTTGTGTTTTGCATGGCTTATTCCCCCACCATTTCAGTATTCGCCGCACCTGGCGGCACCATCGGGTAAACTTTTTCTTCGGCATCAATGCGCACATGGATCAGCGCCGGGCCAGGGCGATTGATGATTTCCTGCAATGCAGCCTGCGGATCGGCTTCGTTATTCAAATCACAGGTTTCGAGGCCGAATCCGGCGGCAATCTGCATAAAGTTGATTTTTCCCGGATAGGTGGCGGCAAAAACGCCTTGCTCGTAGAACAGACTCTGTTGCTGATGCACCAGCCCCAGCGCTTCGTTGTTCATCAGAATGATTTTGACATCCAGCTGATTTTCACTGGCGGTCGCCATCTCCTGAATATTCATCATCAGGCTGCCGTCGCCGGAGAAACACAACACTTTGCGATCCGGGTTCGCCAGCGCCGCGCCAATCGCCGCAGGCAGGCCAAAACCCATCGTGCCCAGCCCACCGGAGGTCAGCCACTGGCGTGGGCGATTGAGCGGATAAGCTTGCGCGGTCCACATCTGATGCTGACCCACATCGGTGGTGATAATCGCATTGTCATCGACACAGGCGGCAACGGCGTTGATCAGGCCGTAATGGCTTAATGGATCGCACGCTTTCGGGATTGGACACGGGAATTCGCGCTGCAAATCCGCTACCAACTGGTGCCACTCTGCACGCGGTTGCGCTTCCACCTGCGGGATCAATTGCGCCAGCACGTCATCAACATCCGCCTGAATCGCCACATGCGGCTGCTTGATTTTACCCAGCTCTGCGCGATCGATATCGACATGAATAATTTTGGCATTCGGACAGAACTGCTCGGTTTTGCCAATCGCCCGGTCATCAAAACGCGCACCGAGCACTATCAACAAATCCGCCTCCTGCAAAATATAGTTGGTGCTGCGCACGCCGTGCATCCCCAGCATACCCAGCGACAACGGATGCGCTTTTGGCAACATGCCCAGCGCCATTAAAGTCATGGTGGTAGGCAGTTGCGCTTTCTCCGCCAGTTCACGCACCCGTGCGGGCGCATTGATCACACCGCCGCCCAGATAAAGCACCGGGCGTTTGGCAGCGTTAATCATCGCCGCTGCGTCACGAATGCTTTCTTCGCTAAAGGCGGGGGCGGCGGCTTTTTCTGCCATAGCGGGCTGTGTTTCAATCTCAAAAACTGCCGTTTGCACATCCTTAGGAATGTCTATCCACACCGGGCCTGGGCGGCCTGATTGCGCAATGCGGAAGGCATCGCTCATGACCTGCGGGAGTTCTTCGATATGTCTGACCAGATAGTTGTGTTTGGTGATGGGGATAGAGATGCCGTAGGTGTCCACTTCCTGGAAGGCGTCGGTGCCGATCATCGAGGCGGGAACCTGACCGGTGATGCAAATCAGCGGGATGGAGTCCAGCCGCGCATCGGCAATGGCGGTCACCAGGTTAGTCGCACCCGGTCCGCTACAGGCCATACAGACCGCCGGTTTACCGTCGGTGCGCGCCATCCCCTGAGCGATAAATCCCGCGCCCTGTTCATGACGGGCCAGAATATGGCGGATTTGCGTGCTTTGGCTTAAGGCATCGTAAACAGGCAGGATAGAACCGCCCGGAATGCCCGTCACAATCTTAATGCCCTGCTGTTCCAGGAAATGAACGATAAATTCTGCGCCGGTAAAGCGCTTACGCGTCGATGTTGTGCCCGAACTTGCCATGCTCCAGTCCTTTTCTTCTGGGCCGACTTTCCGGGAGGTGCTTAAACGAAAAACCCCGCCCGGTTTGCGCCGGCGGGGTTTTGGAATCGTGTGTTGTTCCAGTCCCTACGGCGCATTGCCGACGACCACCACCACACGCACGACGACCACTGCGGCGGATAGCGCAGTTGGTAGTAGTTTTGCGTTGAACATGGAAGTAGTCATTGGGGACCTTGTTGGTTTTGTGTTTAACAATATTTATACAAGCACAGCTTTACAGGGGAGACAATGGAAAATTTTTCAGCAAGGGAAAATTGAGGGGCTGATCACGTTTTGTACTGAATTGCAGGTAACAAAAAACCCCGCCGGAGCGAGGTTTCATCAGCCGCCTGCGGCTGGTAACCGCAAAGCACACTGTATTATGTCAACACTGAAAGTATACGTGTTCCGCGCAGAACGCGCAATTTCGGCACGAATTTTGACGTATTTAGGGCATAGTTGAGTATCGATCACAGTTTGCGTTTTGTCCAAATATTACTGTTTATTTATACAGTAAACTTCTATAATATCACTGTACGCAATGTGTTATGCGGGGGCCGCATCGTTACCCGGCGCACTAAGTCCTGGCTGAAACGGGTGGTGCCGTCAGCGCCTTAACCCCGCGTGAGCACACTGTGTTATGTCAACAAGCACAACGTTTCTCCTTAAGATACCGCGTGCACAACAGCTGGCAACAGGCAGCGGAAAGGTACGTCAGCTGGCAGTGCTCCTGAACCACAGGAGACGCGTATGAGCCTGGTGGATATCGCCATTCTTATCCTCAAACTCATTGTTGCAGCACTGCAACTGCTTGATGCTGTTCTGAAATACCTGAAGTAATTCAGATTCAAGTCGCACCAAAGGGGAGCGGGTAACCGCTCCCCTTTTATATTTAGCGTGCGGGTTGGAGTTGGGGGCTTCTTCTACCAGCAGAATGTTTGCACCTGCGCTGCCTGTGCCCCTCACCCTAGCCCTCTCCCCAAAGGGGCGAGGGGACCGTCCCGTGCAATGTTTAGCTCATTTTCTGAAAGGGAACGGTGGTTTCCCCCTCGCCCCTTTGGGGAGAGGGTTACAGTTCGCACGTAATCCCTCCCGGCAACATTTATTGCCGCTTTTGTTTACATATTCTGCCGCTAAACAATTCCCCATTCCTGGCGTATATCTGGCTAACATTCATCAATGTGATAGATTCCTCTCCCGCATTTATGGGAATGCGTAGTGACTTATTCTAATTATTTTTATAAAAGCATCCGTGATAATGAAAAGGCAAAGAAACGTCAATTTGTTATTGATGTTGGTATTACTCGTGGCCGTCGGTCAGATGGCGCAAACCATTTATATTCCAGCTATTGCCGATATGGCGCGCGATCTCAACGTCCGTGAAGGGGCGGTGCAGAGCGTAATGGGCGCTTATCTGCTGACTTACGGTGTCTCACAGCTGTTTTATGGCCCGATTTCCGACCGCGTGGGCCGCCGACCGGTGATCCTCGTCGGAATGTCCATTTTTATGCTGGCAACGCTGGTCGCGGTCACGACCTCCAGTTTGACGGTGTTGATTGCCGCCAGCGCGATGCAGGGGATGGGCACCGGCGTTGGCGGCGTAATGGCGCGTACTTTGCCGCGAGATTTATATGAACGGACACAGTTGCGCCATGCTAACAGCCTGTTAAACATGGGGATTCTCGTCAGTCCGTTGCTCGCACCGCTAATCGGCGGTCTGCTGGATACGATGTGGAACTGGCGCGCCTGTTATCTCTTTTTGTTGGTTCTTTGTGCTGGTGTGACCTTCAGTATGGCCCGCTGGATGCCGGAAACGCGTCCGGTCGATGCACCGCGCACGCGCCTGCTTACCAGTTATAAAACGCTTTTCGGTAACAGCGGTTTTAACTGTTATTTGCTGATGCTGATTGGCGGTCTGGCCGGGATTGCCGCCTTTGAAGCCTGCTCCGGCGTGCTGATGGGCGCGGTGTTAGGGCTGAGCAGTATGACGGTCAGTATTTTGTTTATTCTGCCGATTCCGGCAGCGTTTTTTGGCGCATGGTTTGCCGGACGTCCCAATAAACGCTTCTCCACGTTAATGTGGCAGTCGGTTATCTGCTGCCTGCTGGCTGGCTTGCTGATGTGGATCCCCGACTGGTTTGGCGTGATGAATGTCTGGACGCTGCTCGTTCCCGCCGCGCTGTTCTTTTTCGGTGCCGGGATGCTGTTTCCGCTGGCGACCAGCGGCGCGATGGAGCCGTTCCCCTTCCTGGCGGGCACGGCTGGCGCGCTGGTCGGCGGTCTGCAAAACATTGGTTCCGGCGTGCTGGCGTCGCTCTCTGCGATGTTGCCGCAAACCGGTCAGGGCAGCCTGGGGTTGTTGATGACCTTAATGGGATTGTTGATCGTGCTGTGCTGGCTGCCGCTGGCGACGCGGATGTCGCATCAGGGGCAGCCCGTTTAAGCGCACGTCACCGCAGCATCGTCATCAGCTCCATGGGAGAACGATGCTGCTTTATCAGATCACGCATCACCCGCATATGCGGTGCGGAGTAAGAATAAAACGCCTGATAGCCCGCACAAAGCACGCTGTCTGGCGTCTCCTGGCGAGCGTGCGGGCACAGGCGATGCCAGTCGCACGCCTGGCAGTCACGGCGCGGTTGCGGGTTTTCGCTGCCACACCATTTTTGTAAGGTGGCGTCAAAAAGCTCAATCGAGATACGACTGATATCTGCCCGCACCCAACACTCGAACAGGGCAATTAAAAATTTCCCCCACAGCTCTGCTGTCACCGAAGCGGCCGTCAGATCGCCCCGGTCATCAAATTCAAGATAGGGAATGAGCTGTACGGAGCGGATGCCCCGCTGTTTGAAATTGTGATAAAAATCGGCAGGTTGCAGAGCATCCTTGTACTCTACAACCAGTTTATGCCTGTCCTCTTCAGCATCAATGACCTGACTTCCTGTCATGCGACTCTCTCAATAAATACGATAAGTTGATGTATATGCGTTACAGCAAACAGTATTGCGAGAGATAACACCGCGAGGGAGATCAAAAATTTGTCACGGACTACGTGAAATTGGGAAAAATCGCTATTCGTGACATCCATTAAATTGCGATTACGGGTGTAGTGCCAGAGGATCAGCGCCACGATGGCGAGAATGCCAATCGAAATCCAGAATAACATGCCCGCCTGGTGCCAGTTGTGTTTGATAGCCAACGCCATCAACGCGCCGTAGCCCAGCATGGTACGAAACCACGCCAGTGATGTGCGCTCCGGCTGCAGTCCTGGGTCGGCAATGCGTCTGGCTTTGCGGCTATCCGGCATACAACACCAGTCCCATAACGATCACCGCCACGACCATCAATATTAAGCTAATGATTAATAAGCTGTTGGTGTAGGGCAGGTCCTCTTTCAGACGCATCGCTTTTTCATTGCGTAACCAGCGCAGGTAGCCATACATCGCTAACCCGCCGGAAAACAGACACAACAACAACGCCAGCAGTTCACGAATGACGGGCGTGGCGAAATCTGGCGCAAGTTGATCAAGCCCAACCCCCGCCGCCAGAAATCCTAGTGCGGTACGGATCCACGCCAGAAAAGTACGCTCATTAGCCAGCGAGAAGCGGTAATCGGGCGCTTCTCCAAGGCGGGAAATTTTCATTGTTGCTCCTTTGCAATTTCACTAACGCTCTACCTTTAGCGGTTTTTTTTTAAGAATTTCGTCCGCCCGTTTCCTGATATGCTTTCGCCATCCGCTACAAGGAGGTCAGATGGGTATCATAGCTCAAAATAAAATCAGTTCATTGGGCATGCTGTTCGGTGCCATCGCTTTAATGATGGGGATTATCCACTTTTCATTCGGCCCTTTTTCCGCACCACCGCCAACGTTTGAAAGCATCGTGGCGGACAAAACGGCTGAAATTAAAAGAGGTCTTCTCGCCGGAATAAAAGGCGAAAAAATTACCACCGTGGAGAAAAAAGAGGACGTAGATGTCGATAAAATCCTCGATCAAAGCGGTATCGCACTGGCCATTGCTGCGCTACTTTGCGCATTTATTGGCGGTATGCGTAAGGAAAATCGCTGGGGCATTCGCGGCGCGCTGGTTTTTGGCGGCGGGACGCTGGCTTTCCATACCTTGCTTTTTGGTATCGGCATCGTGTGCAGCATTTTGCTGATATTCCTGATTTTTTCCTTCCTGACCGGCGGTTCACTGGTTTAAGCAGCCTGAATAATGCCCGCCGGGTGTTCATCAGCGGGCATTATCGTCAGAACTTCTGTTTTTTCTCTTCCACTTTCACTCCTTGCGTCGGTAGGCCGGTGTCATAGTCACGTACCACCGGCGAATAGCCATCTTGTGGGCGTGGACGAAATGCCCCCATCCAGCGCGGCAGTGCATCTTTACGCCACGGACGCAGGCTCCATTGGTAACTGCGGAACGGATCGCGAATTTTGTCCATGTAATCCAATAAGGCGTCATGCATTTTGCTGCGAACGTCTGCAAAACGGATATCATCGATCAGGTTATGCATTTCATTTGGGTCATTACGGCGATCGTAAAGTTCATCACTGGTGAAGAGGTTGAGTACCAGTTTAAAGTCATCCGTCACCCAGCAACGCACCGGAATAAAACCGCCAAAGCTGTCATGCTCAATCTCGTAGCGGTTAAATTCCACCATTACACCGCGTGGCTCTTTCACGGCAAGGATATTTTCCCCCGGCAGAATCTCTGGTTTTTCAATATCTGCCAGCGCCATCATTGTCGGCAGTAAATCGATATGACTGACTGGCGTATCGACCTGTCGCCGCTCCCCTTGCGGCGAACGGATGATCAGCGGAATACGGGTGATGTCGTCATACATCGCCGCTCCTTTACTGATCAGCTTATGTGCGCCCATCATTTCGCCGTGATCGGAAGTATAAATGACCCACGTATTTTCACGTTGCTCTGGCGTTAAGGCATTGATGACCCGTCCGATTTGGTCATCAACAAAGTCATTACAGGCAAAATAGAGCGGATGGTGATAAAGCCCGTCATCACCGACTGGCGATGGCATCGCCTGCGCCCATAAGCGGTGATGTTCCGGTTTGTTCGCCAGGTCATCCTGAGCTTTCTCGCCCAGATCGTAGTAAAAATCAGCGTATTTCTCTAAATACTCCACCGGACAGGTGAACGGGTGATGCGGCTCATCATACGAAACCACCATCAGGAAGGGTTCCTCGGCGCGCGCGGGCTGTTGCAGAAAATCTACCGCCCGATTGCTGATGCGGTGCGCCCAGGTGAAGGTTTCGTCGATATGGTTCGCCTGTAAATCCTCAACGCTGTTTAGGCCATTGCGCCACAGGCTGATCTCTTTTTCCGTCAGTTCGCTAAGGTAGTTCGCCCCATCGAACCAGTAATCAGCGTCCCACTCCGGCGGACACTCGCCAGTGCCGAAATAGTCATGACCGTCGAGATGCCATTTGCCGATGTAACAGGTGTGATAGCCGGCATCCTTAAAGTAGCGCCCCATAGTGGAGATGTTTTTGCCTGGCGCGACGTTGTTGGTCCACGGGCCGGACTGGTTAGCGTAGATACCGGTAAATAGTCCGGCGCGTGCAGGCGTACAAACCGGTGAACAGGTGTAGGCGGAATTAAAGCGAATACCTTCCGCCGCCAGACTATCAATATTTTGCGTATTCAGCGGTTTACCGCTATAGCAACCGACCATATTGGTGGCCTGGGTATCGGTCATGATGAACAGAAAATTGGGGCGTTTCATAGGCTATCCTTCGCGTCGGGAGTAAAGGTTACGGCTGGGTCGTGACGATGCCGCCAGCTGTCAAAAATCAGGTAGACAATCACTACGGCGGCAATGAAATAACTGATCATCGCTAACCAGCGCGTACCGTAGCCGCCGAATTCAGCCAGCCCGGCATAGACGCCAATCATCGCGAACAGGATGCCAATTGACGCGATCTTGACGTTTCTCCACGGTTTCATGTCTACCGCAAACGCATCTTTGAAGGTGAACGGCGTGGCGCGCGGTTTGATAAAACCGATCACCAGCATCACGACCACGTTGATGCAGAACGTACAGGCCAGCACATAGAGGAAATGGAAGTCGAACTTCACCAGATAGTTGATGGTGATGTAGCTGATTATGCCAATCCCCATCGCCACTTTTGCCGCCAGCGCCGGGATGCGCGGGAAGAAAAAGCCCATAATGATGATGGTAACCAGCGGCACGTTGTAAATGCCGTTGAGCTGTTTCATCCAGCTATACAGCCCCTGCGGCGCGTTGGCGATCCACGGCGCGACCAGCACCGAAACGATAGCGATAAAGAAACCAAATTTGCGCCCGACGGTGACCAGCTGCTGCGGCTCGGCATTCTGGTTAATGATGCGACGGTAAATACCCATACTGAATAACGTACTGGCGCTATTCAGAAAGCCGTTGAAGGTACTGATCACCGCACCAAATAACACCGCGCCGAAGAAACCCACCATTGGCACTGGCAGAACGTTATTGACCAGCGTCGGGTAGGCCATGTCGGCTTTCGGTAAATCCTGATACAGATGAAACGCAATCAACCCTGGCAGCACCAGTACCAGCGGGTCGAGCATTTTCAGCACCGCCGTTAACAGCGCCCCCTTTTGCCCTTCCGCCAGGCTTTTTGACGCCAGCGTGCGTTGCACGATGCCCTGATTTGTACACCAGTAAAAGGTGTTCACCAGAATCAAACCGGTAAATGCCGCGCCAATCGGCAAGGGATCGGTCGGGCCACCGATTGAGTTTAATTTCTCGGCGTGAACGGTGGTGAGTTGCTCAATGCCCTGCATAAAGCTGCCCTTGCCCATCGCGATCAGGCCAAATACCGGCACCATCAACCCGCCGATAACCAGCCCAATACCGTTGATGGAGTCCGCCACTGCCATTGCGCGCAGTCCGCCGATCACCGCATACAAAATTCCCGCCAGACCAAGCAAAATTACCAGTAGCCAGATAGCCGCACCGTGAGAAATCTGTAGCGATTCCCCGACGTGAAACAGGCTGTTGAGCGCCAACGCGCCGGAGTAGAGAACAATCGGCAGAAAGCAGACGCCGGTGGCAATGAGGAAGCAGAAGTCGATGATAATACGCGTCGTTTTATCATAACGTTCCTCCAGAAAATCGGGGATGGTGGCAATGCCGCGCTTCAGATAGCGCGGTAAAAAGATTAGCGCGAGGAAGATCAGCGTCACCGCTGAAGTCACTTCCCAGCCCATCACCGACATGCCGCTTTTGTAGGCCTGCCCGGAAAGGCCGACCAGTTGTTCCGTGGAAAGGTTGGTTAGCATTAACGAAGCGGCAATAACCGGCGCTTTTAGTGAACGTCCGGCAAGAAAATAGCCTTGTTGCGATCCGGTATCTGTTTTGCGGACCTTCCACCAGGTGATCACCGCCACCAGCAGCGTAAAACCGACAAAACTCAAGATTTGTAACGAATTCATCTCATAGCCCTTATTTATGTTTATGTCCCGGACGCATGAATATAGGGAGAGGTAAAATGCGTCGGGTCAGGCAGTCAGATTCTTAAAATACAAACGTCGTATCCCTGAACGGATTGTTTTCTGTTAAGTTCAGGTTGTGAGCATAATTCGCCGGAGGGATATTAAAATGAATGGAAAATTGCAAAGTTCAGATGTAAAAAACGAAACTCCGTACAATATTCCCTTATTGATTAACGAAAATGTGATCTCCAGCGGAATTTCTCTGATCTCGCTCTGGCATACCTACGCCGACGAGCATTACCGGGTGATCTGGCCGCGGGACAAGAAGAAACCGCTTATCGCCAACTCATGGGTTGCGGTGTATACCGTACAAGGATGTGGGAAAATTCTTTTAAAGAATGGCGAACAAATAACACTGCATGGCAACTGTATTATATTCTTAAAGCCAATGGATATTCACTCTTATCACTGTGAAGGTTTAGTCTGGGAACAGTACTGGATGGAATTTACCCCCACCAGTATGATGGATATTCCCGTTGGTCAGCAAAGCGTTATTTATAATGGCGAAATTTATAATCAGGAACTCACCGAAGTTGCTGAGTTAATAACTTCACCAGAAGCAATAAAAAATAATCTGGCAGTCGCTTTTCTGACGAAAATTATTTATCAGTGGATTTGTCTTATGTACGCAGATGGTAAAAAAGATCCACAACGGCGGCAAATTGAAAAATTAATTGCCACTTTACATGCCAGTCTGCAACAACGCTGGAGCGTAGCTGATATGGCTGCCACGATCCCCTGTAGCGAAGCCTGGTTGCGTCGTCTGTTTTTACGCTATACCGGCAAGACGCCGAAAGAATATTACCTCGATGCGCGTCTGGATCTGGCGCTATCGCTATTAAAGCAACAAGGAAACTCGGTTGGCGAAGTCGCTGATACGCTCAACTTCTTCGACTCCTTTCATTTCAGCAAAGCCTTTAAACATAAATTTGGTTATGCGCCGTCAGCCGTGCTAAAGAATACGGACCAGCACCCAACGGATGCCAGTCCACACAATTAACGTAACTCTGGCCAGTACGCTTTGTTGGCCTCCAGCAACTCATCCAGAATAGCTTTGGCGACCGAGGCGCTCGGTACCGTTTTCGACAACGTAATCGCCTACCACAGGTGCTGATATGAACGCTGTTCCCAGGCGTCCACGACCAGTTTTTCCACCGCCACTTGCTGACTCATTAACCCTTTCTGAAACTGCGGGATATCGCCGACCACCAGTGGTTCAGGCCGTAGTAGCGCACGCGCATCTGTTTGCGATCTTGCAGCCCAACAATTTGCGCCATCCGGCTTTCAATACCGATTGGCATGTCACAGATGTTGAGGATTTTCGCATTCGGGCGCAGACGACGCGTGGCTTCTGCGACAATTGCTGCCGGGTTGGAGTAGTTGAGCATCCAGGCGTTTGGTGAATATTTTTCCATATAATCCACCAGTTCCAGGACGCCGCCAATGGAACGCATGCCGTACGCTATTCCGCCGGGTCCGCAAGTTTCCTGACCAACAACACCGTGGCGCAGTGGGATTTTTTCATCCAGTTCGCGCATCGGGTATTTGCCGACGCGGATGTGCGCCATGACAAAATCAACGTCGCTGAACGCCACTTCAGGATCGGTGGTGTAACTAAACGCAATGTCCGGCGCTTTCTCTTTAAGGATGACTTTACAGGCTTCGGCAATCACTTCCTGCCGCGCGCCATCGTTATCATAAAATTTCAGTGCACGAAGCGGGAAACGCTCCTGATTCGCCAGGAGCATCAACACGATGCCTGGCGTAAAGGTGCTTCCACCGCCTGCGACAACCACTGAGAATTTGGTCATTATACTGCCTCCGTAATGGCAACATTTTCTGCTGATTGATGAGAATTAATTAAGCTATCGAGCTGTTCACGCAGCTGGGATACATGCAGACCAATGATCACCTGAATGGCATCGCCACTACGGAAGACGCCGTGCGCTCCCAGCTTTTTAAAGACTTCGTCATCCAGCGTTTGTGACATGTCATGCAGTGCAATGCGTAGACGCGTCGCACAATTGTTAATGCTGGAGATATTGCCGACCCCGCCCAGGGCTTGCAGGATACCGGCAGCCTGATCCAGCTCTTTTTTTGGCTCTGCCGCGGTGGTTTGGCCTCGCGAGGCTTTGTATTCGGCTTTTGAGTAGAGTTTCACTTCCGCATCTTCACGTCCCGGCGTGCACATGTTGAACTGCAGAATCAGTGTGCGGAAAACCACGAAGTACAGCAGGGTAAAGCACAACCCAATGGCGATTTGGGTCAGCATCATATCCGCGTGGTTGCTGAACATCGGGATCCAGTTTTGCGGTAAAACCTGGTCAATCAGACCTCCGCCCATGTTGCCCACCACACCAAAGAGATACATCACGGTCGACATTGAGGCCGCAAGCACAGCGTGTACCGCAAACAGCAACGGTGAAATGAACAGGAAGGTAAATTCCAGCGGTTCGGTAATTCCCACCAGCATGGCGGTTAAGGTTGCGGGAATCAGCAAGCCCGCCACTTTTACCCGATTTTCCGGTGCGGCAGTGAAGTACATCGCTAAAGAAATGCCCACGGCACCAAAGATTTTTGAGTTACCGTGCAGGGCAAAACCGCCTTCCGGGAACAACGATTTCAGCGGCTCGGCGCTCAAACTGAACTCTTGCAGATGCTGCGCCCAGTACATCTGAATGCCGCCTTCAACAGCTGCCGGACCAAAGATAAACTGTCCGTAGATGAAGTGGTGTAAACCGGTTGGGATCAGAATACGTTCGAGGAAGGTGTAAACCCAGACCCCAAGTGCACCCGCCGAACGCAGGAACGCTTGCAGAGATTCAATCCCCATTTGTACTTTTGGCCAGCCGAGCAACGTCAGCCAGGCACAGGGGATCATCACCAGGAAGGCGATAATCACCACATAAGACGTCCCCTGGAAAATGCCGAGAAAAACCGGCAGTTTTTTATCGAACAGACGGTTATGCAGCGCCGTCACAATGCCGGAAATGATAATTGCGCCGATAATGCTGGTATCGAGGGTTTTAATCCCGGCCATCATTGTCAGACCGCTACCTGCCACCGCGTCCTGAGTGAAATCGACGCCGAAGTAGCTTCCCCAGGTCATTCCCATCGCGTTGATGAAATAGTTCCAGGTCAGGAAACTCACCATCACCGCCAGACAAGCACGCCCCTGCGCTTGCTTAGCAAGGCCAATGGGTAAACCGACAGCAAAAATCAGCGGCATATTACGGAATACCGTCCAACCGCCCTCTTCAATAATGTGTACGATTTGCGCGAATAAACTGTTCGGATCGGTCAGTGATTCCCCGACAAACATCGGGTTTTGCAGCAAGATGGCAAGACCCACCACAATCCCGGCGAAGGGAAACAGCAGCACTGGCGTGAACATCGCGCCGCCAAAGCGTTGAATTTGACTGAGCATTTCCACATCCTCTTTTCTCAATTCTGTAAGTAGGAAGCCTGATTGGTTATGCGGCAGGCCTGGAGCGAGGATAGGAAGATGCGATCGGCAGAACATGACGACCCAATGGGATTCGTGATCGCTTTCATGCTTTTCGTTGGGCGGTAGAGATCTACGTTTTCGCGAAAAAGTAGACATCTGTGAGCACAGGTACACAGCATCGAACACATCTTTAAAAAAAAGATGTTTTTTCAATCGATTAAGCAGAACTTGTGGGCGCATTACCCGTGCTTGCAGGCAAAAAAGAGATCTAGAGATGATCTACAAAAGCATTGCGGAGCGGTTAAGAATTCGACTTAATTCCGCAGATTTCACGCTAAATAGCCTTCTTCCCGGTGAAAAAAAGTTGGCGGAAGAATTTGCGGTATCGCGGATGACCATCCGTAAAGCCATTGACCTGCTGGTAGCGTGGGGATTGGTGGTCCGCCGCCACGGCAGCGGCACTTACCTGGTGCGCAAAGATGTACTGCATCAAACCGCCAGCCTGACCGGGCTGGTGGAGGTGTTAAAACGGCAGGGAAAAACGGTCACCAGCCAGGTGCTGATTTTTGAAATCATGCCTGCGCCTCCGGCCATTGCCAGCCAGTTACGGATTCAAATCAACGAGCAGATCTACTTCTCCCGTCGCGTTCGTTTTGTGGAAGGGAAACCGCTGATGCTGGAAGACAGCTATATGCCGGTAAAACTGTTCCGTAATCTTTCGCTGCAACATCTGGAAGGGTCGAAGTTTGAATATATTGAACAAGAGTGCGGGATTTTGATTGGCGGTAATTATGAAAGCCTGACGCCAGTGCTCGCCGATAGACTGCTGGCGCGGCAAATGAAGGTAGCGGAACACACGCCACTGCTGCGGATCACCTCGTTGTCATATAGCGAGAGCGGGGAGTTTTTGAATTATTCAGTGATGTTCAGAAATGCCAGCGAATACCAGGTGGAGTACCATTTACGGCGACTCCACCCGGAAAAGAGTTAACCGATACTCCAGAAGAGCACCGCCAGTAATTGGGGGGTGATAATGCGCAGGAACATCACTAACGGATAGACAGTGGCGTAAGAGAGCGCCGCCGCACCGCTGGTTGGATGAAGATTATTAGCAAACGCCAGCGCCGGAGGATCGGTCATGGAACCTGCCAGCATCCCGCACATGGTCAGGTAATTCATTTTGGCTAACATCCGCGCCAGAATGCCAACAGTAATCAGCGGAACGGCGGTGATCAGGGCACCATAACCAATCCAGCTTAGCCCTTCGCCATTGACCAGGGTATTCACAAAATCTCCACCAGATTTCAGACCAACGACCGAGAGGAACAGCACGATCCCCAGCTCCCGCAGCGCGAGGTTGGCACTTGGCGGCATAAACCAGTACAGCTTGCCGATACTGCCGATACGCCCGAGGATCAACGCCATAATCAGCGGACCGCCCGCCAGCCCCAGTTTCAACGCGGCCGGGAACCCAGGCACAAAGACGGGAATAGAACCTAACAATACGCCAAGCCCGATGCCAATAAACACTGGCAGCATCTGAACCTGTTGCAGTTTTTGCTGCGCATTCCCCAGCACATTGGCAACGGCATCAATTGCGGACGGACGCCCCACCAGATTGAGGATATCGCCGAACTGCAGGCTGATATCGCCACTGGCGACCAGTTCGACCCCGGCACGGTTCAGGCGCGAGATAACAACGTCATAGCGTTCTTTAAAGTGCAGGTCGCGAATACGTTTTCCGAGCACGTTTTCATTGGTGACCACCACACGCTCGACGCGCAAATCAGTGCCTTTCGTGGACAGCGAAGTATCGACCTCCTGACCAATCACCAGTTGCGCATTATGTAAATCCGCTGGCAGCCCCACCAGATGCAGCAAATCGCCCAGTTGGATAATGGTATCTGGCGAAGGAACTTTTAGGGTTTCTTCGCGTTTCAGACGCGAGCAGATAATTTTGTCGCCGTTGAGAATCGGTACATCTTTAATGGCTAAATCATGCAGGTTAGGGTTCTCAACGCGAATATTGATAGTCTTGATCAGCGCGCCGCCATTGGTGCGTGAAGACTCGTGCTGCTGAGCTTCTGTCTCGACATTGACGCGGAAAATAACCCGCAACATCCACATGGTGAACAAAATCCCGCAAATGCCGAATGGATACGCCATCGCGTAACTCATCCCCATCTGATCGACCATTTCCATTGGTGTACCCAAGTCGCGCAAAATCTGCTGCCCTGCCCCCAGCGCTGGCGTATTGGTAACCGCACCGGAGAAAATCCCCAGCACTACCGGCAGTGGAATATCAAACAGTTTATGCAGGATGGCGGTAACCAGACCACCGATGATGACGATCAGAACAGCAAACAGGTTGAGGCGTAATCCGGAGACGCGCAATGAGGCAAAGAAGCCCGGCCCTACCTGAATCCCGATAGTATAAACGAACAGGATCAGGCCAAATTCCTGAATAACATGCAGCATATCGCTACTTAATGTCATCCCCGCCTGAGAAACAAAATGGCCGACGATGATCCCACCAAACAGCACGCCGCCAATACCTAATCCTATGCCGCGAAATTTGACATTGCCGATAAACAAACCGACGACTGCCACCAAAGCCAGAATACTGACCGTTAATGCTATATCACTCATCGTCCATTTCTCTTGAGATAACATTTTTAATTGCTACGGATTATGGCTGAATCGGTGAAGCAGATTTGCCTTATAGCGCACATTATCACGGGAAAGAACGTGCCGAAATATCTTAAACAGTCGAAATTTAACGCATTGTTGAGTAAGTAAGACAAAAAAAGCCCCACCAGAATGGCGGGGCAAAGAGAATAGCTAGTTAGCTATTTAACGCGGGACGTTCGCTGATAGCGATACGCTGCGCTGCGATGGGTTCAGGCTCATTACGAATTAAATCAATATGCAGTAAACCGTTTACGAAGGTTGCGCCAGAGACTTCCATATTTTCAGCCAGCGTAAAGCTCAGGCTAAATGGCTGATTCATAAGCCCTTGATGCAGCCATTTTTTCTCTTCTTTTGGCTGCTCCGGCGTGCCTTTTACGCTCAGGCGCGTACCTTCCAGTTGAATCTCTAAATCTTCCTGACGGAAACCTGCCAGCGCAAGGGTAATGCGGTAGTGGTTATCGTCGCTTTTCTCAATGTTGTACGGCGGGAAGCTCTGGCTTTCACCGGCGTTTTGCAGTGCGTTGGCCAGTTTGTCAAAACCGATCCATTGACGCATCAGTGGGGATAAATCGAAGTTACGCATAGTCATTTCTCCTTCTAAGAAGCGAGTAAGTACCTGCAAATCCGAAGATTCGCATATGCTCCCTGACGGCGAGCATGGAGATGTCAGGCCGCGCCAGGCGGCCTTAGGGAATTAGTTGATTTCGATACGGCGCGGTTTTTTCGCTTCCGGAATCACGCGTTCGAGATCGATATACAGCAAACCATTTACCAGGTTAGCACCACGAACATGAATGTTCTCAGCTAACTGGAATTTGCGTTCAAAGTTGCGTTCAGCGATGCCCTGGTACAGATAGGTGCGCTCTTTTTGTTCGTCGGCGTGAGCACCTTTCACCACCAGCAGATTATCCTGGGCGGTAATTTCCAGTTCGCTCTCAGCAAAACCAGCCACAGCGATAGCAATGCGGTAATGGTTTTCGTCTACCAGTTCAACGTTATACGGAGGGTAGCCGCCATTACTCTGGCTCTGGTTGTTTTCTAAGTGGTTAAACAAACGGTCAAATCCAATAGCAGAACGGTAAAGCGGGGATAAATCAAAGTTACGCATAATCAATAGCTCCTGAAATCAGCGAGAATGTAAGACCTTCCACAATGGACAGGTCAGGTAGCCAGAACACCCATCAGGCGCGTCCTCATCGGCTACGATGTAAAAATGGGTCTGGAAATGAACTTTTCAAGCCTTATCAGCGGACTTTTTTTTGCAGTTTATGGTCTATTGCATAGACTGAGGGGGCAGCACGAAACGTTAAAGTGCGATAGCCGCCACAGTGCGACGTAATGATGATGTTATTTTCAGCAAGGGATCGCTATAACTCATCAGGCCAACACCCACGATCAACAGATGAATTTATTATGATAAGAAATGTGTTGTTAGCGTTCATGATATGCAGCGGAATGACATTACTCGGAGGATGCTCCAGCGTGATGTCCCATACCGGAGGGAAAGAAGGAACGTATCCCGGCACCCGCGCCAGCGCCACCATGATTGGCGACGATGAAACCAACTGGGGCACTAAGTCGCTGGCGATTCTCGATATGCCGTTTACCGCTGTGATGGACACGCTTTTACTGCCGTGGGATGTGTTCCGCAAAGACAGCTCGGTGCGCTCACGCGTTGAAAAAAGCGAAGCCAACGCGCAAGCCACCAATGCGGTTATTCCACCGGCCAGAATGCCTGATAACTGATTTAGCGATCAGTTTCGGTGATCCACAGCTGGCCACCTTCCATCCACGCCAGCCATTGACCATCCGGCGAGAAGACCACGGCGTCCGCAGAAGGTGGATTGGCGTGGTTTTCGGTTAAATACTCAACCTCGCCGCTTTGCGCATGGGCACAAGCAATTCGATTATCCAGCACAAAGCCCAACCATTCTCCTGACGGATGCCAGTTAAATGCAGACTGAATATCCGTTTTGTTATGGGTTAACTGGCGCGGCTCGCCGCCCTGTGGCGAGATAAGCCACAGTTGCACAATGCCGTTATCATCACGCATTAAAAACGCGATTTGCGTACCCTGCGGATTACAGCGCACCCAGTGGCGCGGGACGTTGACTAACCCCGGATAAGCCCGATGGTGGGTAAAGGTTAAACGTCGCTGCACGACGCCGCGCGGTGGCGCGGGCAGGGTGGTTTCCGTTCCACTTAACGGCGCATCACCTGCCGCTTTCCAGCCAGCTTCATCTTGCGGTAACTCAACGATAAACAGCTCCGGCACTTTCTCGCCCTTTGGCGAAAGTGTGTCGCCAATAAACGCCAGCGCGTGATTTCCTACCCATCCTTCTTCATAAGCACGATTGATTTCATCGCTGCCAGGCTGCGGCGTGGGCGTGGTTTTACTCACCAGCACGCACCAGTGGCTACCGCTGTATTCACGCGGATGCTGCTTTTGTACGTTGACCGGGCCAAACGGCGCAGCAACACCGACGTTTCGCAAATCCAGCGCCGGATCGAGTTCATGCATTACATGGTCGTTATAGGTAAAGCTCACCCTTTCACCGTTCGGGCTAAAGACATGCACATGGCTGCCGCCGCGCAGCGCTCCTGGCGTATACGGCGCGGTAATATCCATTGCATCGAGATTGCTCACCTTGCCGCCTTCAGCAATGACTCCGCGTCGATGATGGAAATCGTAATGCCATGTTTCATCAGGATTTTCCGGGCCATGGATGAAAACATATTTCTCTGACTTCGGATGAACGGTCACCACGCCGACGTGTGCGCCCTGTGACGCGCGATAGATAACCTCGACCTCGCCGGTATGGATATTCACACGCTCAATGGTCTCGCCGGTAAACGACGCCCCAGAAGGACGCACGTCAAATACCAGCCACTGGCTGTCGGGCGTCCAGGTATTGGTATTGGTGAGCAGGTGATTACGGGGAGCAAAGGTTATCTGTTTCATGGCGCGGTCCTGATACAAAACGGGTCCCGCCATCATACTTCACAAGGACTTCACTTTCAGACAATAGTCTTTTGCCATCGTGATGAATGTGAGTGAAAAGATGGAACATTTCGACGTGGCGATTATTGGCCTCGGCCCGGCAGGATCGGCGTTGGCGCGAAAATTAGCAGGCAAAATGCAGGTGATCGCGCTGGATAAAAAGCACCAGTGTGGTACTGAAGGTTTCAGCAAACCTTGCGGCGGTCTGCTGGCACCGGACGCGCAGCGATCTTTTATTCGCGATGGACTGACGCTTCCTGTCGATGTGATCGCCAATCCACAGATTTTCAGCGTCAAAACTGTCGACGTCGCCGCATCGCTCACGCGTAACTACCAGCGAAGCTATATCAATATTAATCGCCATGCTTTCGACTTGTGGATGAAATCGCTGATCCCCACCAGCGTTGAGGTTTATCACGATAGCCTGTGCCGAAAAATCTGGCGTGAGGATGATAAATGGCATGTCATTTTTCGTGCAGACGGCTGGGAGCAACATATTACCGCCCGCTATCTGGTCGGTGCCGATGGCGCAAACTCGATGGTGCGGCGACATCTCTACCCGGATCATCAAATCCGTAAATATGTCGCTATCCAGCAGTGGTTCGCGGAGAAACATCCGGTGCCGTTCTACTCCTGCATCTTTGATAATTCGATAACTAACTGTTATTCATGGAGTATCAGCAAAGACGGTTATTTTATCTTTGGCGGTGCCTATCCAATGAAAGACGGTCAGACGCGTTTCACGACGCTGAAAGAGAAAATGAGCGCCTTTCAGTTCCAGTTTGGTAAGGCGGTGAAAAGCGAAAAATGCACGGTGCTGTTTCCCTCACGCTGGCAGGATTTTGTCTGCGGTAAGGACAACGCCTTTCTGATTGGCGAAGCGGCAGGATTTATCAGCGCCAGTTCGCTGGAGGGGATTAGCTATGCGCTGGATAGCGCAGACATTCTGCGTTCGGTGTTACTGAAGCAGCCAGAGAAGCTCAATACCGCTTACTGGCGCGCCACCCGCAAACTGCGTTTAAAACTCTTCGGCAAGATAGTAAAAAGCCGATGCCTGACCGCACCGGCTTTAAGAAAGTGGATTATGCGCAGTGGTATGGCGCATATTCCACAGTTGAAAGATTAGCCAACGCGCTTCACATCGCCCACCAGCAGGATGTAAGAGAGCGCGCCAATCAACGCGACGGCGGAGATATAAACCAGTGCAGGTGCGAAACCGTAACCCTGCGCCAGGTACCCCACCACCAGCGGAACGGTGATGCCGCCCAGACCACCGGCGAAGTTAAACACGCCGCCGGTTAAACCAATCAGGCGCATCGGTGCCAGAGAAGAGACCAGCGACCAGGTAATCGAAGCAAAACCGTTGCCGAAGAATGCCAGCGCCATCAGGCACATAATCATCATCGGATCGTTGGTGTAGTTAGCGCCCATAATGCAGGTGGAGATCAGCAAGCCGCAGATAATCGGCGTTTTACGCGCAAAGCCCAGTGAAAAGCCCTTACGTACCAGCAGATCCGCGACCCAGCCAGAGAGCAGGACGCCGACAAACGCCGCGAGGAATGGCACCGTGGTCATAAAGCCTGCTTTCAGCGCCGTGATTCCTTTTTCCTGGGTTAAATAGTTCGGGAACCAGGTTAAGAAAAACCACAGTGTAGAAGCCACCGCAAATTGCCCAAGATAAACGCCGATCAGTTTACGATGGAACACCAGTTTCCAGTCTTTGGCTGTTAACGGCTGACGCGCCTCTTTCTTCACCGGCGCATCACCATCCACCAGACCGCCGCCATCACGAATGTAATCCAGTTCAGCTTTGCTGATACCTTTGGTCAGGCGCGGCGGCTGATAAACCTTAAACCAAATCAGCGACCAGATAATGCCGATACCACCAGTGACAATGAACACCCAGTGCCAGCTCAACATCTCCTGAATCCAGATCAGCAGCGGAGTCAAAAACGCCAGACCGACAAACTGACCAGACGTATAAAAACCAACGGCGGAAGCGCGTTCATGTTCCGGGAACCAGCTGGTCACCATCCGGTTATTGGTCGGGAAAGCGGGCGCTTCGAAAATACCGGTTATCGCACGCAGACCAATTAATGACATTAATCCCGTGGCAAAGCCCTGGAATAAAGTCGCCACTGACCAACCAAATATCGCAATAAAATAAGTCACGCGAGAACCTACGCGATCTAAAAACCAACCGCCGGGGATCTGGCATAGCGTATAAAGCCAGGCGAAGGCCGAAAATACATAGCCCATTTCCGCTTTCGTAATGCCGAACTCTTCCTGAATATGGGCGGAAGCCACGGCCAGGTTAGCGCGGTCAACATAACAAATGACCACCGTAATAAAGATCATCACCAGCGTCAGATAACGCCGACGCCCCGGCTTTGCTGCATTAACGGGAATATCCATAGCGAGCTTTCTCCAGATTTTGGGCATAGCGAAGCCGCTCACCATGCCCTGTAATTTACAGAGGGTTATATTTTTGTATTGCTGTTTTAGTGCCCGATGAGGGGCTTACGTGGCAGGAATTACCACTCTGCTACGCTGTTATCTTCATGACGCCAGAGCGGATTACGCCAGTCCGGGGCATTTTTACTGAACTCAATAACTTTAGCTTCGTCGATTTCCACACCTAAGCCCGGTTTCGTTAACGGTTTAAAGAAGCCGCCAACCATACTGAAGTCTTCTTTGTTTTTCACAAAGTCGAGTAACTCCGCGCCTTTGTTGTAATGAATGCCCATACTTTGTTCCTGAAGTACCGCGTTATAGGAAACAAAGTCGATATGCAGGCAAGCCGCCAGTGCAATCGGTCCGAGCGGACAGTGCGGCGCAAGGGTCACATCATAGGCTTCTGCCATTCCAGCAATTTTGTAGCATTCGGTAATACCGCCTGCATGGGAGAGATCCGGTTGCAGAATCGAAATACCGCCTGCCTCCAGCACGCGTTTAAAATCGAAACGTGAGAACATGCGCTCACCCGCCGCCAGTGGAATATGCGTTTGTGCCGCCAATTTCGGGTAGTATTCGGCTTGTTCCGCCAGCACCGGCTCTTCAATAAACAGCGGGCGATACGGCTCCAGTTCTTTAATCAGCACTTTCGCCATTGGCGCGCTGACGCGACCGTGGAAATCAAGACCAAACTCAATCTGATTGCCAAAAGCTTCACGAATTTGTGCCACGGTGTTGACTGCCGCATCTACCGCGCGGGAGTTATCAATTAGCCCCAGTTCTTCACAACCGTTCAGTTTGAAGGTATCGAAGCCGATTTCGCGCAGGGTTTTAATGCCGTCGATAACATCCGCCGGACGATCGCCGCCGACCCAACTGTAGGCTTTAATTTTGTCGCGAACCAGGCCGCCCATCAGTTGCCAGACCGGCGCATTCAGCACTTTGCCTTTGATATCCCATAACGCCTGGTCGATCCCGGCAATGGCGCTCATCAGGATTGGACCGCCACGATAAAATCCGGCGCGATACATCACTTGCCATAAGTCATTGATGCGCGAAGGATCCTGACCAATCAAATAGTCACCCAGCTCGTGAACTGCCGCTTCCACCGTACGGGCGCGGCCTTCAATCACGGGCTCGCCCCAACCGACCACGCCTTCATCGGTTTCAATTTTCAGGAACATCCAGCGGGGAGGTAAACGATACGTAGTAATTTTGGTGATTTTCATTGCACTGCCTCTCGATACGCCTTAACAAATGCTGCTGCCTGCTGCGCGGTGCGTTCTACGGACTGCCCGGCGCGATAGAGATCGCTGCCTAAGCCCGCCCCAGCACAACCTGCGTCTATCCACTGCGCCAGGTTTTCTGGCGTCACGCCGCCAACGGCAAAGACTGCGATGTCCGATGGCAATACCGCTTTTAACGCTTTGATGTATTGCGGACCAAAAGCCGATGACGGAAATATTTTCAGCGCCTGCGCGCCCGCTTCGAGCGCGGTAAAGGCTTCGGTCGCCGTCGCGCAGCCGGGGCAGACGGTCATGCCGTAGCCCACCGCACGGCGGATTACTTCACTATGGATATTGGGCGTAACGATGAGCTGACAGCCCATCCTGGCGAGCGCATCGACCTGTTCAGGTTTCAGTACCGTACCTGCGCCAATCAACGCCTTGTCGCCATACGCATCAACGATGGCGGGAATGCTTTGCTCCCATTGTGGGGAATTCAGCGGGATTTCAACCGCGTCGAACCCGGCGTCAATCACCGCGCCAACATGCGCCAGCGCCTCGTCGGGCTTAATGCCGCGCAAAATGGCGATCAGCGGAAGTTTAGTTTGCCACTGCATGAGCGATGCTCCTTATACCAGCCTGAAATGCCGTGTCGCCCGCCACCGCCGTCACGTCGCAACCCATCGCCTGAAAGGCTTGCTGGTAGCGCGCGGTCAGCGATGTTCCGGCGACAAGGGTGATGGCGTGTTGATGGGTCACATAGTCGCGCATACTGGCAACCTCTGCGCCAATCAACAAACCAGAGAGAAATTCGCTGACCTGTTCGCGGGGAAGTGTTCCCAGCACATGCGAGGCGCGAACTTCAAAAAGCTGCGGCAATATGGCGGGCGCATTAAGGCCGCGCTCAAGGCCAGCCGCGAAGGCATCGGCAGAGTTTTCCTGCGGCGGCAAACCTGCGCCAATCAATGAGTGATTTAACAGTAAATGATGTAATTCACCGGTCATCACGGTGCGAAAATCGTTGATTTGCTGGCTATCGGCCTGCACCCATTTGCAATGCGTACCGGGCATAACATAAAGAGAGGAAGGAGCCAGAGCTCGCGCGCCGATCAATTGTGTTTCTTCGCCGCGCATCACATTGTGGTTATCGTCATGAGAGACGCATAATCCGGGAATAATCCAGATATTGTCGCCAACAGACGTTAATTGTTCGCCAATAGACGAAAAACGGGCAGGAACAGATAAATACGGAGCAACTTTCCAGCCGACATTGCTGCCGACCATTCCTGCCATCACCACTGGCGTATTTTCTTCACGCCAGTCGGTCGTGACTTCTGCTAACACCGCAGCCGGAGATTTTCCGTTCAGGCGCGTGACGCCTGCTTCTGATTGCCTGCTCTCCAGGCAGTGGTCGCCCTGATAAAGCCAGGCGCGCAGATTGGTCGATCCCCAGTCAATTGCGATGTAGCGAGCTGTCATGTGATTTCCTTTAACCTTCGTGTCGAGCTGGCGATCATGGTAAGCGCCGCCTGCTCTGCCGCATCGCCGTCCTGATGCCGTATTGCATCGAACAGCGCCTTATGTTCCTGGAGCGTTTGCGGCATGTTGGCCTCATCGCCCATCCAGGTTCGTTCAAAAACCGCCCGCTGCAACGAACTGATCGCAATGCTAAGTTGCTGTAACACCGGGTTATGTACCGACTGCAGCACCGCCTCGTGGTAGCGAATATCCGCTTCGTTAAACGCTTCGCGGTCCTGATTGTTGGCAATCATCTCGTTCAGCGCCGATTCAATCTGCGCCAGATCGCTGGAAGTCGCGCGCTCTGCTGCCCAACGGGCAATCGCCGGTTCCACCAGATTTCGCACTTCGCTCATGGCACTGATAAGCCGTGGGTCGTAGTCGTTTTCCAGCACCCATTGCAGTACGTCAGTGTCGAGGTAATTCCACTGGTTACGCGGTGCCACAAACGCCCCGCGATAACGTTTCATTTCAATCAGCCGCTTCGCCATCAGCGAACGGAACACCTCACGGATGATGTTGCGCGAGGTTGCAAACTCTTCACAGAGCTCCGCCTCAGCCGGAAGTGGCGAGCCAGGTACGTATTTGCCGTGAACGATCTGTTTACCCAGCGTAATGACAATGCGATCGGTTTTATTGAGAGTCATGGAGAGTCCTTGTGCTCTGTATGTTCTTCTCTACTTTACCCCGATCGATGCATAACGCGGCAACTTTGTAGTACCAGCGTGATGACGTTCGCGTTTGCCGTGTGCGTAATGTAGTACAAACTTATATTGTTGTACTACAATTTAGATCACAAAAAGAACAATGCATAAAAAAATGACATGCGTCGGGCAGAAATCTGAAAAGGGATATCAGGCGCTAAACAGGAGGGAAAGAAGAGTATGCTTTCAACGGCTTAGCTACTCGTTTAAAGGATTAATCATGAAGTTGAATTTTAAGGGATTTTTTAAGGCTGCCGGTTTATTCCCACTGGCGCTGATGCTTTCAGGCTGTATCTCGTATGCTCTGGTTTCCCATACCGCAAAGGGTAGTTCAGGAAAGTATCAATCGCAGTCAGACACCATCACTGGGCTATCGCAGGCAAAAGATAGTAATGGAACAAAAGGCTATGTTTTTGTAGGGGAATCGCTGGATTACCTTATCACTGATGGTGCCGATGACATCGTTAAGATGCTCAATGATCCAGCACTTAACCGGCACAATATTCAGGTTGCCGATGACGCAAGATTTGTTTTAAATGCGGGGAAAAAGAAATTTACCGGCACAATATCGCTTTACTACTACTGGAATAACGAAGAAGAAAAGGCACTGGCAACGCATTATGGTTTTGCCTGTGGTGTTCAACACTGTACCAGGTCACTGGAAAACCTAAAAGGCACAATCCATGAGAAAAATAAAAACATGGATTACTCAAAGGTGATGGCGTTCTATCATCCGTTTAAAGTGCGATTTTATGAATACTATTCACCCAGAGGCATTCCGGATGGTGTTTCCGCAGCATTACTGCCAGTGACTGTTACGCTGGACATCATTACTGCACCGCTGCAATTTCTGGTTGTATATGCAGTAAACCAATAATCAGTAAGCGGGCAAACGCGTTTATGCTGTTTGCCCGTCCACTGATTAATTCAGCACATACTTCTCAATAGCAAACGCCACGCCATCTTCAAGGTTGGATTTGGTGACAAAGTTCGCCACTTCTTTCACCGAAGGAATAGCGTTATCCATCGCCACACCGACGCCTGCATATTCAATCATTGCGATATCGTTTTCCTGATCGCCAATCGCCATGATTTCTTCCGGTTTAATACCTAACACGTCGGCCAGTGATTTCACCCCCGTACCTTTGTTAACGCGTTTATCGAGGATTTCGAGGAAGTACGGCGCACTTTTCAGCACGGTATATTTCTCTTTCACTTCCTGCGGAATACGCGCGATAGCCTGATCGAGGATGGCGGGTTCATCAATCATCATCACTTTCAGGAACTGGGTATTGGGGTCCATTTTCTCCGCTTCGCAGAACACCAGCGGAATGGTGGCAACGAAGGATTCATGCACCGTGTAGTAGCTGATATCACGGTTGGCGGTGTACAGCGTGGTGCGGTCCAGGGCGTGGAAATGAGAACCGACTTCGCGAGAGAGTTTTTCCAGGAAACGATAGTCGTCATAGCTGAGAGCAGTTTGCGCCACGGTGCTACCATCAGCGGCCTTCTGTACCAGCGCGCCGTTATAAGTAATGCAGTAGTCGCCCGGCTGTTCCATATGCAGCTCTTTCAGGTAGTTGTGCACACCTGCATACGGGCGACCCGTCGTTAGCACGACATTCACGCCACGGGCGCGAGCTGCGGCAATCGCATTTTTAACGGCGGGTGAAATGGTGTGATCGGGCAGCAGAAGGGTGCCATCCATATCGATAGCAATGAGTTTGATAGCCATGAGTTCCCCAGGTAGATTAGTTCCTGACCCATGCTAACGCGATTCCGCTCAAAAATCAGTACAACACCCGAGGGAAAAGGGGGATGCAACGCGGGTTGCATGCTCCCCATTTGCTTAGCGGAAGAGTTTCCCTTTCAGCAGTTCCATGCCTGCGGAAAGCAGATCGTTATTGGCTTGTGGAGACACTTCACCTTGCGGTGAGAGCGCATCAATAATCTTCGGCAATTGTTCTGCCAGTAAACTGGAAGCTGTACTGGTATCCACGCCAAGTTTTTGTCCAAGATCGGACACCGCATTTGTGCCGAGCGCCGATTCCAGTTGCTCGCCACTAACCGATTGATTGCCCTGTTGATTACTCAGCCAGGTTGAGAGAATGGCCCCTAAGCCGCCACTTTGCAGTTTTTCCAGCAGCACCTGAATGCCGCCCTGCTCCTCAACCCAACTTAAAATAGCCTGATATTTCCCCGCATCGCCTTTCAGAAAGGCACCGACAACTTCATCAAAAAGCCCCATGATAATCACCTGTAAAGCGTTACGTGTTGACCCAAAAAGTATAGATTTGCGGGATGATAATTGCGGATTGCAGAAATAAAAAGGGCGGAGATGATCTCCGCCCTTTTCTTATAGCTTCTTGCCGGATGCGGCGTGAACGCCTTATCCGGCCTACAAAATCATGAAAATTCAATACATTGCAAGATTTTCGTAGGCCTGATAAGCGTAGCGCATCAGGCACGCTCGCATGGTTAGCGCCATTAAATATCGATATTCGCCGCTTTCAGGGCGTTCTCTTCAATAAACGCACGGCGCGGTTCAACGGCGTCGCCCATCAGCGTGGTGAACAACTGGTCAGCGGCAATCGCATCCTTAACGGTAACGCGCAGCATACGACGGCTTTCCGGGTCCATGGTGGTTTCCCACAGCTGTTCCGGGTTCATCTCGCCCAGACCTTTATAACGCTGGATGGAGAGGCCGCGACGGGACTCTTTCACCAGCCAGTCCAGCGCCTGCTCGAAGCTGGCTACCGGCTGACGACGCTCGCCACGTTCGATAAACGCATCTTCTTCCAGCAAGCCACGCAGTTTCTCACCCAGCGTGCAGATACGACGATATTCGCCACCGGTGATAAACTCGTGATCCAGCGGATAGTCAGTATCCACACCGTGGGTACGCACGCGAACAATCGGCTCGAACAGGTTTTGTTCGGCATTGGTGTGGACATCAAACTTCCACTGGCTGCCGTGCTGTTCTTTGTCGTTCAGTTCGCTGACCAGCGCGTTCACCCAGCGGGTAACGGTCTGCTCATCAGAGAGGTCGGCTTCCGTCAGCGTCGGCTGATAGATAAGCTCTTTCAGCATTGCTTTCGGATAACGACGCTCCATGCGGTTGATCATTTTCTGCGTCGCGTTGTACTCAGACACCAATTTCTCTAACGCTTCGCCAGCCAATGCCGGTGCGCTGGCGTTGGTGTGCAGCGTTGCGCCATCCAGCGCGATAGAGATCTGGTACTGATCCATCGCTTCGTCGTCTTTAATGTACTGTTCCTGCTTGCCTTTCTTCACTTTGTACAGCGGCGGCTGAGCGATGTAGACGTGACCGCGTTCAACGATTTCCGGCATCTGACGATAGAAGAAGGTCAACAGCAGCGTACGAATGTGCGAGCCGTCGACGTCCGCATCGGTCATGATGATGATGCTGTGATAACGCAGTTTGTCCGGGTTGTACTCGTCACGACCGATACCACAGCCAAGCGCGGTGATAAGCGTCGCCACTTCCTGAGAAGAGAGCATCTTATCGAAGCGCGCTTTCTCGACGTTGAGGATTTTACCCTTCAGCGGCAGAATCGCCTGGTTCTTGCGGTTACGCCCCTGCTTCGCAGAGCCGCCCGCGGAGTCCCCTTCCACCAGGTACAGTTCGGAAAGCGCCGGATCGCGTTCCTGGCAGTCTGCCAGTTTGCCCGGCAGGCCCGCTAAGTCGAGCGCACCTTTACGGCGGGTCATTTCACGCGCGCGACGCGCCGCTTCACGGGCACGGGCAGCATCGATAATTTTGCCAACCACGATTTTCGCGTCGGTTGGGTTTTCCAGCAGGTATTCTGCCAGCAGTTCGTTCATCTGCTGTTCAACCGCTGATTTCACCTCAGAAGAAACCAGTTTGTCTTTGGTCTGGGAGGAGAATTTCGGGTCCGGCACTTTCACGGAAACGACCGCAATCAGGCCTTCACGCGCATCGTCACCGGTGGCGCTAACTTTGGCTTTTTTGCTGTAGCCTTCTTTGTCCATGTAGGCGTTCAGGGTACGGGTCATCGCCGCACGGAAGCCTGCCAGGTGAGTACCGCCGTCACGCTGCGGAATGTTGTTGGTAAAGCAGTAGATGTTTTCCTGGAAGCCATCGTTCCACTGCAACGCCACTTCGACGCCAATACCGTCTTTTTCAGTGGAGAAGTAGAAGATATTCGGGTGGATCGGCGTTTTGTTCTTGTTCAGATATTCAACGAACGCCTTGATGCCGCCTTCATAGTGGAAGTGGTCTTCTTTGCCGTCGCGCTTGTCGCGCAGACGAATGGAAACGCCGGAGTTGAGGAACGACAACTCACGCAGACGTTTCGCCAGAATTTCATATTCGAACTCGGTCACATTGGTGAAAGTTTCGAGGCTAGGCCAGAAACGCACCATGGTGCCGGTTTTTTCAGTCTCGCCGGTAACCGCCAGCGGGGCCTGCGGTACACCGTGTTCGTAGATCTGACGGTGAATTTTACCCTCGCGCTGGATAACCAGCTCCAGTTTTTGCGACAGGGCGTTTACTACCGAAACACCAACGCCGTGCAGACCGCCGGACACTTTATAGGAGTTATCGTCAAATTTACCGCCTGCGTGCAGAACGGTCATGATCACTTCCGCCGCCGATACGCCCTCTTCCGGGTGAATACCGGTCGGAATGCCGCGCCCGTCATCCTGTACAGAGACAGAGTTATCGGCGTGAATGGTGACGATAATTTCTTTACAGTGACCCGCGAGCGCTTCGTCGATAGCGTTATCTACCACCTCGAATACCATGTGGTGCAGACCGGTGCCGTCATCCGTGTCGCCGATATACATACCCGGGCGCTTACGCACCGCATCCAGCCCTTTCAGGACTTTGATACTGGAGGAGTCATAAGAATTCGACATCAACGTTTCTCGCTCATTTATACTTGGGTTAATCCGTTATTTTACCCTTTTCCACGGTAAACATCTTCGAATTTTCGTCCGACATGTCTATAACGTGTTCAGCACTGATCGCGCTGACAAAGACCTGTGATTGCGTCGCTTTTAAGCGGCTGGCAAGCAGCCCGCGACGCTCATCATCAAGCTCAGAGGCAAAATCATCTATCAGGTAGAGACACCGCCGCCCGCTTTCACGGGTGAGGAACTCTCCTTGCGCCAGACGTAAGGCGCACATCAACAGCTTAAGCTGCCCACGCGATAAGGTATCTTCCACCGGCGCACCGTCGGCGCGAATGCGTAAGTCCGCTTTATGCGGGCCATGCGCGGTGTAGGTTAGCTGGCGATCGCGTTCAAAATTACGTTCCAGCACCTCAGCATATTCTGTCTCTTTCTCCCAGCCGCGCTGGAAAGAGAAAGTCAGAGAAAACTCAGGGAGAAATTGCTTACAAGTATCGGCCATATCAGCCGCGATACCGGCGCTATACTCCGCGCGCCAGGTGCTGATTTGCTCCGCCAGCGGGATCAGTTCTTTATCCCACGGGCGTAGCTGTTCGTAACGTGTCACCTGGCGCAGCGCCGCATTGCGCTGCTTGAGCAATCGCTTGAGATTGCTCCAGGCGGTGAAAAATCCGGGTTCGTTGTGAAAGCATCCCCAGTCGAGGAATGCTCTTCTGTATTTGGGGCCGCCGTTGAGTAAAGTAAACCCTTCTGGCGTTATCAACTGCATTGGCATCAGGTGCGCCAGTTCCGCGACCTTATGCCCGTCTGTACCGTCGATGCGGACTTTGCTGTCGCCCTGTTTGTCTTTGGTTAAGCCAATCGCTGTCTCGCGCTCTTCGCCCTGTAATCGCCCGTGGAGAACAAACGCCTCCTGCTCATGGCGAATGACGCGACCAATCTGCAAACTGCGAAACGCCCGACCATGGCCGAGCGTATAGATGGCTTCCAGCACGCTGGTTTTGCCACTGCCGTTGGCACCTACCAGAAAGTTAAAGCCGGGAGATAAAGCGAGATCCGCGGTTTCAATGTTGCGGAAATCGCGGATCAACAAGCGGGTGAGGGACATTACAGTCTCATTGGCATGACAACATAGGCAGCCGACTGTGATGCGGCATCTTCAATCTGCACGCTGGAAACCGAATCGGTCAGCATCATGCGGACGTTTTCACATTTCAGCGCGTTCAGAACATCCAGCACGTAGCTGACGTTGAAGCCGATTTCCATCTCCGCACCACTATAGGTAACGTCGAGGATCTCTTCCGCTTCTTCCTGTTCCGGGTTGTTGGCGGTGATTTTCAGCTGGTTTTCGCTGACATAAAGACGTACGCCGCGGAATTTCTCGTTAGAGAGAATCGCCGCGCGAGCAAACGCCTGCTTGAGCAGATCGCAGCCAGCTTCCAGATGTTTGTCCGGGTTCTTCGGCAGAACGCGGCGATAATCCGGGAAGCGACCATCCACCAGTTTGGAGGTGAAGATAAAGTCGCCAACGTGGGCGCGAATGTTGTTGCTGCCAATCTGTACGCGCAGCGGATTGTCGCCGCCGTCGAGCATACGCATCAGTTCAATCACGCCTTTACGCGGTACGATCACCGAATGGCTTGGCAAAGATTGACCAATTGGCATTGAACAGACCGCCAGACGGTGGCCGTCGGTTGCCACGGTGCGCAGTTCTTCACCTTCGGTTTCAAACAGCATACCATTTAAGTAATAGCGAACGTCCTGATGCGCCATAGAAAACTGGGTCGCTTCAATCAGACGCTTCATCGTTGCCTGCGGCAGGGTAAATTCGACTTCACTCTGCCAGTCATCGAGGTTCGGGAAATCCGCCGCTGGCAGGGTAGACAGCGAAAAACGGCTACGCCCGGAGCGTACCAGCATCCGTTCACCTTCCAGCTGCACGGCAATTTCCGCGCCTTCAGGCAGACCACGGCAGATATCAAAGAATTTGCGCGCCGGAACGGTCGTCGCTCCTGGCTCGTGTGGCTGAACCAGCGCAACACGTGCCACCATTTCCATCTCGAGATCAGTACCGGTCAGCGACAACGTACCGTCAGCAACCTGTAACAGCAGATTACCGAGAATCGGTAGCGTAGGACGACCACCTAACGGACCGCTCACCTGTTGTAGCGGTTTTAATAAATGCTCACGTTCTACGGTAAATTTCATAGGTTTACGATGACAATGTTCTGATTAAATTTGAAAAATCTTCTTTGATATCGTGGCTCTCTTCACGCAACTGCTCGATCTTACGGCAGGCATGAAGCACCGTCGTGTGGTCACGACCACCAAACGCATCGCCAATCTCCGGCAGACTGTGGTTAGTCAGCTCTTTCGCCAGCGCCATCGCCATCTGGCGCGGACGCGCCACCGAGCGGGATCGACGCTTGGAAAGGAGATCCGCAACTTTGATCTTGTAGTACTCCGCCACCGTCTTCTGAATATTGTCGATGGTGACCAGTTTTTCCTGCAATGCCAGCAAGTCGCGCAGCGCCTCACGCACGAAGTCGATGGTGATCGCCCTTCCGGTAAAGTTGGCGTTGGCAATGACGCGGTTCAGCGCCCCTTCCAGCTCACGTACGTTAGATCGTAGACGCTTGGCGATAAAGAACGCCACTTCACCCGGCAAACGAATGTCGTTTTCGTCGGCCTTTTTCATCAGGATCGCCACACGGGTTTCCAGCTCTGGCGGTTCGATCGCCACAGTCAGTCCCCAACCGAAGCGGGATTTCAAACGATCCTCAACGCCGTTGATCTCTTTCGGATAGCGATCCGAGGTGAGAATGATCTGTTGATTACCTTCCAGCAGGGCGTTGAAGGTGTGGAAAAACTCTTCCTGAGATCGTTCTTTATTAGCAAAAAACTGAATATCGTCGATCAGCAGTGCATCTACGGAACGGTAGTAGCGTTTAAACTCTTCGATCGCGTTGTTTTGCAGGGCTTTAACCATGTCCTGAACAAAGCGCTCGGAGTGCATATAAACCACTTTGGCATTCGGCTTGCGCGCCATAATGCCGTTACCCACCGCATGCAGCAGGTGAGTTTTACCCAGACCCGTGCCGCCATAAAGGAACAACGGGTTATAGGCACCGCCAGGGTTATCCGCCACCTGGCGAGCCGCCGCGCGCGCCAGTTGGTTAGATTTACCTTCAACGAAGTTATCAAACGTGTGTTTGACGTTTACGTTAGAACGATAGGTCGGTTCTGCCGGGGCCGGGACGTTATCCCAACCTGAGCGCGTAGAAGGCGCAGCACGTTGCGGCTGCGTTTGCGCCACCTGTGCAGGGGCCGCGACGTTGCTCGTCACTGCCGCTTGTGGCGTTTGCGTCACCGGTTTGGTGCCGACTTCAAAACGCAGCTGTGGGGCATCCGCTCCGCAGAAACTGGTTAGCAGTCCATTGATATTATTAAGGTACTTGTCCCGTACCCAATCGAGGACAAAACGGTTTGGCGCGTACAGGGCCAGCGTGTTATCGCTCAGTTCCGCCTGCAATGGGCGTATCCACATACTGAATTCTGTGGCTGGTAACTCATCCTGCAATCGGGCAAGACACTGCTGCCAAAGCGAAAGTGACACGGCGGACTCCACTCGAACAAAAGTCGATAATGACTAAGGCTGAAACATTCATGATTGTTGACGTACGTCGAAAAGACCCTGCTTGAGGGTGACGCACGAACCGCTGTCTGCGGTTATATGCCCGATCAAGATCCTGCAAAACGATCGGGACCGCGGATCATAGCCTAAACTGCGCAAGAGATCTTCTGTTTCTCACAGATTTTCCCGATTTATCCACAGGACTTTCCAGACCTCGCTAAGTGTAAACGATCCTGCCGCGAGGCGGGCACGATTTACGCCGCATATTGGAAAATTTAATGACCATAGACAAAAATTGGCTTAATCGATCTAATAAAGATCCAGGACGATCCTTGCGCTTTACCCATCAGCCCGTATAATCCTCCACCCGGCGCGCCATGCTGGTTTTCACTGGTGTGAGGTCGTACATTTTCCCTGCGAAAAGGTGCGGAAAAGCGCGGTAAATAAGGAAAGAGAATTGACTCCGGAGTGTACAATTATTACAATCCGGCCTCTTTAATCACCCATGGCTTCGGTGTCCATCGTTTCATTTTTCGGCGGATATCCAATAAAGCCATTGAATTTATTCAAGTTTAGGTAGAAATCGCCATGAAACGCACTTTTCAACCGTCTGTACTGAAGCGCAACCGTTCTCACGGCTTCCGTGCTCGTATGGCTACTAAAAATGGTCGTCAGGTTCTGGCACGTCGTCGTGCTAAAGGCCGCGCTCGTCTGACCGTTTCTAAGTAATAAAGCTAACCCCTGAGTGGTTAAGCTCGCATTTCCCAGGGAGTTACGCTTGTTAACTCCCAGTCAATTCACATTCGTCTTCCAGCAGCCACAACGGGCTGGCACGCCGCAAATTACCATTCTCGGCCGCCTGAATTCGCTGGGGCATCCCCGTATCGGTCTTACAGTCGCCAAGAAAAACGTTCGACGCGCCCATGAACGCAATCGGATTAAACGTCTGACGCGTGAAAGCTTCCGTCTGCGCCAACATGAACTCCCGGCTATGGATTTCGTGGTGGTGGCGAAAAAAGGGGTTGCCGACCTCGATAACCGTGCTCTCTCGGAAGCGTTGGAAAAATTATGGCGCCGCCACTGTCGCCTGGCTCGCGGGTCCTGATAGCCCTCATTCGGGTCTATCAACGCCTGATTAGTCCGCTACTCGGGCCGCATTGTCGTTTCACTCCAACCTGTTCAAGCTACGGAATTGAGGCATTGCGCAGGTTTGGAGTGATAAAAGGCAGTTGGTTGACGGTGAAACGCGTATTAAAATGCCACCCTTTACACCCTGGTGGTGACGATCCCGTCCCGCCCGGACCATTTGATACCAGAGAACACTAACGATGGATTCGCAACGCAATCTTTTAGTCATCGCTTTGCTGTTCGTGTCTTTCATGATCTGGCAAGCCTGGGAGCAGGATAAAAACCCGCAACCTCAGGCCCAACAGACCACGCAGACAACGACCACCGCAGCGGGTAGCGCCGCCGACCAGGGCGTACCGGCCAGTGGCCAGGGGAAACTGATCTCGGTTAAGACCGACGTGCTTGATCTGACCATCAACACCCGTGGTGGTGATGTTGAGCAAGCTCTGCTGCCGGCTTACCCGAAAGAGCTGAACTCTACCCAGCCGTTCCAGCTGCTGGAAACTTCACCGCAGTTTATTTATCAGGCACAGAGCGGTCTGACCGGTCGTGATGGCCCGGATAACCCGGCTAACGGCCCGCGTCCGCTGTATAACGTTGAAAAAGACGCTTATGTGCTGGCTGAAGGTCAAAACGAACTGCAGGTGCCGATGACGTATACCGACGCGGCAGGCAACACGTTTACCAAAACGTTTGTCCTGAAACGTGGTGATTACGCTGTCAACGTCAACTACAACGTGCAGAACGCTGGCGAGAAACCACTGGAAATCTCCACCTTTGGTCAGTTGAAGCAATCCATCACTCTGCCACCGCATCTCGATACCGGAAGCAGCAACTTCGCACTGCACACCTTCCGTGGCGCGGCGTACTCCACGCCTGACGAGAAGTATGAGAAATACAAGTTCGATACCATTGCCGATAACGAAAACCTGAACATCTCTTCGAAAGGTGGTTGGGTGGCGATGCTGCAACAGTATTTCGCGACGGCGTGGATCCCGCATAACGACGGTACCAACAACTTCTATACCGCTAATCTGGGTAACGGCATCGCCGCTATCGGCTATAAATCTCAGCCGGTACTGGTTCAGCCTGGTCAGACTGGCGCGATGAACAGCACCCTGTGGGTTGGCCCGGAAATCCAGGACAAAATGGCAGCTGTTGCTCCGCACCTGGATCTGACCGTTGATTACGGTTGGTTGTGGTTCATCTCTCAGCCGCTGTTCAAACTGCTGAAATGGATCCATAGCTTTGTGGGTAACTGGGGCTTCTCCATTATCATCATCACCTTTATCGTTCGTGGCATCATGTACCCGCTGACCAAAGCGCAGTACACCTCCATGGCGAAGATGCGTATGCTGCAGCCGAAGATTCAGGCAATGCGTGAGCGTCTGGGCGATGACAAACAGCGTATCAGCCAGGAAATGATGGCGCTGTACAAAGCTGAGAAGGTTAACCCGCTGGGCGGCTGCTTCCCGCTGCTGATCCAGATGCCAATCTTCCTGGCGTTGTACTACATGCTGATGGGTTCCGTTGAACTGCGTCAGGCACCGTTTGCACTGTGGATCCACGACCTGTCGGCACAGGACCCGTACTACATCCTGCCGATCCTGATGGGCGTAACGATGTTCTTCATTCAGAAGATGTCGCCGACCACAGTGACCGACCCGATGCAGCAGAAGATCATGACCTTTATGCCGGTCATCTTCACCGTGTTCTTCCTGTGGTTCCCGTCAGGTCTGGTGCTGTACTATATCGTCAGCAACCTGGTAACCATTATTCAGCAGCAGCTGATTTACCGTGGTCTGGAAAAACGTGGCCTGCATAGCCGCGAGAAGAAAAAATCCTGATTCGGTGAGTTTTCGCTAAAATAAGGGCGGTCAGTTGACCGCCTTTTTTCTTTTCGTAGGGCGGATAAGCACCGCGCATCCGCCACACACAGCAACAGGAACATCATGAGCGATAATGACACTATCGTAGCCCAGGCCACGCCTCCGGGACGTGGCGGTGTTGGCATCCTGCGCATCTCCGGCCTCAAAGCCCGTGAAGTTGCCGAAACCGTGCTGGGTAAACTGCCTAAGCCGCGCTACGCCGATTATCTTCCGTTTAAAGACGCCGACGGCAGCGTGCTCGATCAGGGGATTGCGCTATGGTTCCCTGGCCCGAACTCGTTCACCGGCGAAGATGTGCTGGAACTGCAAGGTCATGGCGGTCCGGTGATCCTCGACCTGCTGTTAAAACGCATTCTGACCATTCCCGGCCTGCGGATTGCTCGCCCTGGTGAGTTTTCCGAACGCGCGTTTCTTAACGATAAACTTGACTTAGCCCAGGCCGAGGCGATTGCCGATCTTATCGACGCCAGTTCGGAACAGGCGGCCCGTTCGGCACTTAACTCGCTGCAAGGCGCATTCTCCGCACGGGTTAATCATCTGGTAGAAGCCCTCACCCACTTGCGCATTTACGTCGAAGCGGCAATTGATTTCCCCGATGAAGAGATCGATTTCCTCTCCGACGGAAAAATTGAAGCCCAGCTCAATGACGTTATTGCCGATCTTGATGCAGTGCGTGCTGAAGCACGTCAGGGTAGTTTGTTGCGCGAAGGGATGAAAGTGGTGATTGCCGGACGTCCTAACGCCGGTAAATCGAGCCTGTTAAACGCGCTGGCGGGGCGTGAAGCGGCAATCGTAACCGATATCGCCGGAACTACGCGTGACGTGCTGCGTGAGCATATCCACATTGACGGAATGCCGCTGCATATCATCGATACCGCCGGGCTACGTGAAGCCAGTGACGAAGTAGAACGTATTGGTATCGAGCGCGCGTGGCAGGAAATTGAACAGGCCGACCGCGTGCTGTTTATGGTCGATGGCACCACAACAGACGCCGTGGATCCGGCAGAGATCTGGCCGGAATTTATTGCCCGTCTGCCAGCGAAACTGCCGATCACCGTGGTGCGCAATAAAGCCGATATCACCGGCGAAACGCTGGGAATGAGTGAAGTGAACGGTCACGCGTTAATTCGTCTCTCGGCAAGGACTGGTGAAGGCGTGGACGTGCTGCGTAACCATCTCAAACAGAGCATGGGCTTTGACACCAACATGGAAGGCGGCTTCCTGGCGCGTCGTCGCCACCTACAGGCGCTGGAACAGGCGGCAGAGCATTTGCAGCAAGGTAAAGCGCAACTGTTAGGTGCCTGGGCGGGCGAACTGCTGGCGGAAGAGTTGCGCCTGGCACAGCAGAACTTAAGCGAAATCACCGGGGAATTTACTTCTGATGACCTGCTGGGGCGGATTTTCTCCAGCTTCTGTATTGGTAAGTAACCGCGCTTACGAAGCCGTATTCTGACTGTCAGATGCGGCTTCGCTTCATTGTTAGCACTCCTGTTATTCCTCAACCCTTTTTTTAAACATTAAAATTCTTACGTAATTTATAATCTTAAAAAAAAGCATTTAATATTGCTCCCCGAACGATTGTGATTCGATTCACATTTAAACAATTTTAGAATAGACAAAATTCTTGAGTATTATACTGTAGCCTCGTGTCTTTCGAGGATAAGTGCATTATGAATATCTTACATATATGTGTGACCTCAAAATGGTTCAATATCGACAATAAGATTGTCGATCACCGCCCTTAATTTACCCTTCTGTAGCCATCACCAGAGCCAAACCGATTAGATTCAATGTGAACGATTAGTTTGCTATATCTTAATTTTGCCTTTTGCAAAGGCCATCTCTCGTTTATTTACTTATTTTAGTAAATGATGGTGCTTGTATATATACATGGCGAATTAATGGATATTGCAGATGTAATATTCACAGGGATCACTGTAATTAAAATAAATGAAGGATTATGTAATGGAAAACTTTAAACATCTCCCTGAACCGTTCCGCATTCGTGTTATTGAGCCAGTAAAACGTACTACTCGCGCTTATCGTGAAGAAGCAATTATTAAATCCGGTATGAACCCGTTCCTGCTGGATAGCGAAGATGTGTTTATCGATTTACTGACCGACAGCGGCACCGGGGCGGTAACCCAAAGTATGCAGGCAGCGATGATGCGCGGCGACGAAGCCTACAGCGGCAGTCGTAGCTACCCTGCGGTTGCCCGGTCAGTGAGTTGCCTTT